>Ga0209474_10000182_pt1 | contig 76573 bp, 70 predicted proteins | sample GraSoiAngelo_145_FD_185902 | JGI IMG/M metagenome (GOLD analysis project Ga0209474, IMG submission 185902) | Grasslands soil microbial communities from the Angelo Coastal Reserve, California, USA - 14_1009_05_20cm (SPAdes) (version 2) | ecosystem: Environmental > Terrestrial > Soil > Grasslands...
GCCACGTTCACGCCCGCTGACTCGAAGTCGTACGCGATCCATGTGTTGGTGTCCGCCAACGGCCAAAGCGCGACGGCGGATACCACCGTCAACGCGACGTGTGCTGCGCCAACCGTCGACACGCCCACGGTGGCGCAGGTCAATGGGGCTGCTTTCGGTTCGACCATCTTCGTAGGAGACGCGGTGAAAGTCGCCACTTCAGCCACTTCGGCGTGCTTCGCCAGCCCGACCTTCACGTATGCGTACACGCTGAAGCAGGGTGCCGTGACCGCTTCCGAGACGTTCTCGCCGTCGCCGACGGTGGCGCAGCCGACGTTCGTGCCACAGGTCTTTGGAGCGTCGTACGAGGTGTCGGTGACCATCGGCGACGGCTCCGGACAGACGAGCTCGCCGACGACTTCGCTCGCGATCGCCGTCTCGAGCTGCGGCGTCACCAGTCCAACCGTCTCGTTCACCGCCACGCAGCATCTCGAATCAGTCCAGCAGAAGGTCGGAACGGACACGCCGACCACTGCTCTCGACCTGACGCAGAAGTCGGGTGCGACCACCACGACGATCACCATCGACGTCGGTGGAACGTCGCAGGCCATCGAGGTCCCGTTCTACCTGGCCACGCCGGTCGACGTGGCTTTGAAGGCCGCGGCCCCTTCCTGCTCGAGCGTGACGTTCAACTCCGCGCAGCTGTTCGATCCGGACGGCCACGAGGTGCCGACGACGGACTGGACGCAGCCGTCGCCGCAGTCCGTTTCGGCGGACACGTTGCTTGTGTTCACCTTCACGCCCAGGATCGGCGATCACGTCGTCAGCGGCGACCCGGTGCCCGGCCACTACACGCTGGCGCTGAGCCTGACGTTCGGCGGCTCCAATTCCAGCCAGACCACGACCGTCAACTCATCTGCCGTCGAGGTGGAAGGTCGTTGCGGACTGAACGCGCCAGTCGTCGATGCGAACTTCGATCCGGCGACGCAGTCCATAGACCTGCCCGTTACTGTCGATGCGATCGTCAGCGATGCCGACACCGAAGTTCTTTTCCTGGATACGGGCTCGAGCACGAGCAGCGGGTGTGGCCTGAATCAGTCGTTCTCGTACGCTTGGAGCTTCGCAACCCAACCTCTCGACTCGACCGGAACCTTCGCCGATGCCCATGCCGCGTCGACGACGTTTACTGCCAACACGGACGGTTCGTACTCGGTGCAGCTCGTCGTCGGCGATGGAACGACCTCAGGCGAGAGCGGCAACGGCACGACCTCGAGATCGTTCCCATACGAGGTAGCGCCGTAGCTGGCCAGCGTTGCGCCCCAGCATGGCGCCGTGAGACGGTGCCGGCGCCATGCTGATCGCGCTCGTCTTCCTCCTCGCCCAAGCCCTGCGCGAGACGCCTCCGGCGGCGCGGCCGCCGGAGCGCGTGCTCGTCAAAGCCGCGCATTTGATCGACGGCCACTCGAGCTCGCCCCGGGACAAGTTCGCCGTCCTCGTGGAAGGAGACCGCATCTCGAAGGTCGGGCCCGCCGCCGAGCTCCAGGCGCCGGGAGTTCGCGTGATCGATCTCGGCGAGTCCTGGCTCCTCCCCGGCCTGATCGACGCCCATACCCACGTCCTCCTCCAAGGCGATATCACCGCGGCCGACTACGACGAGCAGCTCCTCAAGGAGAGCATCCCGTACCGCACCCTGCGCGCCGCCGCCGCGGTGCGCACCGCCGTGATGAACGGCTTCACCACCATCCGCGACCTGGAGACCGAGGGCGCGATGTACGCCGACGTCGATGTCAAGACGGCCATCGCCCGCGGTGTGATCCCCGGGCCGCGGATGTTCGTCGCCACGCGCGCGTTCGCGCCGACCGGCACGTACCCGCTGCTCGGCTACTCCTGGGAGCTGCAGCACTTGCCGGAAGGCGTGCAGATCATGGACGGCCCCGACGCCATCCGAAAAGCCGTCCGCGAGCAGGTGAAGTACGGCGCCGACTGGATCAAGTTCTATTCCGATCGCAAGTACTACAAGACGAACGATCCCAAACGGCCCTTGCGGTCCTGGGTGAACTTCACCCGCGCCGAGCTGGAGGCAATGGTCGACGAGGCCCACCGCCTCGGTCGCAAGGTCGCGGCGCACGCCATGGCATGGGACGGCATCGATGCGGCGCTCACCGCGAAGGTCGACAGCATCGAGCACGGCGACGGTCTCACCGACGACCTGATCGATCGCGTGGTGAAGCAGAACGTCTACTGGTGCCCGACCATCTACGTCGGCATGTACGTCGCGCAGGGACGGGGCGGGATCTGGCCCGACCTGATCGCGATGGAACGCGAAGCGTTTGCGAAAGCCCTCAAGCGAGGCGTGCGGATTGCCTACGGCACCGACGTCGGCGGCTACGCCTGGACTGAAAACCAGGCCAAGGAGCTCTCCGTCATGGTGAGGTACGGCATGACGCCGATGGCCGCCATCCAGTCCGCCACCAGCGTCGCCGCGGCGTTGCTCGATCCGATCTGCCCGCCACAGGCCACGGGCTGCGAGGGAAGCAACGTCGGATCGATCGCGCCAGGGAGGTTCGCCGACCTGATCGCCGTGGCGGCCGACCCGCTCAAGGACATCTCCACGCTGGAGCACGTCCAATTCGTGATGAAGAATGGCGAAGTCCTGAAGTCCCGTTAAGAGAACCGGCATGAAAAGACTCGGCTTGCTGCTCGTCCTCGTTGCCGCCTGCAAGGGCCCGGAGCGGGAGGCGCGCATGGGGCCACCGCCCGCCGCGAATCCCGTCACCGTGGTCCCCCTGCCGCCGCCGGTGGGCGAGGAAGTCGCCGTCGATTACCGGACGCAAACCGACGGTCAGGCGCTGATCGAGGTAGCAGCTCCACCGGGCGCGCGGGTGGACATCCGTGAGGGCCAGGCGCTGGTCGGGCGCGACACCGCGCCAATGGCGGTCAAGGCCGAGGCAGACCACTGGTACATGATCGGCGCACGTCTTCCGTCGGGCGCGGTGCGCGAGGCCAAGGTTCAGGCCCGCGCCGGCCAGGTGGCGTCGTTGCGATTCGTCGACGTCCCGCAGGGGCCGCAGGCCATGTCGCGCGAAGCCTTCAAGGGGTTCCTCCAGGCCCTCGACGAGGAGCCTGGCGATCAAGCCAAGCTCAACCTGCTCCGCAGCGCCGCGGCAAAGCAGTGGTTCACCTCTGCGATGGCCGGCGTCATCATCGACCACATCGTGTACCGAGAGAACAAGCTCGCCGCGGTGCCCATCCTCAAGGACCGCATCCTCGACCGCGAAAACGCGTTCTGGCTCTACCAGCACTTCACCTACCGTGAGGACAAGGCCAAGGTGCAGGAGATCCTCGAGCACTGATGGCGCACGGATCGGTCAGAGCGCTGCCGCCGGATTCGTTGCGCGAACGGACCCGCCTGACCCTGCAGTACCTGAGGTACCTTCCCCGCACGTTCGCGCTGGTTCGCGAGTCCTCCCGGGCGTTCGCAGTGGGACTCATTGCGCTGCTGCTTGGCCAGGCAGCTTTGCCGGCGGCGATGGCATGGGTGGGCAAGCTGATCGTCGACGCCGTGGTGGCCGCTGCCCGCAGCGGGGATTCGGCGCAGCGTTGGCACGTGCTCCGCCTCGTGGCGCTGGAAGCGGGCCTGATGGCGGTGTCCACCGCGATGTCGCGCGGGCAGGCGCTGCTGCGCGATCTGATGCGCGCCTCCCTCGGCAACCACGTCAACACGCTGATCCTGGAGAAGGCCGCGACGCTCGAGCTGCGCCACTTCGAGGACGCGGACTTCTACGACAAGATGCAGAATGCCCGCCGCGAGGCGAGCATCCGCCCGCTCAGCATGGCGCTGGAGACCGCTTCGCTCCTGCAGCAGCTGCTGATCCTCGCCAGCTACGCCGTCCTCCTCGCCCGGCTCTCCCCCTGGTCGGTGCTGCTGATCGTGGCGGCATCGGTCCCCTCATTCATCGCCGAGGCGCGCTTCTCCGGAGAATCGTTCCGGCTCAACACCTGGCGCGCGCCGGAGGGACGCCGGCAAAACTACCTGGAATGGATCCTCACCCGCGACTCGCACGTGAAGGAAGTGAAGCTCTTCGATCTCGCGCCGCTGGTGTTGCGCCGCTACCGCGCCCTCTTCGAGAAGTTCTATGCCGAGGACCGTTCGCTGGCGCTGCGCAAGGGCGCTGCGGGAGTGGTGCTCGGGCTCGTCTCGCTCACCGCTTTCTACGGCGCGTACGCGTTCATGGCGGTGCGCGCTGCCCTGGGCGCGATCACCCTGGGCGATCTCACGCTCTACCTCTCCGTGTTTCGCCAGGGGCAGACTGCCATCCAGTCCGCGCTCGCCTCCATCGGCAGCCTGTACGAGGACGGCCTCTTCATGTCCAACCTCTTCGCCTATCTGGACATCGGGACCGGTGGGGAGCAGCCGCGGACGGTTCCGGCGCTCGCGCCCGCGCGCGTTCGCTCGCAGGAGATCGAGTTCCGCGACGTCTCCTTCCGCTATCCGGGCAGCGAGAACTGGGTGCTCCGAGGCGTTTCCCTCCGGCTCGCTGCCGGTGAGAAGCTCGCACTGGTCGGCGAGAACGGCGCCGGCAAGAGCACTCTCGTCAAACTGCTGATGCGCCTCTATGATCCGAGCGAAGGCGCCATCCTCTACGGCGGGACGGACCTGCGCGACATGGACGTCCGGGACCTGCGCGATCGCATCGGCGTGCTCTTCCAGGATTTCGTCCGCTACCAGTGGACGGCGCGCGAGAACGTGGGCGTCGGCTGGGTTCCCGCCCTCGACGATCGGGCACGGGTCGAGCGGGCGGTGGACGACGGCGGCGCGCGCAAGTTGATCGAGCAGCTTCCGCAGAAGCTCGATACCATGCTGGGCGGTTGGTTCGAGGAGGGACACGAGCTCTCCGGCGGCCAATGGCAAAAGATCGCGCTGGCCCGCGCGTTCATGCGCGATTCCGAAGTGCTGATCCTCGACGAGCCCACGGCGGCGCTCGATGCCGAGGCGGAGCACGAGCTGTTCGTTCGCCTGCAGCAGCTCGCTGCGGAGCGCACGGCGATTCTCATCTCGCACCGTTTCTCCACCGTGCGCCGCGCCGATCGCATTGCCGTGCTGCAGCACGGGCAGGTCGAGGAGCTGGGCACGCACGAGCAGCTCATCGCGCGCAACGGCCGCTATGCGCACCTCTTCCGATTACAGGCAGCGGGGTATGTCAGCTGAACCTGTACAGCCTCAAGAAGTCGCCGCAAAGCCGCACCTACGGTGCGGCAGCGGCTAGCTCCCCGTGGGCGAGATGGTGCTCGACTTCCAGCACGGCGGCGCCTTCGTTCTCGATCGCGGCTTCGTAATGCTCGCGCGCCTTCTGCGGCTGCTTCAGCGCCGCCCAGAAATGCGCCGACGCGAGCCTGCGCGCTTCCAGATCCGGATCCGAGTATCCGTCCTCGAGAAAGCTCTGCTCGTCGACGTGGCCGAGCAGGAATCCGGCGACCGGCCCCGGCCAGATGCGCTGGATCTTCGGTTTCCACGTCTTGGTCAACAAGCGCGTCCCCCGCAGCACGTACCGCGAGTCGGCGAGCCGCGTGCCGGCATACACGAGAAGTGCGGGCGGCTTCAGCCGGCTCGCCGGCCCCTCGTATGCCGCGTCCAGCGCCGCGACCCATCGCTCCACCCCGATCTCCCGCTCGCCCGCCAGCCACCGCGCTGCGCCGGCGAGCTCGAGCATGGTCCCGCTCTGCGCCGCGTCCGGCGCCTCCTCGAACGCACGGGCAGCCTCGGACCACCGCTTCAGCTCCAGCAACGCCAGGCCGCGCCAGAGCGGATGATCGTCGTGAGCGAGCTCTTCGAAGCGGCCTTCCTCCAGCAGCTGGCGGGGATCGTCCATCGCGATGAAGATGCGGATTCCGGCGTCTGCATGCAGGATCGGGCAGCCGGGCTGTCGCTCATGCGACATACTGCTGGCGTGGATCGATTGCGAACGGTGCCATGGGACGCGCTCCGCGCGGACGTCGCGCTGCCCGCCATCGCCTCGGTCTTGCAAGGCGCATCGGCCGAGCGCGAAGTCGACCGAGCGCTGCGGCGCCACGGTGAGCTGGCGCGCGACGAACGGACCGCTACGGTGGAAGCGATCTTCGGCGTCGCGCTCTGGCGAAGACGGCTTCTCTGGGAGACCGGTTCCGTCTCGCCGGCGAATCTGCTGGCATCGCTGCTGCGCGACCTCGGCGGCGTTGCGGAGGACCGCGCGCTCGCGCTCACCGGAGCGGCGCCGGCCTCCGCGAAGACCGAACGGCCGACGCGGCTCGCCGATCGCTGGTCGCTTCCCGATTGGCTTGAGTCGCATCTGCTGCGCGAGCTCGGCGACGCGGCGGAATCGTTCTGTGCCGCCATCGCAGTTCCTGGCCCGGTGTGTCTGCGCGCGAATCGCCTGCTGTGCACGCGCAGCGAGCTCGAGTCGGGCCTGGCCCGCGAAGGGATCGATACCGTCCCCTCCGACCGTGCTCCGGATGCGCTCTTCGTCCGCAGTCCGCAGGCGAACCTGTTCGGGACGCGCGCCTGGCGCGAGGGACACTTCGAGCCCCAGGACGAAGGAAGCCAGCTTCTCGGCCATCTCGTCGGCGCCCGACCCGGTGAGACCGTCCTCGATCTGTGCGCGGGCGCCGGCGGAAAGTCGCTGCTCCTCGCTGCGCAAGGAGCGCGCGTGCTCGCGTATGACGTTGACCGCGAGCGCCTCGAGCGCCTGCGGACCCGCGCGCGACGCGCAGGCGCAGAGCGGCAGATCGAAATCGTCGATCGTCCTCGCCCTGCCGACCTCGTCCTCGTCGATGCGCCCTGCTCCGAGCTGGGCGTGCTGAGGCGCGGACCGGACGTGCGCTGGCGCATCGATCCGCGCTCGCTCGCAGAGCTGCCGCCGCTCCAGCGCCAGCTTCTGGAGACCGCCGCCCCGCTGGCCGCGAAGCGGGTGGTGTACGGCACTTGCACGATCAGCCGCGCCGAGAACGAAGACGTCGCAGACGCTTTCGATCGCGCGCATCCCGAGTTCCAGCGTGTGACGACGTGGCGCACGCTGCCGCACGTCGAAGGGACCGACGGCTTCTTCGCCGCTGTCTGGGAACGCGCCCGCGCCTGAGGATCCATGAGCGACGAGAAGAAGCCGTTCCACAATCCCTTCGGCGCGCTCCGCGAAAAGCTCGGCGATCTTCCCGCTGGCCCCGCCCCCGCTCCACCGGCGCCTCCGAAAGGGCCGGCGCGCGCAGTCGTGCGCATGGAGCGCAAAGGGCGTGGCGGCAAGGAGGTCACCGCCGTCGAGCAGCTCGACCTCTCCGTGCGCGAGCTCGCGCTGTGGCTCAATGATCTGAAGGCGGCCCTCGGCTGCGGCGGCGCAGTCGAAGGCGACGCCCTGGTCCTCCAGGGCGATCAGCGAAAGCGGCTTCCCAGGCTTCTCGCCGCTCGCGGCGTACGCAAGATCACGGTGGGATAGCGGACGCAGATCTACGCCCAGGTGAGAGAGGCGTCGAAGTGGGATACCTGGCGCGGAGGGGCTCTGCTACAACTCGACGCATCTGCTGCAAGGGGGGACTGTATGGCGGATGAAACCCGCGTCCTGGTCGTGCAGGCAGAGCCGTCGGAGCGCGCGTTTCAGAGGTCGCTGTTTGCCGAGGCCGGCATGTCGGTCGTCGAAGCGTGCAGCGGTTCCGAGGCGCTGGACTATCTCGCTACCGACCATCCCGACCTCGTCGTTCTCGGCCGCATGCTGCCGGACATGGACGGCCTCGACCTGCTTCCCCGCCTGAAGTCCAGCGAGCTCGATTTCCTCCCGGTGCTGGTGGCTTCGCACCGCAGCGAGACGGCGGAGCGCGTTCGCGGCCTTCAACTCGGCGCCGACGACTACATTTCTCGCCCCTGCGATCCGGCGGAACTGCTGGCCCGCGCGCGGGCGCTGCTGCGCACGAAGCAGACGCATGACCGGATCCGCAAGCTCCAGCTGACGCTGGAACAGATGGTGGTGAGCGACCCGCTCACGGGCCTCTACAACCGGCGCTTCCTGATGGATCGGCTTCTCCAGGAAATGCAACGCTCCGACCGCCACGGCGAGCCGCTGGCCTTCGCCATGATCGATCTCGACGGCTTCAAGACCATCAACGACCTCTACGGCCACGTGCTCGGCGACAAGGTCCTGCGCGCCGTCGGCAATGCGATCTCGCGCAGCATCCGCGTATCCGACATCGCCGCACGCTACGGTGGAGACGAGTTCGCCGTGATCCTTCCGCAGACGCCGCCGGAAGGCGCGATGCGTGTGTGCGAAAGGCTCCTTCGCGCCATCTCCGAGGCCGGGTTCCAGGACGACTCGGGCAAGGTCTGCCGGGTGACCGCCAGCCTCGGTCTCGCCTACTACCCGGCGGACGACGTGGAAACTCCCGAAGATCTCGTTCACTCCGCCGACGGCGCCCTCTACGGCGCAAAGCGCTCGGGCAAGAACCGCTACACCGCGGTCCGTCCGATGCAGCCGCAGGCCACCGCGTAACTTTCTACGTTCTATAGAGTCGGACGGCAGAAAACGGGCGCAAGGCGCGGATCCACCGGAGACTCCCCTGGCGCGCGGCTCGCAACGGAGCTGCGGCATGGACACCAGGGACATGACCGATACACGCCTGCTCACCGAGAACGAGATCGACAACGCCATCTACGCGGTGCTCTGCGCCGCCTTTTGCGCGGAGCACGAGGAGGAGCTGCGCAGGGTGGTCCGGCTTCGGCTGCCCGATACGCCGACTCCTCTACAGATCGTGGATGCCGTCTGCGCCGAGCTGCGTTGGCGCGGGCTGCTGGAGTTCGAGGAGCAGCGGCGGCAGCAGGCCGCGCACGTCCTGGCGGCGTTCCTCGATCTGCCGATCAGTGAACGCGACGACGTCTCGCTGATGGGCGTGGTCTAGACCCCACCGAAGCCGATGCACACCGTTCCCGCTGCTGGGGGGCGGGCATGCGCTGGGCGGGTTGGTTGCTGGCGTTCTGGGTCGCGTGCGGGGGACCGGGCTCCGGCGGAGGCGGCGGGGGATCCGACGTCGTCACCGACGGTGGAGCAGGCACGGACGGCGGCGTTGCCGCGGAGTGCGTCGGGCTCGTGCCGGCGCCGCCCGGAACCGCGATCGCGTTCGATGTCCCGTCGAATGCCAACGATCCGATCACGTGCGGACTGTCGACCGTCGACGGCTCGGGCTTCATCGCCGCCTTCGCTCCCTCGCAGACCCGTCCGCAACAGTGGATGGCGTTCGGTCCGAACGGAATGCGCTGGGGTACCTTCGACGCGCCCGCGGAGCTCTTCGCCCAGCCAACAGGCTTCATGGGTCTCTCGGGTGCGATCGAATTCGTGACGCTCTGGGATTCAGGGGGATCAGGCAAGCAGAGCAGCACCGCCGCGACCGCTATCGGGCCTGCGTTCGGCAGCGGCGCCATCGCCTTGTCGGCGGACTCCACCTCGCTCACCGTCACCAAAGTCGATGACACAGCGAGCGGAATCGCCAGCACCATTGTTGCCGGCAGCTTCATGCCGCGCGGGGCTGCGGAAGACTCGAGCGGCGCGGTGCTCGCACTGACGGGCAACGGCTCGGCAGTCAGCGGCATCTGGGTCGACATGGCGAGGCAAAGCGCAGGGCAGCCGTTCGCGATTGGCACCGCCACCACGGTGAAGGCGCGACCGCTGCTCGGCGGCGGCCTCGCCATCCAGCTCGATGGCCGCTGGGCGGGCGTGGTGCGGCCCGGCGAATCCGCGTTGCGGCCCGCTCCCGCCTGGCTCGGCGAAAGCAGGGACTTCATCCCCGCGCGCGGCGGGAACGCTTATGCCGTGATGCCGAACACGGGAAACTCCCTCGGAATCGTTTCCGCACAGGGCAATTCCTGCGGCTCGGCCACGTTCCCCGGCGTCAGCAGCGTCTCGGTCGGAATCGACGGGACCGTCGTCGGATCGACGGGCACGGCCGGCTGCACCAAGTACGTCTGGCGCAACGTGCTTCGATGAAGTAGCTAGATTGCGCCATGCGCGCCCGCATCCTCGCAATCCTGGTCGCGGTCGCGGCGCCCGCGCTGGCGTGGGAGCCGAGCTCGCCCGCCGCCGTGCAGGCGCGGATCGAGGAATTGCAAAAGGCTTGGGCGGGGAAGTCTCCGGAGGAGATTACGCAGGACAAGATCGCCCGCTCGCGGCAACCGCGCCCGCAGTGGGCGTCGCGCAGCGCCTGGAAGATGGAGCTCGGTCCGATCACGTACTACTTCGCGGTGGGGAAGGCGGGATTTCCCTCTTCCGTCGGCGCCGCTCCCGATCGGTCCGCGTCCGCTGGACGACCGCTCGACTGGTGGTACGACGACGCCGCGGCGATCCTCTATACGCTGGTGGTCGAGGCGCGCTGAGGCTGCGGCAGGAGCGTGCGCACGACCACGGCGGCGATCACCACAGCGCCTCCGGCAATGGCCCATGGACCTGGCCGCTCGCCGAATCCGATCAGCACCCAGAGCGGATTGAGCACCGGCTCGAGCATCGAGATCAGCGACGCTTCCGCTGCGGGCACCCGGCGCACGCCTCGAGTGAAGAGCAGGTACGCGAGCCCGAGCTGCACGATGCCGAGGTAGAGGAGCACTGCTGCGCCCTGCACCGACAGCATCGAAGGAGCGGCCTGCCACGCCCAGGGCGCCGTCAGCGCGGCAGCGAGGAGGTTGCCGAGCGTGGTGGAAGGGAGCGCGTCGCCGCTTCCGCCCTTGGCATCGCGGCGCAAGAGCACGATGGCCAGCGCGAAGAAGACGCCCGATGCAATGGCCACGACGTTTCCGAATGCCTGTCCGGGTTCCACCTTGCCGACGAAGAACAGCGACATGCCCGCAAGCGAGAGCGCAACGCAGACGGCATCGATGGGGCGGAAGGGCTCGTCGAGCAGAAACGGCGAGAGCAAAAGCACGTAAGCGGGCCCGGTGTACTGCAGAAAGATCGCGTTTGCGGCGGTGGTCAGCTTGGTCGCGGAAACGAAGGTGACGATGCAGGCCGCGTACGCCGCGGCGGTGGTCCATCGCGCGGCGCGCAGGTTGGGGCGCAGGACCAGCAGATAGAACACCCCCGCGATCAGCGACCGGCCGCAGGCGACCGCCAGCGCCGGCATCGGAGCGAGCTTGATGAAGAGGCCGCCGCTCGACCAGAGCACGGCGGCGCCGGCGACCGCGAGGACGGCGCGGCGCATGTCCCTGCCTCCGGCGACGCCGCCTCCTGGTTGGTCGGTGGTCATCGGCGCTGCCCCCCTTGCCGGACGGCAGCGCAGGTTATCAGGTCGGCATCAGGGCACGCCGCGGAAGATGGCGAGGCCGCCGTCCGTCGGGACCAGCAGCAGCGGCGGATCGTGCATCCGATCCTGCGACATGCGACCGATCCGCTCGCCGGGCAAGCCGTCGCGCTGGGTGATTCGATGTCCCTTCACGTCGCCGGGATCCCAGACGAGAAGCCCCGAACTGGGAAAGCCGAGGACGAGGTGCCCATCGGGGAGCGCCTGCAGCTCGAGGATGTTGTACTCGATGGCACCCAGCGCGGTCGGGTCGAAGTAGGTGAAGTGCGACGAGCGCAAGCAATCGCATGTGCGCCACGGTTTGCACACGCCGCGCGCCAGGCAACCCTGCGGGCCGTCGGATGTTTGCCCGCGATCGTCCACTTCCCAACGTCGCGAAGCGCGCCCAGTCTACGCGGGCGAGGAGAGATCGATGGCGAAGCAGCCGAAAAGCGACGCGCAGGCCGATGCGGCCCATCCCCATCGCGCGCATGGCGCCCCGGCACATCCTGTCGGCGTCGGAGCGTCCGCGGCCGGTGTTGGAGTTGCGGGAGCGGCGTTGGGCGCCGTGGTGGCCGGGCCTGTCGGCGCGGTAGTCGGCGCGGCGGTGGGCGCGGTGGCCGGCGGCCTCGGCGGCAAGGCAGCCGCCGAAGTCGTGGATCCGGACGACGCAGACGAGACCGTTACGACTGAAGGCTTGCCTTTACGCTCATCTGAATCTTGAGCGCCGACGAGATCGGGCAGCCGTTCTTCGCCGCTTCGGCCGCCTTCTGGAATGCCGCTTGATCGATCCCGGGCACCTGCCCGCGCACTTCCAGCGACGAGGATTTCACCTCGAATCCGCCGCCCTGCTTGGGCCCGAACTCCACGGTGCACGTGGTCTCGAGACGCCGCGGCGCATGACCGTCCTTCGCGAGCCCGTTCGAGAGCGCCATGCTGAAGCAGCTTGCGTGCGCCGCCGCGAGCAGCTCCTCGGGCGTCGTGCTGCTCGCAGCGCCCTCGGTGCGGGCCTTCCAGCTCAGGGCGGCATCACGGAACGTCCCGCTGCCAGCGCTGGTCTTGCCCTTCCCCGACATCAGATCGCCTTCCCACTGCGCCGTCGCCCTGCTCTGCATGGTCGCTCCTCCTGTTGCCGGCGCCTTGTGGCAGACGTCGGTGCGACTGGCAACGGGTTTTCGGCGGCGGGGCCTTGCCTGAACGTAAGTTCAGGTACATGCTCCGGCGACCATGGTTCCCCGACCCATCTCCAATCCGCCCAACCCGTGGCTCTCTACGGAGGTCGAGTACCTGGAGGAGATCCCGCCAGCGGAGCTCGAGGTCTACGAAGACCACACGCGCGAGATCCTCGCGCACAACGACAGTCCCGATGTCGGCTTCAGCTGGAGCGTCAACCCGTACCGGGGGTGCTTCCACGCCTGTGCTTATTGCTACGCCAGGCCGACGCACGAGTATCTCGGGCTCGGTGCTGGCACCGACTTCGAGCGGAAGATCACGGTCAAACCGGACGCGCCGCGCCTGTTGCGCGAGGCGTTCGACCGACGATCGTGGCAGGGAGAGCTGGTCGTCTTCTCCGGCGTCACAGATTGCTACCAACCGCTCGAGGCGAGCTATCGCCTCACCCGCGGCTGCCTGGAAGCCTGCGCCGAGTATCGCAATCCGGTGGGCATCATCACCAAGTCGCCGCTGATCGAGCGCGACCTCGACGTGCTGCAGGAGCTCCACCGGAACGCGCGCGTCTCGGTGAGCGTGAGCGTCCCGATCTGGGATCGCGAGCACGCCCATGCTATCGAGCCGTACGTCGCGACGCCGCGGCGGCGGATGAAGACCATCGAGCGTCTCGCGGCGGCGGGACTGAAGGTCGGCGTGAACGTCGCACCGGTGATCCCGGGACTCTCCGATGCGGACATCCCCCGGATCCTCGAAGCGGCGCACGCCGCGGGAGCGCGACGGGCCGGATTCGTCTTCCTTCGGCTGCCAGGATCGGTGAAGCAGGTGTTCGAGCTGAGGCTGCGGGAATCGCTCCCGTTGCGCGCCGATCGCGTGCTCAACCGTGTGCGCGATGCGCGCGGCGGCAAGCTGTACGACTCGCGCTGGGGCGTCCGGGGCCGAGGAGAAGGAACGTATGCCGAGGCGGCGCGTGCGCTGTTCGACGCGACAGTGAAGCGGCTCGGGATGAACGAAGGCTTTCACTGCGACGAAGACGCGCCGACGTTCCGCCGGCCGGGGCGCGGAAATCAGCTGCCGCTTCTGTAAGGCAAACGCACACCCGGGTCTCCAAACGAAATTTGCATAGTTGCCAGCGCGCTTCGTACAGTCTCGCGATGCGGCGCGCCGTGGCGCTCCTGGCTGTCTTTCTGGCCGTCCCGGCGTGCAGGCGGGACCGGTCTGGCTCGGGCGTGGCAGCATCGTCTGCTGGCGGAACCGCAGGGGAAAATGCCGAGGCGGTGGTCACGGGGAAAACCGGCAAGGTGCAGGTACTCCGCGCCGTCGACGGCTCGGTAGAAGAAGCGAAGGTCGGCGATCGGCTTTCCGTGCGCGACGCCTTGCGCACCGAAGTGGGCGAGGCGGACGTTGCCGTCGACGGCGTCCGGGTCCGGCTGCACGAGGGAAGCCGGCTGGAGCTGAAGCAGGTGGGCAAGCAGAACCTGCGCGCGCGGGTGCGCGGCAGCGTCGAGTCGGAGGTCGTGCAGAAGGGCAAGCTCGACGTCGAGATCGAGAACAGCGACGCGATCGCGCACAGCGAAGGCGGCCATTTCTTCGTCACCGCCGACGGCCGCGGCGTGGTCGCCGTCGCCTCGGTGACCGGCACCGTCAACGTGTCGGGGGGCGGCAAGTCGATCGAGGTGAACAAGGGACAGGTGACCCGTCTGACCAAGACCGATCCTCATCCCACCGTTCCGGTGGAAGCGCTGCGCCGGGTCCTGCTCAACGTGCAGTGGCCGAACCAGAGAGAAACCAACAAGGCCACCCTGCCGATCGCCGGCCGCGTCGAACCGGGAAGCCGGGTCTTCGTCCAGGGCGAGCCCGTTGCCGTCGGCGAAGGCGGAATGTTCCGAACGGAAGTGCCGCTGCGGCAGGGCAGGCAGAAGATCGCCGTGGTCACCGTGGACGCGCTGGGGCGGCGCAAGCAGGTGGAGAGCATCGTCCTGCGCGACGACTCCCTCCCCGACGTGAAGGTGAAAAAGAGGCTCTGGCAATGGCGCTAGTGGTGCTGATTGCTGCATCCCTGACGGCGCAACCTTCCCAACTCGTGCTCGGCAAGGACGCGGGAGCGGATCTGGAAGTGCGTGCCTCCTCCGGCGCGAAAGTGACGTTCTCCACCACCGTCGGCACTGTCAGCGGCGCCCAGCGACAGGGCAGCGTCGTGCGCGCGCGCTTCAATGCGCCGCCGCTCCGCGTGCCGTCGGTCGCGCTGGTGCTGGCGCAGATCGACGATGGCGACGATCGCGAGCTGCAGTGGCTGTCGATCCCGCTCTCCGGCTCGGACTCGATGGTGATCCAGACGAAACCGGGCTCGAAGGTGGAGGCGAACGTCGCCGGGCGCATGGTCGGTCCGATCACCGCCGGCGACGATGGCAACGTGCGGTTGCCGATGGTGGTTCCGCCGGGCGTCCGCGAGACGACGCTTCGGATCACGGACAAGCTCGGCAACACCAGCGAAAAGCCGCTCGACCTCGAACCGCCGCCCTACTCGCGCCTGCGGCTCGCTGCGCGCGCCGACGCCGCGAGCCCTTCGTCGCCGCTCGAGGTGGAGATCTTCGTGGTGAAGCCGGACGGCACTCCGGATGACGAGGCGAAGGTGGCGCTGAGCGCCAGCGAAGGTGAGACGAGGATGCACCGCCGCATTGGGCCCGGCATCTACCTGGCCGAGTTCACGCCTTCGGAAGGCCAGAGCGGCTCGACGAAATTGGAGGCGAAGGCGAACGCCCAGCTGGCGACCTTGGACGTTACGGTGCGACCCGAGGCGCCCGGCACGCGGCGCTCGTTCTGGCGAATGTCGGGGTCGCAGGGACCCTGGAGCGTCTCGACCGGACTTCTCGGCGCCATCGGACGCAGCTTCGACGGCGCCACCGCCGGCGGTTTCCTGGCCGAGGTCGCGGTCCGCCTGCCGTTGCCGCTGGAAGCGCTGCTCGACGCAGGCGGCGACTTCCTGTCGGAGCTCGGCCAGTACACGGCAGTGCCGGCGCTCGCGGAGAGGGCGAGGACGCACGCGTGGGTCGTGCAGATCGGTGTCCGGGGCAGCCTCCAGGTCCTGCGCAAGCTGGACGTCCACGCCACCCTGGCGGCAGGACTTCAGTCGCAGACCGTCCGCGTCATCTTTCCTCTGAACCTCGGCAGGAACACCGATTCGTCCATCACATCCCGGCTCGCGCCGGCGGTCGGCGCCACCTGGCAGATTGGACCCGGACGGGCTTTGGGACAGGTCCAGTTCGCCTGGTCGCCGTCGCACGTCGCGCAGTACGCGGGCAGCACCAGCAGCGTCGAGTTCATGCTCGGCTATCTGCTCAACCTTCGCTAGCGGCCGGCAGTGTACACTCGCGCCATGAATCGCCCGGTCCGCGCCACCGCTCCGAACGAAGCGGCGGCCCTGCTGCACTCGTTCACCAACCACCTGCTCTACTCGCTGGCGAAGGATCAGTACTCGGCGACGGAGCTGGATCGATACATGTCGCTGGCGCTGACCATCCGCGACCGCCTGATCGAGCGCTGGATCAGCACGCAGCAGCGCTACTACCGCAAGGACGCAAAGCGCATTTACTACCTCTCGGCCGAGTTCCTGATGGGCCGGGCGCTCGCGAACAACCTGATCAACCTCGGGCTCTACGACACCACGCGCGACGCGATGAAGATGCTGAACCTCGACCTCGGCGACGTGCTCGAGCAGGAGGTCGACGCGGGGCTCGGCAACGGCGGCCTGGGACGGCTCGCTGCATGCTTCCTCGACTCGATGGCCACCCTCGACATTCCCGGGTACGGATACGGCATCCGCTACGAGTTCGGGATGTTCGACCAGGAGATCAAGGACGGCTGGCAGGTGGAGAAGCCGGACGAGTGGCTCCGGCTCGGCAACCCCTGGGAGATCGCGCGACCGGAGTACGGCGTCCCGGTGCGCTTCGGTGGGCACACCGAGGAGCACGCCGAGGACCACGGGCGGCTCCGGGTGCACTGGACCGGGGGCGAGCAGGTGGTGGGGATGCCGTACGACACGCCCATCGCGGGTTACGGGTGCAATACCGTCAATACGATGCGGCTGTGGCGCGCGCGCGCCAGCTCGGATTTCGATCTCCGCTACTTCAACGAGGGCGACTACGAGAAGGCGGTACTGGACAAGAACCGCTCCGAGACCATCTCCAAGGTCCTCTATCCCAGCGACGTGAAGGTGTTCGGCAAGGAGCTGCGCCTCAAGCAGCAGTACTTCTTCGTCGCCTGCTCGCTGCACGACATCGTCCGCCGTCACCTCGTCGCCTTTCCCACCCTGGAGAACTTCCCCGAGAAGGTGGCAATCCAGCTCAACGATACGCACCCCGCCATCGCCATCCCCGAGCTGATGCGCATCCTGGTGGACGAGCACTCCATCGCCTGGGAGAAAGCGTGGGAAATGACGCAGGCGAGCATCGGGTACACCAACCACACCCTGCTCACCGAGGCGTTGGAGACGTGGCCGGTGGAGCTCTTCCAACGGCTTCTGCCGCGGCACCTCGCCATCATCTACGAGATCAACCGTCGCTTCCTGCGACAGGTGATGAGCCGGTACCCGTACGACGAAGCCCGGCTTGCGCGGATGTCGGTGGTCGACGACGGCAACGGCACGCTGGAGAGCAAGCGCATCCGGATGGCGTATCTGGCGGTGGTCGGCTCGCACAGCGTGAACGGCGTGGCGGCGCTGCATACGGAGCTCTTGAAGGCGAACCTGCTGCACGACTTCCACGAGATGTGGCCGGAGCGCTTCCACAACGTCACCAACGGCGTGACGCCGCGCCGCTGGCTGCTCGCCGCCAATCCGCTCCTGGCCGACGCGATCACCACGCGGATCGGCGACGGCTGGATCACGCAGCTCGACCAGCTCGGCAAGCTGGCCGAGCATGCCGACGACCCGGCGTTTCGCAGCGAAGTGCGGGGGATCAAGCAGCGGAACAAGGAGCATCTCGCGCGTTACATCGAGGCCGAGTACCGGGTGTCGATCGATCGCGCTTCGATGTTCGACGTCCAGGTGAAGCGGCTGCACGAGTACAAGCGGCAGCTCCTCAACCTGCTGCACGTCGTCGCGCTCTATCTGCGGTTGAAGAAGAATCCGGATCTGCAGATGGTGCCCCGGACCTTCATCTTCGGCGGCAAGTCGGCGCCCGCGTATGCAACGGCGAAGCTGATCATCAAGCTGATCAACTCCGTCGCTTCGGTGGTGAACGCGGATCCGCAGATGAACGGAAAACTGCGCGTGGTTTTCCTCGCCAACTACCGGGTCTCGCTGGCGGAGCGCATCTTCCCCGCATCCGACCTCTCGGAGCAGATCTCCACCGCCGGCAAGGAGGCCAGCGGCACCGGCAACATGAAGTTCGCCCTGAACGGAGCGCTCACCATCGGGACGCTGGACGGGGCGAACATCGAGATCCGCGACGAGGTCGGCGCGGACAACTTCTTCCTCTTCGGGTTGACCGCGCAGCAGGTGTCCGACCTGCAGCGGCGCGGCTACCGGCCGCGCGAGTACTACGACAAGAACGCGGAGCTGAAGGCCGTGCTCGACCTGATCGCCTCCGGCTTCTTCGAGCCCGAGCATCCCGACGTGTTCAAGCCCCTCGTGCAGTCCTTGCTCGAGCAGGATACGTACATGCTGCTGGCGGACTTCCAGTCCTATGCGGACTGCCAGGAGCGCGTCGACAAGGCGTTCCTCGATCCGGACCAGTGGACGCGCATGGCGATCCTCAACATCGCCAAGATGGGGAAGTTCTCCTCGGACCGGAGCATCAGCGAGTACGCGGAGAACATCTGGAAGATCCGGGGCGTGCCGGGGTAGAGGATGCTCCGCAGGATCCTCCGCGCACTCTTCCGTCCTCGTCCGCCGCCTCCCCCGCCGCGTCCTCCGGATCCGCGGCTGGAAGCAGATCCTTGGCTGGGGCGGCTGTTCGCGCTGCTGCCTGACCGTTACCAGCTCGGCCCTGACGCAGCGGATGGCGCGCAGGTGCTGCGCCGGACCGGGCGGGCGCGATTCAATCCGATGCCCGTCTGGTTGCGCGCGCAGGAGCGGATGGTGCGCGGAGACTATGAGGTGCGCGGTGACTCCGCAGCGGCGAAAGCGTTGCTCGATGCGCGCGTCTCGCAGCGGCTTTCCGCGATCGGAATCGTGCAAGCGTCCGAGTCGGTCGAGGATTGGGGCGGAACGGTGCTGACTCGTCGATATGAGGGGCGCTGCGAGACGTCTGAGCAGGCGGCAGCGGCCATCCGGTTCTTCTGCGAGGAGTCGGAGCAGCAGGTGAACCTGGCCGCGGAGTGACTCCGAGCCGTTCGCATCGTCGCTACTGCGCCTTCGTCGAGGCCGGATCCCGCGATTTCCCGCGCGGAGCATCTGGCGCGGCGCCGGGCCCCTCCAGGAGCTCCGGGTGGGACTGCAGGGGCGTTGCCGGCTGCTCGATCCCCAGCCGCACGCGCACGTCGTGATCGAGGCTGGTCAGCACATCTTCGAGGCGCTGCACCCGGTCCTCGATGGCGAGGTTCTGCTGCTGCGACTTCTGGCGGTGCTCCATCTCGAGCGTCAGCTCGCGCTCCTTCAACTTGAAATACTTGACGGCGATGATTGCGAGAGCAGGAAACCCGAACACCATCAGGACGCTGACGATCAAGGCCACCGCCGCGATCAGGTAAGGGATCATGTCCGACGACATGAGAGCTATACGGAGCAGACCCGCCGGGATTTCGCCGGCCTGGGCCCGATTCGAGAGACCTCACGACATGAGCAGACCTCAGGACCGCAGCGTCACCGCCTGGGCCAACTTCTCGCTGACCAGCTTCCCGAGCTCGCTGAACAGCTCCACCCGCGACCGGGAGTCACGCCAGCCCTTCGCCGCATCGTCCCACCCAAAGTGCCAGGCCTGCATGTTCGCCGACATCCAGATCTGCTGCGCCGCCGAGTGCGAGTTCACGACGAACTTCGCCCCGTCCTCGAACTCCAGCGTCAGGATGTCTGCGGCCAGATCCGACTCTACTCCGTCCACGTCCCGCAGCGCGTCGTCGAGCTTTCGCAACGTTTCCGCCGCGCGGCGGCCGAACTCCTTTTCATCCATCGCGCGCCAGCCTTTCCAGGGCGTCGCCGGCCAGCCGGAACGTCTCCCAGTCGGACAGCATCTTCGCACCGAGGCCGCGGTAGAAGTTGATCGCCGGCGTGTTCCAGTCCAGGACTTGCCAGTTCACCCGGCCGCACTTCTCCCGCACCGCGATCCGCGCCAGCTCGACCAGCAACGCCTTCCCGATACCCTTCCCGCGGAGGTGGGGCGTGACGAAGAGATCCTCGAGGTAGATTCCCCAGCGCCCGACCCAGGTCGAGTAGGTGTGGAAATAGAAGGCGAAGCCCGCCGGCGCTCCGTTCCATTCCGCCACCAGGCAGAAGTAACGAGGTTGCTCGCCGAAGCCGTCCCGGAGGAGGTCCTCCTGCGTCGCCACCACCTCCTGTGGTAACCGCTCGTACTTTGCCAGCTCGTGGATGAATGCGAGCATCTGCGGGACGTCGCGAGGCTCAGCCTTCCGGATGACGATCATGGAGCAGGAACATACACTCGCGGGCGTGCCCCTGCGCATCGTGAGCTACAACGTCCGCTACTTCGGACATGCGCTCCGTGGCCTCGCCAGCACGCGAGGAAGCAAGCGCGCCATCGCGGATGCGTTGGCCACGCTCGACCCCGCCGCCGACATCATCTGCCTGCAGGAAGTGGAGACGTTCTCGCTGCGCAGCAGCCTGGTCTTCCGCCGATCACATCGGACGGAGACGCAGCTCGAGTCGTTCATGGCCGAGCTGGAACGCGCTTTCGAGCGACGGCCGCCGCCCTTTCCCTATGACGCATTCTACTTCCGGGCCCACGTGAACCGTATCGGCAACACGCCGCTGCAGAGCATGGGGCTCGCCATCCTCGTGCACCGCTACCGCATCCGGATCGACACCCACAACTGCGAAAGCCCGCACGACATCACCTATCACCACGTGCTCCGCTGGAAGGACCGCAAGCAGACGCGGATCTGCGCCCACATGAAACTGGTCGGACCGCGCGGGAAGCCGTTCCACATCTTCAATACGCACCTGTCGCTGCCCACGCCGTTCTCACGCGAGTTCTGGACGACCTCGCAAAGGATGGGATTCGGCGTGAATCAGCTGCACGAGGCCAAGACGCTGGCCGCTTTCATCCACCGGCACGCCGGAGACGAGCCGTTCATCGTCTGCGGCGACTTCAATTCGCTGCCCGACTCGCCGGTATACCGCTTTCTCACCGACGATTGCGGCCTGGTAGGCGTGCAGAAGCACCTGCGGCAGATTGACCGCGACCCCCGCGATTTCCCCACCGCCGGCTTCATGAGGCTGCGCATGCACCTCGATCATCTCTTCTCGAGCCCCCTCGTGAACTGGCTCGATCTGGAAGGTACGTGCCGTTTCGGCGATCGCTCGAGCCCCTTCTGGGGAAAGAGCGACCACGTGCCGCTGATCGGGCGCTTCGACCTTTGATACGACGGCTCCGTGAACGAGCTGCGAAAGCTGCTGCGCCTGGCGGCGCCCATCGCCTTCACCCAGGCGGGCTACGCCATGATGGGGCTGGTCGACACCGCCGTCGTCGGCCGCCTCGGGGCGGCCCCGCTCGGCGCCGTCGGCCTCGCCAACGGCCTCTTCCTCGCCGTCGCCATCGTGGGGCTCGGAGCGATGTTGGGCCTCGATCCGCTCTTTGCGCAGGCGCTCGGAGCGCGCGACGAGGCGCGGGCCCGCGAGCTGATCTGGCAGGGGCTGTGGCTTTCGGCCGTCGTCACGCTGGCGCTGGCGCTGCCCATCGCTGCGCTGCCGTTCGCGCTCGAGCCCTGGGGCATCCCCGCCGAAGTCGTGGGCGACGCGCGGCTCTTCCTCTGGCTGCGCTTGCCCGGGCTCTGGCCCATGCTCGCGTTCGCGGCATTGCGCTCGTACCTGCAGGCGCGCGAGCAGCTCCGCGCGCTCGTGGTTGCGACGGTGGTGGCAAACGTCGCGAACTTCGCGCTGGACGTGGTCTTCGTCTTCGGGCATCTGGGCATGCCGGCGCTTGGCGCGCCCGGATCGGGGCTCGTGACCAGCATCTGCTCGCTGTTCCAGTTCGCCATTCTCGCCAAGGCGGTGCGACCTGGACGGCGCCAGCCGCCGCGGTCCGCGGACCTGCGCAAGGCTCTCTCGGTGGGAATCCCGGTCGGCTTGCAGATGGGAGCGGAGGTCGGGGTCTTTGCCCTCGTCGGCGTGCTGGCCGGCCGCCTCGGCGCGTCCAGTCTGGCGGCGCACCAGGTAGCAATCTCGCTCGCGAGCTTCACCTTCTGCGCCGCGGTCGGTGTAGGAATGGCCGGGACGGTGCGAGTCGGATGGGCGATCGGCGCGCGCGACACGCCGGCAGCACGACGCGCAGGGCTGACGGCGTTCGCCGGCGGCGCGGGCATCATGTCCATCGCTGCGCTCTGCTTCTGGCTCCTGCCCGGCGCCCTCGCGCGCATGCTCTCCGATCAACCCGACGTCATCGCCGCCTCGCTGCCGCTGCTCGCGGTCTGCGCCGTCTTCCAGCTCTCCGATGGAATCCAGGGCGTCGGCGCCGGTGTGCTCCGCGGGGCCGGCGATACCCGGTTCGCGTTTCTCGCGAACCTCGTCGGCCACTACGCCATCGGGCTGCCGGTGGCCATCGTGCTCGGCCTGCGTCTTGGCCACGGCGTGATCGGGCTGTGGTGGGGCCTGTGCGCCGGCCTCACCGCCGTGGCGATGGCGCTCTTGACGCGTTTTCTGCGCTTGTCGGCGAGAGAGATCGCACCTCTGGAGGCGCACCCCGCCGTGGCGCCGCCCCGATGAAGTTCCTCTACGACGCGCAGATCGAATCGCAGCCGGACGCCGTGGTAGCAGTATTTCGCCGGCCGGCGCCGCGCCTGGATCCGTCGCGTCCGCTGTTGTTCTGCGGCCAGGGGACATCGCTCCACGCGGCGCGCATCGCCGCGGCATGGGCCGGATATCCGGCGCAGGCTCTCGATTCGCACGACGTCGCCCTGCGGAGCGGAATTCCCTCCGGTGCGCAGGTGGTCGCCATCTCGCACTCCGGTCGCGGCTTCACCGCCGCGGTGCTGCGCAAGGCGCGCGCTGCCGGAGCGAGCACGTTCGCTGTGTGCGGCGACGCGGCAACCGCCGACGCCGATCACGTGGTCCGCACCTGTGCTCCCGAGCGGGCGCAGACGCACAGCGTTTCGTACGTCACCGCGCTGGCCGCCCTCGGGCAGATGCTCGGCCTCGATCTTTCCAGCGCGCCGCGTCTGCTCCGCGATGCGCTCGCCGAGCCCGCGCCCGTCGACGACGCGCGCCGCCTCGCCGGCAAGGATCCGCTGCTCGTCACGGGGTTCGGGCTCGACGCGATCACGGCCGAGGAGGCCGCGCTGAAGCTGAAGGAAGCGACGTTCCAGTGGGCAGAGGCGCTCAGCGTGGAACAGGCGTTGCACGGACCGCAGGCAGCTCTGCGTCAGGGGATGGGCGCAATCCTCTTCATTCCGGACCACGACGATGGCGGCCGCACCGTCCGGCTCCGCGACCTCTGCGCGCAGCTCGGCGTGGAAGTCGTCGACATCCGGATTCCGGCTTCCAGCGAAGCGCTCCGCCCGATCGTCTCCATCGTCCCCGCCCAGCGCCTCGCGGCGGAGATTTCCCGCCTGACCGGCGGCGATCCCGACCACTCACGACATCCGGTGTAGGTCACGGTTTCGCGAACCGCTCCACCGCCGCAGCGAGGATCTCGGTCGCGCGCGCCAGCTCGGCGACCGGCACGAACTCACCGCTCCGGTGCGCGACGCGGATGTCTCCCGGCCCGAATACGCAGGCACTGGCGCCGAGCCGGACGAGATAAGGCAGCTCGGTCCCGAATGGAATCGTCTCCGGCGCGTTCTTCGACTCCGCGCGCAGGAAAGCGACGATCTGCGAATCCTCCGGGACCAGCACTCCCGCATCGAGCCGCTGCGCGGCCACTTCGATGCGGATGCGCTCGTCCTGGATCCGCGCGCAAGCCTGCTCGAGAAGCCTGAGCGTCGAGCCCGGATCCTGCGACGGCAGCGGCCGCCACTCCACGGCCATCGTGCAGACGCCGGGGATGACGTTCTTCGCCTTGCCTCCGGAGATCACTCCGACGTTCAACGTCGTATGCGGTGGGGCAAACGCCGGGTCGGCTTCCGCCCGGAGCTCGCCCGCGATTCGCTCCACGTCCCGCAGCACGCGCCCGGCGGCGAGAATCGCGGAGGCGCCGGTCTCCGGATATGCGCTGTGACCCTCAATCCCCCGGACCGTCACTTCCGCCAGGCAGTAACCCTTGTGCCCGAGCACCGGGATCATCCGCGTCGGCTCTCCGACGATGGCGACCCGCGGCCTGACCGCGCCCTCCTCGGCGAGGCGTCGGGCGCCGAGACACCCGACCTCCTCGTCGGCGGTGAAGACGAGTTGCAACGGCTTCGCCTGCGTCCGCGAGGCCGCGGTCAGCATCGCGGCGAGAAACGCCTTCGTGTCCGCAGCGCCTCGCCCCACCACCGTTCCGTCCTGGCGTGCGGGCCGCAGCGCCGCGGTCCACCCTGCGTCGAAGGGGACGCAGTCGGTGTGCCCGACCAGTGAAAGGCCGCCCTTCTCGCCGCCCCGATGCGCGACCAGGTTTCCCTTCTCCATCCCCGCCGCGTCCTTCCAGAGCTGTCGCCGGGTCGTCAGCCCCAGCGCGCGGGCGTGTCGCTCGAGCACGCCGAGGATCGGCAGGTTGCTGCGCGCGGACGTGGAGTCGACCGCCACCAGCTCCTCGAGAAGGGCGACGGGGTCGATCATTCCCACAGCCTCCGCATCGCGGTGCGAAAGACCGGCAGCGCACCCTCGAAGTCGAGCCCGAGCGGCTCGCCGCGCACCCAGGTCTGGTGGATCGCGGTTCGCTCCATCGAGAAGACCACGTTCGCCATCAGGTCGTCCCGATTCGCCCCCGCGATCGAGGGGTCGTCGAGATCGACGGAAATGAAATCCGCCGGCTCGCCGGGACGCAGTGCCCCGCCGCCGAGGGCGAGCGACCGCATGCCGCCCTCGCTCGCGATCCGATACAGCTTTGCGCCGAGACCGCCCACCCCGCCCTGCTCCGGGTCGAGGATCGCGCGCTGCTCCTGCACGAGCCTCAGGTGGTACTCGAGCTGGCGGCTATCCTCGAGCGGCGAGAGCTGCACCTCCGAGTCCGTGCCCACGCAGAGCCGTACGCCAGCGGCAAGCAGGAGATCCGCACGGAGCACGCCGTCGCCGAGATTCCGCTCGGTGGTCGGGCACGCGCACACCGTTGCGCGCGCACGTCCGATCGCCGCGATGTCGTCCGTGGTCAGGTGCACGCCGTGAATCGCGGTGGTTCCTTCGCGGAGCGCGCCCAATCGCTCCAGCAGCAACGCCGGCGTCGTCCCGTGCTCCGCGCGGCACTGCTCGACTTCCAGGCGCTGCTCGGAAACGTGCAGGTGCAAGGGCCAGCCGCGGCGGAAAGCTTCGCCGGCGATCTCGCGGATCCACTCCGCGGGACAGGCGCGCACGCTGTGCGGTGCCGCGCCGACCGCGACTTGCTGGGAGAGCGCCTCGAGGTTCTTCAGGTACTCGTCGGCGGAGCCTTCGATGAACCGCTTCTGCCGCGGGTTTTCGGGCATCCGGAACCCGCTTCGCGCGTACGCGACGCGCAGCAGCACCATCCGCAGGCCCGCTTCCTTCGCCGCGCGCGCGACGGCGAGGTCCAGCTCGTTCGGATCGGCATAGGGCTTTCCCGACGGATCGCGGTGCAGGTAATGGAATTCGCCCACCGCGGTGATCCCAGCCCGCGCCATTTCCAGGAAACAGAATCTGGAGACGGCGTAGAGATCCTCCGGAGACAGCCGCTCCGCCGCTGCGTACATCGCCTCGCGCCAGCTCCAGAAGTCGTCCCGCGGATGGTTCCGGTGCTCCGTCCGCCCGCGGATGGCGCGCTGGAAAGCATGGCTGTGGGCAGCCACGAGTCCGGGAAGCAAAGCGCGCCCCGGCATGGGAACGACTTCGGCACCCTGGGGCGCATCCCCCACGGATTCCACGAGCCCGTCGCGCACGACCAGCGATGCGCCCGCGTGGACATGGCCGCCGGAAAAGAGGAAATCGGGCTTCAGGGCGCGCATGGCCGGCGCGATGTAGCCTCATCTGCGGAAAAAAGCCACATCGGCGCCACGACGCGACCCTCGCGCATTGTGTAGCATGGGCGGACCCTCGCAGGAGCTTTTCTGATGAATCCTCGGTCCCTGTGCGCGATCGTGCTCGCGCTCGCGCTTCCGGCGCTCGGACAGACGGAGCCGCAGATCGAGCCGCTGGTCCCTCCCGGATCGGCCCCGGCCAAGACGAAGAAGAAGTCCAGGAAGCCACCGTCTTCCGGCGCGGCGCAGGCGGAAGGCCAGCTCTCGCTGCCGCCCCTCGCGCCGCTCACCGCGCCGCGACCCTTGAAGGCCGTCGGGGTCCTGGTGCAGGGAGCGCTTCCGGACGATGCCGCCGCGCGCGTTCGCGAAGGGTTGCGCACCGCCGCGAGCTTCGCGCCCGGCGTCAAGGAGACGCTCGCGCTGGAAGCGCCGCAGCCGTGCGCGGACGAAGCGTGTTGGGTCACGGCGGGAATTGCAGGCAATGCCGATCACGTCGCCGTTGCCTCGTGGGACACGGGCACGTTGCGCGTGAGACTCGTCGACGTCGGCTTGCGGAAGGTGGTGCAGGAGGCGCAGCGGACTGGCGTCTCCCCCGATCCCGTGGAAGCCACTGCGTGGACCGAAGCGCTGGGTTGCAAAGTGATGGTGCCCGCCGGATGCAGCGGCCAGGTGATGGTCGAGGCGGACTTCGGCATCAGCCTGGAGCTGGACGGCGAACCGTTGCGGCCCGGTGAGAAGAGGCTCGTGCCGGTCGGGGTGCACGCGCTGCGGATCAAGGAAGGCACGAGCGAGTCGCTGCGCGAGCTGCCCGTCCTTCTCGAAGGAACACCGGCGGTCTCGATCGCGTCGTCGCGACCGACTGCCCCCGCACCGACCGCGGCACCCGTAGCGGCGGTGACCGCATCGCCCTCGCCTCCTCCGGCAAAGCGCACCTGGACGCGGACGGCGGGATACGCCGCCGCAGGAGCGGCGGTGCTCGCCGCCGGTGCCGGCGCCTATTTCGGGGCGAAGAGCAAGTCCGATCTGGACAAGGCCGAATCGGGCTATCGCGCGAACGGCGGCGCGTACCAGCCCGCGGATCTGCAGGCGCTGCAGTCGGGCAACTCCGCAGCGCACACCGCGAACGCGCTCTACATCGTTTCCGGCGTCCTGCTCGCGGCAGGCGCCGTCCTCACCTTCGCCTTCTGACCCGCCATGCGCGCAACCTTCGTGGTGCTTCTCTCCGCGTCGCTCTTGGCCTGCCGGACATCTGACCTCGGCGGGTGCTCGAAAGAGGGCGATTGCTCTGCAGGCGCCGTCTGCGACCTCGCGGCGCGCGTTTGCGTCGCGACCGACGCACCGTCCTTCTCCAACATCGCCGTTTCCCCTCCAGCCGCGTTCACCGATTCGAACGGGCGCGCGTTCTTCGACACGACGGGCGGACCTCTGTCCGTGTCCGCGTCGATTGCGGGCCGCGCCGGCGTGGACCCGGCGACCGTTTGTCTCACGGCGAGCGGCGAGACGGGCGCGTGCGCGCATCCCGGGATCGCGGGCGCCGGCACCACGTTCACGTTCCCGTTGCCCCGGCCGTCAGGCACGTACGACGGGACGACGCCGCTGGATTTCACGATCAGCGCATCGAGCCCGTCGGGGCGCCAGTCGACGACTGCCGTGCAGCACGTGTACTTCGACAACCAGCCGCCGGCGATCGCCGTCGCCACGGACTCCACGCCGTATGCGCGCACCTTGCCGGACGGAGGTGCGGCACCGATCACGGTGTCCGCCACCATCGCCGACGGAGCGGGCGTCGCCTCCGCACAGCTCATCTCGGGCACCACGCGGGTACCACCCGCCAGCTCCGCCGGCAGCGAGTACACGTTCCAGTTGAATCCTGCCTCTGCTCTTCCCAACACGGAGGGCGCTTACGCGTTCCACGTCCGCGCAGTCGACGGGCTCGGGCACGAATCCACGGTCACCGCAAGCCGAACCATCGACGACGCGCCACCCGCGATCGGAACGATCAAGATCTATAAGGATACGGAGCCCGGGAGCGCGGGAGTCACGTACCCGGCCCTGGTGGCGAACACCGGGTGGACCGGCAACAGCTTCATGTACAACGACACCGTGCACGTGAAGGGCAGCATCAGCGACATGAGCGGCATCGGCCTCGCGACATTGCGCGTCGATGGGATCGACCTGTCCGGCGGAACGAGCACAGGGACGGCGCAGTCTCTCGGTTGCACTAGCGGCAGCACGACCTGCTCGTTCGACGTCAGCGTACAGCTCAACGCCCCGCAGAACGGGGCCTTCCATACCGGCACCGCCACGGCTGCGCTGCCGGGGAGCGCAGCGCTGATTCCGAGCGGCTTCCTCCACGTCGTGATCGCAGCAGAGGACAATGCGTCGGCATACACTGGCGCAGCGGCGCGCCATGCAGCCTCGCCCAGGGACACACCGGTTCGGGCGACGCGGCTGCTCTGGAGCACAGTGCTCAACACGACCGCGGCAGCGGTGACGGGCCTCGCCGTTCATCCGGACCTTGATCTCATCGCGACCACGGATGGCGGCGTCACGACCCTGTTCAGTCTTGGCGCCGATCAAGGAGCGATCCATTGGAGCACCGATGCGGGCACCGTGTTCGGACCGCCAGCCATCGGCGCTGGAAGCGCGGGAACTCCGATCTACACGGCGAATCTGGCGGGCGTGATCAGCGCGTTCGCTCCGGACGGAGGGGTCCTCTGGACGACGGCGACCGGCCACGCCATATCGGTAGGGCCAGCGGTTGCCGCGGGCACCGTTGCCGGAGTTCCGGTCGACCAAATCATCGTCGCAGACAACGTCAATGCCGCGACCGGACAGACCCTCTGGAGTGTTGCGGCGCCGGCGAATAAGCCCGCATTGCGCTCGCAGCCAGCGGATGATCGCGACCGGCATGCGTCACCCATGGTGTTCGACGGCGGCGTGTGGTTCGGCACTTCGTCCAGCATCGACTGGCACGCCTTGACGGACGACGGCGGTATCGGCCCTTCGGTCGCCGTGGCGGACTCGATCGGAAATCCCTATTACGGCACGATCACGGACGGTGCCCGCGTCTTCGCCGCGTCACGCATTTCCACGACCGGTTCGACCTTGCTCGCATTCACACCGCTTCTGGGCACCGCGTGGTCGAAGAACCTGACGGATGGGGGGCTGTCCGCAGAGCCGACACTCGGTATCGACGGCAAGCTTTACGCCTCGGAAGCGGACGGTGGCACCGAAGGCCGCGTCACGGCATATGAGCCCGCGACGGGCGCCATCGCGAGCATCGTCGTTCCAGCCCTCGGCTCTCCTGGACAGGTGCCACTCCACGGGTCCGACGACCATTGGTACCTCCCGCGCGCACCAGGCTTCCTTCTCGCGTTCCATCACGGCCAGACATCGTGGACCTTCGACCCGCCGGGCACGGTCCTTCGGGGAGCGATGATGGACTGCAACGGCAGGCTCTTCGTCGGCACCGGGGCCTCATCGCCGACCATCTGGGCGTTCATCACCGACGATCACGGTCTCGCCGACACTCCTTGGCCCTCGTGGCGTCGCGACGGACGCAACAGCGGCAATGCCGGCGCCCCGAAGTACGGCATCCGGACCGCGCCGAACAGCTGCGATCAGTAAAGTTGCCGCCCGTGCGCGCCGTGGCATTGGTGCGCCATGCGCGCCATCGAGGCGGTGCTGCTGCAAGGCAGCGAGCTCTACCGCGAGGTGATCCTCGACAAGCTCGCGCACGCGCGCGAGTCGGTGCTGATCGCCACCGCCAACCTGAAGGACATGCAGGTCGAGCGCGACGGGAAGTTCGTTTCCGTTCTCGCTCTCTTCTCCGACCTCGCGGCACGCGGCGTCGACCTTCGCATCCTCCACGCCGAATTGCCCTCGCGCCCCTTCCGCGCCTCGTTCGAGAAGCGGCGCCGCCTCACCGCCGGCGGCCTGTCGCTGAAGATCTGTCCCCGCGTCCACTTCAAGGCGGTGGTGATCGACGGCGCCTGGGTCTACGCCGGCAGCGCCAACCTCACCGGCGCCGGCCTCGGCGCCAAAGGCGAAGGCCGGCGCAACTTCGAGGTCGGCTTCTGCAGCGAGGATTTCGAGATCGTCGACCGCGTCAAGGCGCTGTTCGAGGCGATCTGGACGGGCGCCGAATGCGCCTCGTGCAAGCTGCGCAGCGTCTGTCCGGATCCGATCGGCGCCGAACCGCCGCGCGCGTTCCGCCTCGGCCGCGCGCGCCGGCTCCGCCGCTGAGTTATACTGAACGCCCGTATGGGTCGCACCGGCAGCGCACTCCTTCCCCTGCACGGCGGACGCGTGCCCGACTGGCTCGCGTCGCGCATGGCGCGCCTCGGCGGAGTGATGGTGGAGGCGCTGGTGCTCGAGGAAGGCCCGCACGGCGTCCTGCGTCGCCTCGCGCACCCGTTCTGGTTCCAGGCGCTCGGGTGCGTGATGGGAATGGACTGGCACTCGAGCGGAATCACCACCAGCGTGCTGGGCGCGCTCAAGCGGGGCCTCGCCGGGCGCGAGCGTGAGATCGGCCTGACCGTCTGCGGCGGCCGCGGCCGTCACTCGCGTCGCACGCCGATGGAGCTGGTGCAGTTCGGAGAACGGACCGGCATCGATGGAGAGGCGCTGGCGCGCACCAGCCGGCTCGTCGCCAAGGTGGACAGCGCGCTCGTCCAGGACGGCTTCGATCTCTACCTGCACGGGTTCGTCGTCGCGAACGACGGCGCCTGGACGGTCGTCCAGCAGGGCATGAACACCGACCGTCGCCAGGCGCGCCGATATCACTGGCTCTCCGAGGGCGTACGCAGCTTCGTGGAGGAGCCGCATGCCGCAATCGAAGGCCGTCCCGGAGGATCGATTCTCAACCTGACCGACCGGCGCGCCGCCGCTTCACGGGAGGCGGCGCTCGAGTTGTCGCGCGCGCCCGAGCGCGTGCTCCACGAGCTGCCCCGCCTGCAGATGCCGGCCCATCACGAGGTCCGCCGATCCGACGTCTTCCTCCGGCGCCTGCACGGCACCCTCGCCGCCGCCCGGGAATCCGGGCCGCGCGATTTCCCCGACTTGCTGCTGCAGCGCGGTGTGGGTGCCCGGACGGTCGAGGCGCTGGCGGCGGTCGCCGAGGTGCTCCATGGAGCGCCCTGCCGCTTCAGCGATCCGGCGCGCTTCTCCCTCGCGCACGGCGGCAAGGACGGCCATCCCTTCCCCGTCCCCCTGCGCGTGTACGACCGGACCATCTCGGTCCTCAAACAGGCGGTCGCAGCCGCGCGCCTCGGGCGCACCGAGAAGCTCGATGCCATCCGACGCCTCGACGAACAGGCGCGCCGTCTCGAATCATCGGCGTCTGGCCCCGACTTCGAGCAATACGTCGCCGGCGAGCAGGCGGATTCTCACGAGTACGGCGGCCGCGACGTTTCCGGCCCCGCCCAAAAGCCGCCGCAACGTCAGCTCGCCCTCTTCTCATGACCGAACGCCTCTACCTGCAGGATCCTTATCTGAAGTCGTTTCGCGCCCGCGTGCTCGAGGTCCGCGATTTGAACGGACGTCCGGCCGCCGTTCTCGACCGGACCGCGTTCTATCCGGAAGGCGGAGGACAGCCTGGCGATCGCGGAACGATCGGCAGTGTGAAGGTCGTCGACACGCAGGAACGCGCCGGCGACGTCCTGCACGTGCTGGACGCGCCGGTCGAATCCGGCGAGGTCGCCGCGGAGATCGACTGGCGCCGCCGTTTCGATCACATGCAGCAGCACCACGGTCAGCACCTGCTCTCGGCGGCGTTCGACAAGCTCGGAGCGCCGACGGTCTCCTTCCATCTCGGAGAGCGGATCTGCACCATCGATCTCGATGCAGGACTGGGAACCCTGGATTTGGCGCGCGCGGAATCGATGGCCAACGAGAGCATCTGGCGCGATCTGCCGGTCGTCGCGCGAGACTTCACCGGCGAGGAACGCGCCAGGTTGCCACTGCGCAAGGAGCCCATGAAAGGCGACCGGGTGGTGGTGGTGGAGGGTGTCGACGCCTCGCCGTGCGGAGGAACGCACCCGGCGCGCACCGGCGAAGTCGGATGCATCGCCGTCCTTCGGGCGCAGAAGTGGGGCGAAGGGAAATCGCGGATCGAGTTCGCCTGCGGCGCGCGCGTGGTTCGCTTGCTCCACGAAACCAGCGACCTGGTCAGCGGAGCCGCCGAGGCCCTCAAATGCGCGCCCGCCGACGTCGCGCAGGCGGCGGCGCGCATCGCCGCCGAATCGCAAACGCGGAGGAAGGCTGCGGAAGGATTGCTCGAAGAGCTCGCCGGGCTGGAGGCGCTGCGGCTGAAGGCGCAGCCCTCGCCCATCGTCGCGAAGCTTGACCGTGGAGCCGCCTTCGCCCGGGCCGTCGCACAGCGGCTTTCGCAGGAAGGCGGAACCGCGCTGCTCGCGGCCATCGAAGACGGACGGGCTCATCTCGTGTTCGCGCGTCCGAAGGGGGCCGAGGGACCTGCGATGGGCGTGCTGCTCAAGGAAGCGCTGGCGGTCCTGGGTGGAAAGGGGGGCGGCGGACCCGACTTCGCGCAGGGCAGCGGCGCGCCGGAGAAGCTCGACGACGCGCTTGCGCTCGCCGCCCACAGGCTCGTACATCCGTGAATTTCGGGCAGAAAGCGGCCGTGGTACCATCGCCTTGCTCGCGGCCCCACAGGCCGCCAACCGCTTCACAAGGGCCCGATGCGACTTCCGGTCAAGCTGTCGCTCCTGCTCTCGGCGGCTACCTGTTTCCCGCTCCTGCTCGCCACCGCGTTCACGCTGCCGCGCGGTCGAGAGGCGCTGCGGAGCCAGCTCGACGAAATCTACGCCCAGGACGCCCGGACGCTCGCGGGTGAGGTCCACCGGACGCTCGTCGACAAGCTCGACTCGCTCACGCTTGCTGCTTCCACGCTGAGGCTCCACGAGCTCGATCCCGAGGCCCGCGAGCAGGCGCTGCTCTTGATCTACAAGGAGACGCGGGGCGCGGACATCGTCGGCCTCTTCGACTCCAGAGCAGACGCGGTCGGCAACATCATCCGGTTCGCGAGGCTCCAGGGCGTTCTCGCCTCGGAGCATGAGCCCATCGACGATGCTGCCCTGTCCATGTACGCCGGCAAGGTGCCGCTGCAGGGCGCGCTCCAGGCGGGTCTCGCCATCGGGCCCGTCTACATCCTGCCGGACGCCGAAGGACGTCCCATTCCCCGCCTCGTGCTCGCCGTTGCCGTGCCCGGCACGCGCGGAACGCGGTGGGTGGTCGCGGTGGAGGTGTCGCTGCGCAGGCTCGCCGACAGCTTCGAGCGCTTCCGTCCCGGCGAGTCTGGTGCGGCCTTCCTCGTCGACGGCGAAGGCAAGGTGATCTTCCACCCGAACCGGGAGCTGATGCTCAAACGGGTGACGCTCCGCGACCATCCGCTGCTCAAGGGCACGCAAAGCGACGACTGGCTGGGCGCGAACGCCCCCGTACCGCTCCTGGGGTGGAAGGCGGTGGTGCAGGAGTCCGCCGCCGAGGCGTTGGGCCCGCTGCGCCATCTCGCCCGCGACGCCTATCTCTGGCTCGCTCTCGGCCTCCTGGTCGCGGTGCTCCTCGGATTCAGCTCGGTTCGCACGGTCACGGCGCCGGTGCAGAAGCTGCGCGAGGCGGCCCTCGCAGTCACCGGCGGCGCGCTGGAAACCATCGTGGACGTGAAACGCCGCGACGAGCTGGGCGAGCTCGCCGACGCCTTCAACACCATGACCCGCGGATTGCGCGAGCGGGAAGGCATGAAGGTCACGCTCGCCCTCTCCGAAACGCTGGAGCTGAAGGAGGTGCTGGAACGCCTCCTCGACAGCCTGGGCCGCGCCGTCCGATTCGACGAGGCGTCCGTCCTGGTGGAGACCCGCGACGGCATGGACGTGATCGTCAGCCGCGGACCGCGAGGCAAGGACAAGTCGCAGCGCATCGTGCCGACCGCCGCGCACGTGGAGCGCGCCGTCACCACGCACCTGCCCGCGCTCAACGACGGCCGCCAGATGATGGCGCTGCCGCTGATCCAGCGTGGCGTGGCGATCGGCGTGGTCTGCCTGGAGAGCCACCATGCTTACACCGACGCCGAGGTCCGCCTGACGCAGTCGCTCACGCAGCCGGCGGCGATGGCCGTGGAGAACGCGCGGCTCTTCGACGAGGTCCAGCGCCTGGCCACCCTCGACGGCCTGACCGGCACGTACAACCGGCGCCACTTCATGGAACTGGCGCAGCGCGAGTACGACAACGCGCGCCGCTTCGGGCATCCGCTGACGGCGATGATGCTCGACGTCGACCACTTCAAACGGATCAACGACCGCCACGGACATCACGTCGGCGACCAGGTGTTGCGCATCCTCGCCGATCGCTGCCGCACGGCACTGCGCTCGGTGGACGTCCTCGGCCGCTACGGCGGCGAGGAGTTCGCCATCCTGCTGCCCGGGAGCACGCAGCACCACGCCGCGACCGTGCTGGCGGAGCGCATCCGGCGCCGCGTCGCCGACGAACCCATCCGCACCGACGACGGCGCGGTGAAAGTCACGGTCAGCGTCGGCGTCGCCGAGCTGGACGAGGAGATGCGGAATCCCGGCGACTTGTTCAAGCGCGCCGACGCCGCGCTCTACGAGGCGAAGCAGGCGGGCCGCAACCGCGTGGTCGAAGACGCCGTCGCGTGATACTGAGCGGACATGTTCCGCCACGACTGGACGCTCGCCGAGGTCCGCGCGATCCACGATCTGCCGCTGCTCGACCTCGTCCACCGCGCGCAGACCGTGCACCGCGAGCACTTCGGTGACAACCGGGTGCAGCTTTGCTCGCTGCTCTCGGTGAAGACCGGAGGTTGCCCCGAGGACTGCGCGTATTGCCCGCAGGCGGCGCGGTATCACACCGACGTGCAGGCCGAGCCGCTGATGGAGGTCGACGACGTGCTCGCCGCCGCCCGCAAGGCGCGGGAGGCCGGCGCGACGCGTTTCTGCATGGGCGCGGCCTGGCGCGAGGTGAAGGACGGGCAGCAGTTCGACCGGGTGCTGGAGATGGTCCGGGGAGTGAAGCGGCTGGGCATGGAAGCCTGCTGCACGCTGGGGATGCTCACCGCGGCGCAGGCGGGCCGGCTGAAGGAGGCCGGCCTCGATGCGTACAACCACAACCTGGACACCAGCCGCGCGAAATACGGCGACATCATCACGACCCGCACGTACGACGAGCGGCTGCGGACGCTGGACAACGTGCGCCGGGCCGGGATCTCGGTGTGCTGCGGCGGGATCCTCGGGATGGGCGAGTCGGTCGACGATCGGTGCGAGATGCTGCGGATGCTGGCGGCGCAGGAGCCGCATCCGGAGTCGGTGCCGATCAACATGCTGGTCGCGATCGCGGGGACGCCGCTGGCAGCCAGACCTCCGGTCAGCACGGTGGAGATGGTCCGCGCCATCGCCACGGCGCGCATCCTCATGCCTCGCGCCATGGTGCGGCTCTCCGCCGGGCGGCAGCAGATGAGCGAGGAGGCGCAGCTCCTCTGTATGATGGCGGGAGCGAACAGCGTCTTCTTCGGAGACAAGCTGCTCACCACCGGCAACCCGGAGTACGCGCAGGACATGGCGCTCTTCGAAGCGGCCGGAATCGCGGCCCTCGAACCACGTCTTTGACATCCAGTTAGCGCTTGGCTAGGTTGCGCAGTGCCCGGAGGCCCCGGGCGGCGCGGACTTTCGCCCACCTTGAGTGACGCGCCTAACAAATCTCACTCTAAGCGGCTGGGCTTTTTTTCAGCCATCGTGGTGGGCGGGAAGGTTGCCCGCCGTGGCCGACAATCGCTCCACCGAACCGAAGCCGGGGACGCTCGCCGTCCACGGCGGAGAAACGCGCAAGAAGGCGCACGACTCCGTCACCACCCCCATCGTCTGGTCCGCGACGTATGCGTTCGCGAACACCGCCGAGATCGAGAGCTATTTCAAGGGCGACATCGAGCGCGAGGAGTACGGCCGCTACGGCAATCCGACGGTCCGCGCCGCGGAGAAGAAGCTTGCGGCATTGGAGGGAGCCGAGGACACCGCTCTCTTCTCCAGCGGGATGGCGGCGGCGACCACCGCGCTCTTCGAGCTCCTCAAGGCCGGTGATCACGTCGTCCTCACGAACGACTGCTACCGGCGGACGCGGCAGTTCGTCACCAAATTCCTCTCGAGACTCGGCGTCGAGTCCACATTGGTCGCGCCGGGCGACGAGGAGGCGCTTCGCGCGGCGTTGCGGCCCGGACGCACGAAGGTGATCCTCGCCGAATCGCCGACGAACCCGTATCTGCGCGTCGCGGACCTCTCCGCCTTCGTCCGCGTGCGCAACTCCTGCCCCGGCACCAACCTGATCATCGACGGGACCTTCGCGACGCCGGTGAACCAACGCCCGCTTGCGGAAGGCGTGGATTTGGTCATCCACTCCTGCACGAAATACCTCGGCGGCCACAACGATCTGCTGGCAGGGGCGGTCTGCGGGCGGGCCGGGCTGGTGCAGGCGATCAAGGACTTGCGCGGCGTCCTCGGAGGCGTCCTCGATCCGCAGAGCGCGTTCCTGCTCATCCGCGGTCTGAAGACGCTGCCGCTCCGGGTGCAGCGGCAGAACCAGACCGCGTTGGAAGTCGCGGCCTGGCTGGAGAGACACCCGCGCGTGCGCCAGGTCTTCTATCCGGGGCTGGAGAGCCATCCCGATCACGCGATCGCGCGCAGGCAGATGCGCGGATTCGGGGGCGTGGTGAGCTTCCGGATCCGCGGAGATGCGCGCGAGACGTCGCGGGTGATCGACGCGTGCAAGCTCGCCACCATCGCGCCCTCGCTCGGCGCGGCGGAAACCCTGATCGAGCAGCCGGCCTACATGTCCTACTTCGAGTTGACCACCGCGGAGCGCGAGGCGATCGGCATCTACGACGACCTCGTGCGCCTCTCGCTGGGTCTCGAGGACGCAGAAGACGTCATCGCCGATCTGGAGCAGGCGTTGTCGGCGTAGACTCCCGCCATGGACGCGGACGAGCGGCTGCGCGGCTCCGGGCTCGGGCTCGCCGCCGCCTTGCTCTTCGGTCTCGGCGCGCCGCTGTCGAAGCTGCTCCTTCCCAGCGCCAGGCCGCTCACCCTCGCCGCGCTCCTGTATCTCGGCGCGGGCGCGGCCTTCCTGGTGGCGCGCCGCCGCGCAGCCGAAGCCCGGCTGACGCGGGCGGATGCGCCCATCCTCGCGGGGGCCGTGATCGCCGGGGCCGCCCTCGGTCCGGTGCTGATGCTGTGGGGCCTCTCCCGCGTCAGCGGCCTCGCGGGGTCGCTGCTGCTCAATCTCGAGGCGCCGTTCACCATCGCGCTCGCCGTCCTCGCGTTCGGCGAGCACCTGTCCGTGCGCGAGGGCCTTTCCGCGGCGGTGATCGTCCTTGGGGCTGCGCTCCTCGGTGCCCGCGGCGAGTGGTCGGGCTCGGTCGCGGGCGCCGCGGCCATTGCGGTCGCTTGCGCTTGCTGGGCGCTGGACAACAACCTCGCGGCGATCCTCTCGCTCAAGGACCCGGTCCAGGTCTTGCGCATCAAGGCGCTCTGCGCGGGAGCGGCAAATCTGTTTCTCGCGCTCGCCCTTGGACAGCCGCTGCCGCCCCTGACCGTCTGCGCCGGGGCCCTGGCGGTCGGCGCGGTGAGCTACGGCGCCAGCCTTCTCCTTTACCTCCGCGCCCAGCGCGCTCTGGGGGCGGCCCGGCAAAGCGCGCTCTTCGCCGTCGCTCCCTTCGCGGGGGCGGCTGCGTCCATCCCGCTGCTCGGCGATCGGCCTGCGCCAGCGGACTACGCGGGTGCAGCCCTGATGATGCTCGGCGTCGCTGCCCTGTTGCGCGCGAAGCACGCCCACGTGCACACGCACGAACCGATGGAACATGACCATCTGCACGTCCATGACGTCCATCACCAGCATCCGCACGAGGGTCCGCGCACGGAACCGCACGCCCACCCCCACCGGCACGATGCGCTCACGCACGCGCACGCCCACGTCTCGGACGCGCACCACCGTCATCGGCATCGGTAGCGAAGGAACAGGTGCGAGCCGTGTCTCCGCAGCGAGAGCAGCTCCAGCGGAGCACCCGCGAGATCGCGCTTTTCCGTGAGGGCCTTGCGTGCGTCGCCCGGCCAGCGGCCGAAGAGCCGCGGTGAGAGAGTCAAGAACATCTCGTCGACGAGGCGCGCCGCGGCGAGCTCGGCGAAAAGCCCGGGACCGCCTTCGCAGAGGATTCGCCGGCGGCCGTCCCGGCGGAGGGTGGCGACGATCTCGTGCGGTTCCAGCTTGCCGCGCAGGACCACTGCGCCTTCTCGCAGGGCGGGGTGGTCCGGATCGATCCTTCCCGAGCCTGTGACGACATAGAGCGTCGGACGCTCGCGGAGCCCGAGCGCCCGGCGCGTCTCTGCGAACGACGGTGCGGCCCCGGGAAAGATCGACTCCGGAAACCAGAGATCGTTCCTGGCGGCGCGCAGAGTTCCAGCGCCGATCAGCACCGCGTCCGCGCAGGCGCGCAACAGACCCATCAGGAAGCGATCCGCCTCCGACCCGCCGCTGACGATTCCACCGGATTCGCCGCCTGCATCCGGGAATGCAACCACGCCGTCGACGGACTCTACGAAGTTCGTCACCAGGCAATCGGCGGGCAGCGAGAGGACGCCTCCATATGCAGCGGCGAGGGCCGGCGGAAGCGGCAGCCCCGCCGCGGCGGATTCGAACATCACCTCGAGCTGGGGAAACGATTGCAAGCCACGCTCCGCGGTGCGACAAGCGCGCCGTGCCGATCCTCGTCGTCGGACACTATTGCCACGACACGCTGGTGCGCAACGCATCCGTCGAGCAGGTCCTCGGCGGATCGTCGGCGTACGCTTCCGCCATCCTCGCTGCCCTCGGCGAGGCGCACGAGGTCGTCGCGAAGGTCGGCGACGACTTCCGGTATGCGCACGAGGTCTCGCGCAAACCGGCGGTCGTCCCCGGTCGCACGACGGCCTTCGTCGACGCTTATCGCGGCGCGGTTCGAACGGAGCGCGTGGATGCGGTCGCTCCCGCCATCGAGCCGGAGGAGCTTCGCGGCACGTGGGACGTCGGCCTCGCCTGCGCCATCGCCGGGGAGATCCCGCTCCGGACACTGCAGCGCCTCCGCCAGATCAGCAGGATCGTGCTCGCGGACGCGCAATCCATCCTGCGGGAAGTGACCGGGCGCGGCGAAGTGGTCCTGCGGCCGCCGGAGCCTGGGGCCACGGAGGCCATCGACGTGTTGAAGGCGAGCCGGGACGAGGCCCAGGTCCTGGACGTGGCCGCGCTGCGCAAGAGGCTGACGTTGATCGTCACGGACGGAGCGCGCGGGTGCACCGTGCTGAACCGCCAGGGCCAGCTGTCCATCGCGGCGTACCCGGCGGAGGAGAAGGACGCCACCGGCGCCGGCGACTGTTTTCTCGCGGGCGTTGCAGCGGGGCTCGCACGCGGTCTTCCTGTCGAGGAGGCCGCGCGGCTCGGATCATGGTGCGGCGCGCGCGCCGTGGAACACGTCGGCGTTCCGCGGCTCAGCCCGGGCGACCGCCTGGGTTAGAACCGACCCGCCGCTGCGGTGAGCGCGAGGCCGTTCGTGTTGGATACCGCCGGATTGGCGTCGGCAACTGCCCGCCGCGGAGGCGCCTGCGTCGCAGCCTCGTACACTCCATACCCCGCGCCTGCCAGGATGCCGATGCCGGCGCCGAGCATGAGATTCCGGGCCCAGTTGTTTCCGTTGTCGATGAGCGTGATGCCGGCGCCGACCACGGCACCGGCGACTCCTCCGTACAGAGCGTCAGTAGCGATGATCGCGACCGCGGAGCGGCCGGAAGGCGCCGTCGTCACGCCACCGACGTCCTCGTCGCTGCGCACGGTAGTTCGCGGCGGCGGTGGCGCATAGCCCGGATCGCCGGGATTCACGACTACCTGGGTCGAGGAAGAGGGCGGCGGTGGTTGTTGCTGCGTCGTGGTGGTGGTCGTCGTCGGTGGAGGAGGTTGCGCCGCAGGTTGCTGCGGCTGATTGGTGGTCGTCGTGGTCGTCTGCGCGAACGCGGGCAGCGCGGTGCAGACGAGCGCGAGCGCGATGAATTTCGACATGGATGTCTCCCCGGTGTTTCCGGAACGGTTGTCGCGGCGCCGCCGTCCGACAATCCCCGGCCTCGCGTGCGCTTGCCGGGCCGCACTACCGACGAGCGGGCCGATTTACTTCCGTTGGAGGCATTCGCACGTTCCCGGGCATGGGCGGACAAGGAATGATCCCCGAGGACGGCAAGGGCGGAATCGTGGAGGGCACGAAGGAGGCGCAGGAACGGCGCGAAAAAAACGCCTTCGAGCTGCCTCACGGAGCGGCGCCCCGCGCTGGAATGCAGGGGCGAAAGGAGCGTGGCGCAGCGCCGACACCGACTCTCGAGCGCCCGGGAACGACGCCGGAGGCGACGCCGGGATCCGGCGGAGGCGTCGGGAAGACGGAAAAGCCCGAGCCGCCGCGCGAAGGCGGACGCGTCCAGGACCCGAAGAACCGCAATACGCCCTGAAGTCAGGCTCCGCCGGCAAGGCGGCGCGGCGCTCGAACCGGGCCGCCCGCCAGCTCCGCGGCGATGCGCCCGAGCGTAGCGATCGCCGCCTCGACGCGCGACGACCAGGCAACGCCGCAGCTCAACCGGACACAGTTTTCATAGCCCTGACGCGCAGAAAAGATCGGTCCGGGTGCGATGGCGATGCCGGCCGCGAGCGCGCGGTCGTGCAGCTCGAGGGAAGAGATTCCCTCGGGCATCTCGACCCAGAGCACGCCGCCTCCGTCGGGACGCGTGGCCCGGGTCCCGGCGGGAAAGTGCGCCGCGACGCAGTCGCCGAGGCTTCGCATCGTCGCGGCGATGGACTTCCGCAGGGAGCGCAAGTGCCGCTCGTAGTGGCCGCCGGCGAGAAACTCGGCCATCGCCAGCTGCTGCAGCGAAGCGGTCGCGATGGTCTGCGCGAACTTCAGCAGCGACACGCGCTCGCGGAACTTGCCCGCGGCGACCCACCCGACGCGCCAGCCCGGCGCCAGCGTCTTGGAGAAGCTGCCGCAGTGGAGAACGAGCCCGCGCTGATCGAACGACTTCGCGGCCCGGGGGCGCGAGCTTCCGAAATAGACGTCGCCGTACAGATCGTCCTCGATGAGCGGTACGCCGCGACCGGCGAGCAGGGTCACGAGCCGCTCCTTGTTCTCGTCGGGCATCACGCAGCCGAGCGGATTGGAGAAGTTGGTCACCGCCAGCACGGCGGCGATCCGGCGCGTCTTCAGCACCCGCGCGAGAGCATCGAGGTCCATTCCCTCGCGCGGACAGCTGGGGATCTCCACCGCTCTCAGGCCCAGCGCCTCGATCAGTTGCAGTGAGCCAAAAAAAGCAGGCGATTCGATGGCGATGGCGTCTCCACGGCGCGCGACGGCCAGCAGCGAGAGCTGCACCGCCTCCATCGCGCCGGAGGTGACGATGAAGTCGTCCGGGGAAAGCGCGCACCCCCACTCCAGCGACCTGCGCGCGAGCTGCCGCCGGAGCGAACGCGCTCCCGGTGGAAGCTCGTACGTGAATCCCCGGCCCTCGCGCGCGATCCCCGCCGCAATGCGCCCAAGCTTTCCCCAGGGGAACAACTCGGGATCCGGCTGGTTGCAACCGAGCGGGACCAGGTCCGGGTCGCGCGCGCTCTCCACGACTTTCGCGACCAGCGCGCTGACGGTTACCGGCGTGGCGCCGGCGGACGGTCGCGTCGCCGGCGGCTCGGGTGGGAGCGCCCGCTGACGCCGGACGTAATGTCCGGACTGCGGACGGGCCTCGATCAGGCCGCGCGCCTCGAGCGTCAGATACGCCTGCAACACGGTGGAGACGCTGACCCTCTCCCGTTCGGACAGCCCGCGCACCGAGGGCAGGCGATCGCCGGGGCGCAGCGCTCCGACTCTCAAGGCTTCCTCGATCTTTCCGGAAACGCGCTCGTACAAGCGGATCTGGTGCATGTGCGCAGTCTGGCGGGAACCGGCACAGCCTGCAAGGGCGCCGCTCTGTGCTGGTCACAGTTGAGCGACACTGCATCTGTTCCGATCCGCGCGCCGCAGGGTAGATCATGCGACCATGCGTCCGGATACCCTGCTCGTCCATGCCGGTGAGCCGCGGCCGCGCGACGGCGGCGCGGTGGCGATGCCGATCTACCAGTCGAGCACGTTCGAGGAGACGGAGGCGCGGGGCTACCACGACATCCGCTACGCACGCCTCTCGAACACGCCCACGCACGAAGCGCTCCACGCCAAGCTGGCTGCGCTCGAGGAGGCAGAAGCGGCGCTGGCGACGGCCAGCGGCATGGCGGCGGTGAGCGCGGCGCTCCTCTCCGTGCTCCGGGCAGGCGATCACGTCGTTGCGCAGGACGGCCTCTACGGGGGCACGCACGACCTGCTCACGCGCGATCTGCCGCGGCTCGGAATCACGGTGACGTTCGTTTCCGGAGACGATCCCGCAGCCTGGCGCGCCGCCGCCACACCGAAGACGCGCGTGTTCTACGTCGAGGCGCTCACCAACCCACTGCTGCGCGTCGCCGATCTTCCCGCCGCCGCTGCGTTCGCCCGGGAGCGCGACCTAGTCTCGATCATCGACAACACCTTCGCGACGCCGCTCGCCTTCCGGCCGCTGCGACATCGGTTCGATCTGGTCCTGCACAGCGCGACCAAGTACCTGAATGGCCATAGCGACGTCATCGCCGGCGCGGTGATGGGATCCGCGGCGCGGGTCCGCGAAGTGAAGCGGACGCTCGACCACCTGGGTGGCTCGCTCGATCCCCACGCCTGTTTCCTCCTGCAGCGGGGGCTGAAGACGCTGGGCGTCCGCTACCGTCAGCAGTGCGCGACCTCGCTGGCGGTGGCGAAGTTCCTCGAGAAGCAGCGGGCGGTGGCGCGCGTGAACCACCCTGGGCTCGAGAGCCATCCCCAGCACTCGCGGGCGCGCGAGCTCTTCGCTCACTTCGGAGGCATGCTCAGCTTCGAGCTGAAGGGCGGAGCCGACGCGGCCGAGCGGATGTTCTCGGAGCTGAAGATCCCGCTGCATGCGCCCAGCCTGGGTGGTCCGGAGACGCTGGTCACCCGGCCGGCGGCGAGCTCGCACGTCGGGCTCACGGCGGAGGAGCGCGCGCGGATCGGAATCTCCGACGGACTGGTCCGCGTCTCCATCGGGCTCGAGGCCGCGGAGGACCTGATGGAGGACTTCGCTCAGGCACTCCGGGAGGGGTGAGGGCTCAGCCAAGCCGAAGCGCGGAGACGTGCGCCTCGATCGCCCTGACCAGCTTTTCGTTCGTCCTCAGGAAGCGCGCCATCTGCACCAGCTTCTCGGCGGCCTGGACCAGCCGCGCGTGGCGATCGCGCGACGCGAGCACCAGGGACTCCGTGCCCTCGTCGGCGCGTCCGGGGCCCACGTGCTCCGCCATGGCGAGCTGGATCTGGAGATCGCGGACGCGGCTGTCCTTGTCCTTCAGCTCCTGCTGCAGAGCGGTGAGCTTCACCAAGAGACCGTCGCGCTCGTCGCGCAGGCGTACGCCCCGGATCGCGGACTGGACCCGGTCCGCGATGGTGTCGAGCTCCGGAGAAGGCTTCTCGACGTAATCCTGGGCGCCGATCCGCAGCGCTTCCACCGCGGAACCCATCGAGGGATAGGCCGTCATCATGATGCATGCACAGCGCGGCTGCCGCCTGCGGAGGTGCCGCAACACTTCGACGCCGTCGATTCCGCGGCCCAGGTTCTTGTCCACCAGCGCCGCGTCGAACTGCTGCTCGCTCACCAGCTCGAGCGCGCGCTCTCCCGAAGGAGCGCCCACTGCCGCGAAGCCGGCGGCGCCGAGCGTCTGCCCCAGCAGCCGGACCAGCTCTGGTTCGTCGTCGACGACGAGGACCTTCTGCATTGCAGAGCAAGACAACCGCGAGGCGGACCTGGGAGCAAGGCGTGGAGATCGCACCTTTGCCCACCGTCTGGCATTCTCGGCTCCGTGGTGAACAGAACGGCTACATTGCGGAGGCTGCTTTCGCTGGCGCGCCCCGAGTGGAAGCTCCTCGGCGCCGGCGTCCTGTTCCTCGGCCTCGGCAGCGCGATGGCCCTGCTCTATCCGCAGGGCATGCGCATCATCATCGACGGCGTCCTCGGAGGCGGGAGCCCGGCGCAGATCGACCGCGCGGCGCTGTTCATGGTCCTGGTCGCGTTGCTGCAAGCCGTCGCCGTGTCCGCCCGCTTCACCCTGATCTCGCTGGCCGGCGAGCGCGCGGTGACGCGCATCCGCGAGCGGCTCTTCTCCGGCATCCTCGACCAGGAGATTGGCTTCTTCGATCGGCGGCGCACCGGCGAGCTGACCAGCCGCCTCGCCTCGGACACCGCCGTGCTCCAGAGCGCGGTCAGCGCGAATATCTCCATCGGGCTGCGCAGCGTCGCGCAGATCGCCGGGGGCATCGGCTTCCTTCTCTGGACCTCGCCGGTCCTCACCGGCCTGATGCTGGCGGTCGTGCCGCCCATCGCGCTCGGCGGCGTGCTCTACGGCCGGCGGGTGCGGAAGCTCTCCCGCGACGTGCAGGACGCGCTCGCCTCCGCCAACGAAGTCGCGGAGGAGGCCATCTCGGGGATCCGCACCGTGCGCTCGTTCGCCGCGGAGGGCGCCGAGACCGCGCGTTATTCGACGAGGACGCGCCACGCCTATGCGCTGGCGAAGAAGCGCGTGCTCGCCGGCGCGAGCTTCATGGCGTCGGGATCGTTCGCCGCGTATGCGGCCGCGGCGGTGGTGTTCTGGTACGGCGGCAGGCTGGTGCTCCGCGGGGAGATGACGGTGGGCGGCTTGACCAGCTTCCTGGTCTACACGCTGATCGTCGCCTTCTCCCTGGGAGCGCTGGCGGATCTCTGGGCCGACTTCATGCGCTCGCTCGGCGCGGCCGAGCGCATCTTCGAGCTGCTCGACCGCACGCCGGAGATGGCGCCGAGCGGCGGCGTGGTGTTGCCCCAGGTCCGCGGCGAGGTCGCGCTGGAGGACGTCAGATTTGCGTATCCCTCGCGCAAGGACGTCCTGGTGATCGACCGCGTTTCGCTCCGCCTGTCTCCGGACGAGGTGGTCGCGGTGGTGGGACCCTCGGGCGCCGGCAAGAGCACGCTGGCGGCGCTGATCGCGCGACTCTACGACCCGGATGAGGGGCGCCTGCGGCTCGACGGACGGGATCTGCGCGACCTCGACGTCGGCTTCCTTCGCCGGCAGATCGGCACCGTGGCCCAGGAGCCGATCCTCTTCTCCACCAGCGTGGCCGAGAACATCCGGTACGGCCGACCGGGAGCATCGGATGCGGAGATCGAGGCCGCAGCGCGGGCCGCGAACGCGCACGCGTTCGTGGCGAGATTTCCGCAGGGATATCAGACGCTGGTGGGCGAGCGCGGCGTCCAGCTCTCGGGCGGGCAGAAGCAGCGCGTGGCCATCGCGCGCGCGGTGCTGAAGGACCCGCGCATCCTGGTGCTGGACGAGGCGACCAGCGCGCTCGACGCGGAGAGCGAGCACCTGGTGAAGGAGGCGCTGGAACGGCTGATGAAGGGCCGCACGACGTTGATCATCGCGCACCGGCTGTCCACCGTGAAGGATGCACACCGGGTGGTGGTCCTCGACGCGGGGCGCATCGTCCAGAGCGGGCCGCACGCGACGCTCCTACGGGAAGACGGATTGTACCGGCGACTGGTGGAGAAGCAGTTCGTCGCCGCGTAGACTCCGCCCCCATGGACCGCTACCTCGATCCCCGAAGCGAAGGATCCCCGCCCGCGCTGGTCGTCGGCACGATGAACTTTGGCAAGCGCACGCCGGAGCCGGAAGCACATCGCATCGTCCAGCGTGCCCTGGAGCGCGGCCTCACGTTCTTCGACACGGCCAACGTCTACGTCGACGGGGAGTCGGAGCGGGTCCTGGGGCGCGCCCTGGGCAAGAAGCGCGCGGAGGCGCAGATCGCCACCAAGATGGGAATCGGCAAGATGAGCGACCCGGAGGGGCTCGCCCCGGAGCGCATCGCCGCGGCCGTCGACGAGAGCCTGCGCCGGCTGGGGACCGACCACGTCGAGCTGTACTACTTCCACAAGCCGGACCACTCCCGTCCGCTGGAGCCATCGCTGCGGGCGGTTGAGAAGCTGATCGCGTCCGGCAAAGTGGGCGCGTTCGGCGTCTCGAACTTCGCCTCCTGGCAATTGCTGGAGATGATCCAGGCCGGCTTGAAGCCGCGCGTCTCGCAGCAGATGTACAACCTGCTCGTGCGCCAGCTCGAGATCGAGTACTTCCGCTTCACGCGGAAATACGGCGTACACACCACCGTCTACAATCCGCTCGCCGGCGGGCTTCTCGCCGGCAAGGTGCCGCGCGACGTGGCTCCGGAGCCGGGCTCCCGCTTCGACCGCAACCCCATGTACCAGCGCCGCTACCTGACCGAGCGCTTCTTCGATCTGGCGGATGCCTTCGCGGGTCTGGCAGCCGAGGCAGGACGCACGCGCGTCGAGCTGGCGTACCAGTGGGTCGCGGCGCGACCCGGAGTGGATTCGATCCTGCTCGGCCCCGCCTCCGTCGAGCAGCTCGATGCCGCAATCGATGCCGTGAAGAGACCACTGCCGAAGGAGGTCATCGATCGAGCCGACGAGCTCCACCGCGCCTTCCAGGGAACCGACGCAAGCTACGCGCGGTAACATTCGCGCCGCGCGGATCGTCGCGCTCGCAGCGGACGCCGTGCAGATCGCCATCGCCCCACTCTTCGGGGAGGGATTCGCTTCCCCGTTCAACGACGCCCTCGACCTGGCGGTGGCGGCGATTCTCATCAAGCTGCTCGGCTTTCACTGGGCATTTCTTCCCACGCTGGCGGCGGAGGCGATGCCCGTGCTGGACCTCGCCCCGACCTGGACGGCAACGGTGCTGTTCGTGACCGGCTCGCAGCGGCGGACCTGGTGGCTGGTCGCTGGACTCAGCGTCCTCGCCGCCGTCGCGCTCTGGTGGTTCTTGCGATCGCATGGGTCCTGAGCGCGCCTCGGCGGGGCACGTCGGATGGATGGCGCGGGAGCTGCCGGCGCCCGTGGATGTGACGCCACGATTTCTCGAGCTGTACGAACGACCGCCGCGCGTAGCGGTGCCGGTCCTGCTCGTCGCGGGGATCTTCACCCAGTACTACCCCGGGTATCTGCGGCGCGTGCGCAGGGCGCTGCGCGCCGCGGAGTTGCCGATCGATACCGAGCAGACGCTGGCCGCGAACGCCCGCACCATCCGCGACCGGGTGCTCCTGGAACGGCGTCCGGTGGTTCTGCTCGGTCAAAGCAAGGGACCGCTCGACATCCACGCCGCGCTCTCGCTCCATCCGGAGATCGTTCCGAAGGTGCGCGCCCTGGTTTCCGTGCAGGCTCCCTTCGGCGGGACGCCCCTCGCATCGGACGCGGAAGCAGCGCCGCTGGCTCGCGGCCTGATCCGCGGAGTGGTCGGCGGTCTTCTGCGCGGGTCAGCCCGCGCTTACTTCGAGATGGGGTATGCCCAGCGGCGCGAATTCCTCGCCAGACACCAGCCGCTTGCCGACGTACCGACGGTGGCGCTCGCATCGGTGACTGCGCGCGCCGGTCTGTTCCTGGAGAAGACGCGTCGGTACATCACCGAGACGTACGGCGCGCAAAACGATGGTTTCGTCCCGCTGCAGGATGCGCACATCCCCGGAGCGCGTCTGGTGCGCCTGGAGGGGATCGATCACGCCTCCATCGCCCTGCGCTGGCTGCGCCCTCGGGGGCCCTTCGAACCGGGGCGGGTTGCGCAGGCGCTCGTCGCGCTGGCGGTGGAGTGACTACCTTCTGCGCATGAAACTCCGCCGACTGATCCAGGCAGGCGCAGTGGTCCAACTCACACGGTACGCGCTGAATCGCCGCCGGGAAGCGCGCAGGCGGCACCGGCGCCAGACGGCGGTCAACTTGATCACACTCGCCGCCGGAGGCGCCGCCGCGTGCTGGTTCATCTCGCAGCGGCGTGAAGCGACACCACCGTGGGTCCTCAAGAAGCAGCGCAAGGAGGAGCGGCGGGAGGCGGCGCGGCACGGGCGCGAACGGCCAGCAGCCCGCCCGGGTAGCGTGCACGTCGAGGAGGGCGCGGACACCGACCTCAAGGTGCCGGTCGGCGAGCAGATCGAGTAGCCGGCTGCCGGCTACATTGACCTCCGGCTCGCGTCTCGGGTACTCAACCGCCGCCCTTGCAAGGAGGCGGACATGGCCGAAGGCGTCGCGCCGGTTGCGGACCACAAGCCTTACGTTGCGAACGACGCGCGCATCGCCGAGTTCACGCCGAAAGCGGTGATCGTCGGCGCGCTCTTCGGACTCATCTTCGGCGCGTCCACCGTGTACCTTGCGCTGAAGGCGGGGTTGACGGTGAGCGCCTCGATCCCCATCGCCGTCCTTTCCATCTCGCTTTTGAAGAAGCTCGGCGGATCCACGATCCTCGAGAACAACATCGTCCAGACCATCGGGTCGGCGGGCGAGAGCATCGCGGCGGGCGTCGTCTTCACCCTCCCAGGGTTCCTCTTCCTCGCCGTCGATCCCGCCAGCCGGCAGAGCGTCGGCGCCGGTTATTTCACCTACTGGACCATCTTCACGCTGGCTTTGCTCGGCGGAATGCTGGGCGTCCTGATGATGGTGCCGCTGCGGCGCGCACTGATCGTGAAGGAGCACGGAAACCTGCCGTATCCCGAGGGCGCCGCCTGCGCGCAGGTGCTGATCGCCGGCGAGCGTGGCGGCGAGATGGCGCGCACGGCGTACATGGGCCTGTTCTTTGCCATCGGCTACGCAGTGCTGCAGCAGATCCTCAAGGTGATCGCGGAAGTGCCCGGCTACGTGACGCGCGCGACGAGCCGCGTCTTTCCCGCGGCGACCGTGAATGCCTCGATCACTCCGGAGTACATGGGCGTCGGCTACATCATCGGACCGCGGATCGCCGGCGTGCTCGTCTCCGGGGGCGTGCTGGCGTGGCTCGGGATCATTCCGCTGATCGCGTCGCTGGTGCCGGCCGACGTCATCGCCTCGCAGCTGGTGAAGCTCGGATACCTCGCCGACATCGGCAAGGCGGGCGCCTACGGCTGGGATCCCGCGGCGCACTCGTTCGGGCAGCTAAACCGCGCCATCTACTTCGCCTACGTGCGCCAGATTGGCGCGGGTGCGGTGGCGGCGGGCGGGTTCATCACGTTGCTCAAGACGCTTCCGACGATCGTGGCCAGCTTCAAAGGAAGCCTCGCTTCGCTGCGCGGCGGCGCCGGCGCCGCGAGCACCGCCCGCACCGAGCGCGACCTGCCGCTCGGCGTCACCGTCCTCGGCAGCCTGGCGCTGGTCTTCATCATGGCGCTGTTGCCCTTCTTGCCGGGAAACTTCGGTGGCCGCTTGCTGCTCGGCATCCTGATCGTGGTCTTCGGATTCTTCTTCGTCACCGTGGCCTCCCGCATCGTCGGGCTGATCGGGACGAGCTCGAACCCCGTCTCCGGGATGACCATCGCCACGCTGATGGCGACCTGCCTGCTCTTTCTCGGCATCGGGTGGACGGGCGACGTCTACCAGCCGATGGCCCTCTGCGTGGGCGGCATGGTCTGCATCGCGGCGGCGAACGCCGGCGCCACCTCGCAGGATCTGAAGACTGGATTTCTGGTTGGCGCCACGCCCCGCTACCAGCAGATCGGACTGCTCATTGGCGTCGCCGTGGCAGCGCTGGTGATCGGCTTCACCGTGCAGGTGCTCGACAAGGCGACCGTGGACACCGCGACCGGATTGGTCCGGCATCAGATCGGCACGGAAGCGTTCCCCGCTCCCCAAGGCACCCTGATGGCGACGCTGATCCGCGGCCTGTTGGCGCACAATCTCGACTGGCAGTTCGTGCTGGTCGGCGTGTTCCTCGCCGTGACCATCGAGCTCTGCGGGGTGTCGCCGCTGAGCTTCGCCGTCGGCGCCTACCTCCCGCTCTCCACCACGCTGCCCATCTTCGTCGGCGGCGCGATCAAGGGCATCGTGGACCGGCAATCCAGTGCGAAGGCTGGCGGCGGCCACGGTGACGACGTCGGCCCCGGCAGCCTGTTTGCGACAGGCTTGGTGGCGGGCGGAACGCTGACCGGGACGATCGTTGCGTTCCTGCACTGGGGCGACAAGGTCGGGGCTTTCGTCGACTCGCTCGACGTCAGCGAGAAGCTCACGCACGGGTTGGGGGCGGGGGGCTACCAGATCCTCGGCGTCGCCTGCTTCGCCCTGATGGGGCTGCTGCTGTACCGGATCGCGCGCCGGCCGATGCAGCTCTAGCTCAGCGCGGATTCTCCGCGGGCTGCGGTTCCTCGCCCGCTTTCGCGGGGCACGTGTGCGGCGGGTCCGTCTGTTCGCCCGTTTCGGGTGTGCAGAACGGGACTGCCGCGTCCGGTGAGATGGCAACGGCAGCAGCGACTAACCCGGCTTGAATGAGCGTGTTCGTCGCGTCTGCACCGGGATCACCGCTGTCTGCCGTCCAGATGAAGGGGTCGTGTGCTCTCTCGCCGGGCGAACGCGAACGCACGGGCTCGTGGACACAGCCGACACTCGCGAGCACAAGCAGGAGGACGGTCGCATGGCGCATGTGTCTGAGTGTAGCCGAGCGATTGGCAGGCGGGTACGAGCGCCCGGATCCCACTGGGTTGCAGCCAGGGGACAACTCGGCCGTTGAAAATACGGTGTGTCGTTCCCAAATCGGTCTCGGGAGGCCGTGGGGGTCTGTCTATGCGCACCACCCTTTCCCTCTGCGCCGCGACGCTCATAGCGCTCGCGACCGCAGCGTGCGGCTCGATCAACGCAACGCCTGTACCTCCCGGATCAGACGGAGGAAGCGGCGGAGGCGGGCAGCCGGATGCCGGTGGCGGTGGTGGTGGGCAACCGGATGCGGGTGGCGGCGGCGGTGGCGGGCAGCCCGACGCGGGTGGCGGCGGCGGTAGCGGACAGCCGGATGCGGGTGACACCGGCGGCGGCGGTGGCGGACAGCCGGATGCGGGTGACACCGGCGGTGGCGGACAGCCGGACGCAGGTGGCGGCGGCGGTATCACGCAGGACGAATGCGCCGGGCTCGGCCCGGACGCGGTGGCCCAGCCGACGGCCTCGGCTGCGCTGTCCGCCAGCCGTTACGACCGTTGCAGCGTGGGTTCCACGGACGGGTCTGGCACTGTGGCTTTGATGCTAGACAACAGCAACAATGGGCCTCCGGATCGATTCACGGTCCATCTCTTAGCCCCGTCCGGGACGGAGCGCGGGACCTACAGCGGCTACAGCACGGTCCTCATCGAGGAACTCGCTGGATTCGAGTTGAGCTACTGGGACCTCCAGCAGGGCGAGCTGGCGGCGATCGACGAGAACGGTTCCGTGGTGGCGACGACGGGAAAGACCGTCGACGTTTCCTGGTTCGTCGTAAACGATCCCCTGGGCGGCATGGTGGTGGTCTCGGGGAAGTTCGATGAGACGTCGCCCGCCGTGGTTGTCGCGTACGACGATCACCTGAACCGGCGCTGGCGGACGCAGCTGTCGTTCAACCAACGACCGCTCGCGCTCGGCGTCGATCGCCAGGGAAACTCGCTGGTCCTCTTCAATGCCGCCAGCGGCAAGGTGGGCGGCATCTGGATCGATCATTCCGGCAACGCGGGGGCAGAGTTCCAGGCCACGGAAGGAATCACCGAGCCGAATTCGCTGCTCCTCACACCGCGCGTGGAGAGCGGCTTGTTCTTGCGAGGAGAAACCGGTTCCAGGTGGATCCGGCAATTCGACTCGATGGGTACGGGCGGCGCGCCACCCGACTGGCTCGCGGCGCGTCCGGGGACCAAGCTGCACATGGCGCGCAACGGCCGCGCCTACGCGGTCATCTATGAACAGCGTGCGGACGGTGCCTGCGAGGCGAACATCGAGGTGGTCGCGAGCTCCGGCAAGAGCTGCGGAACGGCGGTCTTTCCCTCCGACCGGGGGGCCGGGTCCATCTGCGCCGGCACATTGACCGTGGGCTACGACGGTACCGTCATCGAGATGGTCGGGGACACGTTCGTCAACGACGGCTTTGGCACTCGGAACTGCAACTTCCGCTGGTGGAAGGGGTTCCTGCAGTAACAGGCGCTAGGGCTTCTTCTCCACCCTGAAGTCCCCCGTCTTCACGTCGAAGTGCAGGCGGAACTGCGCGCCGTCCGGGCTCTTGAAATCCACCTGGTGCTCGAAAACGGTGCGGGCTTCCTGGATGAGGAACTTGAGGTAGTCCCGGTTCCCTTCCTGGAAGGACTTGAGCGCGGCCAGCCCGTCGGGGTCGCCCGTCAGGTTCATGGCCGCGGACTCTAGCAGATGGGCGCAGTTCCCGTTATCTTGCGCCGCCCAAAGGGAGCCCGAACAGATGCAGCCGACCCGTCACCCTGATCGATTCGTCGACCGCCACATCGGGCCCGACAGCCGGGACGTGGAGGAGATGCTCGCGGCGCTCGGAGTGCGGAACCTCGACGAGCTGATCGACCGGACCGTACCAGCCTCCATCCGGATGCAGAAGCCGCTCGATCTGCCGGCCGGTCGCTCCGAATTCGGCCTGCTGCGCGAGCTGTCCGGGATCGCCGCGAAGAACCAGGTGTTCCGCAGCTACATCGGGATGGGGTACTCGGACACGGTCACTCCGCCCGTCATCCAGCGCAACATCCTCGAGAACCCCGGCTGGTACACGCAGTACACGCCGTACCAGCCGGAGATCTCGCAGGGCCGTCTGGAAGCGCTGCTCAACTATCAGACGATGGTGGAGGACCTGACGGCGCTGCCGGTGGCCAACGCGTCGCTGCTCGACGAGGCGACGGCCGCCGCGGAAGCGATGACGATGTTCCACAACGTCGCCGCCAACGCGGGCAACGCCTTCTTCGTCGCCCAGGACTGCCATCCGCAGACCATCGAGGTGGTGCGGACGCGGGCGGCGCCGTTCGGGATCGAAGTGATCGTCGGCGATCCCGCAAGCTTCGACCCCGCCCGGCAGAAGGTGTTCGGCGCGCTGCTGCAGTACCCCGCGACGGACGGCGCCGTCCGCGATCCGCGGAAGTTCATCGAGAGGGCGCACGCCCAGGGCGCTCTCGTGGTGGTGGCCGCCGACATCCTCGCCCTGACGCTGCTCACCCCTCCGGGGGAGCTCGGCGCGGATTGCGCCGTCGGCTCGACGCAGCGCTTCGGCGTGCCGTTGGGGTACGGGGGACCGCACGCGGCGTACTTCGCGACGAAGAACGAGTACGTCCGGCACATGCCCGGCCGCATCATCGGCGTCTCGGTCGACGCGCAGGGCCACACCGCGCTGCGGATGGCGCTGCAGACGCGCGAGCAGCACATCCGCCGCGAGAAGGCGACCAGCAACATCTGCACTGCCCAGGCGCTGCTCGCCATCATCTCCGGGATGTACGCCGTCTATCATGGGCCCAACGGGCTGAAGGCGATCGCGCAGCACGTGCACGGCCTGACCGCGCAGCTCGCGCGCGGCCTGGCCCAGCTCGGGTACAAGCTGCGGCACGAGGAATTCTTCGACACCGTCGCGGTGCAGGTCGACGCCGCGCAGCTCGGCACCATCTTCACCGCCGCTGAAGCGGGGAAGATGAACTTCCGCCGCATCGACGGCCACACCATCGGCGTCGCCCTCGACGAGACGACCACTCCCGAGGACGTCCGCGACGTCCTCGCAGCGTTCGCCGGAGCGCGCCCCGTCTCCGAACCCACGGCCGACGACACCCGCCTCCCGCGCTCGCTGCTGCGCAAGAGCGGCTACCTCGGCCATCCCGTCTTCAACACCCACCACAGCGAGACCGAGATGCTGCGCTACATGCGGCTGCTCGAGTCCCGCGACCTCTCGCTCACCCGCAGCATGATCCCGCTCGGCTCCTGCACGATGAAGCTGAACGCGACGGCCGAGATGCTGCCCATCAGCTGGGCGGCGTTCTCGCGGCTGCACCCGTTCGCGCCGCGGACCCAGACCGCGGGATATACGCAGATCTTCCAGGAGCTGGAGGCGATGCTCGCCGAGATCACCGGCTTCCCGGGCGTGTCGCTCCAGCCCAACTCCGGCGCGCAGGGCGAATACGCCGGCCTCCAGGTGATCAAAGCGCATCACCAGGCCCGGGGCGAAGGACACCGCAACGTCTGCCTGATCCCGCAGTCGGCGCACGGCACGAACCCGGCGTCGGCGGCGATGGTGAACTACCGCATCGTGGTGGTGAAGACCGACGAGAACGGCAACGTCGACGTCGCGGATCTGGAAGCGAAAGCGGCGCAGCATGCCAAAGAGCTCGCCGCGCTGATGATCACCTATCCCTCGACGCACGGCGTGTTCGAGGAGGAGATCCGGCGCATCTGCGACGTCGTGCACCGCCACGGCGGGCAGGTCTACATGGACGGGGCGAACATGAACGCCCAGGTCGGCCTCTGCCGGCCCGGCGACTTCGGGCCCGACGTCTGCCATCTCAACCTGCACAAGACGTTCTGCATCCCGCACGGCGGGGGCGGTCCCGGAATGGGACCCATCTGCGTGGCCAGACACCTCATCCCGTACCTGCCCGGGCACCCGGTGGTGCGAACGGGCGGAGAGAAGGCCATCGGACCGGTCTCCGCCGCGCCCTGGGGCAGCGCCAGCATCCTTCTCATCTCCTGGGCGTACATCAGGCTGATGGGCGCGCAGGGCCTGACACAGGCCACCAAGGTCGCCATCCTGAACGCGAATTACGTGGCGAAGCGTCTCGATGCGCACTTTCCCGTCCTCTACAAAGGCAAGAACGGCTTCGTGGCGCACGAGTGCATCGTCGACGTGCGCAAGGTGAAGCGCGACGCGGGCATCGAGGTGGACGACGTCGCGAAGCGTCTGATCGACTACGGCTTCCATGCTCCCACCACTTCGTTCCCGGTGATCGGCACCCTCATGGTCGAGCCCACCGAGAGCGAGCCGAAGGCGGAGCTGGACCGCTTCTGCGAGGCGATGATCGGCATTCGCAAGGAGATCCGGGAGATCGAGACCGGCAAGGCGGGCCGCGACCAGAACGTCCTCAAGGGCGCGCCGCACACCGCCGAAGTGCTCACGGCGGACGCCTGGGATCGGCCCTATTCCCGGCAGCATGCGGCCTACCCGGCGCCGTGGGTCCGCGAGCACAAGTTCTGGCCCTCAGTCGGGCGGCTCAACCACGTGTACGGCGACAAGAACCTGCTCTGCTCCTGCCCTCCTCCCGAAGCCTGGCGCTGATCTAAGCTAGAGGGATGGCGTCCGAGGAGCTGGTGTCGTTCCTCTCGAAGACCTCCTTCTTCGGCGGGCTCGTGCCCGACGTCGTGGCCATCGTCGCCGGCATGCTGAAAGAGAGGCGCGTCCCGGCCGGCGAGCTGCTCTTCGCCGAAGGCGACACCGGCAAGTCGATGTACATCGTGATGGAAGGCGCCTTGATCATGCAGCGCCACTGCAGCGACGGAACGCAGGCGCGCCTGCTGATGATGCGCCCCGGCGCGTTCTTCGGGGTTCCTTCGCTGATCGAGATGGAGCCGCGCCCGTTCTCCTGCCGCGCCGAGAAGGATTCGGTGCTGCTCGAGCTCACCAACCTCGACCTCTACAAGCTCTACAAGACGGATCTAAAAACCTACATCCTCCTCTTGCAGAACATCGCCCGCGAGTTGTGCCGGAGGCTGCGCAAGGGGGGCGAGCGCATCGCGGCCCTCGAGGACGCGCTGCACGCCGCCACCGGTCGCCACGAGTAGCCGCCCGCACCGGTAGGTGCGGCTTGGCCGCTGACGCCGGAAAGGTGCGGCTTTGCGGGTATGCTTCAGACTGTACTTTCATGGGCCGCACCCGCTACGGGCATTCGCAGTCGCCGCCGCTCCGCCGGCTGCCCGGCTCCGCGCTTCGCGCAGTCTTCGCCGAAGGCTATTCGGCGACGGACTTGCGCCGCGACGTTCTCGCGGGCGTGGTGGTCGGCATCGTGGCGCTGCCGCTCTCGATGGCGCTGGCCATCGCCGTCGGCGTGCCGCCGCAGCACGGGCTCTACACCGCCATCGTCGCCGGCATCGTAGTACCCCTGCTGGGCGGCTCGCGCTTCCAGGTCACCGGGCCGACGGCGGCGTTCATCGTCATTCTCGCACCCATTTTGGTCCGACACGGGCTGGCCGGGCTTCTGGTCGCGGGCGGGATGGCGGGAGTCCTGCTGATAGCGATGGGCCTGTTCCGACTAGGCCGGCTGATCCAGTTCATCCCGCATCCGGTGACGACCGGGTTCACCGCCGGCATCGGCACCGTGATCGGCGTCCTGCAGATCAAGGATCTGCTCGGCCTCTCTCCTGCGCGGACACCCGACCATTTCCTCGAGCGGGTCTGGTCGTACGTGCAGGCGCGCCACACTGCGCGGGGCTCCGAGCTGTTGATCGGCTCGCTCACCCTGGCGGTGCTCGCGTTTTTGCCGCGCTGGACCAAGCGCGTGCCGGCGCCGCTGGTTGCTCTCCCGCTGGCAGCCTTTCTCGCCTGGGTGCTGCACCTCGAGGTGGCGACCATCGGCTCGCGCTTCGTCACGGTCATCTCGGGGGTGGAAGTGCACGGGATTCCGCGCTTGCCGCCGCTGCCGGCACTGCCCTGGCACCTGGGAGGGGACCTGCCGTTGCGGCTCGCCACCTTTCGCGCACTCTTTCCCGCGGCCATCGCCATCGCGCTTCTCGGAGCCATCGAGTCGCTCCTCTCGGCCGTCGTCGCGGACGCGATGGCCGGCACCAGGCACGACCCTGACTCGGAGTTGGTCGCGCTGGGAGTCGGCAACATCCTCTGTCCATTCTTTGGCGGCATCGCTTGCACGGGCGCGATCGCGCGCACCGCGACGGGCATCCGCTACGGCAGCCGCTCTCCGATGGCGACCGTGATCCATGCGGTGGTCGTCCTGCTGGCGGTGCTGGTGCTCGCGCCGCTGATCTCGTTCCTCCCGATGGCGGCGCTCGCCGCGCTGCTGGTGATGGTGGCGTGGAACATGTCGGAGGCGCGGCACTTCGTCCACATCGTCCGCGTGGCGCCGAAGAGCGACGTGGCGGTGCTGCTCACCTGCTACGCGCTGACGGTGGTGTTCGACATGGTGGTGGCGGTCACCGCAGGAATGATCCTGGCCGCGTTCCTCTTCATGAGGCGCATGGCCGAGGTGGCCTCGGTCGAGCTCGTCGACGAGCAGCATCCGCACCTCAAGCTGAAGCTGCCGCGCGAGGTGGTGCTCTACGAGGTGAACGGTCCGCTGTTCTTCGGCGCGGCGGAGTCGGCAATGGACGCCCTCAAGGCCATTGGCCAGCGGCCCAAGGTGCTGATTCTTTATCTTGGCGCGGTGCCGGCCATCGACGTCACCGGGCTGGTCGCGCTGGAGAGCACGCTCTCGCGACTGCGGCAGCAGGGCGTCTTCTGCATCATGGCCGGGCTGCGGGAGCAGCCCGCGTCGGTGCTGAAGAAGGCCGGCGTACACGAGGAAGTCGGCCGCCTGCACATCGTCCCGACGCTGGAAGACGCCGCCGCCGACGCGGTCGCCTACCTCGAGGTTCCGCAGCCCCTGCTCAATCCGCAGCTCGTCGATAACGCATTGACGCGGCGCGGTATCAAAGAACGCACGCCATAAGTCTGGCTCCTCGGGCTCGTTCTTTGGCCCGTAGACCCCGGAACCCAGAATCAAAAGTTGCCTTTACTACACTCAAAAGGCGATGCTGCGCCCCTATGCTGGACGAAGGACTGCGCTCGCTCATCGCCCTACACGGCGTTGGGGAGACCCGCAGTGGCGGGATTCTCATCGTAGACGATGAGAAACCCAACCTCACAGTCCTGCGAGATTTCCTCGAAGCCGGGTACCGCGTCCACGAGGCGCAGTCCGGAAACGAAGCGCTGGAGATCGCGAAAGCGTCCGCGCTGGACGTGATCATCGCCGACCAGCGCATGCCGGAGATGACCGGCGTCGAGCTGCTGGAAAGAGTGCGCGAATTCAAGCCTGACGTCGCAGGCATCATCCTCACCGGCTTCACCGATCCCCCCGCGCTGATCTCGGCGATCAACCGCGCCCGCGTCTTCCGGTTCTTGAAGAAGCCTTGGCAGCCGGACGACATCCTCGAAGCGGTCCGCCAGGCCAGCGAGCACGTGTACCAGACCCGCGCCATCCAGCGCCTCGTCGCGCTGCTGGCGAAGCGCACCGACGAGCTGGACGCGAGCCTGGTCCAGATCCGCCGCACGCAGTCGCATCTCTTGCACCTCGAGCGCCTGGGAACCATGGGCAAGCTCGCCGCGGGCGTCGTCCACGACCTGCGCAATCTCATGGTCAGCCTCGGTTACGTCGAGAGCGTCCTGCAGCAGCGCAGCGTCGCCCCCGACGTGATGGAGAGCGTGCAGGTCGGAATGCAGGGCGTGGGCAACCTGATCCATACGCTCGAGGCGATGCACCAATTCGCCCGCGGCGGCGTTCTGACCATCCAGAAATCCATGCTCCAGCCCTCGGTGGTGGTGCACGACGCTCTCGCCATCGCCCGCATGGACATGGGGTTCCGGGCGCACAAGGTGGCGGTCAACATCGAGGAGGGCCTTCCTCCCGTCCACGGTGACCGCCAGAAGTTGACGCAGGTGCTGGTGAACCTCGTGCGCAACGCCGTCCAGGCCACGGCGCAATGGCGTCAGATCGGAGTGGAGGCCTCGCGCAAGAACGGCCACGTCGTCTTCGCGGTCGAGGACGAGGGTCCCGGCGTGCCGCCCGACCTCAAGGAAAGCCTCTTCAAGCCGTTCGTCACCAGCAAGGGCGAAGGGGGCATGGGCATGGGCTTGTACATGGCCAAGCTGATCATCGATTCGCACCAGGGGGAGATCGCGGTTCTCGACCGGCCAGAAGGCGGCGCGCGGTTCGAGGTGCGGCTGCTGCCGGCGGAGGAAACCCGGTGACGGTCACCCTCCACCGCGTCCACACCTACGAAGAGCTGGAAGGCGCGCAAGGCCGGGAGGTGTTCTTCCGTCCTCACCGCTACCGGGCAACCGACCTTTTGCCCCTGCATTGCGAGGTGGTGCTGGCATTCTCCGACGGCGACCGTCCGGGGGCCCTGGTCGACGTTTCCCAGAACGGCGCCGCCTTCGAATGGCCGGACGACCTGCCGGTATCGGTTGGCGATCATCTGGAGACGCTCGCGGTCCGCTTCGACGAGCACGAGCCCTACCGCGGAGAGGCCCGCGTCGGCTCCGTCCGCGATCTGAACGGGATCCGCGTCGTCGGTGTTTCCTTCGAAGGGCCGCTCCTGCCCATCGACGGCATCCTGGAGCTGCGCACCATCAAGTCGTTCGCCCAGACCGGGGTGCCGCCGGCGCTCTGGCGCGTTCCAGGGCACGAGCGCTTCAAGGTGCTGATCTCCGAGCTGCGCCTCTATCTGGAGGACGTCGAGCCGCAGCTCAAGCGCCTCGAGAGCGACCTGCCCTGGCACGTGCTGCACGGCGACGGGTCGCCGGCGCGCGCGGCGCTGATCGAGCGGATGCGGACCACGGTGGTGGCGGACATCCTGCGTGCGAGCGAGGAGATCGACGCCGCCTCGCGCAACGCGCCACCCGAGCACGCGCAGGCCATGCTGCAGTGGTCGCGCCGTCACCTGCACTCGCTGCTCATGCAAGCGCCCTCCATGAACCGCGCCGCCGCCAAGCCGTTCGGGTATCCCGGCGACTACGAGGTGATGCGGTTCATCTACGAAAAGCCCTTCGAGGGACCGACGCTGTTCGCCAAGGCGATCAGCTTCGCGTTCGATCAGACCCGCGCTTCCTGCGCCGTCCGCCACCGCAAGGACCTGATCAAGCGCGAGGTCCGCGCCCTGATCCAGTCGCGGAGGCGTCCCGTCCGGATCCTCGCCGTCGCCTGCGGTCCAGCGCAGGATCTCCTCGAGCTGTTCGCCGAAATCCAGGACCTGCGCGGGCCCATCGAGATCGTTCTCTTCGACCAGGACAAGGGCGCGCTTGCCTACGCCTACCGGCGCCTCAAGCCGGTGATCGACCCGCTGCAGGGACAGGTGAAGGTCATCTACCTGCACGAGTCGATCAAGCGACTGCTCCGCGACGCGAATCTCTTCGTGCCGTTCGGCGGCTTCGACCTGATCTACTCCGTGGGACTGTTCGACTACCTGCGTACGCCCACCGCCACCGGTCTGGCGCGCAACCTGGTGGCGCGCCTGCATCCAGGCGGCCGCGCGCTGATCGCCAACATGGTCCCGGAGAGCCCCAGCCGCTGGTACCTCGAGTACCACCTCGACTGGTTCCTCAACTACCGGACCCGCCAGCAGCTCCTCGACCTGGCCAGCAGGGCCGCTCCCGGAGCGCGCTTCAACATCCTCGAGGAGGAGAGCGGCGTGAATCCGTTCGTGGAGATCTTCCGCGATTGATGGACGCACTGCCGGCAGCGTTCGAGGAGCGTTGGGCGCGCTGGCTGCTGGAGAGCAATCGGCGACGGACGCGCACGGGCCTGTACATCGCCTGCGCGCTGTTGCCGTTCTTCGGCGTTCTCGACTACATGCTCGCGCCCCCGGGCACCCTCCGGATCCTCTGGGGCGTGCGCCTCGCGGTGCTGATGGTCACCTACGCCGCGTTTCCCATCGTTCGGACCCGTTTCTTCGAGCGGCATCCGAGCGCGCTCACCAGCGCGTACGTGGCGCTGATCGCCTTCAGCATCAGCGCCATGACCGTCTTCCTGGGCGGGCTCGCCTCGCCCTACTACGCGGGCCTGTCGCTCGTGATCATCGGCGCCGGACTGCTCTTCATCTGGCCGGCCAAGGTAGTGGTCACGACCCACTCGCTGATCGTGCTCTCCTTCGTCCTCCCCAACCTGCTGGTCGGCGAATGGGAGCCGCTCTCGCAGGCGCTCTCCAACCTCGCCTTCCTTCTCGGCATCGCCGTGGTGGGCGGCACCGGCCAGATCGTCCTCTACCGCTCGCTCCGCGAGCAGGTGCTCAACCAGGTGCGACTGGAAGAGACCAAGGCCTCCCTGGAGGCTGCCCACGAGCAGCTCAAGGCGCTCGACAGCTTCAAGTCGCAGTTCTTCGCCAACATCACCCACGAGTTCAAGACGCCGCTGGCGATGGTGCTCGCGCCGCTGGAGCTGATCCTGCAGGGCGAGATGGGGGAACTGTCCGCCGCGCACCGGGGGACGTTCGAGTCGATGTTCCGCAGCGGCCTCAAGCTGCTGAAGATGATCGGCGATCTGCTCGACCTCTCGCGGATGGAGGAGTCGAAGCTGCGCCTGAAGGTCGCCGAGCACGACCTCGCCGAGTATCTGCGCGCCCTGGTCTCGCAGGTGCAGCCCTTGGCGCAGCGCAAGGGCATCGAGCTTTCGCTGCGGGTCGAGGCCAGGTCCACGGTGGTCTGGTGCGACCTGGAGCGGATCGAGCGCGTGTTCCTGAACCTGCTCTCCAACGCGACCAAGTTCACGCAGCCGGGCGGCCACGTCCAGGTCATCGTGCGCGAGGCCAGCGCGCGGATCGAAGTGGTGGTACAGGACGACGGTCCGGGATTTCCGCCGGAAAAAGCCGACAGGATCTTCGAGCGCTTCTACCAGGTGGACATGGGTGGGACGCGAAGGTACGGCGGCACCGGCATCGGGCTCGCCCTGGCGAAGGAGATCGTCGAGCTGCACGGAGGGCAGATCCGCGCGGAGTCCTCCGGCGGCGCGAAGTTCACGGTCGGGCTGCTGCGCGACCGGGATCACTTCCCTGCGGAGGTGCTCGACCGGCGCGGTCCCGCCCGGGACGTGCCGGAAGGACATCGCGCGAACGATCGCGGCCTGATGGACTTTGCCGTGCAGATGTCGGCGCGCGACGAGTACCGGCTCCTCGACATCGCCGAGGCGACCGAGCGCCGCGTCTCGGTCCGCGACAGCGACGAAGACCAGAAGGCCCACCTCGCCCTCGTCGTCGACGACACGCCGGACATCATCCGCCTGGTGCACAACTCGCTGCGCGCGCATTTCAAGGTGATCTCCGCCGACGACGGGCTCAAAGGCCTGGAGATGGCGGTGCGGGAGCGGCCTTCGCTGGTGATCGCCGACCTCATGATGCCGGGCATCGACGGCCTCGAGCTGACCCGCAGGCTGCGCAACAGCGAGGAGACGCGGCACATCCCCATCCTGATGCTCACCGCCAAGGGAGACCTCGAGGACCGCGTCGCCGGCCTGGAGACCGGGGTCTCGGCCTACCTGGCAAAGCCGTTTTCGCCGCGCGAGCTGCTCACCACGGCGCGCGCGCTGGTGCAGGCGCAGGAGACCACGGCCGACATCGTGCTCACGCAGCGCATGGATTCGCTGGAGATCGTCGCCGGCGGCCTGGCGCACGAGATCAACAATCCGCTGAACTATCTCAAGAACGCGCTGGCGCGCGTCCGCATGGACGCGGAGGCGCTGGTCGCGGGAAGGCTTTCCGCGGAAGAGCTGCCGCGCGTCGAGAAGCGGATGCGGGAAATGTTCGAGCTGGCGGAGGGCGGCATCCGTCGCATCGCCGGCACCGTCGAGCTGATGAGCAGCTACAGCAAGGCTGGATACTCGCGCCAACTGCGTCCGTACGATGTCTTCGGTGCCGTCCGCGAAGTGGTGGCGATGGTGCTGCCGGCGACGGGCCGGCCGGTGCAGGTGGACCTGGACCTTCCGGGGGAAGGAACGATCGAGTGCGTGCCCGAGGAGTTCAACCAGGTCCTCTCGAACCTGGTGCAGAACGCGATCGAGGCGTGCCCCGAAAGCGGCGGACTGGTGAGGGTGCGCGGAAGCCGCGAGGGGGAGAACGTCGTCATCTCCGTCAAGGACAACGGCCCGGGCGTGCGACCGGAGGACGCGACGCGGATCTTCACGCCGTTCTTCACCACCAAGGGGCCCGGTCGCGGAATGGGCATGGGGTTGACCATCGCCTGGCGCGTCGTGCAGAGCCTGGAAGGAACGCTGGAATTGCGCCCTGGGCCCGGAGCGGAGTTCGTGCTTCGGCTGCCGCGCAAGCAGTCGCGGCTGCGCGCGGTCTCTTGACGGACAAGCCTAAAACGTAGCGGCAAAGCCGCACCTCCGGTGCGGCAGCCGCTAGGCCCTCGCCTTCGGCGACAGCAGCGCAATCTTGTTCTTCGCCGCGAGGATCTGCTGCCGCAGCACTTCCGCCTGGCGCGCGACCTCGTCCATCTCCTTCTCCTGCGCCGTTTGCGCGATGGCCGCAGCCTCCTCGGCGATCTGCTGCATCCGCGGCTCGATGCCCTCGACGGAAGGCGTCGCTCCCCTCAGCGCTTCCTGGACCTCTTTTGCCATCTGCCCGAGGCCGGCCATGCGTTGCAGGACGTCGGCGAACTCCTTCCGCCGCGCGGCAATCTGTTGCGCGCGCTCCATCAGCGCGGCAGCGTCGCCTTCCTGCCTCTGCCGCGTAGCCGCGACCGCCGCCACCAGATCCTGGACGTGGCCGCGGATCCGATCCTGGCTCTCGGCCGCCCTCGTCAGCGCCTCCGTGGCGCGCTCGAGATTCCTCTCGGTCGAGAGCTTGAGCCGGCCGGCCTGCTCCGCCAGGTCCTCGAACTTCCGCAGCTCACGATCGAGCGCGAGCGCGGCCTCGGCCAGCTCGCTTGGCTTGTCGTCGCGACCCACTCAGCCGCCGCAGGAGTGGGTCGGAGTGGAAAGGTAGGTGGCGAGGCCGGGGCAGCTCGTGGCGTGAAAGTCGCCGCTCACCACCTCGCCGGTCTCGAATCCCACCGTATAGGTCCCGCTGTAGGCGCCCCCCGAGATGGAGGTGATCTTCACCGCGCCGGAGGTGGCGACCGCGGATTGCGCGGCGATCTGCTCGCAGGCGGCATCGTTCACGCCGAAGGTGACGACGGCCGCGTGCAGCGGGGGAATTCCCGGGGCGTTCGGGTTGACGACATCGAAGGTGCCGGGCCCCGCAGGCGCGGTGGCCGTCAATGTCTGCCGGTTGAAGTCGGCGATGAACAGGACCAGCGCTTTCCCGTTCTTCGGCTCGCTGTTCGCGGTCACCCGGCCGCAGACGCCGGGAACATCCGTCAGCACGACGCCGCCAACGTCGGCGGAGATGGGCCCGAGGGACACCCGCGCAGGCGACGAGATGGCGTCGGCCGGCTTCATCGGCTGCCCGCGGACGACGCCGTTGAAGCTGCCGCCAGCGCTGCCGCTGCCGCAGCCCAGCGCGCCGAGGAGAATGGCGATGGGGACGAACCGGACCACGGCCCCTCACATACTCGCCGCGGCCCGCGCATGCAATCCGGCACGCTGGAGCGCGAAGTCCACGACGCGCGCCTCGAGCGAGTCGCCGCTCAGCGCGTCGATCTCCACCAGGCCCGTCGGGCTGGTGACGTTCACCTCGGTGAGCTTGCCGCCGATGACGTCGATGCCCGCAAACCAGAGGCCAAGATCGTTGAGGGCCGGCGCCAGCCGGCGGCAGATCTCGCGATCCCGCGCCGTGAGCGATGCGGGCGCTGCGATGCCACCGGAGGCGAAGTTCGCCCGCAGCTCTCCCTCGCGCGGCACCCGGAGCACGGCGCCGATCGCCTCGCCGCCGAGGAGGATGATGCGCTTGTCGCCCTCGCGCACGGCGGGCAGATAGGCCTGCGCCATCACCGGAACGCGTCCGCTGTCGGTGGCGATCTCCAGCAGCGCCGGGAGATTCGGGTCCCCGCGCCGCACCCGGAGGACGCCCTGTCCACCACAGCCATCGAGCGGTTTCACCACGCCATCGCCTCCCTGCGCGTCGATGAACGCGCGGAGCTGGGTGATGCTGGCGGATACCAGGCTCGGCGGCACCAGGTCGGGGAAGCGCAGCGCGAACAGCTTCTCGTTCGCCGCCCGCAGGCCGCGCGGGTCGTTGATCAGGAGCGGCCCCGGTCCCAGCTCGACCAGCTGCGTGGCGCGAACGAACCCGATGTCGACGGGAGGATCCTTTCGCAGGAACAGGATGTCCAGCTCCGAAAGCGGTGCGTCGAACTCTCCCACGACCCTGAAGTGCGCTCCGGGCTTGCGCTGGACCTCGACCGTGCGCATGTGCGCGCACGTCTGGCCATCCGCGAAGTAGAGCCAATCCTGCCGCAGCTCTCGGATTTCGAGGCCACGCCGCTGGCACTCGAGCATCAGGGCAAAGGTAGAATCATGCTCCACCCGCACCCGTTCCAGCGGGTCCATCAGGAAGCCGATGCGCATGCCGGGGAAGCTGTGCCTTGGCTTGCGCCGCGGCACATTTCGGCCGTCGAGGTGCCGGCTGCTTGCCTGCTATGCGAGCTCGGAGCGCTGCCGAAAGGCGAAGGCCCGGAGCGTCTCCGCCCGGGCCTTCGCGCCGAAGCAGCGTTCTTTCTCGAGCTTAGACGCCGGCCGGGCCGAGCAGCGCCGAAGGATCGAATGCGTCCTCGGTGCCGTCGGTCCAGTCGACATAGAGCTGATTGTTCTTGGACACGATGTTGCCCGCCACGGCGCCGTCGTACTCGACGTCGCCGCCCGCCGACCAGGTGGCGGTGCCCGTGCCGGTACCGCTGGTCGTGGTGGTCACGTTGACGTTGAGGTTGAACGCCACCGAGTGGTCTGTGGTGACTCCATCCTGCTTGAGAACGTCGACGCCGATGCCACCGTTCCAATGGATGACGGTGGTATCCGTGGTCCCGCTGGTCGAGTCCTGCATCGACAGGCCCCAGTGCTCGTTGGCGCGGACCAGGCCGATGTGATCGGTCGCGGTCCCATTGACGTTGATGTTGACGGTGGTGCTGTTCGAGCCCAGCGACACCGACACGGCATAGGTGATGTTGAAGTCGGCGTTGACGTGCACCACGCTGCCGTTGCGCGAGAACATCATCGCGCCGCTGACGGAGACCGAAGCGCTGGAGCTACCGGTGACGTTGCCGGTGTAGTGGAGGTTGGTGCCCGTCCAGGGGCCGGCGATCACCTCGATCTTGAGGTCGAAGCTGGTGGTGTTGTCCGTCCAGGTCACCTTCGCCTTGTCACCGGTTTGGTAGTCGACCTCAAGGTACGTGTCGGCGGTGCAGCCCGCGGTTCCTGCCGCGATCAGCGTGGCGGTTCCACCCTGGCTGCGGAGACAGCCGGTGGGGATCGTCGCCGACTTCGAGCTGCCGCCGAGGCGCAATGCCTGCTGCACGCCGCCCGCGCCAGGAGCGACGGCTGCTGCCGCCATCTGATCGGGATCGGGCAATCCCGTGCTCAGATCTACGGCCGACACGTCCCCGGAGGCGGCGGCGTCGCCGACGCTGCTGCCGATGGACTGCAGGCCGATCGAAGCCTGCGTGTTGGTGGATGCCGAGCTCATCCCGAGCTGGGCTTGGGAGGCGGTCGCCTTGATCTCCGGCGTCGCCATGATCGTGGGCTTGCTGCCGCATGCAGCGGCAGCGATGGCTGCTGCAACCAGAATCCTTCGCATTTCGTTTGGCTCCCTGGTGAGGTCTGTTTGAAAGCAAAAGCAGATTGCCAGGAGGACGCCACAAAAGTGCCACTGGTCACGTGACCGGAATCACTCGCGCGGGAGGGAAACGTGCGGCACGGGAAGCGAGGGTGCGCGGGAGTGGGAAAAGGGCGCCGACTTCAGCGCAGCGCGAGGATCCACGCGGCCAAGGGCGCCGAGGCTGCGATCGCGGCGAGCACGAGCTGCGCAGCGCGGCTGCGGAGCGGCGGCACCAGCGAGATGCCCGCGCCCAGCAGCACCCCGGCGACGAAGCCGCAGAGGTGGCCGGCAAAGTCGGCGCGCTTCGAGGTGCCGAGGAACGCGAGCAGCGCAAGGCCGGCGCCGAGAGCCACCCAGGGCCGGCGGCGATGCTGGGGAAGCGCCGCCAGCGACCCCAGCGCGCCGAACACGGCCGTGGAAGCGCCCACGGAGACGAATTCGCGGCGCACCAGCTCGGCGGCGAGGAACGTTCCACTGGCGCCCGCGACGAGCAGGAGGATCGCCGCCACTCCGGGCCCGAGAGCGCGAGCGAGGAGCGCGAGGAGCAGCCCTCCCAGCACTGCGTTCCCGACGGCGTGTCCCGCGTCGGCGTGCAGCGTCAGCGCGGTCACAGTCCGCCACGCCTCGCCGGCGAGGATGGCGGCAGCGTCCGCGCTCCCCCGGGAGAACCATCGCGAGTCTGCCGACTGGGGCCCGGTCCAGACGTGGAAGGCAAGAAGAGCGAAAAAGAAGGCCAGCCCACTGGCGACCGCCGCCGCCGGAGGGCGCGGCGGTTCCTCCCGTTGCGATCGGGCGACGGGATTTTCCCGCTCGAAGGCGGCGATTGCCGCTTCGGCGCGGGCAGAATCGTCGTCGGCGATGATCAGCGCCCACCGCTCCTCGCCGGCGTTGCGCAGCTCGTGGCCGATGCCCTCCTCGTCGAGGACGAGGGAGAGATCCATCGCGCGCCGGAAATCGCTCACCAACCGCAGCAGCACGCCGTCAGCCTACACGGCGCCGTCCTGTGATAGGAGAGCGCGGCCATGCCGACTCTCGACGCGCCGCGCACGCTGCAGTCCTCGCAGCGGATCTGGGAGCAGGAGATCGTCCCTGCCCTCTACGAGTACATCCGGATTCCGAACAAGTCCCCCGCCTACGACGCGCGCTGGCAGCAGAACATGGACCGCGCCGTGTCCCTGATCGAGGGGTGGTGCCGCAGGCAGGCGGTCGAGGGACTGGCGGTGGAAGTGATCCGGCTGGAGGGCCGGACGCCGGTGATCCTGATGGAGATCCCGGGCCAGGGCAGCGAGACGGTGCTGCTCTACGGGCATCTCGACAAGCAGCCGGAGATGACCGGGTGGCGCCAGGGGTTGTCGCCCTGGAACCCGGTGCGCGAAGGCGACAAATTGTACGGGCGCGGCGGCGCGGACGACGGATACGCGAGCTTCGCCTCGCTGGCAGCGCTGCGGCTCGTGCAGGAGCAGGCGCTGCCGCACGCGCGCTGCATCGTGTTGATCGAAGCCTGCGAGGAGAGCGGATCGACCGACCTTCCCGCCTACATCGCGCACCTCGCGCCGCGCATCGGAAAGCCCTCCCTCATCGTCTGCCTCGACTCGGGGTGCGGCAACTACGACCAGCTTTGGATGACCACCTCCCTGCGGGGCCTGGTCGGCGGCAACCTGCGCGTGGAGATCCTCGGCGAAGGCGTCCACTCGGGAGACGCGAGCGGAATCGTGCCCGAGTCCTTCCGCATCCTCCGTCAGCTGCTCAGCCGGATCGACGACGAGCAGAACGGGAAGGTGAAGCTCGACGCAGTCCACGTGCAGGTGCCCGCCGAGCGCCTCAAGCAGGCCCGTCTCACCGCCGAGGTCCTCGGCGACGAGGTGTGGAACAAGTTCCCCTTCGTACCGGGGGCGCGGCCTGCGGTCACGGACAAGGTCGAGATGATCCTGAACCGCTCCTGGCGGCCGGCGCTCAGCATCACCGGCATCGAAGGGCTACCGCCGCTGGAGAGCGCGGGGAGCGTCCTGCGGCCGTTCACCGCCTGCAAGATCTCGCTGCGCATTCCTCCCCGGATAGACCCGGTGGCCGCGACGCGGGCGGTGAAGGACGCGCTCGAGAAGGACCCACCGTACGGCGCGCGGGTCAGCTTCGAGGGCGAGAAATCGGGAATCGGCTGGGACTCGCCGCCGCTGGCGCAGTGGCTCTCGTCTTCGGTGGATCGGGCCTCCCGCAACTATTTCGGAAAGCCGCCGATGGCGCTGGGCGAGGGCGGAAGCATTCCCTTCATGGGGATGCTAGGCGAGAAGTTTCCCGACGCGCAGTTCCTCATCACGGGCGTGCTCGGTCCGGGATCGAACGCCCACGGCCCGAACGAGTTCCTGCACATTCCCACCGGGATCCGCCTCACGGCGTGCGTGGCGAGCGTGATCGCCGATCATTTCGCCAGATGAAGATCGTCATCGCGGTGCTGCTGCTCGCGCTCCCGCTCTGGTGCGCGTGGGCAATCTACGCCGCGGCGCGGATGGGCAAGCTGACCTTCCCGCGCGCGCTCGTCTACGGCACCGGCCTGGTCTTCCTGCTGCTGGGAAATCCGCTGGCGAATGCTTATCTGCTCTCGCCCATCGATCATGCGTTGCAGCGCGCGCTGTTCGAGAAGGCGCGCGGCGCAGGGCTGCTGGGTGCAGACGAGGCGAAGGTCCGCGCGGTGCTCGGCAATCCATGGAAAACGCGCCAGCTCGAAGCTCCGTACTCCGTGCTGCTCTACGTGCCGTGCAGGGTCTGCATGGCCTCCTATGCCGCGCCGTTCATCGTCTATCTGCGGTCAGGGACCGTCGAGGGATTCCGCTCCGGCCCCGGCGAAATGCTGAAGGCGAAGCGCGACGCTCAGTGACGCGCGCCGCCTTTCATCAAGTGGTGGACTGCTTCCAGAAGCCCGTCCTGGGTGAGCCGGTACATGGGCAAGATCCGGCGAATCACTTCGGCGGTGCCATACCAGGCCACCTGGGGCTCCGGGTTCAGCCATGCGGCGTGGAGGAAATGCTGCGCAAGATGGGCCAACCAGGCGACGCCCGGTGCGCCCGAGTCCTCGCTGAAGCTCCAGCGCGACCCGCTCGACTGCAGCTCCCAGGGGCTCATCAGCGCGTCGCCGACCACGATCAGGCGCCAGGAGGGATCGCAATCCTGCAAGAGCCGCAGGACGGGGATCCCGCGGATCAGGCCGGCGCTCTCGTACACGCGGCCGTAGATGCAGTTGTGGAAGTAATAGGTGCGCAGCTCCTTGAAGTGGGTGGCGCGCTTGGCGGCGGAGAAGAGCCGTTCGCAGACGTGCGCGTGCGGATCCATCGACCCGCCGACGTCGAGGAGCAACAGCACTCGCAGATTCGACCGACGCGGAGGCCGTAGCGCGATCTCCAGCTCGCCCGCATTGCGCGCGGTCTTGTCGATGGTGGTCTCGATATCCAGCTCGTCCAGCGCTCCTTCGCGGACGAAGGCGCGCAACCGGCGCAGGGCAACCTCGATGTGCCGGGTGTCGAGGGTGACGTCGGACCGGAGATCGCGGAAGTGCCGCTCGGCGGCCACCTCCAGAGCGCCGCGACCGCCGGGGGCCTGTCCTACCTTGATCCCGGTGGGGTGCGTTCCGCCGCTGCCGTGCGGTGAGGTCCCTGCCGTCCCGACCCAACGGTTGCCGCGGTCATGGCGGGTCCTCTGCTCGGCCAGGCGCATACGCAGGCGGTCGCGCGCCTCCACCAGATCGATGCGCTCCAGAAGCTCCTTCTCCAGCTCGGTGAGCTCTCTCTTCGCAACCGGCTGCTCCAGCCATTCCAGGAGCTCGTCCGTCAGCGCCAGCGCCTCGTCCGGCACGCCGCGGAAGTGGTGCGCGAACGCACGGTCGAAGGCGTCGAGATCCTGCTCGCGGTGAACGCAGAGGGCGCGGGCAACTTCGTAGAAGCCGTCCAGGATTCCCCGATGTAGCTCGAGGGCCAGCGCCTGGGCGAGCGAAAGCGCCTCCTGAGCGCCGACCCGCACGCCGCGATCGCGCAGCTCGTAGAGGAAGGGAACGAACATCGGTCAGGCCCTCGGGCGCCGTCCGCGCGAGGCCGCCTCCGCGAACGCGATCAGGTCCTGCTCGCGCTTGAGCAGCGCGCCAAGGAAGGGCATGCCGGCGTCCAGCTCGACGGACGCGATTCCCGCCCGCCGCAGCACGGCGATCCAGTCGATCAGCTCGCTCGTCGAGGGACGCTTCCGCAGCCCGTCGACGTCTCGCAGCGAATAGAATGCCCGTAACGTCTGGTCGAGCAGCCTCTGATCCAGATCTGGATGATGGACGCGGACGATCCGCGCCATCAGGTCCTTCTCGGGGAACTCGATGAAGTGGAACACGCAGCGGCGGAGGAACGCGTCCGGCAGCTCCTTCTCTGCATTGGAAGTGATCACCACCACGGGCCGTTCGCGGGCGATCACCTCGTCACCGGTCTCGGTGACGACGAAGCGCATCCGGTCCAGCTCGTGCAGCAGGTCATTGGGGAATTCCAGGTCTGCCTTGTCGATCTCGTCGATCAGGAGGACCACCCGATCGCGCGACGCGAACGCCTGCCCGAGCGGGCCGTGCCTGATGTAGCGGCGGATGTCTTTCACGTCTCCGTCGCCGAAGCGCGAGTCGTAGAGGCGCTGGACGGTGTCGTAGACGTAGAGGCCGTCCTGGGCGCGGGTCGTGGACTTCACCGGCCAGTGGATCAGCCGCAGGCCCAGCCCGGACGCGATTGCCTCCGCGAGCTGCGTCTTTCCCGTTCCCGGTTCGCCGCGCACCAGGAGCGGCCGCTCCAGCGCGAGGGCGCAGTTCACGGCAGACTCGAGCGCCGACGAGGTGAGGTACTTGTCCGTGCCGCGGAACTTGCGGAATTCCATCGCTGTCACCCTAACCGCAGTGAAGCGTAGCCGCTATGCGGCCTTCGGCGGCCGCGGCTATGCCGCCTTCGGCGGGTGCGGCTACGGAGCTTCCATCCGGCCGCCAGCACGCGGTAGACAGTCCCCGTGCCCCCCGCGCAGCCGAGGATGCCGCCGCAGGTCCCGTTCATCATCGGGAACGAAGCGTGCGAGCGGTTCAGCTTCTACGGGATGAGGAACATCCTCACCATCTTCCTCATCGACTGGCTGCTCAAGAACCACGTTCCCGCGCAGGCCGAGCGCGAGGCGGCCGCCAAGGCCGCGTTCCATCTCTTCGTCTTCGGCGTCTACTTCACGCCGCTCCTCGGGGGCTTTCTCGCCGATCGCTTCCTGGGGAAGTACAGGACCATCCTCTACATCTCGCTGCTGTACTGCGCCGGGCATGCCTGCCTGGCGATCTTCCACGACGATCGGAACGGCTTCTACGCAGGCCTGGTCCTGATTGCATTGGGGTCTGGCGGGATCAAGCCCGCGTATCGGCGCTGGTCGGCGACCAGTTCACCGCGGAAAACAAGCAGCTCGTCAACAAGGTCTTCGCGATGTTCTATTGGAGCATCAACCTCGGGTCGTTCTTCGCCTCGATGCTGATCCCCAAGACGCTTCGGCTCTTCGGTCCGGCGGTCGCGTTCGGGATCCCTGGCATCCTGATGGGTATCGCCACGCTGGTCTTCTGGATGGGCCGCGGCCTGTACGTGAGAGTCCCGCCATCGGGCCGCGATCCGCATTCGTTCACGGCGGTGATCGCCAGCGCCTGGCGCAACCGGCGCCAGGGCGGTCGCTTCCTGGATCGCGCGCGCACCGAGCACCCCGAAGAAGCAGTCGAAGGCGTGAAGGCGGTCTTCCGCGTGCTCTCGATCTTCGCCTTCATCCCCTTCTTCTGGATGCTCTTCGACCAGAAGGCGTCCACCTGGGTGGTGCAGGCGCGGTCGATGAACCTGCGGATCGGCTCCTGGACGTTCGAGCCGGCGCAGATGCAGCTCGTGAACCCGGCGCTGGTGATGCTGCTCATCCCCTTCACCACCGGCTTCGTCTACCCCTTCCTCAAACGACTCGGCTGGGAGCTGACTCCGCTGCGCCGGATGCCCATCGGGATCGCGCTGGGGGCGACCTCCTTCGTCATCGCCGGAATTCTCAACGTTCCCGTGGCGGCGGGAGAGAAGATCTCCGTGGTGTGGCAGGTCGTGCCCTACGTCGTCCTGACAGTGGGGGAGATCCTGGTCTCGGTGACCGGCCTGGAGTTCGCGTACACGCAGGCGCCGTTGAAGATGAAGAGCGTGATCCAGAGTTTCTGGAACCTCACGACGGCGGCGGCGAACCTGGCCGTGGCGCTCGCTTCTGCGCTCGCCTTCTTCAGCGGAACCGTGCTGTTCTTCTATTACGCCGGCTTCGCTTACCTGGCAGCAGCAGGCCTCGCTCTCGTGGCGCGCCGCTACAAGGTGGTCGAGTGGTACCAGCGTGCTTCCGCTCCCGCGCCCGCGCCGCGCGGGCGCACCGTCGCCGAGCCGGCATGATGCGCCAGCGCGGGTCCCCGCAGCCCTACTCCGGCAGCGTATAGCGCTTTTCGATGGCGTCCCGGATGCGCTTGCGACTCTCCAGACCGCCGTTGCCCTCGATCTGCTCGGCATCCGCGGCCAGGCCGTCGTCCTTGATCACCGTCCGGAACCACTTCGAATAATCGCGCTGGCCGAGGTGGTGCATCCAAGTCTCGTCGTCCACGCCTTCGGCCATCTGAAGGAAGATTCCCAGGTTCTGCGCCCGCAGCTTGAGCTTGCCTTGCGGCCCGCGGAACACGAACGCCTCGCCCGCCAGGTTCCCCGCCGCGTACTTGCGGCGATGCCTGCGGAGCTGCGCCTTGCCGGGGACCAGCCGAAGCGGCTCGGCCTTGCCTTTGGACCAGGCCAGGACTTCTCCATCGCGCAGCTCCACGGCTTCCATCCGACCGAAGGGCCGGAGCGTCCGCTCCGGCTTCTTGCCCACCGCGAGCGCCATGTCGACGGCCTCGAGCATCGCCGATGACACCTGTTCCGGGTGCACGGTGATCATCAGGACGCCGCCGAGGTCGCGCGGCAGCGTGAGCGGCGCAGGTTGCCAGGAAGCGGGAAAGAGATGGTGGGCCTCGTCGATGACGATCCAGTGGGGGCGGCCCGTGCGCGTGCGCATCTCCTGCAGCCGCGGCAGGAGCGCCGCGAAGAACGATGGCCGGTCGTGCAGCGGAACGGCGACGAGGCTGACTCCGACGTGCACGGTCGGCTTGGCGAGGAGGTCGACGACCTCGCCCACGGTCGGAGGCCGTTCGGAGGTCCCGATGCTCACCACGCCTTCGAAGCCTTCGTAGTCGCCTTCTGGATCGACGATGCAGCACTGGTAGCCCGCGCACATCAGGCGCTCGATGAAGCCTGTGGCGGCAGTGGTCTTGCCGCTGCCGGAGGGGCCGGCGATCAGCAGGCGCCGGCCGGCCGGAGCGATGTGCGTCGCCGTCCCGTCGCGCCGGTTTCCCAGCAGCAGCGCGTGACGCGCGACCACGACGGAGCGAAGGTCGTCCTCCAGGATACGGCCGATCAGCTCTTCAACGCCGGCGCCGCGCGCCCCACGTGTGACCAGATCGGCGCGGTCCTTGAGCACGTCGAGCGCATTGGCGACGGCCACGCCGCACTCGCTCGCGGCGAGCATCGCGTGGTCATTCTCGGCGTCCCCGACGGCAACGGTATTGCGCATCGACAAGCCCAGCTCGGAAAGCGCGGTGGCGAGGCCCGTCTGCTTGTTCACGCCCGAAGGCAACAGCATCACCGCGCCCTTGTTGAAGATCACCTGCCATTCCAGGCCCAGCTCGCGTACGGCTTCCACCGCCGCGATTTCGTGGGGCTCGCGGGTGGCGACGATCACTCGACCCACCCCGACGGGTGTGGCCCCGCGCTCCCGAAGGCGCTCGGCGAGTTGGGGCGGCGGTGGCTCCGCGAGCATCACTTCCTCGCGCGTCTGCGGCCGGTACAGCAGCGCACCGTTCTCCGCGACCACGAGGTCGAAGAGATCGAATCGATCGAATACCGTTTGCAGGTCCTGGAGCTCGCGTCCCGTCACGAGCACAGCACGGCGCCCGCTCTTTCGGAGGCGCTCCACCGCCGCGATCGATTGCGGCCGCACCGTCCCTTGCTCGGCCAGCGTGCCGTCGTAATCGGTGGCCAGAGCCAGGTAACGCACGCGCACAATCTGCGACGCGCACTCGTCGTGTACAACGGTGGTCAACCACGTGCGGACGCTCTTCCGCCCGTCCAGCGAATCCGCTCTGCAGCTCGAATCCCGCCGACCGGCTGCGCATCTCATGTCCTGTCGGGGATGGTTCTGCCTCGGTAATCCCGCAAAATTTTGAAATTCGCGACTCGTTTGACACGGGTTTTGCAACCCTTACGTTCGTGCACGATGGAGGAGAAGACATTGCCACTCGAACTGCCGGTGTTCGTCCTGGAAGATGCCGTGCTGTTGCCGGGGGCGGTGGCCCGACTGGACACCGATCCCAAGGGCGCTGCGGAGGCGCGCAAGCTCGCGCGGTCGGCGGAGAAGCGCGTCGTGGTCGCGCTCAGCGCCGAGAGCGAGCTTGGGATACAGCCGATCGCTGCGCTCGCCCGCGTGGAAGGCGTCAGCCGCGACGGTGGGGTGATCGTCGCGGGGATCGGGCGCGTGCGCGTGCTCGGCTTCAAGGAAGCAGAGCCGCTTCCTTCGGCTCGCATCGAGGAAGTCATCGTGCCGGCGGCTTCAGGGACTGAAGTCGAGGCGCTGGCGATCGAGGCCCGGCGGCTCGCGCGCGACATCCTTGCCCTGCTTCCGGGCGTCCCTGCCCAGGTCGGGCAGGCACTCGACGGCATCGCCGATCCGGGCGCGCTCTCCGATCTGCTCACGCACCACGTTCCCGCGGATTCGTCCGCAAAGCAGAAGGTCCTGGAGACGATCGATCCGGTCGAGCGTCTGAGGCTGGTGGTCGACCTGCTCGCGCGGCGCCGCGAGGTGCTGAAGACCGCGCACGACATCGAAGGCGCGGTCCAGGCCAAGGTGTCGAAGGCCGAGCGCGATCACCTCCTGCGCAAGAAGCTGGAAGCGATCCAGACCGAGCTGGGCGAGGGGCCCGATTCGGACAGCGACGATCTGGGAAAGAAGCTGTCAGCGCTGAAGCTGCCGGAAGAGGTCCGGTCGCAAGTCGACAAGGAGCTCGCCCGGCTGAAGAAGCTGCCGGAGCAGTCTCCGGAGCGCTCCGTGTCGCGGTCCTGGCTGCAGTGGATTGCCGATCTGCCCTGGGGCATCGTCACGGAGGACAACCTGGACGTGGACAATGCCCGCCAGGTCCTCGACGCCGATCACCATGGTCTCCAGAAGGTGAAGAAGCGCGTGCTCCAGTTTCTCGCCGTCCGCAAGCTCCGCGGCGATCTGAAGGGGCCTATCCTCTGCCTGTCCGGGCCTCCCGGCGTGGGAAAGACCTCGCTCGGCCAGAGCATCGCCCGGGCGATGGGGCGCAAGTTCGTCCGCGTCTCGCTCGGAGGCATCCGTGACGAGGCGGAGATCCGGGGTCACCGGCGGACCTATGTCGGCGCGCTGCCGGGTCGCATCGTGCAGGCCCTGAAACGGGTGGGCACCGCGAATCCGGTGGTGATGCTCGACGAGATCGACAAGCTCGGCGCAGGCTACCAGGGCGATCCCTCGGCCGCGCTACTCGAAGTCCTCGATCCGGAGCAGAACAAGGCCTTCGCCGACCACTACCTGGAGGTCTCCTTCGATCTCTCGAAGATCCTCTTCATCGCGACGGCCAACACGCTGGAGACCGTCCCTCCCGCGCTGCGGGACAGGATGGAAGTGCTCGAGCTCCCCAGCTACACCTCCGAGGAGAAGGCGGCCATCGCTCGCAGGCACCTGATGCCCAAGCAGCTCGAGGCGCACGGCCTTTCAGGTACGAGCGTCGAGCTGACCGATGCTGCGCTGGATCGCATCATCGCCGCGCACACGCGTGAAGCTGGCGTGCGCGCGCTGGAGAAGCGGCTGGCCGACGTCTGCCGCTCGCTGGCGGTCGAGAAGGCCGCCGGAACGCTGGTCGAGCCACGGCGCATCGACGTTGGCGAGATCGAGTCCATCCTCGGTCCGGACCGCTTCCAGCCCGAGGTCCGCGAGGACGCCGGCATGCCCGGCGTGGCGGCGGGCCTGGCCTGGACGCCCGTCGGCGGCGAGGTCCTGTACGTGGAGGCGCTGAGGATGCCCGGCAAGGGTCAGCTCATCCTTTCGGGTCAGCTCGGCGACGTGATGAAGGAGTCCGCCCGGGCAGCGCTCAGCTACGTGCAGGCCAATGCCGTGCAGCTTGGCGTCGCCGAGAAGCCGCTCGACGGTTTTGACGTGCACGTCCACGTCCCCGCGGGCGCTACTCCCAAGGACGGCCCGAGCGCCGGCGTGACGCTGTTCACCGCGCTGGTGTCGCTGCTCTCCGGCGTTCCGGTCCGCACCGACACCGCGATGACCGGCGAGGCAACCCTCCGCGGGCGCGTGCTGCCCGTCGGCGGCATCAAGGAGAAGGTGCTCGCCGCGCACCGGCTGGGGCTGAAGCGGGT
>Ga0209474_10000183_pt1 | contig 76225 bp, 71 predicted proteins | sample GraSoiAngelo_145_FD_185902 | JGI IMG/M metagenome (GOLD analysis project Ga0209474, IMG submission 185902) | Grasslands soil microbial communities from the Angelo Coastal Reserve, California, USA - 14_1009_05_20cm (SPAdes) (version 2) | ecosystem: Environmental > Terrestrial > Soil > Grasslands...
CCGAGCTGGACGCCCTCGTCGGACCGCGTCGCCGCGACGATGTCGCGCAGGTAGGCGAGAAGCTTTTCCTCGACGCGCACGCGGGTGGCGACCGCGCGGATGGCCGCGAGCAACCGCTCCGGATCGAGCACGGGGCCGAGGCTCGAAAGGACTTCGTCGTGGAGCGTCCTGCCCTCACCGTAGGCCCGCAGCATGGCGAGCTCGTCCTCGCTCGCCGGGTAGTCGACCTCGATCTTGAGCAGGAAGCGATCCTTCTGTGCCTCGGGCAGCGGGTAGGTCCCCTCGTACTCGACCGGATTCTGCGTCGCGAGCACGAAGAAGATGGGAGAGATGGCCCGCCGCACGCCGTCCACCGTCGCGGCCCGCTCCTGCATCGCTTCGAGCAGCGCGGACTGGGTGCGCGGAGTGGTGCGGTTGACTTCGTCGGCGAGGAGGACATCGGTGAAGACGGGTCCGGGCTGGAAGACGAACTCGTGGGTCTTGGGATCGAAGATGTTGGTGCCGACGAGGTCGACGGGCATCAGATCGGGCGTGAACTGGATGCGTCGGAACCGGCATCCGAGGAGCCGCGAGAGCGCGAGGGCGAGAAGCGTCTTCCCGGTACCCGGGACGCCCTCGATGAGCCCGTGGCCGCCGGCGAGCAGGCACGCGAGGACGCGTTCCTTCAACCCGGCCTGGCCGAGGATGACCGTGTCGAGCCCTTCGCGCAGCCGCGAGAACGCGAGGTGCACCTCCTCGAGCGTGGTCTCAGGTCCTGCCAAGGCGGTGCTCATCGCGGAACCTTTCCCAGGCGGAGACGAGGCGCCCGAGCCTCGCTCGGAACTCGCTGTCGGAGAGCCGGCCACTGTCGCCGTCGTCGTCGGGAACGTACTCGCGGAAGAGCGCCTCGGCGCGCTTCTCCCCGACGAGGAGGCGCAGCGAGATCTCGTGCACGAGGTGGCCGCGGTACAGGCGCAGCGCTTCGCCGGGCGAGAGCGACCGCTGGTAGAGGGCGGCCATCGAATCGACCAGCTCCACCGATTCGCCGCGCGGATCGCGCCACGGATCCGACGGCGACCCGACCGTGACGGCATGGCGCCAGGCGACGGCGCACGCGCCGAGCGCCGCGAGGAGGAGCGCAGGACCGAGACCCCAGCCGCGCAAGAGGCCGAGGACCCCGGTGTCGGTGCCGGCGCCGTGGAGGAGCTCGTCGAACACCACCGGGCGGCCGCCGCCTGCGAGCTCTTGCAGGAGCACAAGGTTGTCTGCCTGGGAGAGGTTCTCGTTGAAGAACAGCTCTGGCTCGGAAAGGAACCAGACCTCGCCCGCCCCCAACGGTCGCCGCGCGACCGAGGGCGCCTCGCCGTGCTCGAAGACGGGCTGCGCATCGACGAGAGCAGAGGCGCGAAGGCGGCGCGGTTTCGCGAGCTTCAGCGTCACCACTCCCGGCAAGAGCGGCGAGACCTTGCGCGAAGGTCCGGAGGACTCGTCGCCGCGGATGGCGAGAACCAGTCGTGCGCCCCTGCGTACGAGGTCTTCTTCCTGGGCGGTTAGCGCGGGCGCGTCCTTCGCGAGCGGCGATGCGCCGTCGCGGTACGGTGGCGCGTCGAGCCGCAGCAATGCGGCACCGGCCGGAAGCTGCGCGGGATCGAGGGGCCGTGAGAGCGTGCTCACCTTGGAGCCCGTCGCCTCGAGCCAGGCCCGGGCAAGCGACGTTCCTTCGGGACCGGTCCCGAAGGACGAGCCCGCCGGAAATCCCTCGCGGTGGATGGCGGGATCGCGCGAAAGCCAGAGGAGCGCCGCCGCGGCGAAGATCACGAGCACGAGCGTGGGCGCGAGCCTCATGTCCGGCCACCGAGGCTGCTGAGGATGTCGCGCGCGGTCCCGGCGAAGTCGGAGAGCGCTTCCGGGGTGCTCTCCCTGTGCCCGTACCATTCGACGTCGAACCGGCGGGTCAGGTCCTCGAACTGCGGGCGCCACGCGATCGCAGGCGAGAGCGCGCGCATGTATTCCCAGTTGGTGCGTCCTCGCCGGTAGTGCAGGATCCCGGCTCCGTAGGACCGCGCCAGGATGGCGTGGTACCAGGCGCGGATCGCTTCCCGGGCGCGCCCCTCCCGGGCAAGCTCGAGGGCGCGCTCCTCCCAACCCGATGCGGTCCGCGAGAGCGGATCCTCGTCCTTGGCGGGCGGCCGGGAGCGCCCCGGCGCGAGGGGAACCGGGCCGCGCCGCGCGCTGCCGAGCGCGAGGGCCAGGACGAGCGCCAGGATGACGCCGACCCCGATGAGGACGGTGCCGGTGATCTGGCCGCCGGTTTGTTCTGGGGCGGCGCCGGTAGGAAAGAGGTGTACCAACCAACGCAACAGGTCGAGCACCCGATGCCCGATCCAACGAAGCGCGGCCTTCATCCAATCGAGCACCTGCACGACGAAGGAGATCCCTTCCGCTGGCAGCGGCCCGATCTCTCCTCCGGCGGGCCGATTTCGCTCGGCGCGGGCGCGCAGATCCTCCAGCAACGCACGATCGACGCGCGGGGTCCGATCGGCACGGGCGGCGAGCGCGTCCAGCAGATTTCGCAGGCGGGCGCGATGGGGCTCGCCGCGAGCGATGGGCGCGAGCGTCCAGGCGTCGGGCGAGAGATCTTCGCCCTCCCAGCGCACGGTGTCCGCGAGCAGCGCCTTTGCCTGAGCCGCGGCGCTCGCCTGATCTCCGCGAGCAAGCAGCGCGTCGATCCGCTCGACACGCGCGCGGTACGAGGCGAGATCGAGCACGGCCGCGAGCAGGAGGGCGATCACCCGCGGGCCCTCAGTTCCGCGAACCAGCGACGCAAATCGTCGCCGCTGCTGCGTGCCCGCACCAGCTCGACGTGGTCGGTCAGCGCCGCGAGCCAGAACGGCTCGAGCAGCATCGCCACCGCGCAGAGGACGAGCAGGTCGTAGAGGGGATTGTTCGCCGAGAGGACCGCGTCCCAGCCGGCGGTGTCGAGGCCGGCGATACCGGAAGCGAGCCAGATTCCCGCTTTCGCCAGCAGATGGATGTTCGCGGCCGCGAACAGCGCGGCGAGGGCGAAGAGGAGCAGGAGCCGCAGGAGCCGGCTCGAAGGCCCGATGCTCCTCCCCAGCTCGCCGAGCGAATCGAGGAGCCCGGGCCCTCCGCGCGACGATGCCGCCGCGGCGAGACCCGCCCCGACCATCAAAGCGATCGGCATCACCGCGGTGAGCAGGAGGATCCAGAAGCCGGCCTCGATGGCGAGGGCCGCGGCCACGTATCCGGCGATTTCTCCGGCGACGGGCCGCAGGATCGCGCGGGGCGGCGGGCGCTCGGATTGCAGCGCGTGACGGCAAGCGCGGACGAAGACGTACCGGCCGTAGAGCGAGATGAGCCAGGCGAACAGGGTCGCGTAGGCGAGCCGGCGCACCCAGTCGCCGTGACCCGAAGCAGCGCTGCGCAGGGCGATGAGCTCGGAGGCAAGAAAGGCGAAGAGCAGCCGCGAGGGCAGGGCGGTGATCCAGAGCACCGCGGTCCAGGGTCCGAGCCGGCCGACCACTTCCGCCGCGTCGTCGACGAGGCGCAGCGCTCCTTCCCCGCGGTTCACCACTGGTGGCTCGCGAGCATCGCCGCCGACCAGGCCATGGCGCGTCCGGCGGCGAGGAGCAGCAGGGCGCAGACCACCGCCCAGCCGATCCAGCGTCCGATACGTTGCCGGGGAGCGGCGATCGCGCCGCGCTCCGCCAGGCAAGGACGGCAATGGTTCACGCCGTCCCAGGTCGTGGCGCACTCCTGGCAAACCACCTTGCGGCACGACATGCACAAGGCAAATCCGCGCCGTCCCGGGTGGTGGGCGCAGCTCTGGACGAGGGAGGTGTCCACCGGGCGCGGCAGCCTAGCGCAAGATCCGGCCTTCGGATCGACTCACACCGGGGAATCCGTTCGGCGTGCAGGTCGCGATAAGCTTCTACTTCTGAGCCCTGGTGTGCTCCGGTGGAATCGAGCGACTGGTACTACATCGTCGGCCTGATACTCCTGGTCCTGCTCCTCATGGGCCCGGGCATGTGGAGCCAGAACTGGGGCTGGGGCGCGCTCGATCGCGTCGTTGCCTGGTTCGAGAAGCGACGGCGGAAGCGGTGATGCTACGCGGCCCGCTCCCGGCCGACCCGTCGTGAAGGCTTCGCCGGCGCGTATCCGGGCAACGCGTCGCCGCGCATGTGCGAAGGCTTTTCGACCCCGTACATGGAGAGCACGGTCGGAGCGATGCGGTTGAGCGGAACGGTGCCGGGAACGATCCGGTGCTCCTTCTCGGGCAGGCGCACCCAGAAGATCCCGTGCGGATGGTGCATCCCGCTCTTGATGCCCTCCATGTGGTAGAGGAGCTTCTCGAACGGGAAGCGGAAGCCGTTCCCCTCCACCTCGCCCTTGGTGTCGAAGGTGTCGTGGAGGATGCAGCCGACCATCAGCTCCTTTTCCCTGCGCTCGACGAGCAGGAACTTGCGGCCGCGATAGTGCGCCGAATCGAGTTGCCCGGCGGCCTTGCGCGCCGCTTCGCTGGTCGGGAACAGTACCTGGAACTGCTCCGCCATGACCGGAGCGGTGGTGAAGGACCCGGAGATGCCGCAGGCGCGGACGAAGGCGTTGAAGTCGCGCGGGCGGTAGAGGTTCTTGCCGCCGTCGTCGTCGAACCGCGTGCAGGGCTGCTGGCTGAGCGCGGTGCAGAGGATGATGACCGCGTCCTTGCCCGCCAGCTCGACCACGTCGCGGATGAGCTTGTCGTGGTTCTCGTAGCCGTAGCGGATGGCGTCGGCATAGGCGTCCTGCTCGGCCGGCGTCGGCTTCACCTTGAAGGGCGACGGGTCCAGGTTCCGCCAGTACATGTGCTGGTAGTGCGCCGTGCTGTTGGAGAAGAAGGTCGCGAACGCCGGCGACATGTCCTGGTAGAGGCTGCGGAACACGTCCATCTGCAGGGCGTCGAGGAGCGTGGCGCGCTTCCAGCGCACGTCCACCTTGGAAATCTTCTCCTGCGCGAGCTGCTGGGCGATGGCCGCGCAGGTCTTGAAGCTCAGCCCGCTGCGGACCATGAAGTTCACGAAGGTGAGGTAGTCCTCAGTGCGGAAGCGGGCGTCCGGATTGGTGTGGTCGAGCACTTGCTGGCGCACGAAATCGAAGTAGGGCCGGAGCGACTCGGGGTGCGGCTCGACGCCGAAGGCCCATGGGTCGGGGAGCACCGCGCCGCGCAGCGGCTTGCGGTACGAGATGTTCATGCTGCCGCAGACCCAGACCGTGCCGCCGTCGTCGGAAACGTAGTCCCAGAGGTTCGGAACGCGGAGATTGTGCCCGTCGCCGAGGTTGAGGATCTGGTGATCGGCGTAGTCTTGCCCGGAGTGGACGGTGATCCACTGGACCCACGGATCGAGGAACGGCGCTACTTCGGCGGATTCGGAAACGTGGACGTGCGATTCCGAGCGGAATTGCTGGAACGACGGAAGCCGGCCCTCCTGGATGAATTTGTCTACGAGCGTTGGCGACAGCTCGTTCAGCTCCAGCAGGACGACTCGACGCTTCCCCATGGACCCCCTCCGGTGATGGAAAACCGCCTGTACGCTAGGCATGCAGGCGGTCTCCGGCGAGCCGACGCCAGTGGAATTCGTGTCTGCAGTTAGACACTTGGGCGCGGCGTATTGGCCACCGATGCCGCTGCAACCACCCGTCCCGGGACGGGTGAAAGATACTCAATGGATCAGATGCTTCCCAGCGCGGCGGTGAGCGACCGGAGCGCCTCGCGTACCGCGGCATGCCCCATCACGGCGTGCGGACTGTCTTGCAAGACCGGCAGGTACCGCGCAGCGAAGGGATGGGTCGGGTCGTGGGTGATGCCGAGCATCCGCGACAGCTCGTTGCGCACCGCCGCGGCTTCCTCTGGTTGGGGACGGGGATCGCGTCTCGGATCGAGCAGCTCGTCGACCCAGGCCATCAACTCGCTGAGCGGGTGCAGCCAGGCGAACTCGGGATCGCGGGTGAGGAGCTGGAGCAATTCGCCCGGTCCCGCCACCGAACCGTGCACGCGCTCGTAGGCGATGCGGGTGTGCTCGATGAGCGCGAGATGGAGCTTGCGCAGCGAGTTGGTCAATGCCGTCAACTCGGATTCCAGCGCCACGGGCCCAAGATAGATCAATTCAACGAGCCGGGTTGCGTGAGCGGAAAGGCGGCGATCTCCGCATCGAACGAACGGCCGTCCTCGACGACCATGCGGTAGGTGCCCTGCATGGATCCGTGCGGCGTTTGCAGGATCGCGCCGCTCGTGTACTCGAAATTCTCCCCGGGGCGCAGCACCGGCTGGTTGCCCACCACGCCGTCGCCGCGGACATCCTCGCGCCTGCCGTTGCCGTCGGTGATCACCCAGTGGCGGCTCTTGAGCTGGGCGGTGACCGTTCCGAGATTCTCGATGCGGACGGTGTAGGCGAACGCGAACCGCCCGGCCTTGGACTGCTCGGGCAGGAAGCGGCTCTTTACGGTGACGCGGATGCCCTGGGTGATGGCCGTCGACATTTGCACGGAGGTTGCCACCGGCCCGCGGCTCGGGCAACAGGAGCCGGATGGCCGGAACGGCGCCGACCAAACGGTACATCACCACGCGCGGGTTCGAGCGGCTGCGGGAGGAGTTCCACCGCCTCCTGCACGACGAGCGTCCCCGGGTGACGCACGAGGTGACGGTGGCCGCCGCCCACGGTGATCGCAGCGAGAACTACGAGTACAAGCTCGGCAAGAAGAAGCTGCGGGAGATCGACGCTCGCATCCATCGCCTGCAGAAGATGCTGGAGAGCTTCGAGGTGATCGATCCGCGAACGCGGCCAAAGACCGACCGGGTCTTCTTCGGCGCCACCGTGACCGTCGAGGACGACGACGGCGAGGAGACGACGTACCAGATCGTCGGCGGCGAGGAGCTGGACGAATCGCTGGGCAAGAACCGGATCAGCTACGAGGCGCCGCTCGGGCGGGCGCTGCTCGGGAAGCGCGAGGGCGAGAGCGTGCGGGTGCGCAGACCGAAAGGCGAGATGGAGCTGACCATCGTCCGTGTCGAATGGCTGTGAGGGAGCCCTTTCATTGACACCAAGAGGACCCGCTCCTACGGTCGCGCTCGGAAACGCTCCCGGAGGGAACCATGCGCATTTCAGTCTGCGTCGTCGCGCTCGCGATCGCCTGCGGATCCGCTCCGCCGAAGCCCGTTCCCGACTCGACCCGCCAGGCAGTAGAGCCGATGCCCGATGCGGGAGCACGGCCGGCGAACGAGCCGGGTGGGTCCGGTCTGGGGCTCGCGGACGCAGGTTCCGACGTCCTCGGCGCCAAGGCGGATGCCGGCATGGCCGCGGACGGCGGAGCGAACCTGCGCGACAGGATGGCCGACGCGGGTGCGCAGGCGACGAACACCGCGGGCACCGCGGCCGCCGACGTGACCGAGGCGCTGCAGAAGCTTCCGGCCGCGCCGCCCATTCCGGAGACGCCGCCGTTCCTTCCCGCGGTGGAGGAGTCGAACGACAACCCGACGACGCCCGAGAAGGTCGCGCTCGGGTACAAGCTCTTCTACGACAAGCGGCTCTCGCGCGACGGCTCGATGTCCTGCGAGAGCTGCCACCATCCGGACCAGGCGTACACGAGCGGGAACGCCGTGGACCCGAAGGTCGGCGGCGCCATGAACAAGCGGAACGCCCCGGCGATGGCCAACGTCGCCTATCACCAGAATGGCTTCTACTGGGATGGCCGCACGCCGACGATGGAGGCGGTGACCGCGGCTGCCTGGAAGGGACAGCTAGGCGTGGAGAAGCCCGACGAGGTGGTGGCGAAGCTCAACGCCATCACCCCGTACCGCGCCGAATTCCAGCGCGCCTTCCAGTCGGACGCGACCGCGAAGAACGTTCCTCTGGCGCTGGCGGCATTCCTGCGGGCGCTGAAGAGCGGCAACGCGGGGTGGGACAAGTACGAGCAAGGCGACCAGAAGGCGGTCTCGCGGGAAGCGCGGCGCGGCTCGCAGGTCTTCCAGAACGCCCGCTGCACGCTCTGCCACGTGCCGCCGCTCTACACCGACTCGCAGTTCCACAACGCGGGGATCGGCTTCGACAGGCCCGAGGACCAGCGCGACCACGGCCGGATGGACGCCACCAAGGACAAGGCCGACGACGGCAAGTTCCTCACCCCCTCGCTCCGCGACGTGGCGAAGACCGCCCCCTACTTCCACGACGGAAGCGCCAAGGCGCTCTCCGACGCGGTCGATCGGATGCTCGCGGGCGGGGTGAAGAACCCGAATCTCGACGAGAAGCTGAAGCGGGCGAAGATCTCGCCCCGCGACAGGCGCGCTCTCCTCGCCTACCTCGAATCGCTCACCGGCCAGGTCACCTTCCCGAAGGCGCCCGACTTGCCTTGACGCCTGCTATTCCGCGACCGGCGCGCCCGCGCCGACGGGTCCCGGCTCCCGTACCGGCGGCCGGCGGATGACCATGCGCGGCTCTGGTCGCGCCCGGCGCTTGAACGGCGATAGCTTCACCGCGCGCCCCTCGTCGGCGGAGCGGAGCAGGGCCTCGATGGCGCGGACGTCCGCGAGGCCCTCCTCGCCGTCCGGCTCCGGCTGCAGGTCGCGCTGGATGCAATTCGCGAAGTAGACCAGCTCGGGCCCGAAGTGATCCGTCTTGCGGAACCGGCGCGTGCGCGACTTGTCGCCGATGGTGAGCGTCATCTCGCGCGCTTCCTCGTACTCGTAGGCCTGATCGAGGCAGAGATCTCCTTTGGTCCCCACCAGGCGATAGGTCGCCGTCGCGCTGGCCGCGAAGCTGCAGTTGAAGGTGCCGAGCTGATCGTCGTCGAAGCGCAACAGGCAGGTCATGCCCGCCGGAACGCCCTCGAAGCGCGCGTCGTCGTTGCGGGTGGCGAAGGCAGAGACTTCGACCGGCTCCTTGCGGAAGAGGTAGCGCGCGGCGTTCAGGCAGTAGATGCCGATGTCCCAGATGGGCCCGCCGCCGGTCTCGCGCTGCGTGCGGATGTTGCCGGGGTTCACCTGGTAGGAAAAGTCCGAGCTGAAGAAGCGCGGCTGGCCGATCTTGCCCGATTTCACCACCCGGATCGCCTCCAGGTTGGCCGGCTCGAGATGGAGGCGGTAGGCGATCATCAGCTTGACGCCGGCATCGTCGCAGGCGGCGATCATGCGGCGGCAATCCGCCTCGCTCGTCGCCATCGGCTTCTCGCAGAGGATGTGCGCCCCGAGCTGGGCGGCACGGATGGTGTACGCGGCGTGCATGGTGTTCGGGAGCGCGATGTAGACGGCGTCGACGTCTTCGCGCTGCAGGCATTCCTCGTACTCGTCGTACGAATAGGCGGGAACGCCGTACTTTCGAGAGAGCTTCTCGCGCTTCGCCACGTCGTCGCTCACCAGCGCCGCGAGGCGGGCGTTGCGCGCGTTGTCGAACGCGGGAAGCACCGCGGTCTGCGCGATGTGGCCGAGTCCGACGACTGCGTACCCGACGGTTGTAGATTCCTTGCGGCCGCGCGAGCGCTTGCTTGCCATTGCCTTCATCCTCCGGGCGCAAACATCGGCACCCGAGGCTGCGGTTTCCAGCGCCGGGAGCGCCTGGCCGGCAGCTCGCGCCCGCGAATCCGCCGCGATTGCGGCGATTCAAGCGATCAGGCCTGGATCGGAAGCCGCGCCGGGCTCCAGCGCAACGACAGCGAGTCGGCGAGGACGAGGTCCTTTTCGCCGCTCAAAAGGAGCTGCCGGAAGGACTGGCCGTCTTTCTCGCGGGTCCCGTTGGTCGAGGCGGTATCGATGGCCCACACCTCGTCGTCGACGGAAAGCAGGACGAGGTGGACGCGGGAGAGGTTGCCCTCGTCGAAACCGCCGGTTGCGCAGCGATCGTCGCGGCCGACCAGGATGCCGCGCTCGAGCTGATCGCTCCACACCGCATGCGTCGACGTCAGGTCTCCCGTCTGCGGCGAGGAGGAGCTGATGGTGATGGTCGCGAGCCGCACCGCGCCGGCAGACGGAGCCGCGCGCGATTTCAGCGGCTGCGCCGGCGGCAGGATCTCCTGGTTCCGCGGGAAGAAGCCCCCGAACGTCTCGTCGGGATCGTCGGACCAGGGACGAGTCGACGGACCAGTCGGAATGAGGAAGAGCGTGTAGCTCGCCACCTGCAGGAAGAGCGGACCCTTCGAGGCGACCGCTTCGCAACGGCGGCCTTCTTCGCTGAGGAGCCCGAGACGCGAGCGGAGGTCGATGGCCCGCAGGTGGATCTTCCCCTTCGGCGTGCGCGTGGCGCGAATCAGGACGTGGCGGAGCGAGACGTCGGAGTCGCGCGAGAGCACGAAATCGCAGCGCTCGTGGCGCCCGACGATGAGATGGGCGATCCCTGTCTGCGGCAGCCGCAAGTGGGCGTGAGCGTCGAAGAGGCCGTTGCCGTCCACGGCGGCGACGAGGACGCCTTCGCCCGGCTGGGCATCATGGGCGGCCTTCAATGCATCGAAATGGCGGCGGAATACCGAGGCGAGAGGATCCTCGGCGAGGGTCCCCCAGTGCGGAGCGAGCGGGAGGTCGTCCGGAGGACCCTCATGCATGCGAAAGAGAGTACCAGAGGTCCAAATCCCGAGTCGCCTCCCTTCGGATAGACTGACGGAACCCCGCGAAAGGACGTAGACGTGCTGCGCGAAATTGCCGATCGGGAGGTTCCCAAAAACGTCGAGACCACGGCCGAGCTGAAGGTCGGGTATCAGGGCGAGACGGGAGCTTTCGGCGAAAGCGCGGCGGCGGCGCACGGCGGCATCCCGGTTCCCTACGCCAGCTTCGAGAAGCTGCTCGAGGGGCTCGGCACCGGCGCGATCGACGAGGCGGTGATTCCGCTCGAGAACGCGGTGGTGGGAGCCATCACCGAGGCCCTCGAGCCGCTCGCGGCGGCGGTGACCCGCGGTCTCGACCTGGTGGCGGTGGGACTGACCAGCGTCCCGGTGCGGCTCGCACTCGCCGCCAAGCAAGGCACTCCGCTCGGCGACGTGAAGCGGGCATGGTCGCATCCGGCGGCGCTGCGCCAGTGCACGGAGCGGCTCGCGGCGATGGGGATCGAACCGGTGGTCTGCTTCGACACTGCCGGAGCCGCGCGCATCATCGCCTCCGATGCCTCGACGGATGCGGCCGTCTGCTCGCGCCACGCTGCCCAGCGCGCGGGCCTGACCGTTCTGGTCGAGGACCTTTCCGATCGCGAGCAGAACAACAGCCGTTTCGTCCACCTGCGCATGGCCGACCACGCGCGCGCGCAGGTGCCGCTCGCTTTCCTGCGCACGAGCTCGATGACGGCGACCACCAAGCTCGACGTGCTCACCGGCGCGACGCTCCTCCCGCTCGCCGGAACGGCGGAGCATCCCGTGCGCATGTGGGTGCTTGGCGCCGACGCCGCTCGCCTCGTCGCGCTCGCTCCCGCACGCGACGTGCAGGTGGTTTCGCTCGGGCAGCCCGCGGCGCACGCGGCGCGCATTCCGCCCAAGGAAGGCACCGCCCCGGCCGTGAAATCGCTGCCGCACGCCACGGCGCGCCGCGCCCCGACCGTCATCGAGGTGGGCCCGTTCAAGGTGGGCGGCGGCCATCGCGCGATGATCGCCGGACCGTGCTCGGTGGAGTCGCCCGAGCAGGTGATGCGCATCGCGCAAGAAGTGGTGGCTTGCGGCGCGACCGCGCTGCGCGGCGGCGTCTTCAAGCCGCGCACCAACCCCTACGCCTTCCAGGGTCACGGCTACGAAGGCCTCGATTGGCTGGTCGCCGCGGGCAAGGAGGTCGGGCTGCCCATCGTCACCGAGGTGATGGCGGTCGATCAGGTGCAGGCGGTCGCGGAGAAGGCCGACGTCCTGCAGATCGGCGCGCGCAACATGCAAAACTTCGATCTGCTGCGCGCCGTGGGCAAGGCAGGGCGGCCGGTGCTCCTCAAGCGCGGCGCGGGCGCGACTACCGACGAGTGGCTCGGCGCCGCCGAGTACGTGATGGCGAGCGGCGAGAAGCGGGTCATGCTCTGCGAGCGCGGCATCCGTACCTTCGAGACCTCCACCCGCAACACGCTCGACCTCGGCGGCATGCTCGCCGTCCGGCCGCTCACGCATCTGCCGCTCCTCGCCGATCCGTCGCATGCCGCCGGCCGGGCCGATCTCGTCGAGGGTCTCGCGCGGGCGGCCTGGGCCGCCGGAGCGGACGGCCTCATCGTCGAGGTGCACGACGATCCGGCGCGGGCATTGAGCGACGCGGAGCAGGCCCTGGTACCGCAGCGCTTCGCGGAGCTGGCGCGCGCCATCGATCTGAATCCCGACGCCCGGCTCTCGCTCAGCCAGCTGCGCGCCTGGGTGGACGCAATCGATCACGACATCGGCGCGCTCGTGCGCAGGCGGCTCGAGGTGGCGCGCGTCATCGGCGAGGCGAAGCGCAAGACGGGCAGGGCGGTGCTCGATCCGAGGCGCGAGGGCGCCGTGCGGCGCACCTACGTCGAAGCGCTTCCAGGCGCTCCGAGGCTCGCGGACAAACTGGTCGACCTCCTCATCGAGGCGGCGAAAGTGCAGCAGAGCATCGACGAGTAAGGTCGGCCGTCTCCAATGCTCCGGCCTGCGGCCTCCGCCCGTCGCGAGCAAAGCCCGCTCCTCCTTTGAGGTCCGGAAAGGGAATGCGCTCGGCGCCGGGGATCGATACAAGCCCGCGCGTGGAAGCGACCACCACGACGGCGGCGGCGGCAAGGGCGGAGCGCCCCTGGGGCGTCGTCATCGCCCTCTTTGCGCTCTACTTCATCTGGGGCTCGACCTATCTCGCGATCCGGTTCGCGCTCGACGGATTCCCGCCGCTCCTCATGTCCGGCGCCCGCTTCGTGGTGGCCGGCGCCGTCCTCTATCTGCTCTTGCGCACCAGGGCGCCGAGGCCGTCGGCGCGCGAGTGGGGAGCCTCCGCGGTGGTCGGGACGCTGCTCGTCTGTGGCAATGCTTGTGTTGTGGTCGCCGAGCAGTGGGTCTCGTCTGGCGTCGCGGCAGTCGCCATCGCCTCGATGCCGATCTGGGCCCTGATCATCGCGGGGCTGTGGGGCCGCTGGCCCGCGAAGCTCGAGTGGGTGGGGCTCGCCGTCGGCATGTGCGGCGTTCTGCTCTTGCAAGGGCGCGGCGATCTGCGCGCCTCGCCCGCCGGCGCCGTCGCCCTCCTCTTCTCCACGCTGAGCTGGGCGCTCGGGTCGATGTGGAGCAAGCGGCTCCCGATTCCCCGCGGACCGATCGCGAGCGCCTGCGAGATGCTGTGCGGCGGCGGCGTGCTCCTTTGCGCCGCGCTGATCCGCGGAGAGCGTTTCGCCGCGACGCCGGGTCCTCGCGCGCTTGCCTCTTTTGCCTATCTCGTCGTCTTCGGCTCGATGGTCGCGTACAGCGCGTATGCGTACCTGCTCCGGACGGTCAAGCCGTCGCTCGCGACGAGCTACGCCTACGTCAATCCCGTCGTGGCGGTGGGGCTCGGCGCGCTGTTCGGAGGCGAGTCCTTCGCGTCCGCCTCGATCGGCGCGCTCGCGCTCATTCTCGCCGGGGTGGGCATCGTCGCGGCGCAGAGAAGCGGACCCTGACGGCTATTCGACGATCGGGCGGCTCAAGGCGATACGGAGATGCTCCGCTCGAGGAAGGCCGTACCGCCCCGTCCGTCGCGAACCACGACCCAGAGCCTCAGCGGCCCGGTCGCGGACGGCGCCGTCCAATCGACGAAGGTATCGGCGGGCTCGCCCGTCGCCGTCGTGTCGGTCGAGCGCAGCGAGCTGAGCGAGCCGGCGGTGGCGAAGAAGCTGTACCCGAGCTTCTCGGGACCGTCCGCCGTCGCCTCCTTCGCGTCCGGCGCCGGGACCGGCGTGAGCCGCTGCACGGAGCTCGGCGGAACCGCGGTCGTGCCATCCGCGGCGATATCGACGCCACCATCCGGTCCGATGCGGATCGAGGCGAGATCCGGATTCCGGTTTGCAGGCCGCGAATCGTCGTGCACGACGATGGTGGTGTAGCCGCGGACGATCTGCAAAGGCCCGCCGTCCGCGCCGGCCGGACCGCCGTCAGGTTCGGTGTGCGCCGGTGCGGTCGCCGCGAATCCGATGATCACGGCAATGCCTTCCTGCAAGACAGCCGCATCGGGCGTCCCGCCGTCCGCGGAGGCGGAAAGGACGGGCAGGAATCGGGGGTCGCCGAGATCGAAGACCGCGGAGGTGTCGCCGGCGGGAGGAAGGTCGACGCCTTGCGCACCGGGGCAGTCGAGGGTCGGGGAGGGCGTCGGATTCTGGTCGATGCAGAGCGCGAAGCGCACCGACGTCGGGGCGCCCGAAGGCTCGACCGCGAGCGCGGTGAAGGTGGCGCGCGGAGGCACGCCGCCGTCCGTGACGACGAGCTCCGCGGGATCGGCGCGGACGGCGAGGACCCGCAGCTTGACCACCTCCGACTGCTTCTCGAGGTCGGTCGCGCACCCGGCGCAGGCCAGCGAAACCATCAGCGCCGCGCGCATCAGAACGATCCCTTGAGACCGAGTGTGGGAATCACCGGCAGCCCGCGGAACTGCTCGCGCTGCGAGAAGTCGTAGTTGTAGAGGGTGCCTTCGACCGACCTGCGGTTCGACGCGTTGAGCACGTCGAGATACGCGTCGAGCGTCCAGGCGTCGAAGGTCCAGACCTTGTCGGCGCGCACGTCCAGTTGCTGGAAATGCTGCAGGCGCGCGCTGTTCGTGAGCCCGTAGATGGGAACGTAGACGTCCTGCTGCGCGGCGTATCGCGAGCCGACGACCGGGGTGTCGGGATTTCCGCTGATGTAGCGGAAGCGCGCGCCAATCTGCCAGCCGCCGCCGAGCGCGTAAGAGGCGATGATCGTCAGGTTGTGCGTTTGATCGAAATCGAAGAAGCGCTGCGGCTCGCCGGGGCGATCGACCCGGTCGCTGCGCGAGAGCGTATAGGCGATCCAGCCGAAGAATCGCTCGGTGAGCGATTTGCGCAAGAGCAGCTCGAGTCCGTAGACGCGTCCCGCGCCGGCGTTGTCGAGAAGGACGGGCACCGTCTGGCCGCCGATGACCTCGGTCGCGTCCGAGCGCACGATGAGATCGGTGAGCTTCTTGTAGAACCCCTCGACGCTGAAGAAGACGCCGGGCAGCGGCCGCAGCTCGCCTCCGGCAGTGACCTGGAAGGCGCGCTCCGGCAGCACCTCCGGGTTCCCGAACGGGCGGGTGGCGTCGCCGTTGCGCGCGCCCTCCGAATACAGACCGACTCCCCCCTTGAGCGACCAGAGCGGCGTCGGCTCGTAGCGCACGGAGAGGCGCGGCGTCACCGTGTAGGTGGTCCTGCGACCCTGCACCGCGAGCCCGTAGACGTAGGCGTCGAAGCGCAGCCCGGGCGTGACGGTGAGGCCGCGCAGGGGCTGCCAGCGCGCTTCCGCCCACAAGCCCGGCGAGAAGCGGTTCACGAGCGCGGCCGGAAAAGTGGTGAGCGGCTCGTCCACGCGAGGGCCCTGGTTGTTGAACTCGCCCTCGCGGAAGAGGAGCGACTGGCGGAAGACCGCTCCCACGAGGAGGCGCCGGTTGGCGACGTCGACGCCGGCGGAGATGCCGAGGTCGTCGCCCAGGGCGAGGTTTCCCGTGCTGCGCAGGAAGAGATCGTGACCGTCGAGCGAGAAGCTCTCGTTGCCGAGCTGGAACCGGAGATTGAGCTTCTCGAACATGGCGATGGTCTCGAGGGAGAAGGGGCCGTTCCGGTAGCCGTGCTTGACCCGCAACTGCTGGAAGCCGGTCTCGGTGTCGATCGAGCCGCTGACGTTCGGGTCCTGATCGGGAGGGCGGCGGACGAGCAGGCCGAGCACGTCGTCGGAGGTGAGCGCGAGGAAGGCGAGCGAGTGCGCGCTGCCGGGCGGCCGGTAGTCGAGGCGGAACTGGGCATCGTAGTAGCGGGGCGCCACGGTGAGGCCGACGTCGCCGTCCTTGGGCACCACCGCTCGGAGGATGTAGTCGATGTAGCTGCGCCGGCCGGCGATGGCGAAGGTGAGCCCGGGCGCTCCGGGGACCGCCGCCTCCAGCATCGCGCTCGCCTCGAGCAGGTTGAGGTTGGCGTAGCCGTGCAGCTCTTCGCGGAGCTTGCGCGTCTTCACTTCGACGAGCCCGCCGGTGAGGTCGCCGTACGTCGCGCTGAAGTTGCCCGGGATGAACTCGATCCCTTCGAGGAGGTCGGGGTTCACCGTGCTGGAGAGCGCGCCGAAGTGGTAGAGCAGCGGAATCGGCTCGCTGTCCAGGTAGACGAGGGAATCGCCCGGTTTGCTGCCGCGGATGACGAGCAGGCCGCCGCCGATGGGACTGGTGCGCGCGACTCCGGGGAGATCCTCGACGACCTTCAAGGCGTCGCCCTGCGCTCCGGGGATGCGCTGGATCTCCGTCGTCGGGATCGCCGTCTGCGAAACCTCCTGCCTCTCGCGCTCGCCGGTGATGGTGGCCTCGTAGGGGCTCTCGTAGAGCGGCTGCAGGAGATAGAGGACCTCCTTGCGGCGTCCTTCCGCGATCTGCTCTTCCGTCTCGAATCGGCGGTAACCGGGCGCGGCGATGGCGATCCGCTGCGCCCCCACCGGCACGCCGCGCAACTCGAAGCGGCCCTCGGCATCGGTGACGGCGCCCAGATCGGTGCCGGCGACCGTCACTTCGATGCCGGAAAGCCGCCGCCGCGTTCCCCGCTCGCGCACGACGCCTGACAAGTTGACCGGCTGTGCCTGTGCGGTACGCGGGCCGGACGAAGCGTGGGGAGGCTCGATGAAATTGAACGCGTACTGGATGCGGACCGGGATCAGCTCGTCCCCGCGGCGTGCTGGGGCGAAGTGGAGCGTCCGCGCGGCGGCCAGCGCGGCCTCGTCGAATCCCGGCTGTGGCGGCGTCGCAACCTCGGCTGCGGTGACGTTCCCCTCCGCGTCCACGTCGAGACGCACGACGACGCGCGCCGCTCCGGTCGCGCCGGGTGGGTACCCGGCTACGACGGGCTCGCCGATCGGCTGCGGAGGCGTGATCGCCGCTTCTTGCGGCGCCGGTCTGGACGGCGCGGCGGGGTCGGGGACGGCTTGTGCGGCTGCACGCAGCGCCAGGGCGCAGATCAGGAATGGCAGCAAGGCTTTCGGCAAGCGAACGGTCAACGCGGCTTGGGCAGGCGCATGCGTCGGCGCTCGTCGGCGAGCTTTCCCAGGCGTTCGAGCGCTTCGGCGGGGCGCGATTCCAGCTCGTCGGCGAGCGCACGCAACGCCAGCGAGAGATCCCGCGCCGCCGTCGGGACGTGGCGATTGAGCGCCGCGGCGCCGGAAACGGTGCCGTCGCCCGCCAGCCGCGTCGTGTCGCGGAAACCGCCGGCGGCGAGCGCGCGCGCCAGCTCGGATTCCGATGCGTCGCGAAGCGCCTCCACCACCGCGGCGGCAGCGAGGTAGGGCAGGTGCGAGGCGTAGGTGACGGCGCGATCGTGCGTCGAGGGATCGATGTCGAGGAGCGACCCGGCTCCCGCGGCGAGCCACAGATCGCGCACGGCGGCGTCGGCGGCGCCGCGTCCCTCCGCGCGGCCAACCGGTGGGCAGATGGCCACCGTCGCGCCCTGGAAGAGTGAGGGCAGGGCGGCCGCGAAACCGCGATACTCGGTTCCCGCCATCGGGTGGGCGCCGACGAAGACGACGCGATCCTGCTGCGCCGCGCGGCCGCAGACCGCTTCCTTCGCGCCGCAGACGTCGGTGAGGACCGCGGTCGGACGCATGCGCCGCGCCGCGGGGAGGATCGCCTCCATCAATCCGGCAGCGGGAGTGGCGAGGACGACCACGTCGCAGCTCTCGAGCGCGGCCTCTTCCGGGCTCGAGCCTTGCTCGATCGCGCCCGCCTTCGTCGCCAGGCGCAGCGACTCCGGATCGAGGTCGACGCCGAGGATCCGCAGCGAAGGGCGCCGGTCGCGGAGGGCGAGCGCGAGGGAACCGCCGATGAGCCCCAGACCCACGATGGCGATGCGGTCCATGGACGCGGTTGTATACCGGAGGTGGGTGCGGCGCGCAGGTCCGCCGCTTGTGGACTCCGCCCCTCCTTGCGGACGATGGCGGCATGCTGCGCTGGAAAAAGGTCTACGACCGGGCGACGGTGCTCGACAAGGCGGATCGCGCGCGAGGCCGCGGAAGCGTCCGCAAGGCCATCCGTGGCTACACCACGATTCTCACGCACGATCCCGCCGACCATCAGGTCCACGCCCGCGTGGCGCCGCTGTTCGCGAAGACGCGGCGCTGGGACGACGCTCGCAAGAGCTTCGATGCCGCGGGCGAGGGATTCCTCAAGCAGGGATTCGCCGACAAGGCGATCGCCGTGTGGACGGCGGCGGCCCAGCACTTCCCCGAGGACGTGGAGTACTGGGAGCGGATCGCCAACGAGAACTTGCGCCGCGGTCGGCGGGCAGATGCCGTCAATGCGCTGTTGCAAGGGCGGTCGCAGTTCCGCGGGCGCCGCCAGCGCGCGACGGCGATCATGCTGCTCCGCCAGGTGCTCGCGGTGGAAGCGTTCCACTTCGAGGGGACCATCGATCTGTGCTCGCTGATCTCCAAGGAAGGCCCGGCGGGGAAGGCGGAGGCGGAGCGCCTGCTGCGGTGTCTCGAGCGGTGGGTGACGCACCGGGCGCTGCGGCGGAAGTTGCGGCTGGCGCAGTTGAGGCTGGCGCCGAGCTTCCAGCGGGCGGTGGCGTGGGCGACTGCCAGCTAGCGGCTGGCACGTCAACGTCAACGCGATCCAATTACGCCGTTTCAAGTTGCGAGCCCTGTAACTTTCCCGCCCCACCGCCCCAAATAGCGACGCTGAAGGTGCCGCGCATCCCCGCGCCCCGTCCGCCGGCTGCGACCTTGCCATCGCTCCGGGACTCGCGCCCGCACATGGGGGGCCAGTTAGCGTCTTTCCCGTAAACGATCGGCATCCCTGGAGGAAGGCAATGGAAAGCCTTTACTTGTGGCCGGCGAACCCCGCGGCCTCGTTGCTTGTGCTAGCCATCCTGGCGCAAGTTTTCTTGTACGCGGCGCGTCACCCGATGCACCGCGCGTTCGCCGCGCTCGGCCGGCTGTTGTCCGGCGGATTCCGCGTGGCGGCGCGCTTCTGCAAGTCGGTGTCCACGGCCATCGCCCAGCGCGATCGCGAGATGCTGGCCGACGCCGGCAAGGGCGACGCGGAGGCGCGCATCGCCCGTGAGTTCCGCCGCATCGAGGGCACCTACTCCAAGGAGCTGGCCCGCTATCCGGACCTGCACCGGCGCATGGACGAGGTGACCGCCAAGATCGACGCCGACTACAAGGAGTGCAGCACCGCGACTCCCACGCCCCCGGGCTGGGCCGAGGCCACCGCCGCCGTCGCCAAGATGGAAGGCAGCGGCGACCGCGTGGTGCACAAGCTCCTCGAGGAGATCCACCGCACCGCCAAGGACGCCGAGAAGAAGGCGCTGAGCGAGGTGCGGGAGACCAACTCCAAGCGCCACAAGATCCTCTCGGGCATGGCTCCGATGTGGAAGGAGCTGAAGAACCTGGTGGTCGAGTCGGGCCGGTCGGTGACCAAGGCGCTCGAGTCGACCAAGCGGATCGACGGCTACATGGAGTCGTACGAGAAGATCCGCAAGTCGGAGCCCAAGGCCATCCGCGCGGTGGGTTGGGCCTCGACCCAGCTCTTCGTGGTCTCGCTCCTCGTCCTCGCCATCGCGATGGGCGGCGCGTTCGTCAACTTCAACCTCATCGCCCTGCCGATGAGCGAGCTCGTTCCTTCGGGCAGCCGCATCGGCGGCATGCCGGTGTCGACGGTGGCGGCGCTCGTCGTCGTCCTCATGGAGATCGCGGCCGGCATCTTCGCCATGGAGATGCTCGGCGTGACGAGCTTCTTCCCCAAGCTGGAGAACTTGCCCGCGTCGCGGCGGCGGATGATCCTCGTCGTCTCGCTCGGCGGCCTGGTGCTCCTCGCCGGCATCGAGTGCTCGCTGGCGGTGCTCCGCGAGCAGATCGTCGCCTCGGCTACGGCGCTGAAGTCGGCGCTCGCGGGCGCGGCGGACCACACGGTGGCGGACCCTGCCTCCTCGCGCATCCCGGTGGTCGGCCAGGCGGTGCTCGGCTTCATCCTGCCGTTCATCCTCGCCATGGTGGCGGTGCCGCTCGAGACGCTGATCGCCACGGGCGGCCACATCGCGCTGTCGATCGCGACGGGGCTGTTCCTCGTCTCCGGGACGCTGTCGCGGCTGCTCGCCCAGGGCGCGCGCCACGGCGCCGAGGCCCTGCGCCACGGGTACGACATCCTCATCGTCATCCCGCTGCAGATCGAGCGCATCGTGCAGAGCAACATGGGCAAGGGTGAGCGCGAGGGGCGAGAAGGGCGCGCCGCGCTGCGCCCGCAGACGGAGGGCCGTCGATGAAGAACCTCATGCTGGTTCTCTTCGCGTCGGGCCTCTTCGCCTGCACGAACAGCCGCAACTACGCGCAGGCGGTGGTCGCGCTCGTCGACGTGTCGGGGACGTACGCCGACCAGAAGCCGGACGTCGTCAACGTCATCAAGCGCGGAATCCTGCCCAAGCTCATGCCGGGCGATAGCCTCTACGTCATCCGCATCGACGACGAGAGCTACAAGAAGGACAACATCGAGGCCGACCTGAACCTCGACGTCCGGCCCTCGCGGGCGAATGCGCAGAAGCTCGCCTTCGCGCGCAAGTTGCAGGACTTCGCCAACCGCCCGCAGCGCGCGCGCCACACCGACATCCGCGGCGCCATGATGCTCGGCGCGGAGTACCTCAAAGAGACCGGCGCGGCGACGCGCACGATGGTCGTCTTCAGCGACATGGAGGAGGACCTGCCCAAGGGCGTCAAGCGCGACCTTGCCGCCGACGAGTTCGCCGGAATGCGCGTCCTCGCCATGAACGTGAAGAAGCTCAGCGCCGACAACGCGAACCCGACGGCTTATCGGGCGCGGCTCGCGGGGTGGAAGCAGCAGGTCACCTCGCACGGCGCGAAGGAGTTCCAGGTGGTGCTGGAGCCAGATCGCCTGGACGAGCTGCTCGACCGGCGGTAGCGGCCAGGTTGCGCGCCGCTTCAGGCGGCGCCGCCAAGGAAGCGCGCGGGGCCGGTTCCCCGCGTTGCTTCGGGCTTGGACGCGGTCACGAGCGTCGTGCCGGCGAACGGGTTGCCGTACCAGAAGCGCCACCCGAGCCCCCGGCGAGCGATGCGCGTAGCGCCGAGGCCAAGGAGCGTCCGCGCGTAGACGGCGGTCGCGCGGATGTCGGCGATCGCCAGGCGCCCACCCGGCTTCAGCACGCGGAAGGCCTCGGCGATCGCCTTCGCGCGGTCCGCGTTCGAAGAGATGTTGTGGATGGCGAGGCTCGATACGACGAGGTCGAACGCGCCTTCCGGAAACGGCAGCGCCCGCATGTCGCCGGTGTGGATTTCGATCCGATCGCCCACTCCTTCGAGCGAGGCATTGCGCAGCGTCACCTCGCTCGAGTTCCCGGACTGATCGAGCTTGCTCCACAGATCGACGCCCGCGGCTCGACCGGCCCGCAACCGGCGCGCGACGGCGGTGAGGACGGCGCCGCGCCCGCAACCCATGTCGAGCACCTGCTCGTCGCCGCGAAGCCGCAGCCCGTCGAGGATCTCTTCCCAGACAAGGAACTTGCCGCGCGTCGTCGTATGGAAAAAGCTCGCCGCGTTGGCGAGAAAGAACGCCGCGTAGAACGCGAACATCGCCGCCGGACGGCCGCTGTCGTTCCACCAGGAGACCAGAGAGACCGCGAGGCTGGCGGTGCCCACTGCGGCGAAGGCAACGAGAGCGTACGGTGCGTCGTAGCCGTAGTTGCCGCGCCGTTCCATGGTGAGCGCCAATTCAGTGCCGCCTACCCGCAGGCTGCGCTTGCAGGCCCGGCGCGTCTGAGGGCCTTTTGTGCGCCGCCCTGATCCGCACCCTCTCCGTGGCATCGACATTGGGGGCGACGAGCTTCTTCATCGCGTAAGCGACCTGGCGGAACTCCTCGCCACAAGATTCGGCCCGCTCCTTGGGCAGGTACCCCTTCGCCACGATCCCCTGGAACGACTGCGGATTGCTTCCGTAGGCAATGCAGAGGACGTTGTAGAACCGCTGCGATCCCAGGCCGTGGACGTCGGAGAAGTCGCTCTCGTCCAGCTTCTGGCCCATCGAGTCCTGCAGGTACATCCAGGTGGCGCCGCTCAGCACCCGGCGCGCGATGCCCTCGCCGGCGCTCAGCAACAGGAAGGCCGCGACGTTGTCCGCGGCATCCTCCTCGCGGCCGAGAATGGGGACCTCGAGCAGGTCGAAGAGCGCGTGGCTCGTCTCGTGGAGCAGCACGAATGCGACGCCGCCCATGAACGCGACTTCTGCTGGAATCCCGTGCGCCGCCGCGCCGCCGGAAGCCTGCTCGAGATCGGCGACGTACTCGTAGCAAAAGGTGACCGTCTTGTCGGAAGGCTCGTACCAGGCGTTGGACTCGCCGTCGCAGCTGGCGAACTTGATTCGCAGAGGCTCGGGGAGCCGGAGCGCGCTCAACGCCTCGGAGAACTGCTCCAGGGCGCGCGCTTTCCGCAGCCGGTCACGCAGATGCTCGTGCTCCGGCTTCGTGGGAGGCTCGTAGGAGCCGAAGAACATGCCGGTCCTGCCCTTGCCTGGGGCCTTCGGGGCTGCACGCTTCTCGCCGGCCGCGGCCTCGCCCAGCGCGAGCGCCACGAGCGAAACGAGAGCGAGCGATCGCATCACGAGCACCTCCCGTTCTTCAGTGGCTGCAGTCGCCCGGCTGAATCCCCGCGGCCCAGCGTAACGCCCCACGCACGTGCGCGAGGAAAAGCGGTTCCGACCAGCTCTCCGTAGTGTGGCCGAGCTCCGTGTAGGCGGAGCGGCCCCCCTCGAACTCGTGACACCACGCCATCGGATGGTCGGCTCCCATGGCGCCGCCCTGGTAGCTGGTCTCGTCGATCGAGAGGAGCACGTGCACGCGACCCCGGGGGGAGGCGCGGAAGTTGTACCACTCGTCGGTTCGCGTCCAGCGGTCGGGTAGGGACGTGGTCGCGGGATGCGCCGTGTCCTGTCGCACGAGCGCCGCGGCCTGGATGGCCGGATGACTGACGAACTCGGCGCCGAGGAGTTGCAGGTACCAGGGCCAATTGTGCCCGGTATCGGCAGCGGAATGGACGCCGAGGAATCCTCGACCGCCGCGTATGTAGGCCTGCAGCGCGTCCTGCCCGGCCTTGTCGAGCACCTCGCCAGTTGTGTGCAGGAACACGACCGCCTTGACGCCTCGCAGTCGGTCCGGCGTGAAGGCTGATGGGTCCTCGGTCGCGAGCACGGAAAGACCTTCGCGCGAGGCAAGATCGCGCACCGCCGCGAGCGCTGCGGGAATCGATTCGTGGCGGAACCCAAGGGTACGCGTGTAGACGACCAGATCCGCCTGCGAGGCGCCTGCATCTGCGGTCACCGTGCCGCTCGCGCATCCCGCGGCGCCGAGGGCTGCGGTCAGGGCGGCGCACACGCACCAGAGACACTGCATGGCTTGGGGATACCACCGTCCTGTTCGCGCTGTCGTCCCGGGCGGACGCGTCGCGTCAGGGAGACGCGCGACTTGAATCGGCGAACAACCGGCACGCTTTCCTGACGAGGGCCCTCACGGCCGTGTAGAGAAACCCCAGCAACACGAAGGCGAGAAGCCCGCGCTCGCACCAATGCGCGATGTGCCATCGCCAGCAATCCACCTGGTACGAGTGGCCATGATTGCTGATGTAGCAGAAACCCGCTGCCGCGGCTTCCGGTCGCTCGGTACCGCCCGGAACCAGGAAGATGGGCAGCAGGAAAGCGATCACGAACGTCACGCCGGCGACGACTTCAGCGCCTTTCTTCAGCCGGTGCCATCGCGTGACCTCAGTGCGCGTCGACGAACCCCCCGTGCCGCTCCAGGAAGGTCTCGTAGTCCCCTGCGAAGTCCTCGAGCTTCCCGTGCGTGAAGCCGAAGATCCGCGTCGCGGTGGTGCTGATGAGGTCGCGATCGTGGGCGACGAACAACACCGTCCCCGGGTAGTTCTGTAGCCCGTCCGCCAGCGCGCTGATCGATTCCAGATCGAGATGGCTCGTCGGCTCGTCGAGCACGAGCACGTTGGGCTGCACCAGCATGAGCTTGCAGAAGAGGAGCCGCACCGCCTCGCCGCCGCTCAACGCCTTGGTCGGCTTCATCCCCTCGTCGCCGCGGAAGAGCATGCGCCCGAGGAGCCCACGGATCTGCTCGTTGCCGGCGCTCGGATCGATGTCGTGCAAGTAATCGAAGCAGGTGGTGTTGTTGGGGATGATCGGCCGCACGTCCTGCGGCATGTAACCGATCTGCGCCTCGTGACCCCAGATCACCTTGCCTTTGTCCGGCTCGATCTCGCCCAGCACGGTGCGAAGGAAGGTGGTCTTGCCGACGCCGTTGCGTCCGACGATGGCGACCTTCTCGCCCTTGGTGACGAGTGCGGTGAAGTCCTTGAAGAGCGGCTTTCCCTTCTCGAATCCCTTGGCGAGGCCCTCCACCGTGAGCGTCTGCTTCCCGCTCGGCCGCTTCTGCTCGAACTTGATGAAGGGCCGCGCGATGTTCGACTTCTTCACGTCGGCGAGCGAGAGCTTCTCCAACTGCTTGATGCGGCTCTGCACCTGGGAAGCGCGGGTTCCCGCCGAGAAGCGCGCCACGAACTCCTGCAATTGCTCGCGCTTCTTCATCTTGTCGGCGTTCTCGGACTCGATGCGCGAGCGGACCTGCGCCTTGGCGCGCACCATGTTGTCGTAGTTGCCGCCATACGTGATGATGGTCTCGTAATCGATGTCGGCGATGTGCGTGGTGATGGCGTTGAGGAAGTGGCGGTCGTGGGAGATCACCACCAGCGTGCCCTCGTACTTCTCGAGGAAGTCCTCCAGCCAGTGGATGGAGTCGATGTCGAGCGAGTTGGTGGGCTCGTCGAGGAGCAGCGCGGTCGGCTTGCCGAACAGCGCCTGCGCGAGCAGGACGCGGACCTTGTCCCCGCCCGTCACCTCGCGCATGAGGCGAAGGTGCTCCTCCTCGAAGACGCCGAGGCCGTCGAGCAAGGTCGCCGCCTCGGCCTCGGCCGAGTAGCCGTCCTCCTCGGCGATGACGCCTTCCAGCTCTCCGAGGCGCGCGCCTTCCTCGTTGGAGAGGTCTGGCTTGGCGAGGAGCTTCTCCTTCTCCTGCATCGCGCCCCAGAGCGGCTTGTTGCCCATCAGGACGACGTCGAGCACCCGCTTGTCTTCGTAGGCGTACTGGTCCTGCTTGAGCACGGAGAGCCGCTTGGGCCGCGAGACGGAGCCCGTGTCGGGCTCGAGATCGCCCGAGAGAATCTTCATGAACGTGGTCTTGCCTGCGCCGTTCGGGCCCGTGAGGCCGTAGCGGCGTCCGGGCGGAAACGACGTGCTGACGCTCTCGAACAGCTTCTTGCCGGCGAACGCCTTGGTGACGTCCGTTACCTGGATCATCGTCGCTCATTTCCTTCACGGTGGGCGCGGGTGTCTAACACGCCCGGCTGCCAGCCGCACTCATGCCGCGGGGGCGCCCGCTTTGAGCAGGAAGGCTTTTGCCTCCTCTTCCGACCCGAAGGCATTGAATCCGCGGCCGGTGACCATCGCCATGCCCCGTCCGATGACCCGGCCGATGGTGCTCACCCCGACGATCGCGCCGGCGACGACCCACGGGGAATTCAGCTTCATCACCCGCTTCATCTCCTCGGTCACCGTGGCGTCCATGCGCAAGTTCCGCACGATCGCCAGGCTGAGGACCGTGCGCTCCCTCGGCAGGCGGGAGAGCTCGAGATGAGTCTGCTGCAGGACCAGCCGGGCCTCGTCGGGCCCCAGATCGGAAAGGTCGGTGACGAGAAGGCGCCGGTTGCCGAGCGTTTCCATCCGAACGCGTTCCACGGCGCAAGACTAACCATCGCCGGCCGCTTCAGTCTGCCGGGATGGTTGCCTTTGAATCGCCCAGAAGGTAGCGGTCGATGAAGGCGTCGGTCGCCTGGATGGCCCGCAGCAGGCTGTCGTTGCGCGAGAACCCGTGCCCCTCGTTTTGCAGCACCAGGTAGTGGACGGGGATGCGTCGCGCGCGCAGCGAATCGACGATGCGGTCGGACTGATCCTTCTTCACCCGCGCATCGTGATCGCCCTGGACCACGAGCAGAGGCCGCTTCATCTGCCCGACGAAATGGATGGGCGAGCGGTCGTGCTGGTAGGCCGCGTCCTTGGGGTCCTTGGGGTCGCCGAACTTCTGGTAGATGAAGGTCGAGAAGGCCGCCCAGTAGGGCGGGAAGCTTTCCACCAGCGTCTTCAGATCGGAGACGCCGAAGAAATCCACGTTGGCGGCGAATTCCTCGGGAGCGAACGCCTCGGCGGCGAGGGCCATGTAGCCGCCGTAGCTTCCGCCCATCACCGTCACCTTGTCGTCGGCGACGTCGGCGTTGGCGACCAGCCACCACTTCGAGGCGACGATGTCCTTGAGCGGGCCGCCGCCGAGGTCCTTGTTGTCGAGCCGCATCCAGGACTTGCCGTACCCCGTAGATCCGCGGACGTTGGGGACGAAGACGGCGATGCCCTTGGAAAGGAAATACTGCCGGTACGCAGAAAAGGCGCGCAGCGATTGCGAGGTAGGGCCGCCGTGCACGTCGATGATGGCGGGGAATGGCGCCGTTCCCTTGGGCCGGTAGAGGAAACCCGGCACCTGCTTTCCGTCGAAGCTCGGAACCCGCACCGATTCTCCGGCCACCATCGGCCGTCCCGCAAGCGAGGGCGGAAGCGGGTCGTCGAGCTTGCGCGACTGGCCCGACTGTAGATCGAGAACGTAAGGCGTCTGCGGCGCGGCGTCGGTTCGCAACCAGACGCCGAGATATCGATCGTGCGGCGAGAAAGCCGCGGGTTGCCACCCGCCCGGAGCCGGCGGCCGCAGCGCGGAGATCTCTTTGCCGGTCGCGAGATCGTGCAGCGTCAGCTCCATGGTGCCGTCGGTGTTCACCACCTCGTAGCGGTACCGGTGGCCGGTCGAATCGGCCGCGGCATCCACGTCCCACTTCGGTTGCAAGAGTGCCTTCGACTGCTTGGTCGCGAGATCCATCTCGTAGAGGCTGCTGAACTCGCCCCCTTCGTCGGCGGTGTAGAGCAGGCCTCGGCCCTCTGCGGTGAAGTCCTGCGGCATGTAGAGGACGTCGCCCCGGTGCGGCGTCAACAAGCGCGGTCGTTCGTCGCCGCGCTCGAAGAGCCAGAGATTGCTGTTCGCATCCGACAGCGTCTCGACGATGGCGAAGCGGTTGTGGGCGCGATCGGCGTTGGCGAGCGAGAGCGCTCCCGATGCGAGCCAGAGGATCTGCGAGCGGCCCGAAGCGAGATCGTACTCGTACAGATCGAGGAGCGTCTCGTCGCGCAGGTTCGACAGGTAGACGAAGGTCTTTCCGTCTCGCGCCCAGTCGAGGAATTGCGTGCGGCGGCCTTTCGGGTAGTCCGCGGTGATGTCGCGGGGCGCGGTTCCCTTGGAGTCCGTGAGGAAGAGATGGGGCAACTCGTCGCCCCCCACGTCGGCTTCGTAGGCGAGGACATCCTCCGTCGGCGAGAAGGCGAAGGCGCCGAGGAAGCCCTGTACGTGGGTGATCTGGCGCGCATCGCCCCCGGTGACCGGGCGCGCCCACAGGTCGATGCGCCCGCCCTGATCGCTCCCGAACACGACCAGCTTCTCGTCGTGCGAGAAGGTCATGTTGGTGCCGCCGTAGCGCCGGATCTTGTAGTACTCCTCGAGCGGAACCGGGGCGCGGTGCGCGGGCGCAGGCGCGGTCGAGGACTTCGCGCTCGCGCAGGCGAGTCCGAGCGCGAAGAGGATGGCGATCTTGCGCATGCCGCGGTCTCCTAGATTTTGGGGGGATGCTTCTGCAGCTTCCGCTGCAGCGTCCTGCGGTGCATCTTGAGGCGCCGCGCAGCCTCGGAAATGTTGCCGTTGCAGTCCGCGAGGATCTTGTTCAGGTACTCCCATTCCTGCCGATCGAGCGACGGCACCTCGCCCACCGGCGGCGGAGGGCGCTTTCCCAGCAACGCCGCTTCCACCTCGTCGGCGTCGGCCGGCTTGTTGAGGTAGTTGATCGCGCCGAGGCGGATGGCCTCGACGGCCGTGCCGATCGTTCCATACCCGGTGAGCACGACTACTTGTGGTGGATTGGGCAGCGCCCGCAGCGACCGCACCACTTCGAGACCCGAGGGGCCCGGCATGCGCAGATCGACGACCGCGTAGTCGGGGGCCTTGGTGAGCGCGGCTATCGCTTCGTCAGCGTTCGCCGCCAGCGTCACCTCGTATCCCCGGCGCGCGAACGCGTTCCGCATCGCCAGCCGGAAGGGCTCGTCGTCGTCGACGATCAAGATTCGCGGCATGGAGAGATACCTATTGGCTCGCCTCGGGAACCGTCAAGGTAACTTGCGTGCCACGCCCTTCGGCCGAGCTGACCGACATCTCGCCTCCCTGGCCTTCCACGACGTGGCGGGCGAGGTAGAGACCGAGGCCGGTGCCGCGCCCCGGCTCCTTGGTGGTGAAGAACGGCTCGCCGATGCGGCGCAACAGGTGCTCCGGAACGCCCACCCCGTTGTCGGTGACGGAGAGCCGCAGCGCATCGCCGGTGCGGGCGAGCGAGATGCGAACGTCGCGCGGCTCGCGGCCCTCGGTTGCCTCGAAGGCGTTGTCGAGGAGGTTCGCGATCGCCTGCTCGAAGGCGCGCACCGGCAGCCGGACCCGGGCCCGCTCGGCGTGCGGCTGGATCTCGAGCTTGGGCCCCGGCGGCGGCCGGCCCTCCTGCCAGCGGCGGGCGGCGTCGCGCAGCACCGGTCCGACCTCGAACTCCTTCGGCTCCTCGCCGGCGACGTCGACGCGAGGAGCGAGCATGCCGGTGATGATCTCCTTGCAGCGCCGCACCTGCCTGCGGATCTCCTCCGCCTCCTCCTGGCGCGCCCCGTCGAGCTGTGCGGACAGCTCGCCGGCGAGGATGGCGATGGTCCCGAGTGGCGTGTTCAGCTCGTGCGCGGTGCCGGCGGCTAGCGTACCGAGGGCAGCGAGACGCTCCTTCGCCTCGGCATCCGACCTCGTGCGCGCAAGCTCCTCGTCGCGGTGCCGCAGCGCCTGGCTCATTCGCAGCGAGAAGGTGGTGATGAAGGCAGCGGCGACGAGGAAGGCGACCCAGCGGCCTCGCAGATGCAAGAAGCTGACGTCCTCGCCACCGAGCGGACCCTCCGGGAGGAGGTGCAAGAGCGTGAATGCCCCCCCGCAAACGATGGCGAGACCGACCGCCCAGCGCGTGGGCAGGACCACCGCGCCGATGGTGAGGTGCACGAGGTAGAGGAGGGCGAAGGGGTTGTAGCCGCCGCCCGAGAGGGCGAGGAGCGCGGTCAGCGCCATCACGTCCCCGAGCAGGTTCAAGCCGCACAGGCGATCGGTCGGGTTGAGGCCGCGCCACAGCCACACCTGCATGGCCACGTTCGCGGCGGCGAGCAGCCCGACGATGCCGAGAAGTTGCGCGACGGGAAGCGGCTGGTGCAGGAAGCGCCGCGCGAGGAGGATGGTCACGGTCTGGCCGCCGACCGCGAGCCAGCGCAGCCGGACGATCCAGCGCAGGTTGATCCGCGCAGCGGGCTCGACGGAGATGAACGCCATTCAGGCGGCCCTGGTTCCGAAGATCGCGTCGCAGATCGGGAAGGTGATGTTGAAGTTGGTGCGCGTCATGAGGCGAGGGTCGTGATGCGTCTGGTGGTGGCTGCGCAGCCACTCGATGCCGGGAAGAGGTACCGGTAAGTGGTAGGCGAGGTGCAGCCACTCGTAGAGGAGAAAGTAGCCCATCGAAGTCGCGACGAAGAGCGCGGCCGCGTTGGGACCGAACGCGAGCCGCAGCGCGAACCCGACTGGCACCGCGAAGAGCCCGAAGAAGAAAAGGACGAGGACGGGCGGGAAGAGCACCATCTTGAAGTCGCGCCGGGAATCGATCTGCATGTCCGCCGCGGTGAAGAAGGCGTGGTGCTGCAGGGCGTGGCGCTCGTGGATGAGCGAAAGCCCGCGGATCTTCCGGTGCATGGGTCCGCGATGGGCGCGCCACTCGACGAAGTTGGCGTAGAGAAAGGTGAAGGGGACAGTGAGAAGCTCGAGCGCCGAGGGTGAATGCAGGCGCGAGAGGGCGAGCGCGATCACCGCGAGAGCGACGGCGCTGGTGAAAGCGAAGTGCAGGGCACCGCTGTAGAGCGGACCGATCCCCCGGCGAAGGCGAGCACGGACGGCCGTGGCTTCTCCCATGTCCGGACGATAGCGCAGGACGGCACCCGCCGGATCCGATCTCCGCCGTAGCGCGGCGCAGGGCGCCGTTTGATATGTCCTCTCCATGCGCCGTTCCTGGCTCTGCGTGGTCGTCTGCCTGGCCTGTTCCGCCGCGACCAGGCAGATGCCTCCGCCGGCGAAACTGTCCGTCTCGGGAACGGCCGCGGCAGACACTTCCGCGTCCGCGAGGCTCGACGGCCTCGCTCGCCGCTACTGGAAGACGTTCCTCGAGACTGCGCCCGTGACATTGGTGTTCGACGGCGGCGCGGGCGGCCCGCTCTTCGCCACCGCCCTCGGCGATCACCGGTACGACGCCCGCCTCGACGACTGGTCTCCGGCCGCCCGGCGCAAGCTCGGCGATGCCCTCGCGCAACTTCGCAGCGAGGCATCGATCCTCGACGCCAAGGGCCTCTCTCCCGAGGAGGCGATCACGCTGGAGATGCTCCGCCAGCAGATCACCGAGGAGATTTCCGTCGAGGCCTGCGAGGGCGAGTTGTGGGTGGTGGACCAGATGAACGGCCCGCATACCCAGCTTCCGCAGACCTGGATGTACTACCCGCTCGGCACCGAGCAAGGCGTGTCCGATCTCGCCGCGCGCTACGGACAGGTCGATCGGATGTTCGAGCAGATCGTCGCCAATCTGCGCCGGGGGATGTTCCAGGGGAAGGTTTCACCGCGCGTGAACGTGCAGCGGACCGTCGATTCTCTCGACACGCTGCTTGCCAAGGACGCGGCCGCGTCACCGCTCCTGCCTCCGCTCGAGCGATTTTCCGGCCTCGCTGACCGCGCTGCTGCGCGCGAGCGGATCCGGACCGCGATCGAGAATTCCGCGCTGCCGGGTTTGCGGCGCTATCGCGACTTCCTCGCGGGCGAGTTGCTGCCGCGCGCCCGCACCGACGTGGGCCTGTGGGCGCTGCCGGGCGGCGAGACCTGCTACGCGTCTCTCGTCGCGCACCACACCGGCGGAAAGCGCTCGCCGCAGGAGATCCACGACTTCGGAACGCGCCTCCTCGCCGCCATCGCGGAGGAGATGCAGGCCGTCGCGAAGGAAGAGTCGCGGCCCGACATCGCGACGTTCCGCGCGCAACTCGGGCACAGGTCCGACCAGTTCAAGCGGACGCCGGAAGAGCTGCTCGCCTGGAACCGGGCGACGCTCGAGCGCGCCACGGCGGCGCTGCCCACGGCCTTCCGCAATCCCGCGCCGCTCCCCATCGTGACCCGCCCCATCGAGGCGTATCGCGCGGCTTCGAACGTGCCGGCCTTCTACCAGCCCGCGCCGGACGGAGGCGCGCAGCCCGCCGTGTACTACGTCAACATCTACAAAGCGGAGACTCGCCCGCTCTACAACGGCGAGGCGCTCTGCTTCCACGAGACGGTGCCGGGGCACCATTTGCAGGGCTCGATCGCCCAGAAGCTTTCGCTGCCCGACTTCCGCCGGCAGATGGGACAGACCGCCTACGTCGAGGGCTGGGCTTTGTACGCGGAGCGGTTGGCGGACGAGATGCACCTCTATTCCGGTGCGCCGGCGCGCTTCGGCATGCTCGGCTACCAGGCCTGGCGCGCCTCGCGCCTGGTGGTGGATACGGGGATGCACGCTTTGAAATGGGACCGCGAGAAGGCGCTGGAATTCCTCCTCGAGCACACCACGCTCACCAAGGAAGAGGCGGCGAACGAGATCGATCGCTACCTCGTCATGCCGGGGCAGGCCCTCGGATACATGATCGGAGAATCGGAAATCCTTCGCCTCCGCGACCAGGCGCAGAAGAAGCTCGGGGACAAGTTCGAGATCAAGGACTTCCACGACGTAGTGCTGTCCCACGGAGCGGTGCCGCTCACCGTGCTCGCCAGGCTGGTCGGCGAGTGGATGGATCGACCCGCGGGGTCGAAATGAAGCGCCGCAGCGCCGGCCGGCGCACGATGCAGGCGCAATTGCTCTACCTCTGGGCGCTGCTCCGCCGTTTCAAGCTGACCTTCGTCATGCTGGTGGTATTGGTCTTCGGCGGCGGCACCCTGATGTGGGCGATGTACCAGCACCTCCACCAGCCCATCACCTGGTCGAGGTCCATCTTCTGCGCCTACTTCCTGCTCTTCGCCCAGCCGACGATGGAGATCCCCGACTACGGTCCTCTCGAGGCGCTCTTCACCCTCATTCCCCCCTTCGGCATCGTCACCGTCGCCGAGGGACTGGTCCGTTTCGCCTTCCTCTTCTTCGCCAAGAATCGCAACGACAAGGAGTGGTTCGCGGTGCTCGCATCGACTCTCAAGGATCACGTCATCGTCTGCGGCGCCGGGCGCGTCGGCTTCCGCATCTTCGAGCAGTTCGACAAGCTGCAGGTGCCGATCGTGATGATCGAGCGTCGCGAGGACGCGCCCTTCGTTTCCACCATCCGGGCGGCCGGCGTTCCCGTGCTCATCGAGGACGTCCGCTCCTCCCGCGCCCTGGAGCAAGCCAATATCCGCTCGGCGAGCGCGATCGTCTGCGCTACCGACGACGATCTGGCGAACCTCAACATCGCGCTCGACGCGCGCAGGATCAAGCCGAACATCCGTGTCGTGATGCGGCTCTTCGACGACGACCTGGTCGCCAAGACCAAGGAGGCGTTCCACGTGGAGGCGTTCTCCACCTCCGCGCTCGCAGCCCCGGCGCTGGCGGCGGCGGCGCTCGATCCGGCCATCAAGAATTCGCTCGAGGTCGGGGGCCGGCTCCTCGTCGTCGCCGAGCTGGCCGTGGACGAGATGCTCGCGGAAAAGACCGTCGCACAGCTGCGCGACGAGGCGGCCGCGCTGGTGATCCACGTCCGCAGGGCGGACGGCTCGGTGCTCTTCGATCCGCAGGGCGCCGTGCGCATGAGTCCGGGCGACAGGGTCACCCTGCAGGCCACGCTGGATGCGTACCGGTCGCTCCGGTCGAGGATGGAGCGGGCGGCATGATGACCTCTGCCGAGCTTCTCGTCGCAAACCCCGAGACGTTCGAAGCGACCAACCAGAGGGCGCTCGAGCAGGCCGAGGCGCTGGTCGCGAAAGTCAAGTCGCAACCGTCGCCGCGGCGGACCGTGGCGACCCTCGCGGCCTTCGACGAAGCCATGGCGACGCTGTCGGACGCGTCGTCGCGGGCGAGCGTCGCGCGCAACGCCCATCCCGACGCCGCCATGCGGGACGTCGCGGAGCGGTGCGAGCAGCAGGTGGACGCCCTCGCCACGCGGCTCTCGCTAGATAGAGGGATCTACGACGCCCTGCGCGAGCTCGATCCGCAATGGGAGGATCCGGCGACGCGCTTCTACCTGCACCGGACCTTGCGAGACTTCCGCCGCGCGGGCGTCGACCGCGACGAGGCGACGCGCAAGCGAGTGCAAGCCCTCAACGAGGAGCTGGTGCGCATCGGGCAGGAATTCAGCCGCAACATCCGCGAGGACGTGCGCAATATCGAGTTGGACCCGGCGGACCTCGCGGGGCTGCCGGAAGACTACGTCCGGGGCCATCCACCGGGCGCGAACGGCAAGGTGACGATCACCACCGACTATCCCGACTACGTCCCGTTCCTTTCGTACGCCCGCAGCGAGGCGGCGCGCGAAAAGCTCTGGCGCGTATACCGGCAGCGCGCCCACCCGAAGAACCTCTCCGTCCTCGCGCGCATGCTGGAGAAGCGGTACGAGCTGGCGACGCTCCTCGGCTATCCGTCCTGGGCGGCCTACGTCACCGAAGACAAGATGATCGGAAGCGCGCAGGCGGCGGCGGATTTCATCGCCCGGATCTCCGCCGCGGCCGAGAAGCGCGCCGATTCCGACTACCAGGCGCTGCTCGAGCGCAAGCGCCGCGACGATCCGGGCGCCGGCCGCGTCGAGGCGTGGGACTCGCAGGTCCTCACCGAGGCGCTGCGCAAGGAACGCCACGGCTACGACGCGCAGTCGGTCCGGCCCTATTTCGAGATGTCGCGGGTGCAGGACGGCGTCCTGGAAGTGACCTCGCGCCTCTTCGGTCTCGAATACCGCCGTCTTGCCGGCGCTCCCGTCTGGCACCCGGACGTCGCCTGCTATGACGTCGTCGAGCACGGCGAGGTGGTCGGGCGCTTCTACCTCGACCTCCATCCGCGCGACGGCAAATACAAGCACGCCGCGCAGTTCACCTTGCAATCGGGGCAAGCGGGAAAGCGGCTTCCCGAGGCCGCCTTGATTTGCAATTTCCCGCGCCCAGGCTCGCTGCTCGAGCACAGCGAGGTGGTGACGTTCTTCCACGAGTTCGGGCACCTCTTGCACCACCTGCTCGGCGGCCGCACCAGGTGGGCGGGGATCTCCGGCGTGCGCACCGAATGGGACTTCGTCGAGGCGCCCTCGCAGATGCTCGAGGAATGGTGCTGGGACGCGAGCGTCCTGCAGCGATTCGCGAGGCATGTGGAGACGGGCGAGCCGATCCCGGCGGACGCGGTGGCGCGGATGCGCGCGGCCGACGAATTCGGCAAGGGCCTGCGTGTCCGGCAGCAGATGTTCTACGCGGCGACCAGTCTCGCGTTCCACGATCGCGATCCGGCCGGCCTCGACACGACCCGGCTATCCGCCGAGTTGCAGGAGCGTTACACGCCGTTCCGCCACGTGGACGGCACGTACTTCCAGGAATCGTTCGGGCACCTCGAAGGGTACTCGGCGATCTACTACACGTACATGTGGTCGCTCGTGATCGCGAAGGATCTCTTCACCGTGTTCCGTCGTGAGGGAGTGCTCGATCCCAAGCCGGCGTCGCGGTACCGGCGAGCGATCCTGGAGCCAGGCGGCAGCGCGAAGGCGGCCGACCTGGTGCGGTCGTTCCTGGGGCGCGACTACGACTTCCGGGCCTACGAGGAGTGGCTGAACGCGGGCTGAGTGGCACCGGGTTCAGAACGGTTGCGATCCGGGTGGCGGGTCCGGCTCCCAGATCGAGGCGAGGAACCGCACCGCGCCAGCGTGAGCGGGCGAGTCTCCGGAAGTCGCAGTCCATTGCACGGCGACGAGCGCCGCGGCGAGCCCGCAAGCCAGCGCGAATCCGCGAGCGCTGCGCGTGGGCGTGCGGAGGGGAAGGATCAAGAGCTGGGCGATGCCTATCGCCAGCGCCGCGAAGGCGGGGAGGGCGCTCCATGCCCCGGGGACGCCCGCCATCTGCAACAAGTTGCGCGGCACGTATCCGTGCGCAAGGAGCGGCGCCACCACCTCGACGAGCGGGTTGTAGACCTCGAGGGGGAAGCCCTGGCACACGAGGGAAGCGAGGCCCGTCGCCGCGATGGAAGCCGCGCCGGTTCCGCCGAGAACCCCGAGGCCGAAGGCGCTGCGCGTTCGCGCGAGGCCAAGACCCACGCACAAGGCTGCGAACGGCACGATCGCGGTGATGTACCGGGGCCCCACCGTCCATCCGCTTCGCCAGAGCGCGTGCGTGATCTGGAAGACGAGGTAGTAAGCGACGACGAGGATCGCCACGCGCTCGCGCGCCTCGCCGCGGCGCCAGAGCAACGGCCCCACGCCGACGGCGACCGCCGTCCACGGGGCCCAGAAGAAGAGCCCCAGGAAGGGAGCGAAGAGCGATCCCCAGATCCGTTCCCAGGTCGGGAGCGAGATGCCGAGGATCCCCGGCGCGATGTCGCGCACGAAAGAAGCGTTCTCGAGGTGCGAATAGGGCGTCGACCACGGCGCGCCGAAGGCGATCCAGTGGAAGTGGGCGAGGGCGGCGACAGGGGGCAGCGCGCAGAGCGCCGCAATGGCCACCCCGCGCGGGGTCGCGCGGCACGAGAGCAGCCATCCCGCCCCGATGATGGCCGCCGCGGGCAACGAAGGATATTCGCAGCAGACCGCCAGCCCGGAGAAGAATCCCAGGAGCGGTGCCGCCGCGCGTCGCTCGGGGCCTGGCCAGAAAGCGGCCAGATATGCCGAACCAAGGCAGAGCGCCGCGAGCTGGTGCCCGGCGAACATCTGCCCATAGGTGAAGGAGAGCGAACCGAGTCCCCCGGCGATCGCGACTCCGAGCGCGACCGGCGCGGTTGCTTCGGCAGCGAGCAGGAAGCGGCGCATCACGACCCAGAAGATCGCGGTCGGAAGGATGCACATCACCCAGCGCAGCAGGAGCACGTCCAGCCATTTCAGCGCGAGAGGCGCACCCAGCTGGCGCATCACCGCCAGGACGGGGACCGCCAGGAACGAAGGGCCCGGCGCCTTCGCTGCGTAGAGCTTTCCCGAGCAGCCGGGCGGCGACCGTCGGGGATCGGCGCAGACCAGCGCCTTGTCGTTGACGTAGCCCCATTCGAGGTAGACGGGTCCGAGATCGCGGGGCGGCAGTCCTGTAGCGGCGACGCGCTCGCCGATCGCATACGTTCCATGCTCGAGCATCGCGCGCGCCATGTAGAGGCGCACCATCTCGTTCGGGTTGTTGAGCCTCTCGAAGTAGACGAACAGCCACCCGGAGGCGACGACGACAAGCGCGCAGAGCCCGAAATCCGTTCTTCTCAGGGCTACCCCTTCGCCGCCTCGGAGATCTGCAGTCGCGCCGCGCGGGCCGCCGGCAGGAAACCGCCGAGAAGGCCCATAGCGACCGCGAAGACGGTCGCAGCAATGGCGACGTCGGGACCGAAATGGAAGCGGAAATTGATCTCGGTGAAGGAGGAGAAGTTCACTGTGGAGAAAGAGACCGCGCCGAGCAGGGAGGCTAAGACGCATCCGGCCACGGCGCCGATCAGCGCGAGGAGCAGGCTCTCGACCAGGAAGCTGACGAGCACCCAGCGCCGCTTGAAGCCGATCGCGCGCAGCGTGCCGATTTCGCGCACGCGGCCGGCCACCTGCGCGAACATGGTGATCATCGCGCCCAGCGTCGCGCCTACCGCAAAGAAGACCGCGATCACGCTGCCCAGGGCTCGAATGAACGTGGCCATCGGCCCGCTCGACTCCTCGTAGTAGACGTCCTCGCGCTTTGCTTCCAGGTTGAAGCGCGGATCCGCATCGACCGTCGCCTTCAGTTGCGAAAACTCGGACGGCGACTTGAGCCGCAAGGTGATCTGCGAATACCCGCTTCGATGGTCCGCGCCCATGATCTGGTCGGCATCGCCCCAGACTTCGCTCTCGAATCCGCTTCCGCCCGCCTCGAAGATCCCCACTACCTGCCAGTCCCGGCGCGCGATGTGGATGGAAGATCCCACCTTCGCGCCTCCATAGCGCCCGCGCACAGCGCGACCGAGCATCACCTCGCTCGTCGCCGCCCGCGGAAGGCGCCCTTCCACCACGTGGACGCTCTGGTAGCGGACGAGGTTCAAGCCGTCGGGCGTGATGCCGCGGAACCCCACGTTGGCCGTCCCGTTTCCGTCGGCTCGTTCCAGTTGGAAGATGACGAAGCTCTCTGGCGAGGCCACGGCCTTGCCGCCCTGCACGGCGACCGTGGGATCCGCGGCGAACACCTTGGCTGCTTCGCGGGGAACGAAGCTCGTCAGCTCCGTGGTCGAGCCTTTGCGGAGCAAGATGGCGTTTTGGGACGACCCCGTCGACTTGAGCGTCTCCTCGACGCCATTGCCGAGCATGAGGACGGCTGCGAAGACGAAGACGACGAGACCGAGTCCCAGCGCGGTCGCGATGGCGGAGACGGGCCGCCGCAGGATCGATCGGACGCTGTAGGAAAGCGGGATCACTCCTGCCTCCGTAGTGCCTCGACCACTTGCAGGCGGCCCGCGTTCCAGGCGGGAAGGGCGCTCGCGGTGATGCCGATGATGCCCGCCAACCCGAGGGTCAAGGCAGCCGTCGCCGGCTTCAATCCGATTCCGGTCAAGAACCCGAGGCCGCTGAACTTCCCGAACAGGATCAGCACCGGGGTCGCGATCAGAAGTCCGATGGCTCCCCCGACGATTCCCAGCAGGCCTCCCTCGAGGGTCGAGATCGCCCGCACGTGTCTCGGCAAGAACCCGATCGCGCGCATCGCGCCCAGTTCAGGCGTTCGCTCCCGCAGACCCATCGCCAGGGTATTGCCCAGGATGAGCGCCATGATGGCGAGAATGACGCCGCTCACCGCCTCGAGCGCGAAAAGGATCGCCGACGACCCGATGACGAATTGCAACCGGAAGGATCGCTCCGTCTCGGTGTGCGTCTCGTACTCGCTGTTCGCGAACATCGCATCGATCCTGCGCCCGACCTCGGGAGAACGGGCCGCGTCGGCCACCGTGATGGTGTAGACCCCGACCACGTTCTTGATGCGGTCGGGAAGCGTTTCGTTGAGACGCTGCCAGTGGAAATACATGGTGCTGGCCACCGACGAGTCGTCGGTGCCTTCGACGATTCCGGCCACCTTGAACCGCCAGTCGCCGGGAAAGATCTCGCTTGAAAGCGGGATGACGTCTCCCACCTTGAAGCCGAACCGGCGGACCAGGCCGCTACCGACGATGCAAGAATTGCGGTCCGCGAGGAAGTCCGCCTTGCTTCCGGCGACGAAGCGGATGCTGAAGACGTCGAGCGCGCTCTTCGCGTCGATGGCGAACTGGGCGAAGAAGTTCTTCCGGTCCTTGTAGACGCCGCCGAACCAGTTGGAGAAGGTGAGCTTGGTGACGCCTTCGACGTTGGCGATCCGGTCCCGATAGCTGAGGGGCAGGAAACTCGTGATCGAGATCGCGTTGCGAGTGACGAGCCGATCGGCGGCGCTTGCCTCGCTGGAGGCGTACCAGGCGGCGAGCACGGTGCGCAGGAAGACGAAGGCGAGCGCGGCAACCATCGTCCCGAGGATGGTCAGCACCGATCGCGTCTTGTTGCGCAAGAAGGCGTTGCGAAGCGCGAGGCCGGCGAGGGTCACGTGAGCAGCCCCTTGTCGAGGCGGCGCTGGATCTTCGCGCTCGCCGCCGCGTGCGGGTCGTGCGTCACCATCACGATGGTCTTGCCGAGCGTGGTGTTGAGGGTGGTCAGGAGCCCGAGCACGTCCTCGGCGCTCTTGCGATCGAGGTCTCCCGTCGGCTCGTCGGCGACGATGATCTTCGGGTCGGCGACGATGGCGCGGGCGATGGCGACGCGCTGCTGCTGCCCGCCGGAAAGCTGGCGCGGTGTGTGGTCCGTTCGATCGGAGAGATCGACGAGCCGCAGCGCGACTTCCACGCGCCTCATGCGCTCCTTGTGCCCGAGGTTCGTGAGGAGGAGCGGCAACTCCACGTTCTCCGCGGCGGTGAGCACGGGCATCAAGTTGTAGAACTGGAAGATGAAGCCCACCGTCCGCGAGCGCCAGGCGGCGCGCTCGGTCTCGCTCATGCGCCCGATCTCGTCGCCGGCTACCCGCACCGTGCCGCTCGTCGGCGTGTCGATCCCCGCGATGAGGTTGAGTAGCGTCGTCTTCCCCGACCCGGAAGGACCCATGAGCGCCTCGAACGATCCCTCGGGGATGTCGAGGTCGATGCCGTCGAGCACCGTCAGTTCCTGCCGCTCGCGGCGGTAGACCTTCCGCAGGCCACGGATCTCGACGACCGGCCGTCCGGTGGCGGCGGCCGGTGCCCGTGCTTCGCTCATTGCTTCTCCTTGATACGCATTCCCGGGCGCAGCTCGCCGTTCGGACGGCGCACCACCTTCGTTCCGGCGGGTGGTCCCTCACGGAGCGCAACCAGGCCTCCCATCGGGGCGCCCGTGACCACCGGAGTCGCGCGCACCTCGTCGTTCGCGCCGACCACCCAGACGACCTTGTTTTCGCCTCGCTCGACCACCGCATCCGACTGCACGGCGGAAATCGGGGCCGCCTTCGCCTGGGCGGCATCCAGTTCCTTGGCGAGGAAGGTGACCTTGGCGCCCATGTCCGGGAGCACGTCGCGAGGGTCGTCCACGAAGGCGACCTTCACCGTGACGGTCGCCTTGGCGCGATCCACGCGCGGCCGCACCTCCGCCACCTTGCCCCGGTAGCGCCGGTCGGGAAAAGCGTCGAGGACGATCTCGGCCGGTGTTCCCAGCGCCAGCTTCGCTACCTGGCTTTCGGAGACGTCGGCCTCGACCTGCAAGGTGGAGAAATCGGCGAGCGAGGCGATGCCGCCGCGCCCGCCCGTCCCCGCGCTGAAAGCGCCGAAGACGATCTCCCCGATGTCGGTGAGCTTCTGCGTGATGCGGCCGTCGAACGGCGCCCGGACGTAGCAGTTGTCGAGGTTCACGCGGGCGACCTCGACGCGAGCGTCGGCCGCCGCCGTCTCCGACCGTGCCGCGTTGAGCTGCGCCTTGGCGCCGTCGAGCCGCGCGGTCACCGTGTCGAGCGCCGCCGGCGTCGAGACGCCCTTCGACTGGACGACCTTCTCGCGATCGAAGGCGCGCTGCGCCTCGAAGAGGTCCGACTCGGCCCGCTTCTCCCGCGCCTGCGCCGCCGCCACGTCGGCCTTGGCCTGCAGCACCTGCGCCCGGTAGTCGGCGGCCTCGAGGACCGCAATGAGCTGGCCCTTCTTCACCACCGTGCCGTCTTCGATGAAGAGCTTGGCGACGCGGCCGCCGATGCGCGGCGAGATGTTCGCCTGCCGCTGCGGGACCACGTACCCCGTCGCGACGAGAAGTTGTTGCGCCTGGGCGGGGCTCACCAGCGAGACTGCGGTGGTCTCGACCTCGGGGACGAAGATGCGCGGAGCGAGGATCTTCCAGGCCGCTCCGAGCACCACCAGCACGACGACGACGGCGATCGCGGGTCCGGCCCAGCCGGGGAGCCGCGAGGCTGGCTCGTTGCGCTCGATGCGCAGGCTCTTCAGCTCGTCCGCGACCGTCGGCACGAGCGTGGAATACCACAGGTGTCCGACGGTCCGCGGCGCGGAATCAGAGGGCGACGATGCCCGGAGCCAGCGCGAAGAGCACCGAGAACCAGAGGACGGCCCAGGCGGCGAGGACGGTGATGGCTCCGAGGTGCGAGTTGCTGAGGAAGCGGCGGTCCATGTCTCTAACCTCCTTACTTCGATCTTGACGGTTATATAGCGACGAGCTATCTAACCTGTCAAGTGCATTTTGGAGGTTAGCCAGTGTCGCCTGCTTTCGAGCTCATCGCCGGGGATCCGTCGCTCGATTTCGCCAACACGCTCTCCGGCGATCGCTTCCATGCGCCGAGGGAGAACCTCAACGAGTACGGCGACCTGCTCGCCTTCGCCCGGCAGGCGGGACTGGTCGACGCGTCCTGCGCGCGCGGGCTCGCGGAGCGCGCTGCACGGGAGCCCGGCGAGGCAGCCCGCGTCCTCGCCCGCGCCATCGAGCTGCGCGAGGCGATCTTCCGCATCTTCTGGGCGCTCGGCTCGCGCAAGAAGCCCGCGCCGGCGGATCTCGGCTTGCTGAACGGGGAGCTCGCCACCGCGCTCGCGCACCGCGAAATCGTCGCGCGAGGTGGCAGCTATTCGTTCGGGTGGACGGAGTGCGACGATCTCGACCAGCCCGTCTGGGCCATCGCCGTCGCCGCCGCCGACCTGCTCGCCGACGAGGATCGCGGTCCCATCCGCATGTGCGGCCTCGCCGAGGACGAAGAGTGCACCTGGATCTTCCTCGACGAGACGAAGAACAAGTCCAGGCGTTGGTGCTCGATGAGGGATTGCGGGAACCGGGCAAAGGCGAGGCGGCACTACGAGCGGGCGAAGGGAAGTTGAACCCCTGGTCTTGATCGCGTTCTTCGCGGTGTGCGCCTGGTTCGCCGCTTGGCGATTCGCGAGCACCGTTCCGCCGAGCGAGCGGCGGAACTTGTTCCTGGTCGAGCTTGCCATTGCAATCGGGCTCCTCGCCGTACCCTTCGCCGGCGAAGATCGCGTTCCGCAGGCGGTCGCACCTTCCTCGACGACGACGCCGCCAGCTCTCGACCGCCGATGGAACGCGCATCTTGATTTCGCGATCATCGCCTGGCGCCCGCAGGCATCTGCTTGCGTTTCTCTTGCTTGACCCGGCACGTCAGAGACTGATACCCGCGCCGAGTGCCCGGCCTGGCGACGACGAACCAAGCTCGCTTCCGCCGAACCCTTGTGAATCCGCGACAACCAATCCGGACGCCCCTCGTCTGCCTGGTTCTCGTCGTCTCCGGATTCGCCTGCGCGTCGAGCGCGCCACGTGCCGCGGCCGACGTACAGTCAGTTCTGTTTTTCGGACTGTCACGCACTTCTGCACCGGACGTCTCGGACGACGAGTTCCAGGCATTCGTGGAACGCGAGATCGCAACGCGCTTTCCGGATGGATTCACGGTGCTCCAGGGAATCGGCCACTGGCGAGGGAGGGACGGCATCGTCCATCGCGAACCCTCTCGCGTACTGGTCCTCGTCCGTCACGACTCCGAAAGTACGGACCGGCTACTACGCGAAATCGTCACGAGCTACTGCAGCACGTTTGCACAAGAGTCTGTACTTCGGGTCGACGTGGCCGCCTCCACGTCATTGAAATGAAGAGACGTACCAGCGTGTTTCCGATCCTTGCTGCCTTCATGATTGATGTATATGAATCATCCACATGAAGGCCATCCAGATCACGTTCGACGAGCGGCTCTTGAAGGAGCTCGACGCCGACCCCGAGGTCAAGCGGGACGGCCGGTCGCTGGTCTTGCGCAGGGCCGTCTACGACTATCTGAGACGAAAGCGGAGGCGCGCGATCGCCGAGGCCTATCGCGAGGCTTACGGTAAGAGAGGCGCACCCGAGTTCGCTGGCTGGGCTGCCCAGGGCTCATGGCCCGGCTCGTGAGCCGCGGCGAAGTCTGGACCTACCGCTTCAAGGAGCCAGACAAGCGCAGGCCGGTCGTCGTTCTGGCCCGCAACGAGGCCATCGACGTGCTCAGCACCGTCCTGGTCGCGCCGGTGACCTCGACCATTCGCAACCTTCCCAGCCAGGTCGTCATCGGCACGAACGAAGGGCTCGATTACGACTCCGCGGTCAGCCTCGATCACGTCCAGTGCGTCGACCGCGCGAAGCTGATCCGCCGGCTCGGCCGTCTCCCTCCCGCGCGGATGCGCGAGGTGTGCGCGGCCTTGGCCGTCGCGACCGGTTGCGAGTGACCTCGAGCGATTTGCCCATCTCGTCACTCCACGAGCGCCTTCGCCGGGTCGGGCCTCGCCTCCGCCGCGACACTTCGGTCCCTTGACCGGGCCCCTCGGAGACTGATACCCGCGCGACGTGCCCGGTCCGACGACGACGAACAACTCGACGCCCGGTCCATCCCTCGCGCCGCCGCAGCTGGAAGGCACCTTCCTCTACCTCTCCGAGCTTCTCGGCCTCGCCGCCCGCGGTCCCTCAGGCGAGAAGCTCGGCTCCATCGTCGATCTCCTCGCCGATGCCGCCGGCGCGTATCCGCGCGTGTCCGCCCTTCGCGTTCGACAGGGGACGCGCGGCGAGGTCCGGCGGGTCGAATGGGCCGACGTGCAGGAATGGGATTCCCGCTCGCTGCGGCTGCGGCGCGGCGCGGAGGCGCTCGGCCCGCTCCAGCTCCACACCAGCGAGATCCCGCTCGCCCAGGACGTCCTCGACCGCCAGATCGTCGACACCGACGACGCCAAGGTGGAGCGGGTCAACGACCTGCACCTCTTGCGGGCACGCGGCGAGCTCCGGGTTGCCCACGTCGACGTCGGCTTCCGGGGTCTGGTGCGGAGGATGGGCTGGCAGGAGCTGGTCGACGGACTGGTGCGAAGGTTCCGGCCCGCTTCCACCTACCTGACGCGCGAGAAGCTGGTCTCCTGGAAGCACGTCCAGCCGCTCGCTGCAGGGTCGCCTCGCGTCCGGCTCGACGTGGCGCGCAGCGCCGTGGCGGAAATGCATCCTGCCGATCTGGCCGAGATCCTCGAGGATCTCGACCGCCGCGAGCGCGCCGTCCTCTTCCGAGGGCTTCCGGTGGAAGCGGCGGCGGACGCGCTGGAGGAGGTCGAGCCCGAGCTGCAGCGCGAGCTCCTCGAGACCCTCGAGCCGGGGAAAGCTGCCGACGTCCTCGAGGAGATGCAGGCGGACGACGCCGCCGACCTGCTCGCCGATCTGCCCAAGGAGGAATCCGCGGAGCTCCTCGCCGAGATGGAGCCGAGCGAGGCGCGCGAGGTCCAGCAGCTTCTTGCCTACGGCGAGGACACCGCCGGCGGCCTCATGAACCCCGAGTTCCTCCGGCTCGAGCCGCAGTTCAGCGCGGCGCAGGCCCTCGAGCAGGTGCGCAGCCAAGCTGAGACGGTTCCGCATCTGCACGACGCGTTCGTGGTCGGTCCGGACGGCAAGCTCGCCGGAGTCCTCTCGCTCCGCGACATCATCGTGGCAAAGCCCGAGGTGCTCGTCCTCGGTCTCATGCACGAGCATCCCGCGCCGCTCAACCCCGACGATCCGGTCCGGCAGGTCGCCGAGCAGGCCGCGAAGTACAACCTCTTCTCGCTGCCCGTGCAGGATGCGAACGGCCGCCTCCTCGGCGTCGTCACCGTCGACGACGTGCTGGAGAAGGTGCTGCATGGCTGACGCCGGGGCTCGCGCGACGACGCCGCACGGCGGCGCCCGCGCGCTCCGTGCCCGCTCGGCCTCCCGCTGGACCCGCCTCGCCGCCGCCCTGGCGGTGATCGGGCCCGGCATGATCACCGCCAACGTCGACAACGACGCGGGCGGCATCGCCACCTACTCGCAGGCGGGCGCCGATTTCGGCTACTCGCTGCTCTGGACCCTCATCCCCATCACCCTCGCGCTCATCCTCGTGCAGGAGATGTGCGCACGCATGGCGGTGGTGACCGGCAAGGGGCTCTCCGACCTCGTACGCGAACGGTTCGGCGTACGGACCACCTTCTTCATCATGCTCGCGCTGCTCGTCGCGAACCTCGGCAACACCATGGCCGAGTTCAGCGGTGTCGCGCAGTCGCTGGAGATCTTCGGGATCCCGAAGTACGTCTCGGTTCCCATCGTCGCCGCCTCCGTGTGGCTCCTCGTCCTGCGCGGCAGCGCGCGCATCGTCGAGCGGGTCTTCCTCGTCGCTTGCCTGGTCTACGTCGCGTACGTCGTCGCAGGCTTTCTCGCCCATCCCGACTGGCGCGACGTCGCGGAAGGATCGCTCGTTCCGAAATTGCAGCTCACCGGGCCGGCGCTGGTGATGGTGGTCACCCTGGTCGGCACCACCATCGCTCCTTGGATGCAGTTCTACCTACAGTCGGCGATCGTCGAGAAGCGCGTCAGCCTCGAGGACTATCCGCTCTCGCGCCTCGACGTGGTCCTCGGCTGCATCGTCACCGACGTGGTCGCCTTCTTCATCGTCCTCGCCTGCGCGGCTACCATCTTCAAGTCGGGCGGCCACATCGAGAACGCCAAGGACGCCGCGGTGGCGCTGCGCCCGCTCGCCGGGAAGTGGGCGAGCACGCTGTTCGCGTTCGGGCTCTTCAACGCCTCGCTCTTCGCAGCATGTATCTTGCCGCTCTCGACTGCCTATTACCTGTGCGAAGCGTTCGGCTGGGAGAGCGGCATCGACAAGCGCCGCAACGAGGCGCCGCAATTCTATTTCCTCTACGCCGCGATCGTGGTGCTCGGCGCTGGCCTGGTGCTCATCCCCAGGCTGCCGCTCCTCAAGATCATGCTGCTCTCGCAGACGGCGAACGGCGTGCTCCTGCCCTTCATCCTCATCTTCATGCTGCTCCTCGCCCGCGACGAGCGCCTGATGGGGCGCTACCGCAACGGCCGGGTCCTGGGAGCGATCGCCTGGGGCACGACGGTCGTCCTCGTGCTCCTCACGGTCGCGATGATCTGGTTCACCCTGCGCGACGCATTCGCCTAGGGCTGATCGGGCGTCATCTCGGCCCCCGAGGCGAGCGGCAGCTTCCACTTCTTCCCCTCCGCGAGCAGCGCGGCGAACTGCGGTCCCTCGAGCCCGCGAGAAAACCAGAACCCCTGCGCGGAATCGCACTTGAGGATCTGCAACTGCGCCGCCTGGCCTTCGGTCTCCACTCCTTCCGCCACCGCGGCCATCCCCAGGGCGCGGGCGAGGCTCAAGATGGTGCGGATGATCTCCACGTTCTTCTGCGAAGTGTCGATGCGCGAGACGAAGGAGCGGTCGATCTTCAGGGTGTCGAAGCGGAAGTTGTGCAGGTAGGAGAGCGAAGAGTAGCCGGTGCCGAAGTCGTCGATGAGCAGATGGACGCCGAGCGCCTTGAGCTGGGTGAGGAGCAGCGAGGCCGGCCCGGCGTTCTCCATGATGATGCTCTCGGTCACCTCCAGCCGGAGCTGGGCGGGAGCGATGCCGGAATCGGCGATCGCGGCCCGGACCTGATCGAGCACCTCCGGCAGGAGCAGCTGCCGCGCCGACAGGTTCACGCTGACGGTCGGGGCATCCTTCCTCATCTCCGCCCACGTCTTCGCCTGCTTGCAAGACTCGCGCAGCACCCAGTTCCCGATCGGGACGATGAGGCCGGTCTCCTCCGCCATGGGGATGAACTCGGCCGGAGGGATCCGCCCGCGGGTCGGGTGCTGCCATTCGACGAGGGCCTCGCATCCGGTGGCCGCGCCGGTCGCGAGCGAGACGATGGGCTGGAAGACGATGCGCAGCTCGTTGCGCCCGAGCGCACGGCGCAGGTCGGTCTCGAACTGCAGTTGCTCGCGCGCCCGGGTCCGCATGCTGGGGTTGTAGAGGACGTAGCGCGAGCGCCCCAGGTCCTTGGCGCGATAGAGGGCCACGTCGGCGTCGCGCAACAGATCGTCGGGCTTCGACAACTCCGGCTTGCCGACGGCGATGCCCACGCTCGCGGAGGTGAATACCTCGGTGCCGCCGAGGTCGTGGGGCGGCGCCATCTCGGCGATGATCCGGTCCGCCACCCGCCTCGGTTCCTCCGCCGCCGTGTAGTCCTCGAGCAGCACCGCGAACTCGTCGCCGGAGAGCCGCGCCACCGTGTCGCCCGGACGCACGCAGCGCCAGACGCGCTTCGCCACCGACGCGAGCAGCCTGTCGCCCATCGCGTGCCCGAGGCTCTCGTTCACCGTCTTGAAGCGGTCGACGTCGAGCATCAGCACGGCGAAGCGGTAGTCCGAGCGGCGCGCCTGGAAGGCCATGGCCTGTCCGACGCGGTCCATGAAGAGCGCGCGGTTGGGCAGGCCGGTGAGCCCGTCGTGGAGCGCGTCGTGGAGGAGCTTCTCCTCCGCCCGCTTGCGCTCGGTGATGTCGGTCTGCGACCCGGCCATCCGGGTCGCCTTGCCCGCGGCATCGCGGACCGCGACCCCGCGCAAGAGCATCGTCCGCCAGGTCCCGTCCGCGTGACGGATGCGATGTTCCAGGTCCAGCTGCGCGGTCTTCCCTTCGACGTGGGCAGCAATGTCCGCGGTCAGGCGCGCGTGATCGTCCGGATGCACGCGGCCGAGCCAGTCCTCCGGGTCGTTTCCGATGTCGCCCTCCGCCAGCCCGAGCATTCCCTTCCAGCGCGGCGAGAGATAGACGCGGTTCGCGGCCAGGTCCCAGTCCCAGAGTCCGTCGTTGGCGCCGCGGGCGGCCAGGGCGTACCGCTCCTCGCTCTCGCGCAGTGCATGCTCGGTGCGCCGCCGCTCGGTGATGTCGAGCAGCGTCCCGATCACCGCCGGGCGGCCGGAAAGCTCGGTAGGCGCCCCGTGGGACTCGACGTCGACGGGAGTCCCGTCCTTCCGGCGGCCGCGGTAGGTTGCCTGGATGCCCTGCCGGTCCCCCTCGAGCTCCCGGCGCACCACCTCGCGAACCGCGGGAAGGTCCGGCTCGTAGGTCAGCTGCTCGAGCGGGATCCCGCCCTGGGCGAAGTCCTCCTGCCGATATCCGAAGATCTCCGCGAACTTCGGATTTGCGTAGACGACCTTGCCGTCCTGGATGAGGAAGATCCCGACGATCGACTGCTCGACGAGGGCGCGGAACCGATCCTCGGTCGCGCGCAACGCATGAGCGACGGCGCCTTCCGGCACCGCCCGCCCTTCCTCGTCCACGGTCGGAATCCTCCTGATGGAGAGGAATTCTCGCCCGGCGGGCGGGAGATGGCAAACGCCTCATGCTACAAGCGCGCGCGGAATGGCTCCCTGGGTCCGAGATCTAGTGTCCTTCAGCGTCCTCTCGCTTTCGGCGGTCTTCTTCGTCGTCGATCCGATGGGAGTAGTACCGATCTTCGTCGCGATGACGCGCAACGACAGCGAGGAGAAGCGCGCGCGCATGGCCCGCCGCGCCTCGTGGACCGCCTTCTTCATCCTCACCACCTTCGCGCTGACCGGCACGCTCCTCTTCAAGGTGCTCGGCGTCAGCCTGGGAGCGTTCAAGGTGGCGGGCGGCATCCTGCTTTTGCTCACCTCCATCGAGATGCTCCGTGCCCAGCAGGCGCGCACGCGGGTCACGCCGGAAGAGGAGCAGGAGGGGACGGACAAGGAAGACGTGGCCATCTTTCCCCTCGCCATCCCGCTCCTCGCCGGGCCCGGATCCATCGCCACCGTGACCGCACTGATGGGCCGTGCCGGTCACTTCGTCTTCATGGTGCCGGTGGTCGTGTCGATCGCCGTCACCTGCTTCGCGAGTTACCTGATGCTCCGGGCGGCGGGCAGGATCTCGCGCTTCTTCGGCGTCACCGGTATTACGGTGATGAACCGCGTGATCGGGCTCATCATCGGCGCCATCGCCATCCAGTTCGTCTTCGACGGGATCAAGGACTCGTTTCCGGGGCTCATGCAGTGAAAGGTCCGCTCGTCGCGCTGCCACTCGCGCTGCTGGCTTCGTGCGCGCTGCCGGTGGTGAGTGCGGGGACCTTCCTTCCCGCGGGCGACCTGCGGCGCGGCGATGTGCACGCCAGCGTCTCGATGGAAGTAGGCCGCGTGCTCGCCGGTCCCACCGACGTCGGCGACCTCGGCCAGCGCAATCCCGTTCCGCCCGAGACGCAGCAATGGGAAGTCCTCACCTGGATCGCTTCCGACCTCTCGATCCGATGGCAAGCGCTGGACCGCCTCGCGCTCGAGGCGCAGCTCAAGCTCACCGACCCGGTCGTGCCCGGCTATCCCGTACCGGTGGGTGGAGCACTGGGGTTCCGCTTGCGGCTCCTGGACCTCGGGTCGACGAGGGAAGGCCTCGCGATCGAGCTCGGCGGCCGCTTCGTCGGCGTGGGCGTGACGGAAGATCTGAACCGCCAGACGCCGGACGGGCGGACGCAGGTCGATCGCTGGACCTATCGCGCGCTCGGCGCCGAGGTGCCGCTCATCATCACCTATCGGGTCGCCCAGCCGCTCGCCTTCACCTGGTCGCCGTTCCTGCGCGCCTACTGGATCCGCGCCTGGCACGAGACCTTCGCCCAGGACGGCTCCGAGCAGCTCACGCGTCTGCAATGGACTCCGGTGCTTTCCGCCGGCATGGGCCTCGCCGCGGCGCTCGACTTCGGGCCGGTGCAGGTCTCGCCCGGCTGCGCCCTCGAGCTCGCAACCCGCGCCGGGCCCAATGCCCCGACCAAGCTCATCGTTGAGCCCGGGCTTTCCGTCGGGCTCCGATTCTGATGCCGATCCTCGCGGCCGCTCTCTCCTGGATCGTCTTCCTGCTCGCCTTGCCCGTGCTCCTCCTGCACCCGCGCGTGCGCCAGGGGGTCCGGCGACGGCTGGGACTCTACGACGGCGATCCTCTCGCCGGCGCGCGGCCTCGCGTCTGGCTGCACGGCGCTTCCGCCGGCGACATCCTCGGGCTCGTCCCCATCATCCGGGAGCTGAAAGCGCTGCGCCCCGACGCCCGCGTGCTGGTTTCCGCCATCACCGATTCCGGCGCCGCCATGGCGGAGCAGCGGCTCGTCCGCAGCAAGCTCGCCGATTACGTGACCTTCCTGCCGTACGATCTGCCCGGCGCTTGCAAGAGAGCGATCGCGGCGCTCCGGCCGGATGTGCTCGTCCTCGAGTACACCGAGCTGTGGCCGCATCTCATCCGCGCCGCCTCCGGCGCCGGGACGCGTCTCGCCTTGACCAACGGCCGCATCTCGCCCGAGTACGTCAATCGCTACCGGGCGCTCTTCCGGGTGGCCGGGAACCTGCTCCGCAGCTTCGACCTCCTCCTCATGCGGGCCGAGGACGAGGCCGAGCGCGCCCTCGCTCTCGGCGCGATCCGCGAATCGGTGCACGTGACGGGCAATACGAAATTCGACGCGCTCGCCGTGAGCGTGCCTGCCTCCGAAGACGATCGCCTGCGCGAGGCACTGGGACTGCTCCCCGGAGAGCCCGTCTGGGTGTGCGGATCCACGCACGAAGGAGAGGAGGAGCAGCTCCTCGACGTCTACGCGGCCCTGCGCAAGGAGGTCCCGGAGCTCAAGATAATCATCGCGCCGCGCTACATGGAGCGGTCGGGGCGCGTGCTGCAGCTCGCCCTCGATCGGCGGCTTCCGGCGCGGCTGCGTACTTCCCCCGCGGCGGGTCGCGAGCCCGTGGTGGTTCTCGACTCGATCGGGGAGCTCGTCCGGGCGTACCAGCTCGCGACCGTGGTCTTCGTGGGCGGCAGCTTCACCGATCGCGGCGGCCAGAACATCCTCGAGCCGGCTGCCTGTGGAAAGCCGGTCCTGTTCGGGCCGCGCATGGAGAACTTCCAGGACAGCGTCAACGTGCTGGTCGGACGGGGCGGTCTACAAGTGAAGGACGCCGCCGCGCTCCTGCGGCTCCTGCGCGATCTGTTTGCCCGGCCCGAGGAGATCCGCACCCTGGGACAGCTGGCGCGGGAAGCCGTTTCCGCGGTCCGCGGGGCGAGCAAGCGGGACGCTTCCCTCATCGCCGGGCTCCTGCCGGAGGCGGCGTGAGGTTCCTCTGGCGCACCGACGAGCCGCTCTGGCTGAAGACGGCGCTCTGGCCCCTGACCGCGGCTTCCTGGGCCTACGCCGTTGCCGCGTCTTTGCGAAGTCCTGCGGTCTTCCGCGCGCCGGTGCCCGCCATCTCGGTCGGGAACGTGGTCGCGGGAGGAGCCGGGAAGACTCCGGTGACGCTGGAGATCGCGGGCCGTTTGCTCGAGCGCGGGCGGAAGACCGCCCTCTTGAGCCGGGGCTACGGGAGGCGGGGACGGGGAGATCTGGAGGTGACGGCCGCGACGCCGACGGACGAGGCCGGCGACGAGCCGGCGCTGCTCAAGAAGCGCCTTCCGGAAGCGCTCGTGCTCGTCGGCCCGCGCCGTGCTTTGCTGGCGGCGCGGGCCGTGTCGCAAGGAGCGGAGGTGCTCGTCCTCGACGACGGCCTCCAGCATCTTTCGCTCGCCCGCGATCTGGACGTGGTGGTGATGGACGCCTCGAATCCGCTCGGCAACGGTAGACGGCTTCCGCGCGGACCCTTGCGCGAGCGCCCGTCGACCGCATTCCGCCGCGCGGGAAAGCGGGGCCTGTTGTGGCTCACCCGCTGCGATCTCCCCCGCGATGGCCGGACCGATGCGCTCGTCGCCGATGCTCGCGAGGCCGGGCTGCGCGGGCCGGTAGAAAGCGCCTACGCGACGGCGGCAGCGATCGGCAAGGAATCCGCCTTCCTCTTCGCGGGGATCGCGCGGCCCACTTCTTTCGAGGCGCTGGTGCGGAGTGCGGGGGCAAGCGTGGTCGGCTCGCGCTGGTTCCCCGATCACCACCGCTATTCGAGCGCCGGCCTTACGGCCCTGCGCCATGCAGCCGCCACGCAGGGTGCGACGAGGCTCCTCACTACCGAGAAGGACCTCATGCGCATCCCCGCGAGCGAGCGCGAGGCGCCGCCGTCGATCGAGGCCGTTCCGATCGATCTGCGCATCCTCTCCGGTGAAGACGCGCTCGTCTCGGCGCTAGACTTCGCCCTCGGTGCGCGGGCGTGATCCCTTTCTCGCGATTCGGCCTGCGAATCGGGACCGCCATCGGCCACCTCGCATATCTAATAGGCTTCCGCCGCAAGGTCGCTCTCGATGGTTTGCGCCGCGCCTTTCCCGAGCTTTCCGAGCGCGAGCGCCGCCGCCTCGCCCGCGCCGCCTACGCACAGCTGGGCAGGAGTCTCGCGGAGGTCGCGCTCGTGCGCAGGCTTCCGGACGGTGATCTGGAGGACCTCGTCAGTTTCCGCGGCTGGGAGCGCTTCGAGTCGGCGCGGGCGCAGGGCAGGGGAGTCGTCGTCGCCGTGGCCCACTTCGGCAACTGGGAGCTGCTCGCCCGGGCCGCCGCCCGGCGCGGCGTGAAGCTCACCGCCATCACGCGAAAGCTGCGCGGGGTCGCGAACCGCCGCCTTCTCGCGGCGCGCAGGGAAGGAGGCTTGCGCGAATTGCCGGACAAGGGCTCGACGCAGGCCGCGGTGGCTCTCTTGCGGCGCGGCGAGACCCTCGCCGTCGTCATCGATCAGAACATGCGCCCGCGGCGCGGCATCTTCGTCGAGTTCTTCGGCGAGCAGGCCTGCACGACGCCGGCCGCCGCCGTCCTCGCGCTGCGCAGCGGCGCGCCGCTCATCGCCGCCTTTCCGGTCCGGCAGCCGGACGGAACCCACGTGGTCGAGGTCCACGGACCCTTCACGACCGACCTCCGCGGCCACGCAGCGGTCGTGTCACTCACCCAGGCGGTCACCCGGACCGTCGAAGCAGCGGTGCGCGCGCACCCCGATCACTGGTTCTGGGTCCATAGACGGTGGAAGACGCGGCCTTCCCTTGCTCCCGGGGTGCTCCCGTGAGAGGTAGCGATTCCATGCGCAACGCGGACCTGCGCTCCGTCGTCGATCGGTTCGCCGAGGCTCGCATCGCCGTGGTCGGCGATCTGGTGGCCGACGAGTACCTCTACGGCGAGACCGATCGCATCAGCCGCGAGGCGCCGGTCCTCATCGTCCGCTACGAGGACAGCGAATTCCGCCTGGGCTGCGGCGCGAATGCCGCCGCCAACGTTGCCGCGCTGGGTGCCCGCGTCCTGCCCATCGGGCTGGTCGGAGACGACGGCATCGGCGAGCGGCTGCGGGGCATGTTGCGCGGCGTGGGCGCCGATCCGGAGGGCGTCCTCACCGCCTCGGGCCGGCCCACCGCCACCAAGACCCGCATCCTCGCGGGCGGCAAGAACACGCGGCGCCAGCAGATGCTGCGCATCGACCGCGACGGACCCGGCCCGGTGCCTTCGGCGCTCCTCGGGAAGCTCTTGCGGGCGCTGAAGGAAGCTGCGGAGCAGTCGGACGCGGTGCTCGTCTCGGACTACGGCCTCGGGACCCTCTGCGAGCCCGTCGTGGAAACGATCCTGCGCATCGCCGCGCAAGGAAAGCCGGTCTGCGTCGACGCTAGACATGGCATTGCCCAGTATCGCGGCGTCGCCATCGCCAAACCGAACGAAGTCGAGTTGGAGCAGGCGGTGGGGCGGCCTCTCGGAGGCGATCCGGCTGCCCTGGAGGAGGCCGGGCGAGAGCTGCTCCGCACCTGTCGCGCCAAGACGCTGCTGGTCACTCGCGGACGGGCGGGGATGATGCTCCTGCGCGCGAACGGGCCGACCGCGATCTTGCCCGCGCACGGATCGTCCAACGCCGTCGACGTGACCGGCGCCGGCGACACGGTGATCGCGACCGTCACCGTGGCCCTCGCCGCGGGCGCCGATCCCGCGCAGGCGGCGCGCCTCGCCAACGTCGCCGGCTCCCTGGTCATCTTGAAGCCGGGCACTGCGACGGTCTCTCCCGCCGAGCTGCACCGGGAGCTCTCCCGCAGCGAAGTCGCGAAGGGAGACGTTCTCGAGCCGCGCACCGAGCCGTCGCGGCGCAGGAGGGCGCGCAGGTGAAGGTGGTTCCGCTCGCCGAAGCGGTGCGGGCGCGCGAGGCGGCGCGCGGCGAGGGACGCAAGGTGGCGGTGGCGAACGGCGCCTTCGACCTCCTGCACGTCGGCCACGTCCGCTATCTGCAGGGTGCAAAGGACCTCACCTCCGGCGGACTGCTCGTCGTGGGGGTCAACACCGACCGCAGCGTTCGCGCCTCGAAGGGACCGGGCCGGCCGGTAGTCCCCCAGGAGGAGCGCGCCGAGATCGTTGCTGCCCTCGGCTGCGTCGATCTGGTGGTCCTCTTCGACGAGACGGACGCAGCGGCGCTCCTCACCGCTTTGCGTCCCGACCTGCACGTGAAGGGAACCGATTACAGCGAGGCCTCGGTCCCCGAGGGCGAAGTGGTCGCGCGCCTGGGAGGCCGCACCGCCATCGCGGGCGACCCGAAGGACCACTCGACGACCGATGTCCTCTCCCGCATCCGGGAGCTTCTCCGTTGAGCCTCTCCGCGGTGGTGGTGGCCCAGGACGAGGAGGAGCGGATCGCGGCCTGCATCGCCTCGGTGCGCGGATTCTGCGACGAAGTGCTGGTCGTCGACGGCGGCTCGCGCGACGCGACGGTGCGCATCGCGGAGGAGGCGGGAGCGCGCGTCGTCTCGCGGCCCTTCGACGACTTCGCCCGCCAGCACGAGTTCGCCCGCAGCGAAGCGCGGGGCACCTGCATCTTGAGCCTCGACGCCGACGAGCGGGCCTCCGACGACCTGGCCCGCACGGCGCGCCCCGCCCTCGAGCGGGGCGCCGCGGCGTACGCCTTGCCCTTCCGCAACCATTTCCGCGGGGTCTGGCTGCGCCACGGCGGATTCCATCCCGACTTCCACTTGCGGCTCTTCCGGAAGGATCTCTGCCGCTACGATCTCACCCGTCCGGTGCACGAGAAACTGATCGTCCAGGGCGCCGTCGAGAGGCTCGAAGCGCCCATCCTGCACTTCACCTGTTCGTCGCTTGCCCAGTGCCTCGCCAAGATGGAACGGTACGGCGAGCGCGCCGCCTGGTCGCTCTTCGCGCAGGGGCGGCGCGGCCAGGCCTGGGAAGTCGCCTTCCGGCCACTCTGGAGGTTCGTCCGGGGATACTTCCTGCGGGGCGGATTCCTCGACGGGGCAGCCGGAGCGGCGATGGCCTGGGCCCGCGCGTATGAGGCCTATGCCCGCTACGCGCGCCTGTGGGAGCTCAGCCAGTTTCCCGAATCTCGCGGCGACGCGCTCCGCTGAGGGCGTATACTCGGCCAGCGCATGCCCATCGATCCCGGCCTCAAAGAAATCCTCTGTTGCCCGAAGTGCAAGGGCGAGCTCGAGTTCCGCGACGAGCAGGATCGCATCGTCTGCCACCGCTGCAAGCTCGTCTACCGCGTCGACGACGGCATTCCCGTCATGCTCGTCGACGAGGCCGCCCCGCTCCAAGGCTAGCGATTGGCAGAGCCCCGGAGCCTTCTAGTCATCCAGCCTGCGTTCCTGGGAGACGTGGTCTTCACGTCGGCCCTGGTCGATTCGATCGGCGCCCGGTTTCCCGCGGCGCGGATCGACGTTTGCGTGACGCCGCGTGGGCGCGACATCGTGCTCGCCATGCCCCGGGCGGCGGCGCCCATCGTCTTCGACAAGCGCGGCGCCGACCGCGGCCCCGGCGGCTTGTTGCGCGCCGTTGCCCGGGTCAAGGGCCACGAGCTCGCGCTCCTGCCCCACCGCTCGCTGCGCAGCGGCCTCCTCGCGCGGCTCGCGCGGATTTCGCGCCGGATCGGTTTCCGCGGCGCGCCGGCGTCGATGCTGTACACGGAACGGGTGCCTTCCGTAGGCGATACCTTCCTCGGCAAGGAGGCGCAGCTTGCGCTGGCCCTCGGCGCGACGCCCTTGCCGATGCGCCTTCGCACCCGGCCCGAATGGATGGAAGCCGTCGACCCGACCATCCGCCACCTCGGCGCCTTCGCTGCCCTCTGCATCGGCTCCGAGTGGGCGACGAAGATCTGGCCTGCCGTCCGATTCGCGGGGCTCGCCGACGCGCTCTGGCGGCAGGGCCTCGCGCCGGTCCTGATCGGCGGCCCCAACGACCGCGAAAGCGCCGCTGCCGTGAATTCCGCCGCGCGCGTGAAGTGCATCGACACGACGGGGAACTCCGTCGGCGAGGCGCTCGCGCTTCTTTCGCAGGCCGCGCTCTGCGTCGGTGGCGACACCGGCCTGGTCCACGCGGCCCGCGCCCTCGGCACTCCCACGGTGGCGCTCTTCGGGCCTACCGCGCCGGAGCGACATGTCTTCGGCCCGCGCAGCCTTTCCGTCTCCACCGGCCTCGAATGTTCCCCGTGCAGCGAGCACGGCCAGGAGCGATGTCCGCTCGGCCATCACAAATGCCTGCGCGACCTCGACGTGGAGCGCGTCGTCGACGCCTGCGAGGCGGCGATCGCATGACCGATCCGCGCCTCGACGCCCCACCCGGATTGTTCGCGCGGATGCTCGCCGGCATCGCCCGCCGCGCGGTCCGGGTGGAGGGGCGTCTTCCCGGCTCCGAAGCATTGCGGCGCATCCTCGTCGTCCGCACCGACGACAGGGTGGGAAACGCGCTCCTCACCATCCCGCTCGGCCTCGCCCTGCGCGAATCGCTTCCGGGAGCGCAGGTGGATCTACTTCTCGCCGCGCGGCGCGCGCACCTCGCGGAAGGCCTCGGCCTCGGCATCGTGCCGTTCGAGAAGACCGACGCCTTCCGCCATCCGCTACGGTTCCTGCGCTTCCTCCGCGCCTTGCGCGCCCGCTACGACGTCGTGCTCGATGCCGCGCACTGGCATGCCTTCTCGCTGACCTCCGCGCTCCTCTCTCGCTGGGCTGCCAGGGCGTTCGTGGTGGGATCGCGACGCGGTCCGGACCGGATCTACTCGGCGTCGGTCGACCTCCCATCGGTCGATGCTCCGGAGGCGGAAGCGAAGCTCCTCCTCCTGCGGGGCCTCGGGCTTCCGGTGCCGGCTTCCGCGCCGCTCCGCACGCGCGCGGGCGAGGACCTTGCCCAATGGGCAGCGGGCGTGCTCGGGGGTTCGGCGGTGCTCCTCAATCCCGGTGCGCGCAAGGCCGATCACCGCTGGCCGCCCGATCGGTTTGCGGCGCTCGCGCGAGGCATTCATGCAAAGCACGGACTCCGGTCGATGGTGACGTTCGGCCCTGGCGAGGAGCCTCTCGCCCGCGCCGTCGTCGAGGCCGCCCGGCCCTCCGCCTTTCTCGCCCCGCCCACCGACCTGCCTCAGCTCGCCGCACTTCTACGACTGGCCGCTCTGGCGGTGGTGAACGACACCGGTCCCATGCACCTCGCCGCCGCCTGCGGAGCACCCACGCTCGCCCTGCTCCACGCCCCAGAAGGCGCGCGCTTCGCCCATCGCGACCCGCTCTTTGCGGCCCTGGTCTGGCCCGACGTCCCGCAGGCGCTCGCCGCCGCGTCGCGGCTCCTTGACACCGCACAGGCCGCACGCGAACCTCCGCCCTCCTCGCAGGAGCATCATCGGTGATCCGCTCGATGACGGGATTCGGCGCCGGCCGCGCGGAGCAGGGCGGCGAAGCCGTCGCCGTCGAGGTCCGTTCCGTCAACGGCAAGTTCTGCGAGGTGCGCGCGAGGCTTCCGCGCGAGCTTCCCGGGCTCGAACCCACCATCGCGAAGGCGGTGAAGGCCCGCATCGCCCGGGGCGTCGTCGACGTCACCGTGCGGCGCGAGGGCGCCGGCGCGCTCGCGGGGTCCGTGCCCCAGATCAATCTCCCGCTCGCGGCCGCTTACGCGAAGGCGCTCCGGGAGATGCAGAGCGAGCTCGGGCTGTCCGGCGAGCTGGGCCTCTCCGACCTCGTCGCGCTGGATGGCGTCGTTGGTCTCACCGAACGCGCGCCCGATACGCGCGAGGCGGAGGCGGCTGCGCTCGCCGCAGTCGAGAAGGCCATCTCGGCGCTCGAGGAGATGCGCGGCCGTGAAGGCGAATCACTGGCGCGGGATCTGCGCGCCCGGCTCGATGCCATCGAGGCCCACGCCGGTGCCGTCCGCGAGCTGTCGCCCAAGACGGTCGAGGCCTATCGCGACCGGCTCGCCGCGCGCGTCTCCGAGCTTTCCCGCGGCACCGCCGCGGACCCGGCCCGCCTCGCGCAGGAGGTGGCGTTCTTCGCCGAGCGCGTGGACATCGCCGAGGAATTGACCAGGCTGCAGAGCCATCTCTCGCAGATGCGGGCGCTGCTCGACGCGGGCGGTCCGGTCGGACGCAAGCTCGAGTTCCTCGTGCAGGAGCTGAACCGCGAGGTGAATACCGTCGGATCGAAGTCGCAGAACACCGCCATCTCCGCCCGCGTGGTCGACCTCAAAGCCGAGCTCGAGCGCGTCCGCGAGCAAATCGCCAACGTCGAGTGAACGTGCCCGCGACGCTGCTCATCCTCAGCGCTCCCTCCGGCACCGGCAAGACGACGCTGGCGCGAAGGCTCGTGGCCGCGCACCCGAACGCGATCTTCTCGGTGAGCTACACCACCCGCGCGCCGCGGGAAGGCGAGGCCGACGGCGTCGACTACCATTTCGTCGACGACGCAACCTTCGACAAGATGATCCAGGCGGGCGAATTCGTCGAATGGGCGTCCGTGCACGGACATCGCTACGGCACTCCCCGGTCGGTGATCGACGAGGCGAACGGCAAGAACGCGCTGGTGGTCTTCGACATCGACGTGCAGGGCGGCACGGCCATCAAGCGCCAGTATCCGGAAACGGTGCGCGCGCTCATCTTGCCCCCGTCGATGGCGGAGCTGGAGCGGAGGCTGCGCGCCCGCTCCACCGACGACGACACCACCATCCGCCGCCGCCTGCACGCCGCGCGCGTCGAGATCCTGCTCGCCCGGGCGGAGCGATACGAGTACTGGGTGGTGAACGACGCGCTCGAGCGCGCCTACCAGGAACTGGAGGCCATCGTGCGCGCCGAAGGGTGCCGGGCCGAGCGGCTCGATCTCTCCCGTATTCTCGCGGACTGACGATGGCGCGCATCGAGGTCCTGCCCGAGACGCTCGCAAACCAGATCGCCGCGGGCGAAGTCATCGAGCGCCCGGCCGCGGTGGTGAAAGAGCTTTGCGAGAACGCCCTCGATGCGCAGGCGCACCGGGTGGAGGTGGACCTCGGCGACGGCGGCTGCACGCTGGTGCGCGTCCGCGACGATGGCAGCGGCATGTCGCCGGGCGATGCGCAGAGGAGCCTCGAGCGCCACGCGACGAGCAAGCTGCGCAGCAAGGACGATCTCTTCCGCATCACCACCTACGGCTTTCGCGGCGAGGCGCTTCCTTCCATCGCGGCGGTGTCCCGCTTCACGCTCCTCTCCTGCGAGCACGGCGCGCTGTCGGGCACGCGCATCGAGATCGAAGGGGGCCGCGTCGTCTCCCTCGCGGAGGCGGGAGCGCCGCCCGGCACCACCGTCGAGGCGCGAGACCTCTTCTTCAACGTACCCGCGCGGAAGAAGTTCCTGAAGCGCGTCGCCACGGAGCAGGCGCACGGCATCGAAGCGGTGCTGCGGCTCGCCGTCCCGCGATCCGACGTCGACTTCACGGTCCGTGAATCCGGCCGTGTCCTTCTGCGGCTCCAGCGTGGCGAAGGTGCCGCGGTCCGCGAGGAGCGCGCGGCACAGGCGCTCGGCAGCGAGGTCGCGGGCAGGCTCCTTCCCTTCGAGGCGACCGTCCGCGGGATCCGCGCGCACGGTCTCGCCGCCTCTCCTTCCGTCGAGCATTCCAGCGTCCGCGCCGTCTGGCTCTTCGTCAACGGCCGGGCGGTACGCGATCGGCAACTGGGCCACGCGGTCTTGCGCGCTTATGGCGAAGTCATGCCCCACGGCCGCTTTCCCGCCGCCCTGGTCTTCGTCGAGGTGCCGCCGTCGGAGGTAGACGTGAACGTCCATCCGGCGAAAGCGGAAGTGCGGCTCGCCGATCCCCGCGCCGCGTACGAGGCGATCGCGGCCGGCCTTCGCTCGGTGCTCGCTCCGGGCGTTTTCGTCGCCCTCGAGTCCCAAGCGGCTTCGAGACCGACCGGGACATACGCTTCCGTGGAGCGGACGGGCTTGCGCGCCGCCGAATCCGCCGGCCCGCCGCTAGCGGTCGCCTCCGCAATCGCACCGGAGCTCTTGCAGCCGTCCCGCTACTTCGCGAGCTTGCGCTACCTGGGCCAGCTCCACCGGACCTATCTCGTCTGCGAGGGGCGGGCGGGCCTGGTCCTCATCGACCAGCACGCCGCGCACGAGCGGATGAACTACCAGCGGCTCCGCCGGGCCGCGCACGATCGCGGACCCCGAGCCCAGCCGCTCCTCGTCCCGCACCTCGTCCAGCTTTCTCCGGCGACGGCAAGCTCGCTCGGGGGTTCGATCCCGGCGCTCGAAACGATCGGAATCGAGGTGGAGCCCTTCGGAAACGGCACCGCCGCCATCAAGGCGCTGCCAGCGCTCTTGTCGCATCTTCCCGCGGCGAAGCTCTCCGGCCTCCTCGCCGACGTCGTGGAGGAACTGGCGCTGCACGGAAAGGGTGAGTCGGCGGCGCAGATCGAGGACGCGCTGCTCGCCCGCGCCGCCTGCCACGCCAGCGTTCGCGCCCACGACGATCTCGCCGACGGCGAGGCCCGCGCGCTCCTCGCCGCCCTGGACGACACCGACTACGGCGCGCGCTGCGCCCACGGACGCCCGGTGGTGGCGGAGGTCGGCGTTCCGGAGATCGAGAAGCGGTTCGGCCGCGATTACGACGTTCGCCGCGGGCTCCTCGAATGACCGCCGAGGTATCCGCCGCGCTGCATCGCCCCGGCGAGCGGCCTTCCGCCGGCCCGTTTGCGTGACTAGCTTCGCGCGCGTCCGGGGCCCGCTGGGGTTATAAGCTGTCCAGGCGGGCCCTTTCTCCCGGGGAGAAGCTCATGCACGTAGCGGTGGAGGGGATCGTCGAGACGCTCCGGTCGGTTCCGGCGCCGCGGTTCCAGCCGGCCGAGATCTGCAAGCTCCTGCAAGGTTTCAACGTGCGTCCCGAGACGCTCCAGCAGTACCTGCATTTCGCGCCCCGCCAGTACACGCGGAACCTCATCTACCGCGACGATCTCTTCGAGCTCATCGCGCTCTGCTGGGACGCGGGAAGCGCCAGCCCCATCCACAACCATTCCAACCAGCTTTGTTGGCTGGCGGTCCACAAGGGAGCACTGCGGCTGGAGAACTTCGACTCGCTCGACGGGCCGGGTCCGGGCGACCGCATCCGCCTCGTTCCGGCAGGCGGGCTCGATCGGGCGCCGGTCGGCTGCGTCGACCTGCAGCAAGGCGACGCCGCCATCCACCGCGTCTCGAATCCCTTCGCCGAGCGCGCCGTCAGCCTGCACGTCTACTCGCGGCCATACGACTCCTGCATCGCGTACGACCGCGAGAAGCAGACGGCTCGCGAGATCCAGCTCTTTTATCACTCGGTCGGCGGCAAGCTGGTCTCGCCGCAGCGCGAGGAGCACTTTCAGTGAAGAAGGCTCTGCCCCTGCTCGCCGTCGTCGCCGCCTGCGCCGGAGGGAAATCTTCCGAACGCCCCGCGTCGCCGGCCCCCGATGGCGCCGTCCAGGTCGAGGACGCCCTGCACGGCGTCTCGTACCAGCTTCCCCCCGGGGCGGGTGGCTGGCAGGTCGCCAACGACGGCAACGCGCGCGTCTCCTCCGGAGTGCAGGTCGAGATCGCGACCTTCCCTCTGGCGCGGCAGGCGTCGCCGGCAGCCTGTCGCGATGCCGCGCGCGAACGGCTCAAGGCAGTGCGCCAGCGCAGCGACGAGGACGATCCGCAAGCGACGAGGAGCGGCGGGGCACAGGACATTCCTCCCCAGGCCGACGGTCCCCGCAACGATACGATCGGCGACGCGCCGACGGCCCTCTGGCTCTTCACCCGCGGACCGGCCAGCGCGCCGGTGCGCAACCGCTGGGCGTTCTACTCGAGAGGATCGGACTGCCTGCTCCTTCAGGTATCCGGACCGCAGGGCGAGGCGTTCGCCGACCAGGTCTTCGACTCGAGCGCGCGCAGCCTCAAGGTCCTTCCCCTCTCTGCCGAGAGGCAGCGCGACGTCGATCTCCTCGCGGGAATGGGATTTCTGGAGCGCCGCCAACCCGCCGCCGCGCTCGATCGATTCGAGGCGCTCACCCGCCGCGAGCCCGGATTCGCCAAGGCGCACTTCGGCGCGCTCATGGCGGGCTTCGAGATCGGGACCGACGCGTACGCCCGGGCCCTGCCGCATGGCGAAGCGGCGCTCAAGTCGGATCACGAGCTCACCCCGGAACAGCGCCAGCTGGCGCTCCGGGCGGTGGGCGTCATGCAGCTCGCGCAGAACCAGGTGAAGGGCGCCGCCGACACGCTCGCCGAGCTGGTCGTGCGCGCTCCCGACCTGGCCGAGGCGCAATACAACTACGCCTGCGCGCTGGCCCGGCTGGGCGACGACCGCGGGGCCATCGATCACCTCCGTGCCGCCATCCAGCTCGACGGAGATCTTGCGACGCACGCCGGCAGCGACGAGGATCTGAAGTCGCTGCGCGGGCTCGCCGCTTTCCAGGCGCTCTTGCGTCCCAGCAGCGCGCGCTCGCAGTAAACCGCACGAAGGGACTGCATGCGATCGTTCGCGCTCGGGCTCGTCGTCGTGGCGGCTTTTCCCGCTCTGGCCGGAGTCCCCGAGAAAGGCGACGGGACCATCACGCTGCTGGGCGGCGCCCGCCAGATCCCGACCGGCGACTACGGCAGCGGCAGGCAGCACTCGTTTTTCCAGCCCGGCCTCGTGCTCGGCTTCGGCTACCAGGCCGACGACGAGCTGCACGGCGGAGTCCAGATCGGCTACATGCTCGACAAGTACGGCACCCCCGCGGGTACCCTCGACATCCGCAGCATCCAGATCCTCCTCCAGCTCGACACCGCGCTCGTGAAGGAGAGCTGGTACACGCTCTATGCGGGCGGAGGCCTCGGGTACTCGCTCAACACTTCGACCCGCGGCGGGGCCAACGTCGAGGCCAATTCCACCGCCGGCTTCATCGCGCTGGGAGGGCGGTTCCGCCTCACCGATCACCTCGCCTTCGTGGTCGAGGACCGATACACGGTCAGCTCGGCCGCGCTGGATGCGACGGCGTCGAACACGACGGTGAACGTGGGCGGGAACTTCTTCGGCATCGGCCTGCAGCTGCACTACTTCTCGTCCGACGATCGCGGCCGCCCGGGCGACTAGCCGTCGAAGCGGACGCTCGGTCGCCCGGTCCACGACCATACGAGCGCACCCCCGGGTGTGTCCGTCGTCACGTGCAAGAAAAATTGGAGCGTGGGATGGTTCCGCGCCCGCCGACCGTTCCGTGCGAGGTCCCAATTGAACCCCCCGCGCCCGGAGCCGAAGGAATGCAGATGAGCGAAGAAATCACTCCTCCCCGTCCCGTCAACCCCGTCAGCCTGACCCCTTCGGGCAACCCGGTCTCCGACGGGAGCGCGATGGGCGACCTGCGCAAGGAAGTCGTCGAGGCGCGCAACCTCATCATCAAGAACGACAACCTGCTCAAGAACCTGCACGCCGAGCTCAAGCAGATGGGCCGCAAGCAGGAGATGTTCGAGAGCCGGCACTGGATGACGAGCGTCGTCGCCTATCTCATCTTCACCATCCTGCTCGGCCTCGGCGCCTACAGCCTGGCCCGCGCGGAGATCCGCGTCGCTCGCGAGGAAGCCGTCGCGAACGAGTCGAAGGTCCACCAGCTCTCGCAGGACCTCGACAAGCTCCGCGCCGGCGAGGTCGCCCGCCGCGACGCAAGCGCGAAGGCCGCTCACGTCTACGATCTCCTCGGGACCGAGAAGGAAGGCCCCGGCTTGAACCAGGCCATGAGCCAGGCCGTCCACCTGGACCGGCAGCTCGTCTCCCCGCTCGAGTCCAAGGCGATCGACGACCGGGCCGCCGGCATGAAGGGCCGCATTGCCCAGGCCGCCCTGGATCGCGGCAACGCCGCCTTCCGCCGCAGCGACTGGGGTGCCGCCGCCCAGGAGCTGAGCCGCTACATCGAGCTCGAGCCGAAGGCGGAAGACAACGTCGTCTACTTCCGGCTCGGCAACGCGCTGACCCAGACCAAGGACTTCGCCAAGGCGATCGCTCCGCTCGAGACCTTCCTCAAGAACACGGGCGGGACGAAGACCGCGCAGTACGCCGGCTTCCTCCTCGGCACCGCGTACGAGGAGACGGGCAAGGCTGACAAGGCTCGCGCCGCCTACGAGCGCGCCGCCGGCCTCTACCCGGGCAGCGAGTTCGCCCCGATGATCCGCAACCGCATCCGGCACCTGAACCAGGCCGCGAGCGGGACCACCCCGACTCCCCCGGGCCCTGCCGCGACCCCCGCCGCGAACGAGCCCACGCAGGCGCAGCGGTAAGTCTTCTCGCAGATTGTCATGACGGGCGGCTCCTCCGGGGGCCGCCGGTTTCATTTTGTCTGCAGCTGTGAGCGGGCAGCAGCCAGGGCATCCTTGACCTGCCGAGCCTCGTCCGCCGCATCGGCGCCGCTGCGGGAAAGCTCCCGGCGGAGCGCTTCCAGTCCGTCGACGGCCTGCGAGAGCGCCCGGCCCGTGGCGTCCACCGGGTTCGAAAGACCGCAGCGATCGCTCACCTGGTCCAGGTCCTCCTCCCACCGGCGCGTCCAGTCGTCCCATTCGCGGGCCACGGCGCCGCTCTCCAGGCCGCCCGGGGCAGGCTGGACCGCCCGCGCCGAAAGCTGGGCGTACAGGCGATCCACCTCCTCGACGCAGGCGAGCGGCGTCTTGGGCGGTCCGGCCGGCGGCGGACGTCCGTAGAGATCGGACGCGACCGAGCGCACCAGCTGGAAGAAAAGGAGGGCGGTAAAGACGCCAAAGACGACGTAGGTCCCCACCCGGTAGGGCAAGAACGCTGGGTCGCGCGAGGGCACGCGCGGCTTGTAGCAGAGTCTACTGGGCCGCGAACTGGGACACGTCGGGAAGGACGGCCCGGTATTGTCCGGAGGAGTCGGCCACGGCGCTGCCGATGAGCACCGATTTCTTTCCGGTCGAATCGATGGCGTAGAAGTCGATGGTCGCACCAGGGACCGCCACGGCCGGATTTCCGCCGCGGACGGTCCCCAATAGCTCGTGCGGAGGCGAAATCTGTAACGACGGCAACGCGACCGGCGTAGCAGGCACGTCGACGGTCAGGATGGTGCGCGGGAGACCGCTGTCGGCAGTGGGCGTGATCTCCACGCGGTAATGCCCGCGATCGAGCACCAGCGTGAAGGCCCCGGAGGCATCGGTCGTCGCGGTTCGCGTCCCCCGGCCGGCAACGAGCTGGTCCGCAACGCGCGTCGCATCGACCCGGAATCCAGCCGAGGCCGCGCGGCCGTCGGAGCGGACTACCGTTCCGGTCACCTTCACCTTGTCGGGGCAGACGATACCCAGGTTCACCGAAGAGGGAATTGGCACGCTGAGGGCATCGCTGACGGCGGGCTGCGCAGGATCCGCGTCGGGTGCCGCCTCGATGAGGTAGGTGCCGGCGCGCACCACCACGGAGAACGTCCCGTCGCTGGCCGTGGTCGTCTGCCGAGACAGCACGTAGGGGGTCGCGTCGGTGCTGAGCAGGAACACGCGGGCGGAGGCGATCACCGCAGCCCGCGCGTCCACCACCTTGCCCGTGACGGTCACGGGTGGCGGCAGCGTTCCGAGGTCGATGATCCCGAGAGCTGCCGGCTGCCCCGGAGCGAACGGCTTGGCGTTGAAGCTCGGAATCGGGTCGGTCGCGGATGGAGTGGCGGCAGGTCCGACCTGGAGCGAAAACGCGGGCGGCCCTGGCGGCAGATCGAGCGCGAAGGTCCCGTCGCTGGCGGAGATCTGGGGAACGGCGATCGACGTTCCGGCTGCATCGACCGCGGAGACCTGGGCGCCCGCGAGCCGACCGGTACCGTTGATCTGCAGGGTTCCGGTGACGTGCGTGAGCGACGCCTTCGCCGGTAGCACCAGATCGAGCGAGGGGTTGCTGACGGCGACCGGACCGTCCGGACGCGCCACCGGCGCGCTCGAGGGCGCGACGAGGACGTCGTAGGTCGAGGCGGGCAGCTGGACCGTGTACGTTCCCGCCGACGCCGCGCTCGAGTCGCTCTGGGCCGAGATGGAAACGATCCGATCCGGGATCGGCGGCGCCAGATCGGTGAACACGATGGTGGCGTTCGGTACCGGAGCGGTTCCGGTTGCGGGCGGATCGGCCAGCTGCGTCACCCGGCCCGACACGGTCAGCAAAGGCTGCAGGGTGAAATCAGCGACCGGGGTCCTCCGCAGATCGATGGCGCTCGACTGCAGCGCCCCGTAGCGCGAATCGGCGCTGTGTACTTCGGCGTGCACCAGGGAAAGCGCCGCGGCGGTGGAACGGCACTCGCCGAGGAAGCAAACGGAGCTTTCGCACTGATCGTTGGTCGAGCACGGCTGGCCGCTCTGCCCGGACGCACGCGGTTCGCGGAGCGCGCAGGCGGAGGCGCAGAGCGCAAGGGCGGCCAGGAGCCGATTCATTGAGGGCAGATCCGGATCAAAGGGGGGCTTCTCAGGGGAGCATTGCGATCGCACTGCGACGCGTTCGAGGGTTTCACCTCCACGACGATCTTGAGCGTCGTGCCGTCAAATCCGAGCAAGAGCGAACGATGGGGCAAGATCACGTTCGCGTTGTCGGGTGCGAATCCCTGCTTCTCGGCGACCACCAGCTCGATAACGTGAATCCCCGGCGCGAGCGCGTCGGCGTCGATGTCGAAGGCAACTCCTCCCCGCGAGAGTCCGGGCTGGCTGAACGAGCCTGGGAGGTCCGTGGGCACCGCGGCCGGGAGCTGCGACGGCGGAGTTCCCAGGTCGTAATCGACGTACCAGCGCGCCTGCAGATCGATGGTGGGATCTTGATCGGTGATGTTGGGGACCTGCAACTGCAGGTGGCAATGACACTGCGGCCCGACGTCGTCCGTTCCCTGCAGATAAACAGGGATGCTCGGCGACGAAAGGTACGACGGCAGCGACGATAGGTCGATGATCGGCACCGTGTGTTGTCGGCTGGCGTTGTCGTTCTGCTCCACGCTTTGTGGGACTAGACAACCGGAAAGTCCAAGCCCGAGCAGGACCACAGAAACACCTCTCCCGCCTGCGTTCAGAGCAAACCGCGCGCCAGCCCGCCCCCGGTCTGAGCGGGCCTCCTGGCGTGGGCTCGAGCCTGCGCGATCCACGACATCGATGTCAGGGTTCCAGGGCATCGTCGCTGCTAGCGGGGAGCGCCTCTCCGCGCTCCTCCGCCTCCTTTTCCAGATGGCGAAAAATGGTGCGTGGATCGACGCCGAGGTCCTTCGCGGTCTTGGTGCGGTTGCCGCCGTTCCGCTCCAGCACATCGTTGATGTACCGGTTGCGGAAGTTCTCCAGCGCCTGGGCGAGAGGGAGGATCGGGTCGAGATGCTCGGGCCGCAGCTCCATGTCCTCGGGGGTGATGAGCGGTCCGTCGGCGAGCACCACCGCTTTCTTGATGCGGTTCTCGAGCTGCCGGATGTTGCCGGGCCAGCGGAAATGCCGGATGGCGTTGAGCGCCTGGCGGCTGAAGCCCTTGACCTTGGCGGAGAGCTCGCGCGTCGCGCGGGTGAGGAAGAACTTGGCGAGCATGAGCGCGTCGTCGCCCCGCTCGCGCAAGGGCGGCAGGTGCAGGTGCACGACGTTCACGCGGTAGTAGAGGTCCTCGCGGAACCGTCCGGCATTCATCTCCGCTTCCAGGTCCTTGTTGGTGGCGGAGACGATGCGGATGTCGACAGGCTCGCTCTTCGTCTCTCCTACGCGGGTGACGGCGCGCTCCTGGAGGGCCCGCAGGAGCTTCACTTGTAGCGGCGGGGGCATCTCCCCGATCTCGTCGAGGAACAGGGTCCCAGAGCTCGCCGCCTGGAACTTGCCCGGCCGCGCCGCGATCGCGCCGGTGAAAGCGCCCTTGGCGTGGCCGAACAGCTCGCTTTCGAGCAGGTTCTCGGGAATGGCGCCGCAATTGATGGCGATGAAAGGCCCGTTCTTGCGGGGCGAGCGCCGGTGCAATTCGCGGGCGATGAGCTCCTTGCCGGTTCCCGACTCGCCGGTGACGAGCACGTCGATGTTGGTCGCCGCCACCTTGTCGATCTTGCGGAAGATGTCCCGCATCGCCTCGCAGGCGCCGATGATGTCGCCATAGGCCTGCGCGTCGAGCCGGCTCTGCAATTCCGCCTTGTCGGCGCGGAGCTCGTCGAGGGTCTTGGCGTGCTCCAGGAGCAAGGTCGCCGTCGAGCAGAAGCTCGTCATGAGCAGGAGCTCTCTCGGTGTGAAGAGGCTCGCCAGACGATCGTTCCCGACGTAGACGGCGCCCGACACCTCCCCGCGCAGGAGGAGCGGGACGCACATCACCGAGGCCAGTTTCAGGTTCACCACGCTCTCGGAAGCGTTGAACTGCTCGTCGTTGATCGCGTCGGAGACGATGACGGGCTGCTTGGTGTCGAGGGCCCGGCGCACGATCGAGTCGGAGAGCCGTTCGACGGCGTCCTCGATGTCCTGCTGCTGGAAATTGCGCGCCGCCAGGACTTCGGGGGGCCCTCCTCCTTCGACGACGAGGACGAATCCCTTGTCCGCCTTCACGACCTCGACGATCGAGTCGAGGAGGCGGATGAGGGCGCGATCCAGGGCCGGCTCGCGGCCGAGCGCCTGCGCGAACTCCGCCAGCCTCGTCACCGCGAGCGCGGTGGCTTCGGTGCGGGCCGTCGCCGCCGACGTTTCCGCCGGCGCAACCTCGCGGTCGGCCTTCTCGAAGACGAGACGCGCGCCGGAGACGTCGAGCGTATCGCCGTCCTCGAGCGCGCAGCGATCGCGCTTTCTGCCGTTGACGACCAGCGGGGCGCCTTCGAGCGCGGTGGCGGTGAAGCTGCGCCCGTCGAACTGGATGGCGACCAGGCCGCGCATGTGCGGCACCCGCACGTCGCTGTCCGCCGCGGCCCCGACGCTGACGAGTGGTTTGAGGAGCGGGAAGGGGGTCGGCGGCGAGCCGGGAAGATGAAGGACCAGGGTGGCCATGAATCAGGGCGCCCCCTCGTACGAGGCTGTGACGGGCTCCGCTTTCGCGTGCCGCGGGGCGCGCCGCTCTTCCGGATGGAGCGACCCGGTGGGGGCGCCCGGCGCGGGCGGCACGAGGAGCTTGTCCTGCAGCTGCGTCTCGGGCTTGAAGTGGATGGCGGCGTCCACGGCGCCTCCCGCCCACAGGCCGTAGAAGGCGGCGGCCCCGACCCATTTGACGATCTCCAGCTTGGTCGCGATGCGGTACTCGGTCTGACCGAACTTCTGCGTGGTGTTGTCGCGCAGGCCCTCGATGAGCAGGGCGCTCCCCGCGCTGGCCGCTCCGAAGGCGACTTGCAGCGTGGCGAGCGTGTACCCCAAGGACCGATCGCCGTTCTGCAACTGGCCGAGTCCGAAGGGCAGGAGCGAGACCCAGAACTCGCGCTGGATCACCCGCCGCTCGACGTTCGGCTGCAGCGAGCGGATCCGGCGCTGCTGCTCCTCCTCGCGCCGCTTTGCCGCTTCCGCCTCGAGTTGCTTGCGACGCACATCGCGCTCGGCGCGTTTCTGCGCCCGGATGGGGGCCAGCTGCGGCTCGAGCTCTTTCTTCTCCTGATCGAAGAAGTCGACCACCCGCTGGGGAACGTAGAAGGGATCGAGCTCCGTGTCGGGGTCGACGAGCAGCACCTCGCGGAAAGCGTTCTTCGCCTCCTCGGGCCTTGGCGGTTGCTGCAAGATGAGCGAGATGCCCAGGAGCCGGTACGCTTCCGAGCGCAAGTCCTGCGACTGGAAGTGGCCGGCCTCGACCAGCTGCGCGAGGCGCTGGGAGGCCTTCGCATACTCTCCCGAGTCGACATCCCGCTTGGCGAGGCGGACCTGCTCGGCGAGGTCGTCGTCGGCCTGGGAGGGCGCCTGCGCGAAGAGGACGCTGGTGGAAAGCGCGAGGATTGCGAGGTTCATCGTCCATCCTGGGCGTCGATGGTGACGACGCGGCCGGCTTCGAGCGTCTTCTTCCGTTCCCTGTCACCGATGACGAAGCGCCGTTCCTCGGTGGGCTTGCGCATCGGGATGTCGAAGCGGGCGACATCGCGCACCGTGCCGAGAGGCATCATGTTCCCGGTCTCGTCCTCGACGAGATAGACGGGCGTATCCGGATCGGCGGCGTTGGTGACGCGGAGGTGGCCGGGCTTCGGCGAGCCGACGTCCAGCGGGTAGAGCTCCTTGTTGGGCCCGATCTGGATGACGCCGCGGTTCTCCTCGCAGCACTGGTGCTGCACGACGAAATCGTGGGGACCAGGCGCGAGCTGCAGCCGGAAGACGATGGCGGAGCCCTGGTCCTTGTTGTCGATGAAGAGCCGCGCCGGCAGCCGGCTGCCGATGGTGAGCGTCGCCGGAACGTCCTTGACTTCGGGCTTGGTCTCGACGGGCGGCGGCGGGGCGGCCGCAATGACTTTGGGAGGCGAAGGCTTGCGCGAAGTCGGGCGAGCGCTGCGCGCAGGCCGCTCTTTCCGGGGCGCAGGCGTCTCTTTCGGCTCGGGCGTCGGAGACTCGACGGCCGTCTTGGGGGGCTCGGGCTGCACCGGTTCCGGCGCGGGAGGAGGCGGCGTCTGTCTGGGCGGAGCCGGGGCCTCCGCGGCGACGGCTGGTGGCGTGTGCTGCGCCCGCCATTGCTCCCGGGTCCGTTGCGCGAAGCGCAGCGCGGGGACCCCGGCGAGCGCGACGACTCCCGCGACCGCCACGAAGATCGCCGCCCGCCGCGCGAGCTTGACGAGGCGGGAGCGCCGGCGGACGCGGTCGACCAGCGAGCGCGCTTCTTCGTTCTTGGGATCGAGGGCCAGCACACGGCCGAAGTCGGCCAGCGCAGCGGTGGTCTTTCCCGCGCCGAGGTCCGCCGCCCCGCGGCGCAAGCAGGCCTCCACGATCTGCGCGCGCACTTTCGGTCCTTCTTCGCCCGGCGCCTTGACGAAGCGGGCGAGCGTCGCGAGCGGCTCGACGATGCCGGACTCCTCCAGCACCGCCTCGAGGCTTTCCCGCAACTCGCGGGCCGATTGGATCCGCTTGGCCGGATCGCGCTCCAGGCAGCGCAAGACGAGCTTTGCTTGCGAATCGCCGATGCTCGGCCGCACCAGCCGCGGGTCCTTCGGGTTGCCCTCGAGGATCTTGCGGAGCAGGGCCGCCGGGGTCGGAGCGTGGAAGGGCATCTCTCCGGTGGAGAGCCAGTAGAAGATGGTTCCGAAGGAGAACAGGTCGCTGCGCGGATCGGCAGGCTTGCCTTCGATCGTCTCCGGCGCGAGATGCGCGGGGGAGCCGAGAATGGCGCCCGTCGCCGTGAACTTCTCCTCGGGGTCGAGGATGGCGGCGATGCCGAAGTCGGTGAGCTTCACGACTCCGTCTTCGCGGACCATGACGTTCTCGGGCTTCAAATCGCGATGCACCACCCCGGCCGCGTGCGCGTGCTCGAGCGCCTCGGCGATGGGAAGCAAGGCGGCCGCGGCCAGATCGGGCGGGTCGAAAGATTGCTGGTCGCCGAAGACGCGCAGCGTGCAACCGCGAATGAACTCGGTGACGAGGTACGCTTCCTGCGCGGAGAGCCCGCTGAAGTCGTAGACGTCGAGGATGTGCGGGTGATGGAGCCGCGCGACGGCCTGCGCCTCGCGATCGAAGCGCCTGCGGATGTCGGCGCGGGCGTGCAGGTGCGAATGGAGCACCTTCACCGCGACGGTCCGCTTCAGCTCGGTATCGTAGCCGCGCCACACGACGGCCATGCCGCCCTGGCCGACCTGCTCGTCGAGACGGTAGCGGCCGAGCTGCAACGAGGAAGCTCCTCCCGGGGCACCAATGTCGCGGTCGACCGCGCGGCGCAAGATCCTCGGCGCACGGTGTGGAAAGGGCAACCACGCGTCAGCGCAGAGGTTTTACGCACGATACCGAGCCGCGCGCGACAGCCGTGCCACTGTATGGGACGAGAGCGTCCCGATCAAGGGTTCCGCCGCGCGGATCGGATGCGATCGAGCAGCGTTTTCAACATCTCGATCGGGTCGCGCGGGAGCGGTTCGCGCGCCTTCGGGCGTTCGTCGAGGGGCGCGAAGCTCGCCTCGGCGGCGCGGGCCGATCGGCCGAGCTGCTGCCTGGGCACGGGACGCGGAGGGGAAGGCGGCGCCTCCAGCTTCTCCGCCGCGGCGAGGTCGGCTCGCGCTCCGGGCGGCGCGAAGCTGCGCAGCTCTTCGAGGCGCTCGCGGAGCAGCTCGTTGCCGGGATTCTTCTCGACGGCCTTCTCGTACCAGCGGGTCGCTTCCTCGAAGCGTCCGGCGCTGGCGTGGATCTCGCCGTGCTCCGCGTCGCTCAGTGCCTCGGGGGCCGCCTGCTCGGGAGCGTCGGGCTCGGCGCGGCGGCGATTGACGAGCTCGCTCGGCTGGAGGAGCGCGCGGACCGATTCCATGCGCTGGCGCACCCGCTCGTCCTCTGGATTGTCGGCGAGCAGCGACTCGAACAATTCGAGGGCCAGGAGCAGCTCGCCTCGCCGGACGGCACGCTCGGCACGCTGCTCGAGCTCGTCGGCGGAGAAGGCCATTCCGCCGGATCAGATCGCCCGCGGACCGGCCCTGTCAACTTCCGGTGCGGGAGGCAAGGCGGGCGCCCCCCGGGGCGGTGGGAGCAGACCGTGCGAACGGCTTTCGACGGCGAGGCGCAAGAGGCCCTCCACGGCGCTCGGGTATCGCGGAACGAAGCCGAGCGTGCGCAGCCGCGAGGTGTCGTAGTACCGATCGGCGCTGAACTGTTCGAGCAGGGCAGGATCGAGCGCCGGCGGAGAGCCCGGCGGTTCTCCTTCCCACGCCGAGATCCAGGCCCGCGCGAGCTTCCGGTTGAGCGGGCCCCAGAACATCCAGCCCGGCATCCGTCGCAAGAACCAGAGGAAGGCCCGGGCCGGAGCGGGCGAGTACGGAACGCGCCCGGCTTCCTCGGCGCCGGCAGCCTGGAGCAGGGCGCGGGCCAGCTCCTCGAGCGGAAGCGGTACGTCGTCGGCGACGTTGAAGGCCTTGCCGTCGAGCGAATCGGGATCTTCCGAAGCCACGAGAAGCGCGGCGCGCGCGACGTCTTCGGCGTGGACGGTGTGCACGACCGGCCCGCGGCGCGGGACCCACAACGGCCGGCCCGAGCGCGCGGCGAGCGCGGCGACGGTGAGCGCGGCGGCGAGGCCGCGCCGCTGCCCGGCTCCGTAGGTGAGGGCAGGGCGGAGGACGATGAGCCGCAAGCCGCGCGTGCGCCGCCAGAGATACGCCTCGCGCTCGACCGCCCAGCGCGTCTGCCCGTGCGCATCGACGGGGCGCTTCGGCTCGCCCTCCTCGCAGGGAAGGTTGCGCGGCCGGCCGTACACGGTCGCGCTGGAAACGAGGAGCAGGGTGGCCTTGGCGGCGAGCGCCGCCGCCATCGAGGCGCGCGCCATCTCCAGCGCTTCCTCGTCGAGGCCCGCGCCCGGGAAGGCGGCATGGGCGACGATCGAGGTTCCCTTGGCGAGCTCGGCGGTGACGAGCGCGGCTTCCGGGCTTCCCAGCTCCGCTTCCGTGTACGTCGCCTTCGGGGGAACGGGCGAACGGTGGGTCCCGGGGCGGTCGAGGGCGCGCACCTCCCACCCCCCATCCGCGAAGGCATCGCAAAGATGCGAGCCCACGAGGCCCCTCGCCCCGGTTATGAGAATCGCGCGGCTTCCCACGACATAGAGTGGTTGGCATGCAGCGACGCCGCGCGCAACTGGAACAAGTTCCGGGGGGATTCCCCGAAAGAGCGGAAGGCGCCGCAGGTACGAGTCGCTCGCACACGTAATCCTACGAACCGACTTCTCCACGGAGACGGCGCGCGATTATGCTGTCCATGGGGGTATTGCACCTTGGTTCAGTACTTGGAGTCAGTGCTAGTCGAGCGTTGCCCCGACCTCCTCGTCGTTCTCGACGGGGACCTGAAAGTCGTGCGCGCAAGCGCCGGCCTGCGTTCCGCCGTCCCGCTGGTCGAGCCGGGAACCGAGTTCGCCCGCTCGCTGGAGGATCCGTACCCGGCCCGCCTGGCGCAGGCGCTCGCCCTGGAGCGCGACTCCGGAGTGGCCTTCAATCTCGACGTGATGCATCGAGGCCGCGAGCGGCTGGTGCCGGCGACCTACCGCTTCTACGCCCTCGAGAAGCCGTTCGTCGCAGGTCTCGGCCGCGAGATCGCGGCCACCGAGGACCTGGCCGATCAGGTGGACGCGCTCCGCCGCCGGCACCAGGAGATGCTCTCGCAGCTCGCTTCGATGACGGGAAGGCTGCGCGAGCTCGCGCGCAACGATTCGCTCACCGGCCTGCTCAACCGCCGGGCGTTCCTCGATCAGGGCGAGCACGAGTGGGTGCGTCACAAGCGCCATCGGCACCCCATCGCCTGCTTCGCCCTCGACGTCGACTCGTTCAAGAACATCAACGACAGCTTCGGCCACGCTGCCGGCGACGCGGTGCTTCAGCACATCGGCACCTTGCTCCGCGCGACGCTCCGAGCGAGCGACGTCCCTGCCCGGACCGGCGGCGACGAGTTCGTGGCGTTGATGCCGGAGACCACCGTCGAAGGCGCCGCCGCCACCGCCGAGCGTCTTCTCGCCCGCATCGCGGCCCATCCGGTCACCGTGTTCGATCAGACCTTCGAGACGCGCATCTCCATCGGAGTCACCGATTCGGTGGGTTGCGCCAGCCTGGAAGAGTTGATGGCCCGCGCCGACCGAGCGCTCTACCGCGCGAAGAAGGAAGGCAAGAACCGCGTCTGTCGCGACGAGCCGACGCTGTAGGGCAAAAAAAAAAGCTTCCCGGCGCGTTCATCCGCACCGGGAAGCCGGGGTAAGGCCAGCAAAGCCTGCCTCAGGCGTGAACCTGGGGAGTTCCCTGCTGCTGCTGTTCCTGCGGCTGCGGCTGGCCGCCGTCGGAGGGCGGTGGATTCTTCGCCGCCTTCTCGAACGGATCCTCCTCGAGCGCCGAACGGAGCACGTCGTCCATCGAATGGGCGAAGACGAACTCCATCTCCCTCTTCGCCTGCTCGGGCACGTCGTTGAGGTCCTTCTTGTTCCGCTCGGGCATGATGATCCGCTTGATGCCGGCGCGATGGGCGGCGAGCACCTTCTCCTTGATGCCGCCGACCGGTAGCACCAGCCCGCGGAGCGTCGCCTCGCCCGTCATCGCCACATCGCCGCGGACCCGGATTCCGGTGAGGAGCGAGGTAAGCGCGGTGAAGATGGTGACGCCCGCGCTCGGGCCGTCCTTCGGAATCGCGCCCGCCGGGAAGTGGATGTGGATGTCCTGCTTCTCTAGGAAGCGGGGATCGATGCCGAGCTTCTGCGCCCTGTTGCGCGTGTAGCTCAGCGCCGCCTGGGCGGACTCCTTCATCACGTCGCCGAGCTGACCGGTGAGCGTGATGCCGCCCTTGCCCTGCATCTTCGTCGCCTCGATGAAGAGGAGGTCCCCCCCCGCCGCCGTCCAGGCGAGGCCGGTGGCCACTCCGGGAGTCTCGGTGCGCTCGGCCGTCTCCATCCAGAACTTCTCGGGTCCGAGGATGATCTCGAGGTCCTCCGGCGTGATGGTGCGCTTGGTGCCGGAGCCTTTCGCCACGTCCACCGCCACTGCACGGCAGACGTCGGCGATGGTGCGCTCGAGATTGCGGACGCCCGCCTCGCGCGTGAAGCCGGTGATGAGCTTCGAGAGGGCCGGATCGGTGAGCTCGATGTTGTCGATCGAGAGCCCGTGCTCCTTCACCTGCTTCGGGATGAGGTGGTTCCGCGCGATGTGCGTCTTCTCCTCGAAGGTGTAGCCCGGTAGCTCGATGACCTCCATGCGGTCGCGAAGCGGCGGCGGGATGGGATCGAGCTGGTTGGCGGTGGCGATGAAGAGGATCTTCGAGAGGTCGTACGGCACGTCGAGGTAGTGATCGGAGAAGCTGTTGTTCTGCTCCGGATCGAGCACCTCGAGGAGCGCCGCGCTGGGGTCGCCGCGGAAATCGGCGCCGAGCTTGTCGATCTCGTCGAGCATCATGACCGGATTGACCGTCCCGGCCTTCTTCATCGACTGGATCACGCGGCCCGGCAGCGCGCCCACGTAGGTGCGCCGGTGGCCGCGGATCTCGGCCTCGTCGCGGACGCCGCCGAGCGAGAGACGGACGAACTTCCGTCCCGTCGCGCGCGCGATGGACTGGCCGAGCGAGGTCTTGCCGACGCCGGGAGGTCCGACGAGGCAGAGGATCGGGCCCTTCATGTCGTTCTTCAGCTTGCGGACCGCGAGGTACTCGAGGATGCGCT
>Ga0209474_10000184_pt1 | contig 76076 bp, 58 predicted proteins | sample GraSoiAngelo_145_FD_185902 | JGI IMG/M metagenome (GOLD analysis project Ga0209474, IMG submission 185902) | Grasslands soil microbial communities from the Angelo Coastal Reserve, California, USA - 14_1009_05_20cm (SPAdes) (version 2) | ecosystem: Environmental > Terrestrial > Soil > Grasslands...
AGGACGTGTGGTCGGCCATGTACACCTCTTTCGGCGTCAGCACCGGGGTTATGAGATCCGATGTGACCAATGGAGTCGCGAGCGAACGGATTTGCCACTGGGCCGCATCCCACCACGATGTCGTGCAGCAGTCCTTGTTGATGTTGTAACCGAACCCCGGCGCATCGTGTCCCCACGGATGCGAATCGGGGCCGCCGTCCAGCCCGCCCGACGTCATTGCCGTGAACAAGTCAGTCGCTGTATCCCAGATGTATTCCTGCGACGCGTGACGCGGCGCCGCCTGATCGACAGCCGTGGGGTAGAGCAGCACGTATCGGCCGCTCCGATCGATCGACGCCGAGTGCAGGTTGAAATTCAGCGCGATGTTCGTCGGAACGCCGTTCACCGTGGATGCCTGCGTGTCGAGCAGTTTTTTCGCGCCGAGATTGTTGACCGGAAACCACAGCGCGTAGTGATGCAGGTCCTGCGTGGCGCCTCCGAAGAACGTCATGAGGTTGTCCGACGATGTCCCGCCCGCGGCCTGCCCGCCGACATAACCGGAGAGACCGGAGACGATCGTATCGAGATTGACAACGGGCGCGTAGACCTTCGCAGCAAAATCGTACTGCGACACCGTGTGGATGGTGCTCGTGACGCCGTAAATGACGTTCGCATTCGTGGTGCTGAATTCCGGATCGTTGATGAAGTTGAGCGTGAGGCCGCCGTCACCGCTGCCCGGTATCCTAGACCCGGTGCCAGTGCTCGCGTCGAGCGTATACGGAACGATCGTGCCATCCGTGCTCGTTACATAGAACATCGTCGATGTCGCGTTCCAGCCGACAGTGTGGCCCGCCGACGGTGTGCGGTACGACATGTTGATGCGGTTAGGTCTCGTGTTGGCGTCAGTCACGCGCACGATCCTCGTACCGAACGACGGATCGACGATCGAAGATCCGGCGGGTCCCAGGACCGGAAGTGCCGGCTTCATCCGCGTCACACGATCGCTGATGGCGTGATAGGTCAGCGGAACGTCGGGCGAAATTGGCGGTGGGGGCGGCGGCGGAACCGGTGCCGGCGCCGACCCCTGCTCCGTCGTGAACGACCAGACGGGACCTGACGTCGAACCGCTGGCGTTCTTCGCAATCACCTGCCAGTAATATTTCGTCGCAGTGCTCAGCGCCGACGCTTCGTAATAGGACCGCGTCGTGTCGGCGACGAACATCGGCGGCGGATTCGTCGTGCCGAAACGCAGGTCGAAGGACGTCGCGCCCACGGATTGCCACGGCAGGGTCGGCGAGACGGTTACATCAACGGCTCCATCAACGGCAATCGTTGTGGGTACGGCAGGCGGAGGCACGGATGGCGGCGGCGTCGGGGGCGCGGCCGGCGTCAGTGCGAACGTCATGCCCGCGACGTTCAGACCGCCGATGTCAATCACGAGCTTCATCACCTGCTGCCCGGCGACAAGGTTCGCCGCGGTGCTCACCGTCGTCCACGTCTGCCAGCCGCCTGTATTCGGCACAAGAATGACGGCCGTATTCGTCGATCCAAAGCTCGCGTGGAGTTGGCCACCGCCGACGGCCGATGCAACCTGGAACTGCAGTGTGTATGCGCCAGCAGTGGCGACGTTCACGGTGTATGCGAGCCACTCGCCGCTGTCCATCCATCCGACATCGTATCCGCCGAGGCTGCAAGCCTCGATATCGACATCGCTCGTGCGGTACTGTCCGCCATAGTTCCCAGCCGTGAGATCGTGATACGCGAGCCCCTCGCCGCCGTTGTCGAAGTTCTCGGCGTGAAGGGTGCCGGGTACGGGTGCCGCGGTCCCCGTAAACGGCGCTGATGTCAACGGCGCCAGCCGCACCCAGTTCAAATTGCCGACGGCGTTCAGCCCCGGCTTGTCGAACACCACGCGCATGACCTGGGGTCCGGCGGTGAGCGCCACCGTCGTCGACAAGGTCGTCCAGTTCTGCCACCCCGCCGTGTCGGGAATGATTAGAGCGCCGGTCACGTCTTTGCCCGCGAACTCGACATGGAAGGTACCGCCCGGCCCCGTCGAAGCAACGCGAGCACTGAGGGTGTAATTGCCTGACGCCGCGACGGTGACAGAGTAGTTCAACCACTCGCCGGCGGCGATCCAGCCTACGTCGTACGCGCCTTCAGTCGCCGGTTCGATGTCGACGTCGGTCTGGCGATAGGCGCCGCCCGCGTTCGCGGCGGTCGCGTCGTGGTACGCGACGCCTTCGCCGCCGTTATCGAAGTTCTCCGCTTCGATCGTTCCTGGAACTGCGAAAGGACTGCCCGTGTAAGGAAATGACGGCGCAAGCGGCTTAGGGACAATTTTCGTGTCGACAGTCACGGAACCTGGCGAGCTGGTGAGGTAGGTGGAGGCGCTGAGAACGACCTGGTCGATCTGTACGCCGTCTTCGCGCGTCTGGATCCGAAGGGTGTGGTTGCCGGTCGACTTGAAGCTAATCGTGGTTGCCTGCGTGATCCAGTAGGCGCCGTCCTGCCATCCCCATCCGTTCACGCTCGTCGCGGTAGCGTCGGTTGCCAGGTTCACCAGGAGCGCGCCGGTCGTGCCGATCGCGTAGACCGCGGCGCCCCTCGGATCTACGCCATCGGAGAACTGGAGGTAGACCGAGTCGTTGTATTTCGAATCCGCGGTCGCGCGCGCGCGCGCCCACACGTGGTACGGCGTGTTCGCGGAAGCCGCGAAACTGAACTCGAAATAGTCTGCGGGCGCCGTAAGCGGCGCCGCGGTCGACGCCCACCCTTTATCCGCGCTGGACAGGAGTTGCCCATCGGCGGCGGTGCCGTCCGAGACGCGGGCCCAGTTCCCGTGAAGATTCGAGGCATCCGAGGCGTACAACACGACGTCTGGAGTCGTCGCGCTCGTTCCGATTGTGTCGAGGGCCAACAAGGCACACGTCGCCCACAGCCCCATAAGGGCTTTCTTTCCCATCACGATCAGCTCGCTTTTTTCGGGGAGCCAGAACGTTCGCGCGTTGCGAACGTGGCCGGGCGAGCATGGGGCAATGGCGGTACCACGGTCGTGTTTTGCGACGAGGCCCGAAGGTTTAGTCGGTTTTCCGGCGGAAATTTCGTCGGCAATGCGCGAACGAGCAGTTACGCGAGCCGGGACGATTCCGCCGTGTCGGTTACAAAACGCGAGAGGCGCTGACGAAATCGTTCGAATCGTCCCTGCTCAAGCAGTGACCGACGCGTTGGAATCGCAAACACATCATTAAGTGGAGGTTGTCGTATTTGACAACACGACAGTTAGAGGCCCGCGTCCGTCTCGTCCTGGCGGAATTGTGACTTTGATTACGGAAGTTGCGGTTCCTGACATCGCCACAGAGGACATACCTGACATTAACGTGATTTGGTGGACCTCCCGCGCCGCCGAACAATGTATTAGTTCAGAACACATCAATTACGATTTGGGAATGTCAGCTCGGCGATTTCGCTAAGAGTTTCGGCCTCTACCTATCATCGCCATGTAATTTCTTCCATATTGGTCAGTTGGATTTCGGACGAGATTGTGAGGCCTTTCACTGCAAAGCCGGCAAAGTGCTGAGCAATTCGCGCAACGACCTCGAGTGGCCGAAGGCTTGCCTGTCGCGACACGTCGGCCTGCGCACGGCCGCCGTTTCCCAAAGTTGTTCCGGTAATCCAAATCGCAGCGGCAGATCTGCGCCGACGAAACTTTGTGCCGCGAAGACGGTGCGCCGCGCGAGCGCGCGAGGCGTGAGGAGGTTGCCCGATGAGACGGCAGATAGTGCGGTGGTGGTTCGCGCCCGCGGTGTTGGTTTTCGTGCTCGGCCAGTGCGCGCGAGCCTTCGCGGCCACTCCGGACATCGTGCTGTACACATCGGATGTGACGACGGTGCGCGGCAACTGGGCTGCGATACCGGGTGTTGGCGCTGGCGACCAGTATCTCGCCAGCGCAGACTTCGGATCGTCGACGATACAGTCACCGTCCCCGGCGCCAACCGATTATTTCGAGATGACATTCAACGCCGACGCGAACACGCCGTATCACGTGTGGCTGCGTCTGCGTGCGTCGGCGAACTCGAAATACAACGACTCGGTCTGGGTGCAGTTCAGCGACTCGCTCGACCCGAACGGATCGGTCATCTACCGCGTGTCCTCGACGAGCGCACTGCTCGTCAATCTCGAGCGCTGCTCCGGATGCGGCGATTCGGGCTGGGGCTGGCAGGACGGCACGTATTGGTTGCCGCAGACCACGACGGTTCAATTCGTCGCGAGCGGTGCGCATACGATCCGCGTGCAAACGCGAGAGGACGGGGTCCACGTGGATCAAATCGTCCTGAGCGCCTCGACGTACCTGACGACCGCGCCAGGTCAATCGACGAACGACGCCACGGTCGTTCCCAAGCCGGTTGCACGGCCAATCTCGACGCCGTTCTCCGGATCGCCCGCGTCGATTCCGGGAACGATCTTGGCGCAGGATTTCGACAACGGCGGCGAGTCCGTCGCGTACCACGACACCACGCCTGGCAACAGCGGCGGCGCGTATCGATCCACCGATGTCGATCTGGAGCCAAGCACCGACGGCGGCAACGATGTCGGTTGGATCGCGGCGGGCGAGTGGCTGAACTACACCGTCAATGTCAGTGCGGCAGGCTCATATGTCGTCACCTTCCGGGTGGCGTCGCTCGGACAGGGCGGCACGTTCCATCTGGAGATGAACGGTGTGAACGTCTCCGGTGCGATCACAATCCCCGATACCGGATCGTGGCAGAACTGGCAGAGCGTCGGGCAAACCGTGACTCTCCAGGCAGGCCAGCAGAAAGCACGCCTCGTGGCGGACAGCGGTGGTCCTGCTGGTCCGGTCGGTAACATCAATTCGATTCAGTTCGCACCATCCGCAGTCATGACCCCGTATTCAGGTACGCCCGCGCCGATTCCCGGCGTTATCGCGGCCGCGAATTTCGACAACGGCGGGGAAGGGGTGGCGTATCACGACACGAGCGCGGGCAACAACGGCGGCGCGTATCGCTCGACCGACGTCGACCTGGAGCCGAGCGCCGACGGCGGGTTCGACATCGGGTGGATCGCAGCGGGCGAATGGGTGAATTACACGGTAAACGTCGCGAGCGCCGGCAGCTACACCGCGCAGCTGCGGGTTGCGTCACCAAGCGGAAGCGGCTCGCTACACCTCGGGTTCAACATGGCGAGCAACGTCTGGACATCGGTGCCGGTTCCGGCGACTGGTGGGTGGCAGAACTGGACGACGGTCAGCGTGCCGCTGACGCTTGCCGCCGGGCGCCAGCAGATGACGCTTCTCTTCGACACAGCAGGCTTCAATGTGACCTCGATCACCATCGGCGCGAGCAGCGCACCGCCGTCAACCGGTCCAACGGCTCCGTTGCCGGCGACGCCGACGACAACAGCTGTAGATGGTCAGGTAGACGTTACGGTTGCGCCGACCCTTATCTGGCAGTCGGCCGGCGCGACATCGTTCGAGATCCGGATTTCGGCGTCGAATCCACCAGCCGCCTTCGCGAGCGACGTCACGCGGTTGTACTACGAGGTTTCGGGCTTGAGCCGCGGGACGAAATACTACTGGCAGGTGATCGCCAAGAACGCCGCTGGATCGACGCCGGGACCTGTTTGGTCCTTCACCACGGAAGGCGCAACGGCACCGCCGCCTCCGCCCGCGACCGGAGCGTTCACCGACATCGTTGTAGCCGACTGGAACATTCAGGTGAACGACGCATCGGTGGCGCACGCACAGCAGGCGATCGACGCGTTGATGGCACTCAGTCCGCGGCCTCAGATCATCGTGCTGGAGGAAGCCTGGGACTTCCGCTATGGAGACTACTTGAATCGCCTGGCGGCGGTGACGGGTCAGACGTGGCAGGGGGTGTTCCAGACGCATTGTCCGTCGGGCGCATGGAATGGCAGCTGCACGCGCGGGGAAGATGAAGGCGTGGCGATTTTTTCTTCGCTGCCGGTTCTCGACAGCAGCGTGGGCTATCTGCCGTATGCGGACTGCTATCACTCGGCGCGCGCAGCCGCTCGTCTGGCCGTGAGCGTCGGTGGCGTTCCAGTTCAGGTCTTCGGTACCCATCTTCAAACCGGTAACTGCACGAACGTCGTTGCCGCGCGGGCAGCCTCGATGTCCGTGTTGAAGTCGTGGGCGGCCAACTACTCGGCGCCGCAGATCATGATGGGCGACTTCAATGCTGGTTCTGACGAAGTGGACACCACGAAGGGTATGAGCCCGAACTTCCTCGATACCTGGACGCTCGTCGGGAGCGGCAATCCGTACTCCGCCTTCCTGCCGAACCCGAACATGAAAATCGATTACTGCTTTGCCGACTCGAGCGGAAGGGCGCAGCCGGTCTGGACCGTTCTACCGACGAGCACGGGCAACATCTCCGATCACCTCCCTGTCCAAACGGGGTTGCGTATCTTCCGGTAATGGCCGGGAGGAACCAGGGCTCGTCAGAACCGAGTTCGCCCGGGTCGATCAGCTGTCGCCGCCGCCGACACGGGACCTCACTTCCGGTCGCGTCTCGCGCTCACAAGTCGCCCCGATGTACCAATTGCGAACTCATGCTTTACGAGTTAGACCATCAAGGACGTTAGAATTCGCTCGCATTCTTCGGTGCCATGCTGCGGCGACGTGTAATTCTTGCCATACTGTTGAGTTGTCGTCCAAGGCGCCTCATGAGCCTTGAACAGACAGAGCGCCGAAACTTCAGCATTTCCACACAAGTCAGGAATTGGCCGAACTCTTGCCCATGAGACGGCCGGCGCGCCCGGAGATACCGGACCGCGCCAATCCCTTTCAAGGTTCTTAACTCACACGCGATGCGATGCGGCTGCGGTTCGGCCGCGCCGAGCGTCGCGCGGCCCCAAGGCAATAAGTGTGTGGACGCGTCGATCGTTCCTTCGCGTCCGAGTCGATACGGTCGCGCATTCGAATGGAGGACAGATGAAGATTCGTCGGTTGGATCGGACGATTGCGGTGGCGCTGACGCTGGCGGCGGGCCTGCTCGCGGCTCCATCGGCAGCGGTTCCGGATGTAGTGTTGTACGCGTCGGACGTTCGGTCGCTGCAAGGCAACTGGGTCAGGGCTGGCGATGGCAGCGCAGCGGGCGCGCAGATTCTGACGACACCAGACAACGGATGGTCCACCGCCAATTCCCCTCTGGCCTCGCCGACGTACTTCGTCGACGCCACGTTCGATGCACCTGCGAATACGGCGTATCACGTGTGGCTGCGGCTGCGCGCGACGGCGAGCTCGAAGTACAACGACTCGGTCTGGGTCCAGTTCAGCGACGCAACCGACCTGAACGGATCGGCGATCTACCGGATGGCCACCACGAGCGCTCTCCTCGTCAACCTCGAGAACTGCAGCGGCTGCGGCGTCTCAGGGTGGGGTTGGCAGGACAAAGCGTACTGGCTGAATCAGGTGAACACGGTCAAGTTCGCGACCAGTGGCACTCACACGATTCGTATTCAGACGCGTGAAGACGGCGTCCAGCTCGATCAGATCGTGCTCAGCGCTTCGACGTATCTCTCGCGCGCGCCCGGCCAGGTGACCCGGGACAGCACGATCGTGGCGAAGCCCGCTTCCGCAGCGCCGCCGAGCGGCGGCATGACGCCATACACAGGTACGCCGGCGGCGATCCCTGGCGTCATCGCGGCGGCAAATTTCGATAACGGCGGCGAAGGCGTGGCGTACCACGATACGACCGCGGGCAACCTCGGCGGCGCGTATCGCTCGACCGACGTCGATCTCGAACGCTGCGCCGACGGCGGCTACGATATCGGCTGGATCTTGGCGGGCGAATGGGTCAATTACACGGTGAACGTGGCGAGCGCGGGCAGCTATACCGTGCAGTTGCGCGTCGCGTCGCCGAGCGGGGGAGGCTCGCTGCATCTGGGATTCAACACGGCGAGCAACGTGTGGATGGCGGTCGCGATTCCGGCGACGGGTGGATGGCAGAATTGGACGACAGTCAGCGTGCCGGTCGCGCTCGGTGCGGGACGGCAGCAGATGACCTTGTCGTTCGACAGCGCGGGATTCAATGTCGGATCGATATCCGTGAATGCCGCGTCGAGCGTTACGCCGCCGTCGACGGGAACATTGCCGTCCGTGCCGACGACATCGGCGACGAACGGAGCGGTCGGGGTCACGGTAGCGCCCACCCTCAGCTGGCAGTCGACCGGCGCCACTTCGTTCGATCTGCGGTTCTCGGCCTCGAATCCGCCAGCGGCGTTCATCAATGACCTGACTCCCGTCTATTACGAAGCGTCAGGATTGAGCTCCGGAACTAAGTACTACTGGCAGGTGATCGCGAAAAACGCGGCCGGGTCGACGACAGGACCGATCTGGTCGTTCACGACGGAGGGCGCCACACTGCCCCCGCTTCCCCCGCCACCGCCGCCGCCCAGCACAGGATCCTTCACGGACATCGTGGTTGCCGACTGGAATATCCAGGTGAACGACTCGTCGGTGGCGCACGCGCAGCGGGTGATCGAGGCGCTGATGGCGCTCAGCCCGCGGCCGCAGATCATCGTGATGGAGGAAGCTTACGCCTTCCACTACACGGACTATCTGAATCGGTTGGCGGCGGTCACTGGACAGACATGGCAAGGGGTGTTCCAGACGCACTGTCCGTCGGGCGCGTGGAATGGCACGTGCACGCGGGGCGAGGACGAGGGCGTGGCGATCTTCTCGTCGCTGCCGGTTCTCGGCAGCAGCGTCGCGTATCTGCCATATGCGGACTGCTATCACTCGGCGCGGGCGGCTGCGCGTCTGGCGGTGAGCGTCGGCGGCACTCCGCTGCAGGTCTTCGGCACGCATCTACAGACCGGCGGCTGCACCAACGTCGTGGCTACGCGCGCCGCGTCGATGTCGGTGTTGAAGTCGTGGGCCAGTAACTTCTCCGCTCCTCAAGTCGTGATGGGCGATTTCAATGCGGGCGCCGACGAGGTGAACACCACGAGCGGCATGAGGCCGAACTTCGTCGATACCTGGCCGCTCGTCGGCAGCGGCAATCCGTACTCCGCCTTCATGCCGAACCCGAACATGAAGATCGACTTCTGCTTCGCCGACGCGGGCGGTAGGGCGCAGGCGCTCTGGACGATGATCCCGACGAGCACCGGTACCGTCTCCGACCATCTGCCCGTTCAGACCGCGCTGCGGATCTTCCGGTGATGTCTCTCTGATCGAGGGACGGCCTGCGGCGTCGTGTCGCAGGCCGTTCGCTCGGCGGACCCACAAACGTCCGTCGCGGGTTTGCCGCGAACAGGACGTTTGTGGGTGCCGCCGTTCCGTTTCTCGGAACGCATCCCGCCGAGTCGGCTGTCCTTTTCGTTAAGAACCGGCGGAATTCCCCGCTCGACCGTATCGGCGTTCGTTTTGCTTCGAGCGGCGGCGTTGGCTCAAGCAACGCTCGAACGGGCGCCTCGCCACGAAACGCTCAACGAATCCATTTCCGATGCCGGCCGTCGCGTCACACCGGCGGAGCTTCGCGCGCAACGGCCGCTTTCTCCGGCTGCCGACCGGCGTATACCCTCGCTCGACGGTCTGAGGGCTATCTCCATCGGATTGGTCGTCTTGAGCCACCTGGCCGGCACGGAGCGGTCTCCGATAAACGGTCGTGTCGCCGACATTCTGCCGCTCGGCGAGCTTGGCGTGCGCGTGTTTTTCGTCATCTCGGGCTTTCTGATCACGAATCTCCTGCTGGACGAGTGGAATCGTTACGGCACCATCAGCCTTTCGCGGTTTTATTTCCGACGAACCTTCCGCATCCTCCCGCCGTACTACACGCTCATTCTGGTCGTGGCGATCGGGGCATTTCTGCAACTCATCCGGCTTGCGCCGGCTGATCTCGTCCATGCCGTCACGTATTCGTCGAATTACTACGCGCAGCGTTCTTGGTGGGTCGGGCATACCTGGTCGCTGGCAGTGGAAGAGCAGTTTTATCTTCTCTGGCCCGCGGTGCTGTTGCTGGCCGGGCGACGCGGGGCATTCGCGGTCGCGACGGCCGTGGTCGTGATCTCGCCGTTCGTCCGCCTCGTCCTGTGGCACTTCGCAGCGTCGAACACGAACGGCATCGGCCACGGCTTCGAGACGGTCGCCGATTCTCTGGCGATCGGATGCCTGCTCGCGGGCCTTGCGAGCTGGCTTATCGCCCAGTCGTGGTACCGCCGCATGCTTGCGTCGCCCGCGTTCCTGCTCGTGCCGCTCATAGTGCTCGCAGCGAGCGCGTTTCACGAACATCCGCGCGTTTACTTCTTCGCGAGCTTCACGCTGATGAACGTCGGCGCCGCGTTATGCGTCCATTGGGCAGTGATGTATCACAAAGGCGTCGTCGGCCGATTCCTGAACGCGCGTCCGGTCGCCTTCGTCGGCGTGATCAGCTATTCGATCTATTTGTGGCAGCAGCTCTTTCTCAACCGGTATTCACAGTCCGCGCTCGCGACGTTTCCCTTGAACATCATCCTCATGGCAATTGCATCGCTGGCCTCGTTCTACCTCGTCGAGCGCCCGTCGCTCGCGACGCGCCATCGGCTCGAAGTGCGGCTGTTCCCGCGTCGGCGAGGGTGAGCTCGACCGCGGGCGCTCGTCCATAAGTGGCACGCGCTGTGCTCTGCCGTAGCGCATGATGTTGGTCCAGCTGGTCGGCGCGGCTTCTTGCTCGAACCCTACTGCCGAATGAACCCCGTGGATCCGCCGGTTTCCGAGTCCTTATCCCAGAAGAGGCGTTTTCTCGTCAACGTTGTCTGGAGCTGGATCGGCGTAGCCGTAAACCTGGTGCTCGGCATCGTGCTCTCGCCGATCATCGTTCGCCGGCTTGGCGTCGAACGATACGGCGTATGGGTACTTCTGTTTTCGACAATGGACTATCTGCGTCTGCTCGATTTCGGGTTTCGTTCGGCGGTGATCAACCGGTGCGCGCGGCACAAAGCCCGGCGGGAGTGGCCCGCGATCAACGAAACGCTCGCAACCGCGGTGCTCTACTTCCTGCTGATGTCGACGCCTTGCTTCGTGATCGCATTCCTCAGTCGGTATGCGGCGATGGGCTTCTTCAAGATCCAACCCGCGCTGCAGCCGGATGGGCGACTGCTGATCGTGATCATCGCATTCTCGATCTCGGAGCGGCTCACCGTGTCCCCGATAACCGGCGCTCTCGAAGCGTTCCAACGGTTCGATCTCATCAATCGCGCGTACATTGCCGCGCTGACGACGCGCGCAATCGGATCGATTGCGCTGCTGATGTCGGGGTACGGTCTGATCGGCCTGGCCGTGCTCACCGTCTGCGTTCAAATCGGCGAAGATCTCTGGAACATCATCAATCTGAAGCGCGTGTTCCCGCAGCTCAGGCTGTCCCCGCAGATGGTGCGGGTCGAGGCGCTCAAGGGCATGTTCCATTACGGCAAGCATTCGTCGGTGATGGCGGCGGCGAACCTCGTTTCGATTCAATCACCCTCGACAATGCTCGGATACCTGCGCGGACCCAGCGACGTCGCTTTTTTCGCGCTGCCCTGGCGGTTGTTGATGTACACGACCGAGGCGTTCGCGAAGGTGGGCTACATCACCGCGTCGGTCACAGCGGAGTTCGACGAGAAACGCGACTCGCGGAACGTCTGGAACATGGCGGTCGTGACCAACAGACATTGCCTGGCGCTGTTCATGCCGCTCGCCGTGTTTCTGGCGTTTTATGGAACGCCATTGCTGACCGTGTGGGTGTCGCCGGTGCTCGGGCGCGCGAGCGGTCCGCTGCTTCCGATATTGGCGATTCCGTTTCTGTTCGCAATCGCCGGCCAGTTCAACTCGGGCGCGGTTCTTATGGGTCAAGGGCGTCATGCGCTATACGCGTACGGCATCCTGGTCGAGGTGATCGGCTCGATCGCGGCGATGTTCGTCGTGGTGCCGCGGTATGGTGCTTTCGGCGCGGCCTGCGTCGTTGCGGCGTCGCTCATGCTGAGCCGATGCGTGTATCTCGCGGCGATCATGTGCCGCATCAATCGATTCTCGGTCTACGAGTACATCGACGCGATCTATTCCCGTCCGCTGTTATGTGCCGTTCCGGCAGCCGCCGTGGCGGCGATGCTCAGATTCACGATCCTTCCCGGGCGCAACTGGTTCGACTTGATTGTGGCGGGGGCGATTATCTCCGGTGTGTACTTCAGCGTCGCCTTCTTCGCGGTGCTGGATCCTGCGTCGCGGAAACTGATTCTGATGCGTGTGCCTGGATCCGAACGGCTGCGGGGCGAATTGGCCTAATCGCCGAAGCGGAGTACGGACTCGCGTCGCGCCCCGCGTCGAACCGGGTTCGATGTTAGCGCTGTGGAACGCGCGACGTCACCGACGCTCGCTTCAGCAGACGCCGGTAGTGGTGCTCCCGTATCAGCTGAAATCCTACGCGCTCGATTGCTACTCGGGACGGCGTGTTCGACAGCAGGACGGTGATGTACGCGCGGGCCGCTCCCTGGGCGAATCGACGAGCCAGGATGCGCGACAGAAGCGCCTGATAGACTCGACGGCCGCGAAATTCAGGGATGGTGTGGAAATCGTAAAGCGAGACCGCATTCGCCTCGAAGTCGAGGACCGCGCCCGGCGTTTCGGTCAGGTTCGCCGGCTGCGTCGGCTGGTACGAGAACCCCCACGCGGCCAGCTTGCCGTCGATGACGAGTGTATGAAGCAAACGGTTGTCATTGCGCACCCGAGCGTAGGCACGCGCGCAGGCGGTGATGGCGCTGGTAGTGCTTGGTGAGGATCCGGTCCAGAGCAGCAGATCCGCGACGCAGTTGTCGTGGACCTCGTACTGCTCCCCGGCGACAAGCCTCGGCTCGAGCGGATGGAGTTGTTCCGGCGTCATCGCATACACCAGCCCAGTCCGCTTCTCGTAGACGCGAGACAACGCGGCGGTAACGGCCGCGCGGGCTGCGGTCCAACCCCCCATCTCGCGGAGGCGCTGCCGCTTGTAATCGAGCCACGCGGCGGCAGACTTGACCGTCGTCTTCCACGCGTCTTCGCCGCCGATCTTCTTCACCACGGTCTTCGCGGCCGACACGGCACCGCTGCGCACCGACCGCACGTAATATGCGACTGGTCCCGGGTAGACCTCGACGATCGTCAGCTCGACGCACGTGTTCCCAAGCCGTTTCTTGAAATCGCTGTCGCCAATCGTCAGATCGAAGCCGGAGAGACCGAGGTCGGATGCATTCTGAATAATCCAGGAGAACAGGATGACTGCCGGCGATCGCTGCTCATCTTCGAGACGGATCGAAGGCGGGCCCAGAAGTAACACGCCGCGCCACACGTATCCGAAATGCCCGGCGAGCATCGTGCCGTCGACACGGAACGCGGTGACATGACTCTGAACGTCGGCTGATCGAAACAGGCGGTCGTACAGGTCAGTTTTGCGGGCATCGAACGCAATCGGACGGCCTGCGTGAACCTGACGAAGCGAGTGCTGACGGTAGTATTCTTCGCGGAATCGCTCCCATTCTGCCGCCGACCGGACCACGTCGAACGAGACGTTGCCGTGGCGCTTGTACCAATTCAGGAACTTCTGCGCGCTCGGTTTTTGCGGCGCCGGCGGGAACCAGCGCCAGCACGGATGATGTCGGACCGTGTACTTCAACGCGCGTTCGCGGCAGGCGTTCGCGATCAACGCCGGAGTGTTGGACGCAGGGTCGATCCATCCGACCTCGAGCCGATTTCGAAAGCCGGCGGCGAAGTAGCACCGAATCAGTTCCGAGACGACTTTCGCGCGGTATCGTGGCAGCGCGACGATGTCGCGGTAGTCCGCCATCGTGTTGCTGGCAAACGCGAAATCGCCGGTACGGCGATCGACGGCCATCGGTACGACGCCAACGACGCCACGTCGCGCGCGCACGACAATCACATACGGCTGGTACGCGTCCGCGTAGCAGCGATACCACGCCATGCACCAGCCGGGCGACTGAAACAGGCTTGCGAGCGGGTCTTCGTCGACGACGTGCTGCCATTCGCCGAGGAGCCCGTCCGACAGCGCCGCTTCGAGGGAGGCGAGACACGTAAGGCAATGCGTTTCGGTCTTTTCGGGCGGCGTCAGCATCTCGAGGGCGGCGCGAGCGACGCGCGGCGCTGTGGGGGTTGCTGTGCGCGCTTCGCCGGTCGTGTCCTCGGAGGGCGGCGGGGTTAGTACAACGGCTTCGGGCATCATCGTTCCGCGGTCACCGCGAAATGCCGCGAGGTCTGGCAAAATTCGATCTTCGAGAATCCTGCGCGCCCGAGCGCGACGCGCATGCCCCGCTCTGTTTGAATCGACTCGCATAGGCCGCGGACGAACGGGAACGTGCGGCCGCTGATGTGAAACCATGCACCGTTCAGGATCGTGTACAGCGCATAGATCCGCCCTTTGAGATTGCCGCGTCGGAACTGCGTCGCCGGAATGTCGATCGTGTGAAGCGTCAGCCACAGGCGGCCGCGCGGCCGCAGAACGCGATGCATTTCGCTCAATGCGGCTGGAATATCCATGTATGGCAGCGCGACACGCGAATAGACGAAATCGAACGTGCTTTCGGCGAAGGGCAGGTGTTCCCCTTGCGCGGCGGCGACGCGAATCCCTTCCGTCGTCGTTCGGTGCAATCCGAATCTCAACGCTTCGATGTCGACGTCGACCCCCACGCGCCGCTTGTGGTTTCCCAGCGTCACGAGCGTCTGGCCCGCACCGCAACCGATGTCGAGAACTGCCTCGGCGCTGCCAGTGTCCGGGACGACGCGGTGAGGACTCGTCGAGTCGAGCGCGATCCTGAATTCGTCATCGTGATACGAGACGGGCGAGGTGTTCATAAGACCCGATTACGGTAGAGCAAAATCCCTGCCCTTAGCCCTTCGCTGCAACCTCAGCCGCGTCCAATTCTCGCGGACCGCTCCATGGAAAGGAACGCGTCGATGACCCGCGCTACAGCGCGTCCGTGTGATGACCACACATGAAGAACAGATTCTGCTGGTGCTCTCCCGGTCGTCGCAGATGGAAGCGATCGCCGTCGAAACGGTGCGGTGAGTACCCAAGGCCGCACAGCACTGATGCAAGCGCGTTCAGGTCTGATCCCGGTGCGTCGACGTCGCCGAGCGTTTCCACCTGAACGACCGGGTGCCAGCGCCGGAGCGTGTCGAGCGCACCGTGAATGCAGTGCAGCTCGTGGTACTCGGCGTCGATTTTCACGAACGCCACAGCGCGATCGCTCGTCGCGAGCAGCGAGTCGAGCCGTTTCGTCGTGATGGTGAACTGCCTGAGGGCGGGGTCGCGTCGTTCATCGACGATCCGGGCGTCCCACCAGGATTCACCGCCGCCGGTAAACCGCGGAACTTCCATCGTCGCCGTGCCGTCGCGATCGCTGAGCGCGTACGGGAACGCGCAGACGTTCGTCAGGCCGAGACCACGCAGCGATGCGGTGAGAATTTCGAAAGTTGCCGGCACCGGCTCGAAGCTCCATACTTGCCCTCCGGGTCCGACCAGTCGCGACAGCCGCTGGGAGTAGAAGCCCACGAATGCACCGACATCGATCGCAAAGTCGCCCGATTTGATCAACCGCGGAAGGGCTCGAACGTCTATTTCCATCAGCTCGTCGGCGTCGGCGCGCAACAAGCTCAGGTAGTAGCGCTTCTTGAGCTCCATCAGCACGCGGTCGGGCACGACAGTCGCGATGAACTGTTTGCTCCGCAGCGTCCACGGCGATTCGGCAGTCCAATGGCGACGGAACGATCTCAGAGCCTGAATCGGATTCATCTGCACTCCAGTCAGGCTCTCGCGCGGTGCGGCAGCATGTCGGCGACTCCGGTCAGCCACCCTTCGAACTCCAGCGCAGAAAGCGTGGAGCTGTCGACGAGACGGGGTAGCAGCAGCGGTTCGCAGCTGCGCGTGGCGATCGCAGGATCGCAGGTCGTTGCGGATTCGACACCCGCATCACGCAGCCACGGAAGGAACGCGTCGTCGTACACCCCGCTTGGATAGCAGAAGTGGGTCGGACGCGAGCCGGTCAGCGCCTCGATGCGTGTGCGGTTGTCTTGTATCTCACGCAGAAACAGCGTTCTGTCGGACGGTGTGCGGTGGCGGTGGGTGTGAAGCTGGACGTTTATGCCGTTCGACGCGACGGCCCCGATCTCCCGAGGCGTCATGATGTGGAGAATCCGCTTCGCGAGTATCTCTTGATGATCGACGCCGACCGCATCGGCCAACCGGACGACGAGATCGTCCTTGTCTTCGGCCGACAGCTTCCGGCGCGACGAAAACGCGAGCAGCGCTCTCGTCGCACGGAGCCGGGCCGCTTCGGTGCTCAGCTCGAACCGGAGATTCTCGCCGGTGAGTTCCTTCAGGTTCAGAAATGCACAGCGACGTTTCCACAGGATGTACGACACGATTACGTCGAACACAGGTCGGTTGTAGTCCGCGTAGAACGTGGTGAGGTACACCGTGGCCGGAAAGCCGAACTCTTTCAGCATCGGGTAGGCGTGCTTGTAGAAGTCGTACGTCCCATCGTCGAACGTCAGCGCGACGCTTCGCTCGGGCAGGTCGCTGGCGTACAGCCGTTCGAGCGCCTCGCCAAGCGGCAGCACCGTACACCCGCACCGCCCGATCCGCCGCAGCCGGTCGCGGAAATACTCCGGATGGAGGAACAACGTCGGCTTCCAGCAGTGCTCGTCATCGATCGCGACGCCGTGATAACCGAGGATGAGCAGACGATCGCGGCGCCACTTGCTGTTCTGGACGAGCGAAAAGACCCCACAGCCTCTCGCCGAACCCAGCACGCCCTTTTTGATCTTCTTGAGAACGCCGGCTGAAGATTCCATCAACGACGTGATCCCATCATGCGGCGGTGACAGCCCGTGCTTCGGCTGCCTGCCGCTCCGCCATCGCGCCCGCCTCCCAGTTGTAGGGTTGCGCGCCGACGCCCGGCATCGGCTGGCGATCGCGAAGCGGTTTGAACGCGAACGAGCGGTGAAGGTAGAAGGACGTCGTACACGTGTAGTCGTTGATCGGCGCGAAGCCGGTCAGGTCCACCTCGATCAAACCCGACTCGCGCAGATATCTCGACGACTCGGGCAGCCAGTCGGAATTGTCGAGAATGATCATTCCGCCTTCACGCAGGTGCCTGACCGCCGCCTTCGCGCACTTCAGGCGCGTTCGTCCGGTCACGAGTCCGTCGACCACGATCACATCGAAGCCGTCGCGAAACCGCTCGATCGTGGACGCGTACGCGTCCGAGTCACATTCGAAAATCAGCTCGCACGTGCCCGGTACGCGCGTGGCCATGCTCTGATACCACCGGTGATCGTGTTCGACGCTGACAACGTGCGCCGCACGCGCCGCCCAGAACAGCGTCGAATGGCCACAGCCGTACTCGAAGACGGTCTTGTCCCGAAAGTCGAGTTGTTTCAAATACTCGAGCGCTGGATAGGTGTACCAGGGATTCGGGTTCAGATCCCCGTCGAGCGGCGTCTCGGTTGCGACGGAACGGAGGTATCCGTACCTGAAGTTCAGAATCTGGAACACCCGCCAGGCCTTCAGCCAGTGTGCCGGCATCAGCCGCGTGCGGCGGAACCGGCGCAGCGCCGGTCGCATTGGCTTCGACAGTGGCGACCGATACAAAGCTTTGAGCATTCCATTCAGTCCGGACGCTTTTTCGGCAGAAACCGTCATAGGGCCACCTCGAAAAACCGAGCGCGATATCAGGGCCGTGGTGGCCGCGGCTGGCCGGAAGGCGCAGCCGGCGGGACGACGGTCCCCGGGACCAGAACGCCAACGGGCGCCGTCGGTCTCGCCGTCGGCGTGGCGCTCGGCGCCATCGGCGGCGATGGCTCGTCTGGTGGCGCTGAGAATCCGGGCGGGATCGAGGTGAACGTCGGTCGCGCCCGTGGAGCGTCCGGCGTGTCTTCCTGATCGTCCGGGACGGGAATACCGTCGGCGCCGATGACACGCTGAACGCCCGTGATCGTGACGACGTTCGCGGTCGCGGCCGGCGGCGCCGGAAGAACGGCCACTACTAACTTGGGGGGAACGATGACGATCCGATCGACGCGCGACTGACCTGCCGTCGCGTCCGCCCGCGACGCGGCGATGAAGCCGCCCGCTGACCGCAATAGCACGTCGAGCGCCTGCAGCTCGGGAACGCCGTCGAGCTGCAACGTCAGCGGACCGCCAGGAATCCGCTCGGCGTTGACGATGCGCGTGCCGCCAACGCGAGTCCACTCGCCGAGGATCTCGCGCGGGGTCGCGTTCGTGGCGTTGAGCCACACCCGCCCGTCGCGGATTGACAGCTGCACACCCGGAGCTGCTGCTGAAATCGTCACGGCTGCCATCCAGACGACGACAAGCGTGAACGCGATTCTTCGGCTCATTTCACGTCGTCCGAATCTCGGTTGCCATCGTCGTCGTCTACGGCTGCGCGTTCACGTGCGCTAGCATCTCCCGCACGGCAGGCGCGTCGGGATCCACCTCTGCGGCCCGGTGGGTGTAGTCGCGCGCCGCAGCCGCATCGCCGTTGTCAAGCGAGATCCGCGCTTTCAGCAGCAGGCCGTTGAGGCTGGACTGGTCGTGCGTCAGTACTTCGTCGACCATCTCCGCCGCCTTCGATCGTTCGCCGCGGTCGTAGAGGATCGAGGCCACGCGGACCCTTGCCGCCCCTCCCTGATCTTTCGCTGCCACCTTCGAAAGCACGCGCAGCGCGTCGTCGGGGCGTCCGCTCCAGACGTAGTAGTCGGCCAGTGACAGATATCCCGAGTCATCGGGGGATTTCGCTGCGACCGTCTGCCAGTACTTCTCGGCGTCGGCGCAATCATTGGTGGTTACGAGATAGCTCGCGTATGTCTTGTTCGCCTCGAGGTCGTCCGGAGCAATCGCGAGCGCGTCGCGGAGCTGCTTCTCGCCGTCTGCGGCGCGGCCCATCTGCAGGTACAGTTGCGCGAGGCTTACTCGCGCGTCGGTAGCTGCCGGATCGAGCTTGATGGTCTGGATCAGCGATGCTTCCGCCGCTTTCGCGTTGCCGCGCCGCAACTGAACCGTCGAGAGCGCTTTGTACACCCGCGGATCCTGCGGCGCCGTGGCGATCGCCGCCTGCAGACGTTCTTCCGCATCCGCGAACCGGCGAACCCCCGACAGGGCGCTCGCAAGGATCAACTGCGCGTCGAGGTTGAAGCGATCGGCCGCGAGCACTCCGCGCGCTTCCGACGCCGCCGTGTCGTAGTCGCCGATGTTGAGAAGCGCCGCCGCCGAATGCACGCAGGCAGCGACGTCACGCTGGTCGAGGGCGCAGGCCCGCTGATAAGCGGCGGCGGCGTTGGTTCGCTCGCCGAGCGCCGCGTAGGCGTCGCCCAGCTTCATCTGCGAGGCAATCGACTGTGGATTCGCGCGAGCGGCATTCTCGAATTCGATCGCGGCCTCCGCGTACCGCTTGGCCGTCAGAAAGCGCTCACCGCGCGTGAAGAAACGCTCGAACGACTGCCGGGAACAGCCGGCGGCAGCGATGGCGACGATGATGAGTGACACAATCCGCGTGCGCATGCAATTTACTCCGGAAGATGTCGCGTGAGGACCGGATACAGCGCGCGGATGAATGCCGGAAGATCTGCTGCGCGCGTCGCGCCCACGATGATCGGCGCCGTGACTCGGACGAGCGCGCCGTCGCTGCGGTGAAGCGTCAGCGCGTCGTGAACGAGCATCAGCCGGTTCCGGTACTCACTCGCGATCGTGCGGCCGTGACTCTGATACCAGTAGTAGACGAGATCCTGTTCCCCGTTCTTCCTCGCGATGTTGCGGTTGACCTCGATGTCACGCCCTGGTCCAATGCGGATTCGCTCGCGCCGCCGGTCGACCCATTCCCACCCGGTGCCGGGGAGGCAATTGAGCGGCGAGTGGATCGTGTGACCGGTGCGTTGCGTCGCGTAGTACGCGACGAAGAGGTCCACGGGAATCGCATCGCGCGTATACCTTCGCATTGTGTACGTGTCGGCCTGCAGAACCGCCTCGATGTCGTGATCGAATCGGCCGAGATCCCGGCCGTGCCACTGGTCGATTCGCATCGGCAGGGCATTGAGCCCTGACGCGTCCGGCACGAGGTCCGCTGCAGATACGACGCGCAGAAATGCTCCAACGGCAAGCATCAGCGCGGCCACGATGGCCAATCGCCGCGCCATCATGCCGTCTCCAGGCGTCGCCGAGCGGCGCGGCGGACGCGGGACCCGAGCGTCTTCTCCAGCAACCAGACGGCTGCCAGCGCCAACATGAAGACAATCCAGCCGGACGTCGCGTGAATCGCGCCACTTGCCGCGACCGGACCAAAGCGCGACGCCGCCAGACCTGTCGCGGCGATTCTGACGCCGTTCAGCACGATGGCAATAGGGAGGGCAGCACACGTGAGGAGGACGCGCTGCCATGGCGGCACATCCGAAAAGTACCCGACGAGCGCGGCGACGCTCAGCAACGCCATCAACGATCGGATCCCGCTGCACGCGTCGTTCACCTCGAGTGTGATCGCCGGCAGCGTCAGGATGTTTCCGTCGCGCAGCACTGGTACGTCAGCAGCGCGCAGCAACTCCTCGCCCATCCGTGATGCGACCAACTGCAGCGACACCGTCGCGCGGTCGAAGACGATTGCGGGAAGCGGAATCATGAACACGAGGAACGCGAGCGGAAAAGCCAGGACGCGGAGGTATTGCGACCCGAAGACGTACAGCACGGTGCCCGCAATCACGCCGAGCAGCGAAATGCGTGTGAGGAAGAGCTCGGCTCCGAGCGAGCCGAGCACATAAATGGCCAAGCTGACGACGATCACGACGAGCCCGAATCCCGACGGCCGTGAGGTGGTCCGCCGCAGCCGATCGCGCTGCTGCCACACAAGGAACAGTGCGATCGGAGCGACGACGAATCCATGCGAATAAGTCGGATCGGCCGCCCACTGCTGTACGAGCTTGAGAAGTACTCCGGCGTAGAGCAATCCCGCCGAGAATACCCAGGCGCCGATGCCGATCATGTGCCTAGTCTCGCTGCTTCCGCGCGCGGCGACGGGCGAAGAGGACGCTCCCGAGACCAGTGCCGATCAGCAACAGGCTGGCCGGTTCCGGATTCGCTGCCAGAGGACGCGCGGCCGCAGCTGTCCCGGTGACGCTGCCACCGGGCGCAGTATTCGGAGGCGCATCAGCAGTGGCATCGTCATGTCCGTGCGACGAGGCCTCGCCCTCTGCCGGCGAATCTTGATGGTCGTCCGCTTCGTGCGGCCGTACCGGAGCCACCGACGATCCTGGTCCCGTCGTTCCGCCATGATCAGCCGAGCCGCCACCCGCTGACGGTGCTGCAGGCGCTGCAGGCGTTGTAGGCGCTGCAGGCGCTGCAGGCGTTGCAGGTGCCGTGGCCCCCGGGCCGGCTGCATTAGCGCTCGGGGAGGTGGCGACCGCTGACGTGGATGTGTGCGCGGCCGGCACCGTCGTGCCGCCGCCCGCGAAGAAGATGCCGCCGTACGCGCCGCGGGAACTGCCGCGGAACGGGTTCCGATCGCTGACGAACTGCACGTGGCCGTCGCGCGAAACCTCGCAGACAGCGGTGGCGAAACGCGACGAATCTTCGTCGCGCGAGCCGCCATGCCGCGAGCTGCCACTCCGTTTCTCGCCGGCTGAGGCGGTCGTGACCAGCGCGACCGATAATGCCAGTCCCGTTACTCCTGCGATGAAGTCTCGATGCGTCAACATAGTCGCCTTTCTGCTCGGCCGTCGTGCCACTTAGTGGAAGCGGCGTTCCACCGCTGAGCCCACTTCCGGGCCGTCGCGAGGGTCATCCGCAAAGTTGAAGCCAGCCGCTGACGCCGTGGTCGATGTGAGGACGCGGCCGCGCGACGATAGACGGCGCATACGGCGACGCCGGCAGCTCAAGTACATCGCGTCCTTCATGCGTGAGCCTGTTAACGGCCGACAGCCGGTTGAGCCTGTCGAAGATCGTGGACCGACGCGCCTTCCCGGCCGACAAGATATAGGTTCGCGACGCCGTCATAGGAGATGTGCTCCACGACCTGAAAGTGCGTAATCCCGCGCGCGATGCCAAGAAACCGATGTCGGTCGGTGTCGACGACGTTCACCTCGATCGCGTAAAGGCCGCGCGTCAGGTTCGCGTCGAACGTGAAGCTGAACGTACGCAGGTCGCCGCGGCGCGCGCGGATCGGCGGCACGCCGACGAAGTCCGAGCTCGCGCCGTATACGTATCGTTCGATAGCCAGATCCCACACGACCACGCCGACTGTCGCCTGCAACACGTCACTGCGGAATTCGATCTTGACGTCGAGATTCAGCTGCTCGCCCGGAACGACGTCGAACAGGTAATCGGGGCGCTCTGTATCGTTGCGACGGAGCCGAGCGGTGATCGCCACGTCCTGCTCGTCGCTGGCGCGGCTGCCGCTGCAATACTCCGCGATCACCTCCGCGGGCGCTCCCAGCCGGACCGGCTCGCCCTGATCGAGGAGCAACACTTTGTTGCACAATTGCGCGACAGCGGGCAGATGGTGCGACACGAATACGATCGCGACGCCATCGTCGCGGAAGCGCTTCATGCGCGCCTGACACTTTTCCTGGAACGCCAGGTCGCCGACCGACAGCACTTCGTCGATGAGCAACACGTCGGGGTTCAGGTGGGCCGCGATCGAAAATCCCAGCCGCGCGTTCATCCCGCTCGAGTAGCGCTTCACCTGCGTGTCGACGAACCGCTCGATTCCAGCGAACTCGATAATGTCGTCGAAGCGCGCGGTGATTTCCGTCCGCCGCATACCCATGATCGCGCCCTGCAGATACACGTTTTCGCGTCCTGTCAAATCGGGGTGAAACCCTGCGGCGATCTCGATGAGCGCTCCGGAGCGCCCGATGACAGTGCACGATCCACGCGTCGGTTTGAGGATGCGCGTCAGCAGCTTCAATATCGTGGACTTGCCCGCGCCGTTGCGGCCGACGATGCCGAGCGCTTCGCCGGCGTGCACCTCGAAGTCGATGCCCTTCAATGCCCAGAACACGTTGTCGTCAACCTGGCGGCTCCGACCGAAGGCGCGCCGCACCAGCGACGGTAGCAAATCGCGAAGCGAGTCGTGACGTTGCCCGCGACGGAACGCCTTCCAGACACCGTTAAACAGGACCCGTCGCGTCGACATGGTCAGATGTTCTCCGCGAAGCGGAACTCGCAGCGGTGAAACAGCAGCCACGCCGCGGGAAGGAGGATCAGAGTCAATGCGGTGGTCCATCCGAAGGCGATCGGCTCCGGCGTCGTGCCGTACAAGAGCACGCTGCGGTAGGCCTCGACGATGCCGGTCATCGGATTCGCGCGAATCAGCGCGCCGGCCCAGCCGCCGATGCCATCGACGGGGTAGACGACCGCGCTCGCGAACATCCAGACGGTCAGGAACACATCGAAGAGATACTTGACGTCGCGGTAGAAGAGGTTGGCCATCGCGAGGAGGAGAGCGAGCGCAGCCGTGAACATCGCGTGGATCGCGACGATCGTCGGGAGCAGGAGGATTGCCGCCGTTGGCGCGACGCCGTAGTAGATCATCATCGCTACGAGCGCCGTGGCCGCGACCGCGTAATCGACGAACGACACCGCGACGGCCGAGAACGGAAAGATCTCGCGCGGGAAGTACACCTTGGTGACGAGATTCGTGTTGGTCGTGAGCGACGTCACCGAAAATCGGAGCGCCGACGCCGTGAAATTCCAGACGAGCAGTCCGCAGAACGCGAACAGGGGGTACGGTACGCGGGTCTGCACGGGTGCCACGCGCATGAACACCACCGAGAAGATGGCAGTGTTCATCAGCGGCATCAGCACCGCCCACGCGAAGCCCATCGCCGTCTGTTTGTAGCGCAGCAATAGATCGCGCGCCGTCAACTGATACAACAGCTCGCGGAAATCCAACTGCTCGTGCACCATTTCACGAAGATCATCGCGCAGCATGAGTCTTGCTGAGCCTTTCTGCAATCGCCGATCCACTGCGAACGCGCCGGCGCCGCCAGCATTCGACCATCAGACCGGCGAACTGCAGCAGCCGCAACTCCTCGTTGAGCGCCGTCAGCGCGTCGCGACTGCAGCGTGTGCGCAACCACCGCCACAGCTGCGCGAGGGCCTCGCGGTACAGGAATCGAGGCACGCCTGCGACGCGCGGAACCTGTGCGAGGTCCACATCGGGATAAAGATCGTCCATCATCAATGCGCGCGTCTTCCCGTGCCAGAAGAACCATTGCCGGAAGTACTGGCGCGTCAGCCGCTGCGCCGGCACGTAATGCCGCACGATCAGGTTCGGGTCGTAGTACCCTGCGTACAGGTTGAAGCGGCGCAGCCGCATGAAAATCTCGTGATCCTCGCCGGAAATCAGCGTGTTGTTCACTTTGCCGAGGTCGGTACGCCAGCCGCCGATGGTGAGCAGCGCCGTGCGTGAGAATGCCAGGTTCGCGCCGATCGGCAGCCACTGCTTCCGGTTTTCGGCGACGTAGTCGATCGGCCGATCGCCATAATCGATGATCGCGATCGGCCCCCAGATGTGCTTCGCTTTCGCAGTGAGCAGCTCGGGCGGCGGCAAGCGAGCCCAGCGGGGAAGCACCTTCCCGCATACGAACGTCACGTCGCGCGCGCGAAAATCTTCTACGATGCGATGCAGCCAGTCGGCGCTCGGGATGACGTCATCGTCGGTGAGCGCGAGGATGTCGCCGCCGGCATGCGACAGCCCGTGGTTCAGCGCGAAGCTCTTACCCTGCTGGCGCTCGTGGAGGAGGACGATCGGAAAGCGTCCCCACGCCAATTCGGCGATGACGAGCGCAGTGTTGTCGGTCGAGTTGTTGTCGACGACGATGATTTCGACCGAGCAGTCCGACGGCGATTGCATCGCCTGCATCGCAGCGAGCGTTTCACGCAGCAGCTGCGCGCGGTTATACGTGCAGACGAGCACGGTGACCGAAGAGACGTTCACAAGGCGCCCTTTGCCGGTGGCGTCATCGGGCGCGCCATCACAAGGCGCCATCGCCATGCGGCGTATCCCGCGGCGAATGCGACATCGATCGCCCGCTCAATCGCACCGGTCAGGTTGCCGGCAACCGCGGCTGCAATCGCACCGATCCCAGCGCTCGCGCCCCGTCTGAAAAGGTACAGCGGAACCCCAAGGACTGTGCGGCCGCGCGGCGGCTGCTCAGCGTCCATCGCGGCGTTCGTGATGCCCGACCAGAAGTACCACGACAGGTAATATCCGACGCGCATCCGATCCACCGGGACCCAGTGGCGCACTCGTACGTCTGGACGATACACCGCGCGTAGACCGGCATCCTGTACGCGGCGGCACAACTCGTGATCCTCTCCGCCCAGCAGCGTGCCGCGCAGCTTTCCAAGATGCGGCGCGAACCCGCCGACGCGCACGAACACGTCACGCCGCACGGCAAGGTTTGCGCCGAGCACGGTGCGGGGTCCGAGGTCGATCGTGTCGACGCCGTAATTCAGGAGGGCGAGCGGCGCTGTGAGCCTGCCGCAGTTTTCCGCCGGCAGCCGCAGCCATGCCGGCGGACGCCGTTCCCACCTTGGCTCGACAGGACCGCCGACGAGCGCCGTCAGCTGGTCGGCCATCGCTCTGCGTATCGAGTCGAGCCATGTCGGCGCGACGTTCACGTCGTCATCGGTGAACGCGAGCACGTCGCCTTTCGCCACCCGTACCGCTGCGGCGACCGCGTACGATTTGCCCGGGACCGGCTCCTCGACATACACAAGCGGCACGGCGGAACCGCGTGCGTGGCGCGCGACGACGGCTGGAGTGCCGTCGATCGATCCGTTGTTGACGACAACGATCTCGTCGCCAGGGATAAACGCCTGGCGCGCGAGATGCGTGAGACAGTCGTCCAGCAGGTTGCAGCGGTTGTGCGTGGCGATGATGACGCTGATGCTCATAGGCGAGTGCCCGATAGGATGTGCAACCGGCCCAGCCACGCTTCGCGGATGTACCCGCCAAACCACACCACCCGCAACGCGGCGGCGAACCCCGAGGGCCGATCGCCGCTAATCACATACCGAACAGCGCGCCATGCGTTGACGGCGGTCTCGCGCCAGAGATATCGCGGGACCCTGAACAGCCGCGCAACCGCGGGCGGATATGACGACTCCACCCGCGCGACCGCGCGGCCATTCTGATAGAGCCATCGCGAGAAATAGCGCCGTCTCAGCCGCTCTTGCGGCACCCAATGCCGCACAATCGCCGCCGGCTCGTACACGCCGCGACAGCCGGCGTGGACCATCCGGAGAAAGAACTCGTGGTCCTCTCCGGTTCGCAACGTACCGTCGAGGCTCCCGAGGTCCGTTCTGAGACCACCGATCCTCTGAATCACTTCAGATCGCACGGCGGTATTGCCACCGAGCGCCATCACGTTGCTGCTGCCGTTTGCGCCGATGGAAAGACGCGCTTCGCCATTGTCGAAGACTGACAACGCGCCGTAGAGCTGGCGCGACAACCAGCGTGGCGGATCGATTTCCCACCGCGGCAGAATGCGGCCCGTCACGAAATCGCAGTTCGTTTCGGCGACGGCGTGGGCTAGGCATTCAATCCAGCGCGCCTCCGGCACGACGTCGTCATCCGTAAAGGCGATGAGGTCGCCGCGCGCCCATTGCACGGCCGCGTTGACCGCGTTCGATTTACCCGGATCCGGAACGTACAAATACCGGACGGCTGGGACGTCCGAGCGCCGGGCAGCCGCCTCGACCACACGACGTGAGTCGTCAGTCGATCCGTTGTCTCCGACGATGATTTCGAGCCGCTCGACGGGCCAGGACTGCGCGCAAAGCGCATCGAGCGTCTGCGCCAGCAACGATGCGCGGTTGCGCGTGGCGACGACGACCGACACGAACGCGGGCATCATGGTTGGTGAATCGTCCGGTTGTTTCGCGGCGCGGCGATGTTGCGGCGAGCGCGTCGGCCAGGGTCATAGTTCGTGCAATCGATGACTGATAAACGACACAGCAGTTCTTTCGGCAGCCTCACGATCCCGTCCTGCCGAGTCTTACTGCAAATCTCTTGCTGAGCACTCCATGGACGAAGTCGATCGAACAGAAAACATAGGCCGCTGAGGGGAACGGCGGCGCAATGCCCGCTGTCCCATCAGTTTGCCGAACATCTTTACTGCTTGGGCACGATTTTACTGCTTGGGCACGATCGTTCGGTCGTTGGATACCGTCCCGGGTGCCGTCGTGAGATATTGCGACGGGCTCAACACGATCTGATCCAGTTGAACGCCGTCCTCCCGAACCTGAATGCGCATTGTGTGGCTGCCTGCCGTAGAGAACGTGACTGTCACCGGTTGTTGCAGCCAGTAGGCGGTGTTCTGCCATCCCCACCCGGACAGGCTACCGGCGGTGGAGTCGGTCGCCAGATTCACAAGCAATGCAGAAGCGCTGTTCAGCGGGTACACGGGCGCACCGTTCGTCGACGCATCGGAGAATTGCACCCACAACGAGTCGTTGAGCTTCGAGCTGCCGAGCGCCTGCAGCCGAAGCCATAGCGTGTACGGCGTTCCAGCGCTCGCGTTGAAGGTCACGTCGACGTAATCGGCCGGCGCCGCGAGGGCGCTGCTCGTGTTCGCCACACCGTTGTCTGGCGTCACGAGCTTCGTTCCGTTCGGTGACGCCGGATCGGACGCAATGGTCCAGGAGCCGTGGCGCGCCGCCGCCGCGATGTCGCTCGCATAAATCACGATGTTGCCGCTCGACGACGGCGGCGGTGGTGGTGGCGGTGGCGACGAGACGGTGCCGACGGAAATATTGTCAAACGTCGCCGTGTTCAACGTCGTGGTGTCGTGGCTGGTCACGATCAACCCGATGTTCGCGCTGGCCGGCGCGAAGGTCGTCGTGCCGAGTGCCGTCCACGTCGAGCCGTTCGCCGAGACGGACGCGCTCACGATCGTTCCGCTGCGCGAGAGCTTCAGCCATGCCGGCGGCGCTTGTGATCCGTACGTGATCAGCGTCGTCGCTGCCCCGGTCGATGACCGCGTCATGAACTCGATCGTCCCGCTCGGCGTCACGTCCAGAATCACGTGGGCCGCCGTTGCGGAGAGCGATTCGCGCATCATGACGCCAGCCTTCGCCCACGCGTGCGTGTTCTGCAGCGACGTGACACGCGCGACAACTTGGACGCTGCCGTTCATCGGCTGGAAGACATACCGGAACGCATCGCTCGTGCCCCAAATATCGGCGCCGGATCCGCTGACCGTGAATGTGCCGTTCGATGCCGAGGCGCTACCGGCGATGCCCGTCGAGCCGACGTCTTGCGTTGTCCATGGCGACGGCAGCGTTCCGCTGGGGGGCGGCGGCGGCGGCGGCGGCGGCGGTGGTGGGTTCGCTGCCGTGCCGGCCGTCGTGAATGACCAGATCGGCGATGTGCCGACTAGCGACGGGTTCACCGGTGTCGCATTCGTACGTGCGATCACTCTCCAGAAATACGTCGTGCCCGTCTGAAGCGGCGTCGACGGCGTCCACGAATACGTGCTCGGTGGACTGTTGACCAGTTGCGCCGGCACGTTGCCGACGAGCGTCATGTTCGACTGCGACGTCCCGAGGTACACGTCGTAGCTGACCGCGAACACGGTGATGTTCCACACGAGGCTCGACGTCGTTGCGACGGCGGTCGTGCCGGAGGCCGGGCTCGCGAGCGTCGGATCGTCCGGAGGCAGCGGCTTGAACGGTTCGAACCCGACCGTGTCGTTCCACATGAACGTCACGCGGTTCTTGAGCGCGTTGTAGATGGTGGGCTTCGTCGCCGCCGGTACGAAGTAGTCGATGTCGCGCTGCCATGCGGCCGCGTAATTCGACGACGCATTGCTCGCGACCGTCGACGTGACCAGCGTCTTCATGTGCGTCAGGCCACTGTGCTTACGCTGCTTCATTGGAACGCCGGCCGCGTACAACTTGTCGAAGTTCGCGTGGCTGATCCAGAACTCCGGCCACTTTCGATTCAAGTACTCGTTCGGTTCGATGATGAGGCGGACCGGAACTCCTGCATGAAACCGGTTGAGCAGTGCCTGCGTGATGTTGTCGACCGTCAGCCGATAGATGACGAACTGGATTAGCGAAGATTCGTTGTCGATCTCCTGTACGAGCCGGTCGTTGAACTTCGGCCCCTGTCCCCAGACGATGTCCGGCACGTCGGTGAAGTTGTCGGGCTCGAGGCGCCGTGTGTCGATGACCATCGGCGTCGGATTCGGATAGAGAGTCCGGTAGTCGGAACAGTTGCCAGTCGGCTCCGCCGTACAGGCATCGTTCCAGTTCTTGAAGTAGGGTGGGTTGCCGGCGATGCTCTCGGGTTCGGGAGTCGTGTCGTTCCAGAATCGATCGAACTTCGTCTTGAGGGCATTGACGATCACCGGATCGTCCGTAAAGAGCACCGTCTCGTCCTTGTAGTCGACCGACGACGCCGGCGCGAGCTCGAAGGGCGTGTAGTTCGCTGATCCGAACGACACGGTGTTCTGGCCGACGAAGATCGATGCCTTCCAGTGATCGATCTCCGGGTACCAAATCGGATTGAACCGCAGGCGAATGGGAAGTCCTTGGCTGGCGAGCCAATAGAACTCATTCTTGGTGCGCGGATCGATCTCGAAAATGGATCCGCGGTCTCCGAGGAGGCGGACGGGAACGCCAGACTTGTACTTATTGATCAGCGCGATCGAGATCGCGTGCTCGGTGAGGTACCAGCACGACAGGTCCACGCGCACCGTCTCCGCGTTGATTTTCTGTACGAGGATGTTTGCGACGTTATCGACGGCTGGAAAGTAAATCTGATCGGCGGCAGCTGCGGTTGATGCGACCGTCGCGCAAAACAGAACTCCGAGCAGCGTTCGCCAGGATCCAAGGCGACCTGCGGTTGGGCGGATGATCGGTCCCACGAGTACGCCTCCACATATGCCCGACCGGCGTTCCGCCCCGTGCGCCGGTCAGGCGTTGTGGCCTCGTTCCTCCTGCCGGGCCGTTACGTCATGGCTTCGGCACGATAGTCGAGTCGGAGGTCGGAGCGCCGGGTGCGGTATTCAGATACGTCGTGGGACTGAGCACAATTTGATCCAGCTGAACACCATCCTCGCGCACCTGTATGCGAAGCGTATGCGTACCGCTCGTCGCAAACGTCACCGTCGTGGCCTGTGAGAGCCAGTACGCGCCGTTCTGCCATCCCCAGTTGTGCAGACTGACCGCGGATGTGTCAGTCGCAAGATTCACGAGCAAGCCCGACGTCGAGCTCAACGGGTACGCTTGCGCACCGTTTGCGATCGCGTCCGAGTACTGCACCCACACGGAATCGTTGAATTTGTTGTCGTTCAACGCTTTCATCCGCAGCCACAGCGCATATGGCGTGGCCGCTTGAGCCGTGAAAGTGACGTCGATGTAGTCCACCGGCGCTGCGAGCGGAGCACTCGTCGTTGCCCAGCCGTTGTCCGGTGTCACGAGCTTGGTTGAATTTGGCGACGTCGGATCGTTCGCCGTTGTCCACGATCCATGGAGCGCATCCGGCGAGAGATCTGTCGCGTAGATCACCACATCAGTTACGGTAGCTGAAGCAGAAGTCGTAAAGGACCACACTGGTCCCGTGGTCGTCGTACTGCCACTGTGAGCAACGATCTGCCAGAAGTACGTCGTTCCGCTGGAAAGGCTCGACGGCGAGTACGCCGCTGCCGACTGTGCTGTGGCCGCTGGAGCGGGCGGGTTTGTCGTGCCGAAATTTACGTCGTACGTCGTCGCGCCGGCTGAGCTCCACGTCAGCGTTGTGTTGAGAGCGACGTTGAGGGCGCCATCGGCCGGATGCGGTGAATTGGGCACGGCTGGCGGAGTTGCTGCGGCTGTCGTGAACGACCACACAGGTCCCGCCGTTGTCCCCGCTGCGTTGCGCGCCACGATCTGCCAGAAGTACGTCGTGCCGTTTGCGAGCGGCGCCGGCGTATATGTCGCAGCGGCCTGATTGGTCGCGACGGCTGGTGGTGGATTGTTCATGCCAAAGGCAACGTCGTAGCTCGTCGCGCCGCTCGACGTCCACGAGAGCGTCGGCGTCGTGCTCACACCCGTCGCCGCCGAAGGCGGCGTCGGCGCCGCGGGCGCCGTCGGCGGCTGCGCCGCGGCGACGGTCGTAAACGTCCACTCCGGGCCTTGGACCGCGCCGCCGCTGTTGTGCGCGACGATCTGCCAGAAATACGTCGTGCCCGCAGCGAGACCCGGTGTGTAGGACGCGGTCGACAGAGCGGTCGCGACCTGCGACGGCGGATCGCTCGACCCGAAGAGCACGTCGTACGAAGTCGCGCCGCTGGACGACCACGTCAGGGTCACGTCGGTTGCGACGTTCGTGGCTCCGGTCGCTGGGTTGGGTGCCGTCGGCGTAGCAGGGGGTGTGGTCGCGGTCGTGAACGACCACACGGGTCCGGTCGTCGCGCCGCCTGAATTGCGCGCGACGACCTGCCAGAAATAGGTCGTGCCGTTCGCAAGGCTCGTCGGCGAGTACGACGCCGTGGAGATCCCGCTGACCACCTGCGGCGGCGGGTTGCTGGTGCCGAAGTTGACATCGTAGCTCGTTGCGCCTGTGGTGCTCCACGTCAGCGTCGCATTGGTCCCGACGCCCGTCGCGCCGTTCGCCGGCGCGGGCGAGAAGGGCGCTGTCGGTGCGCTCGGCGCCTTCGGCACAATCGTCGAATCGTTGCTCACCGACCCGGGAGAATTGGTGGCGAACGTCGTCGGGCTGATGACGATCTGATCGATTTCCGCGCCGTCTTCGCGAATCTGAACGCGCAGTGTGTGCGCTCCGCTGTTCTGGAAGAACACGTCTCCGGTGTCGGCGAGCCAGTAGGCATTGCGCTGCCAGCCCCAGCCGAAGCTTTGGCAAGCGGAGCACGTCCACAGATTCACCAACAGTCCGCCCGTGGTGCCGATTTGGTATACCGGTGTTCCGGTCACGTCCGTGCTGTCGGAGAACTGCACGAACACCGAATCGTTCCATTTCAGGTCATTGATCGCGTGAATACGCAGCCACACGCGATAACGCGTCCCGGCAGGAGCGACGAACGACACGTCGAAGTAGTTCTGAGGCACCGCGAGCGGGTTCGCCAACGCAGCGACGCCGTTGTCGGGATTCGTCAACTTGACGCCGTCGGCGGCCGTCGGATCGGCGGCCTTGGCCCACGTGCCGTGAAGCGCATTCACGTCGGAGGCATAAATCACGACGTCGGACGCGGTCGTCGATCCGTTCGCGGCACCGGTCGTGAATGACCAGACCGGACCCGGAGTGCTTCCACCGCTCGTCACCGAGGTGACTCGCCAAAAATAGGTCGTCTTGCTGGCGAGTGAACCGGTCACGTACGACGACGAGGACAGGCCCGTGGCGATCGTGGGCGGCGGATTCGCCACGCCGAAGGCGACGTTGTACGTCGTCCCGACGCCGCCAGGCGCCCACCCGAGTGTCGGCGTCGTGCTGACGGCAGTTGCGCCGTCCGATGGCGCGGGACTCGTTGGCGCCGCCGGCGGGCCGGCGGCGCCCGCCGTCGTGAAGGTGAACACCGACGACACGCCGACGAGCGCGGGGTTCACCGGCGTCGCGTTCGTTCGCGCGACGACTTTCCAAAAGTACGTCGTTCCGGGTTGCAGCGCACTCGCCGGTGTGAACGAATACGTGCTCGGCGGGCTGTTCACCATCTGCGCGGGCACGTTGCCGATGCGCGTCATGTTCGACGGCGCCGTGCCGAGATACACGTCGTAGCTGACCGCGAACGGCGTCAGGTTCCAGACGAGTGATGTGGTCGTCGGCACGTTGGTCGCGTTCGACGAAGGTGAGGCGAGCGTCGGCGTATCGGGCGGCTGCGGCGTGAAATCCCCGAATCCCGAATTGGTCCACATGAACTGGAACCGGTCCGCCATGGCCTGATAGATCAAGGGCTTGGTGGCCGCCGGCACGAAGTAATCGTGGTCGCGCTGCCACGCCGCGGCGAGGTTCGATGATGCGTTGGTCGCCACCGTCGAGGTGACGAGCATCTTCATGTGCGTGAGGCCATTGTGGACACGTTGTTTGATTTGGACACCCGCCGCCCACAACTTGTCCATGTTCGCGTGCGTGAGCCAGAACTCCGGCCACTTCCGGTTCAAGTACTCGTTCGGCTCCATGATGATTCGCACGGGAACACCGGAGGTGAACCTGTTGAGCAGCGCGTCGGTGATGTTGTCGACGGTGAGCCGGTAGATGACGAAGTCGACGTGATTCGTTTCTTGGTTGATTTCCTGGACGAGCCGGTCGTTAAACTTCGGCCCCTGTCCCCAGACCATTTCTGGCAAATCGGTGAAGTTGTCGGGCTCCAGGCGTCTCGTGTCGATGATCATCGGCACCGGATTGGGGTAGAGCGTCCGATAGTCGGCGCAGTTGCCCGTAAATTCGTTGGCGCATGCGTCGTCCCAATTCTTGAAGTACGGCGGGTTGCCGCTGATGCTGTCCGCCTCGAGCGTCGTGTCGTTCCACATCCGGTCGAACTTCGTCTTGAACGCGTCGACGAGGGCGGAATCGTCGGAGAGGAGGACTGTTTCGTCCTTGAAATCCGTCGCCGATGCGGGCGCAAGCTCGAACGGAGTGTAATTCGCCGAGCCAAACGCGACGAGCTTCTGGCCCACGAACAGCGACATCTTCCAGTGGTTGATTTCCGGATACCACGTCGGATAGTAGCGGAGCCGGATCGGCAGTCCCTGGCTCGCCAGCCAGTAGAATTCGGTCTTCGTCCGCGGATCGATTTCGAAGATCGAGCCTCGGTCGCCGAGGAGCCGCACGGGCACGCCCTGGTTGTACTTGTTGATCAGCGCGATCGAGATCGCGTGCTCGGTAAGATACCAGCACGAGAGATCGACCCGGACGGTTTCGTTCCTGATCTTTTCCACCAGGACGTCAGTCACGTTGTCGACGGCGGGAAAGTAAATGTGCTCCGCAGCTGATGCGGATGTCGAGATGGCAACAAGGCATGTGATCGCGAACGCGATAGCGGAGATCCGGCCCCGTGACCAGCAGGAACGGACAATCCTAGGACACACGATGATTTCGACCTCGCTTCTTAGCTGATAAAAACGGAGCGGATGTCGGTGGATTGCGGTGCCGGCCGTCGCTCGGGTTCGGGCCCCGTCATCGGCGCCGGCAGCGCGAGCAGATCGTAGATGCATTGTACCGCGCGTCCTGTCGCTCGTCCTGCGCCGTAAAACAGCTGCTCAGCGGTTTTTCGGCGCCGGGAGCTCAGGCGGGTCGGATCGTCCAGTTCGCGCCGCACGAGAGCGGCGACCTCGTCCGCAGTGCGCGCGACCGCGGCTGCGCCGCGGAGCTCGTTCACTTTGTCGGGGTTGACACGCGCCTTTTCGATGAGCCGTGGGCAATCGATCACGATGACGGGCCGATCCAAGAGCATGAACTCGAAGCCGACAGAGCTGTGATCAGTGACGAGCGCGTCCGAGACGAATAGATACGGCGAGGCATCCGACCCGCCGGCGACATGGACGTTTCCTAGACGGCTGAGCCGTTCCAGTGTCGCCCGCCAGTCCACTCCGCCGGACGCGCGCTCGCCAGGGTCGTACGATCGATCGTGGAGCTTGACCAGCACATTGATCCCGAGCCGGCTTAGCCCTCTGATCACATCGACGCCCACCGAATGCAGCGACGAGTACGGCGACCAGGTCGGCGCATACAAGACGGTCGGTATCGATGGATCGATGCCGAGGGATCGCTCGATTGCCCGTCGATCGAGAGAACCGTCGACGAGGCAGTCCACTTTCGGGTACCCGACGAGCGCCGCCTGCGGTCCGTCGGCATCGATCAGGCCCGCCTCCGCGTACCGTCGCAGCCGATCGCGGTTGGGAAACAGCAGTCGATCGAAGCTCGCGATTGTCGGGGCGAGCTGGATCGGCGCGTCGAGTCCGTACTTGCCGGCCACGCCGTGGAACATGTGAACCCGCCGCGGCCGTCGCGGCAACCACGTCGTGTTCCAGAAGTCAGTGTTCACATAGGCGTCGAATTTCATCCATCGCGCCGCATCGGGAGTCACGATCCGGTCGTTCACGCCGGCCGGTCGGAAAATCCGTTCGCCGTCCCACGCGTCGTCGGAAGTCATGAACCAGAACTCGATGCGTTCGTCATGACGGAGTCGTTCGAGCACGGGCCCGAACACCGCAAGGCTCATCGGAGATGCTGCCTCGAAGAGCACGCGTGCGTCCGCCCGTCCGAGACGGCTCAGCACGTTGTCTGCGGCGTGAATGGATCGGACGATCGCCCGGCGCGTCTGGCGGTAGGACGTGCCGTTGAGCAGGTCGGACGGATCGAATACGGGCGCGCGCTCTGCGCCTTCGGTCGCATTCGACCGAAGCCTCTGCCGAACGCGAATCACCGGTCCGAGTACGCGGCTCCCGAGCAGCGACGCACCGTGGTACACGTAGGGGACGGCCACACTGGGACGCGTGCGAATCGCTTCGCGCAAGGCTGCGCGCGCGGCGGCCAGATGGCCGCTCCAGAAACGCTCACGTCCGAGAGCGACGTACAGCCGATGCCGGCGGCGCCGCGCGCATGCCGCCGCGTCGTGCAAGTGGTGCGTACAGGCCACCGCGCACGTTGCGGCGTGCCTCTGAATGATTCGTTCGTGCGTCGCGAACGTCTCATCGCCCGCACTCGATCGCGACTTGGGCCGATGCACGACGAGTGGCACCTCGAGGTGTCCAATCGCGAACCGGGCGGCGACGCGCAGCCAGAGTCCGCATTCTTCCATGTGCTGCTCGCCGTCGGCATCGAAGCCGCCGGCGTCCACCAGCGCGTCGAGCCGCGCGAGCGCCGTCGCCGTGTCGATCGCTACGTCGCCGTGGAACAGATCGCAGAAGATGCGTGCCGGCGGCCGCGAAGCGACATCGAGCGGTAGGCGGTCAGCGTTCTCGCGCATCGCCGTGGTCGGCATGGCGCTGACGATCGCCGACGTATGAACGGCTGCGGCCGAACGGTGCTGTTCGAGGTAGGCGACTTGCCGTTGAAGCTTGCTTGGGAACCAGACATCGTCGGCATCGAGGAACGCCACGAACCTGCCGCGGGCGTGCCTGATGGCTTCATTACGCGCGCGCCACGGACCACTGTTGGGCTGAAAAAGATATACGACGCGGTCGCCGTAGTCGGAAACGCGCTGTGCGGTGTCGTCCGAAGAGGCGTCGTCGACGACGATGACTTCGAAATCGCTGTAGGTCTGAGCGAACGCCGACTCGAGCGCCGCGACAATGGTACGGCCTGCGTTACATGCGGTTACCAAAATCGAAACGTTAGGCATACGTCTTTGGTCGTTGCGAGACCCTTACGGACTTCCAAGTCAGCAAGGAAAATGCCGCAACGCCGCGGTCGTTTGCGTCGGAATTTGCCGGTTCGCGGACCTCAGGCCACGCCCGATGCCACTCTGCGCGAAAACTTTGCCGCGGGTACGAACGTCGGCTTCTTACCGGGCGAACCGAGCAGGTGAGCGGCGACGAGGCGGTCGTGCGTCATCTCCCGGGCGGCCACGATAAGAGCGAGGACGTAATAGAACGTCCAATTGTAGGCAATCGAGCCGAACATCGAGCACACGAACCAGCCGATCAAACCAGCCGTCATCGCGACCGTATGGTTGTATAAAGACGCGCGATCGCGCGGCATGAGAACGGCCGCGAGCGGATCCGGCGCGCGGGCGCGCCGTGGTGCGCTCAGCATCCGACGGGTCGCCGCCGCGGCAACCGCGGCGCGGAAAATGAGGAAGCTGAACGTGAGAAGGCCGAAGATGCCGGTTTCGGCGGCCGCCTGAATCAGCGCGTTGTGAGTTTCGCGCCATCGCTCTTTCCGACCTGACGGGTTGTAGTTCTTGAACTGACCGGCGCCCACCCCTGTAAATGGGCGCTCGACGAACGTCGCGATCCCTTCCATCATCACGACGCGCCGCGCTTCGCTCGATCCCGTGAACTGTTGTCTGTCCGTCTTTTCGTCGAACATCGACTGCATGCGCGCCCAGAACGCCGGCGGCATGAACGGCGTCGCGGCGACGATGCAGGCAACCGCGATGACACCGAAGCCGCGTCGCACCTTGCCGCCGAGGACAATGAATGAGGCGAGCATCATCGTGAGCCCCACGACGCCGCCGCGCGACTTGGTGAACACGATGGTCGCCAGCATGAGCGCCACGATGCCTGCCGCAATGAGACGCCGCCACGCCGCCTGCTGCCGCGAGATCGCGACGATTGCCGCTGCCGGCATGAATGTCACCATGTTCATCGCGAGGTCGTTCGGATTGCCGAAAATCCCGCTCACGGCGCCGGCGAGCCGCCCGTTCTCGACCATGTTGACACCCCGTGCGTAGTCAACCACACCGCGCGCTGCGATGTAGCCGACGCACAGAATGATCAGCCATGTGATTCGCTCGAGACGGTGAGGCGTCGTCAGGGTGTTCATCATCAGGACGAACACGACGAGAATCTTGAGGTACGACTCGGTGAATTCCGACAGCGCGCCACCCGGCCAGATGGAGAACGGCACGGTAGCGAGCATGACGAGGCCGAACGCGATGAGCCCGACTGTCTCCGGAGTGACGCGGAATACGGGGAGCCGCCGCGCGAAGCGGTGCAGCATCATGGGCCCGATGCCAATCAGCGCGCAGACTTCGGCGAGGTGCAGCGGCCTGAGCACCGGAAACTGATCCTGCGGGCGCAGCAGCAGGACCGCCGTGAAGGCGAACAAACCGACATACCCCCAATCGCGCGGCTCCGCATAAGCCGCCGTTGCGAAGGTCGGTTCGGCCTCGTTCGCCAGTACCGCCTCGACGAGCTGGCGGCTCGGCACCGACGGCCTTCCATAGTTGAACGCGAGCCGCTCCCGCGATGCCTGCGCGCGTTCGGCCGGGCGAACGACACGGAGCGGCGGGACGCGTCGCCTGGAGTCCATCCTTCAGCGCCACACTTTCTTCCGCGTCATCGCCGACCAGAGACCGATGACGGCGGAGCAATTGAGCACGACGAACGTGAACGCTATTCGGGCCGCGCGTTCGAGCAGCGACTGACGCGGCGCGCGAGATTCACGCATTCAGCGCACCTTCGCGATCGCGCGACGCCGATGCCGACCACGACGCCGCACACGCTGGCGCCAGGCGGCGGGCGGCAACCCGGTCCCGCCGCTCGAGCCACGCACCGTAGGCGGCGAGCAGGTAGAACACGCACTGCGCGGCAAGGGCGACGGCGTAGACACTGGATCGATCCGCGACCGTGATGCTCGACCCTATTAGCACCAGCATTGCGTACGGCACTAGGAGGCGTCCGATCTTGTGAGATACGTACTGAAACCAGACGGGGTTGAGCCACGGCAGCAGCAGCCGCGGCTCCAGCGTCAGGATCTGGAAATTCCCGGCAAGCGTCCGCACCTTCCGGGTTATCTCCGCCTCGGCATCCGGCGCGACGCGGTCGAATGCACGCGCTTTCTCGTTGAACACCGTCCGATAGCCCGCCAGCACTACGCGCATTGGCACGAGCACATCGTCGAGGATCGTGTCGGGGGGCAACGGCAGCCACAACGACCGCCGCATCGCATAGATCGCGCCCGTGGCACCAAGCGTCGAGCCGACGGCGCTCTCGTATCGGCGGATCTGCTTCTCGTACCGCCAATACAGACCGACGCCGTCGGCGATCGTCGATTCGACGGTGAGACGGCGATCGGCCGTGGCGCGTCGATCCGCGCCAGTTGGCGTGTTTGCGCCGCTCGTGCGCCGGTCGGCTTGTCGCCGGCCTGGCGACTCGCAGTCGAGGAGCAGTTCGCCCGTGACCGCGCCCACGCGCGGGTTGTCAAACGGTACCGTCAGTTCGATGAGCGCATCGCTCGCGAACGCCTGGCGCGCATCCGCGAAGACAATGATGTCGTGCCGGGCGCGCGCGACGCCGGCGTTCAGCGCGACAGCTTTGCCGCCCGCATCGACCACCACGATGTCGACGGAACCACGGTAGTTGGCGAGCACTTCGAGCGTGTTGTCGGTCGAGCCGTCCGACACGACGATGATCTGGCGGTCGCCTCCATATTCGAGCTGCAGGAGATTGTCGATCCGGTTCGCGAGCCGCTGTCCCTCGTTGCGCGCCGCGATCACGATCGACACACCAGGCGCAGCGGCCCCCGGCAGGCGGACGACGTCGCGCGAACGCAACCGGGCCCACGCCAAGAGCAGCGCCGGGTAGCCGACGTACACATAGACGACGATCGCGAACGAGATCCAGAACACCGACACCATGGCCGCTACGCCACCGCCTTCTCGACCGGCACGGCCGCAGCGGAATCGAGCGCCGCACTCGGCGCCCCCAGCTTCAGGACCTTCGGATGCTGAGCCGCAACGGCGTTGCGTGTATCCACGATGAGCCGTGCCGACCGAAGCACCATGCCGTAGTCCACCGCCTGGTGATCAGTCAGAATCGCGACGCAGTCGGCCTGCGTCAGCGATTCCGGCGTGATCGTCTCACCGTGCAGCTCGAAGCCGCCAGACCAGCTGCGCGCCGACACCGTCGGCACGTGCGGATCGGCGTACAGCACCGTTGCGCCCTTGCGGTGAAGCAGTGTCATCACGTCGAGCGACGGCGACTCGCGGATGTCGTCGATGTCTCGCTTGTACGCCACGCCGAGCACGAGCACCGTCGACCCGTTCAGCGGCTTGCGGTGCCGGTTCAGGGCGTCCGCGATCTTGTCGACGACGAAGTGCGGCATCGACGCGTTGATCTGACCGGCGAGCTCGATGAACCTGGGATCGAATCCACTCTGCTTTGCCTTCCATGACAGGTAGAACGGATCGATCGGGATGCAGTGACCGCCCAGACCCGGACCGGGATAGAACGGCATGAAGCCGAACGGCTTGGTCGCCGCCGCTCGCACCACTTCCCACACGTCGATTCCGAGCCGGTCGCACATCAGCGCAATCTCGTTGACGAGGCCGATGTTCACGGCGCGGAACGTATTCTCGAGCAACTTCACCATCTCGGCGACCTGGGTGGAACCGACCGGCACGATGGTCGCGATCGCCGCAGCGTAGAGTGCCGCCGCGAGCTCGGTCGACTCCGCATCGATGCCGCCGACGACTTTCGGGACGTTGTGCGTGTTGAATTTCGGATTGCCCGGATCGACGCGCTCAGGCGAGAACGCGAGAAAGAAATCGACACCGGCTCTGAGACCAGTTGCCTCGAGCATCGGCCGGACCAGTTCCTCTGTCGTCCCCGGATAGGTGGTGGATTCGAGGACGATCAGCATTCCCGCGTGAAGGTGTGCCGCGACGGCTTCGACGGCCGACACGATGTAGGACATGTCGGGGTCTTTCGTTTTCCGCAGCGGCGTCGGCACGCAGATGTTGATCGTGTCGAGCGTGGCGATGGCGGAGAAATCGGCCGTCGCCCGAAGCTGTCGATTGCTGACGAGGCGAGCGACCTCCGCGCTCGGGACGTCGGGGATGTAAGACGTCCCCCGGCCGATCGACTCGATCTTGCGGCTGTCGAGGTCGATTCCCGTCGTGGCGAATCCGTTTCGTGCAAACTCGACGGCGAGGGGCAGGCCGACGTATCCGAGGCCGATGACGCCGACGCGCGCGCGTCGCGTCTGAATGTGATTCAACAGCTGTTGCGCAGGTGATGACATGGAAATTCAGAACCTCCAGTCCTCGACCACAGGTTTCGCCGCGCCGAACAAACCGCGGCGCAGGCGCGTCCAGAAGCCTTCCGGACCACGCAAGGATTCGTGGGATATTTTGTGGGACGATGACGTGGCGCCTTCGTAGCTCGCACGCGACACGGCAGCCGCGGCCGCAGCCTTGCCGTCGGCTGCCGGCCTTGCCGGCGGCCATGGGGGTTGCGTGACGGGAGCCGTCCGGACGTCGCGAAGGAGCCGATAACTCTCCTTCAGAACCCGCTCCTTCTCGGCGATCTGTCGCTCGCGCTCGGCCAGACGGATCTCGCGCGCATGCAGTTCCCCGTCATGCAACATCGGCGCAAGTGGTGCTGTCATCGTCGCCGCCGGCAGGGCGGCGGCGGCCGCGGCCCCAGCCTGAACTGGCGCCGCCGACATCGAAGGGGTCGCGAGCGCTGCCCCTTCCAGGGATGCGGCCGCCGCAGGAGCTGGAGTTGCCGCCCCCGGCGATACCGGCTCGGCGGCTGGTGCTGTGGCCTCGGATGACGCGCCAACGCGTGGGGGGGTGGCGGCCGCGAGTACACCCATCGACGTCAGTTCCTCGATGACCTCCTTCGTCAACGTGATGTCGATCACGTGACGTTCCTCGCCGTATCCGAACAGCAGCATCGCGTCGGCGATGATATTGATCTTTCGCGGAATCCCACAGCTGTACTGATGGATGACGTCGGTGACGGCGCGCGAGAACTCGAGCGGTGCGCCGATGGCGGCGCGCTGCAGCCGGTGATTGACGTACGCGGCTGTTTCATCGATGTCGAGTGGCTGGAGGTGATAGCTCACGGTGACGCGCTGCCGCAGTTGCTCGAGCTCGGGACGTGCGAGCACTTCGCGCAGGTTCGGTTGTCCGACCAGCAGAATTTGAATCAGCTTCGACTTTTCCGTTTCGAGGTTCGACAGCATGCGAACTTCTTCGAGGGCAGACAAGCTGAGATTTTGGGCCTCGTCGATGACGAGCAGTGCGAGCCGGCCGGCCGTTCGCTGATCCACGAGGAACTGGGCGAGATCGCGAAGCAGCAGCGGTTTGCTGCGGCCCTGCCCGGGGTCCAGGCCGAAGTCGATCATGACGGCCTCGAGCAGCTCGCGCGCGTCGAGCATCGTGTTCACCAGGCGTGAGACCGACGTTTGGCGGTCGAGATTGCGCAGCATCGTCTGCAGCAGCGTTGTTTTGCCGCAGCCGATCTCGCCGGTGATCACGACGAAGCCGGCGTGCCCTTCGATGCCGTAACGCAGGTATCCCAGAGCCTCGCGATGAACCCGGCTTAGATAGAGATAGTCAGGGTCTGGACTGAGCGAGAAGGGCCTCTCGCGCAGGTTGTAAAACCGTTCATACATGATGGACCGTTCTCCCGGTGGCGGCGGTGGACGCACCGCGCGCAGCGATTGGCGTTTGAGACCGAGGGCTGTCGAGCGCATCGATGGCGGGCAGGACCTCTCCGCACGCGCGCCAATAATCTTCAGGAAAATCGATTTCAATCCACGGAAAGCCGCGACTCTCGACCGCCCAGAGCGCACGGCGCCGGGCGAACGCGGCGAAAGCGGCCGGCAACCATTCGCGAAGGGCCCCGCGGGTAATCAGGCGGTTCATCTCATCGATGAGCACGCCAGCGCCGTCGCGGCCGAATTTTCCGATGCCGACGTTCTCGCCGTCCGCGTCGGCGGGCTCGAGGCTCTTCGAAATCGCGACGATCCGCCCGCCGCGGATTCGCACTTTCATCTCTTCGTCGGAATATTCCCGCGCGCCGCGAGCCGCCACCAGAAGTGCGTCGTCGTAGCGCGCCGTCAATAGGTCTTCGAGCAGTTGGCGTGAAAAGAGCACGTCGCTGTTGAGAACCACGAAACCGTCGGTGAGCAGGGCACGCGTGAGCCACAACGAGTACAAGCTGTTGGTGGACGCGAACCGGAGATTGTCGACCAGCCGGATGCGGCGGCCGCAGACGCGGCGGACGTCGCTCGCGCGATATCCAGCCACGACGGTCACGTCCTCGATGCCGCACGCGCGCAACGTCGAAACCTGCCGTTCGAGCAGCGTGGACGAGCCGACGCGGGCGAGACACTTCGGGAGCGCTCCGGTCACGCCGCGCAGGCGTCCTCCTCTGCCGGCCGCGAGGATGACGGCTCTCATGCACCCTCCGACACGGCCGCCGCGCGCGGACGCAGCCGTCCGCCCATCTGGGCGAGCTTCGAGACGTAGAACCGACGCTCGTCGTGGCTGATGCCGAGGAGGAACGCAATCGCGTAGACCACCACAGCCGAGATCATCTCGGCGCCGACGGCAACGAGTGAGTCGGGGATGAACACGTGCGTCGCCGCGACGTAAATGGCCATCAACGCCGCGGGCCAGACGGCGGGCCACACGGCCTCGACGAATCCGCGCCAGACGGTCAGCCGCACTCGGCGACATCCGGCCGGGAACAGCACGAACGTAGCGAGCGCCGCGACCGGAACCACTGTGCCGATTGCCACGCCTTCAAGTCCGAGCCGGCGGACAAGGGCGATGCTCAGCACGAGGTTCGCGATGGCCGTGACGATGTTCGCAAACGCGACCAGGCGGTGGCGTCCGGCGCCTTTGAGGACGGTGCCGGCCGTGGCACCCCCGACCCGCGCGATCACGCTCAAGGTGAGCAACTGGACCACCACGGCGCTGCCGTCGAATTCGGCGCCGACCCACGCGTGGACGAGTCGCTTCGCCATGAGGATGAGGGAGCCGCCAATCGACAGCACCGTGGCGAGCGACAGGCGCGTGCCGACGAGGAAAATTCGCTGCAGGCGGCCGTGTCGACGTGCCGTGTCGTTGTCAACGACCGTGGGGAAGAGCACATCGTTCAGCTGATTCGTCATTCGCTGCGTGGTTTCAGCCAGACGCTGGCCTACCGCCCAAACCGCCACGGCGCTGATGTCCATGAATGCCCCGATGACGAGCGCATCGACCGAGTAGTTCAGTTTGTTCGCCCATGTGATGAGCGCCATGTACATGCTGAACCCGGTCATCTCCCGAAGCCGCGCAAGGCTCGACAGCTTCCACTGGATACGCAACCCCGGGAAGACGCGGTAGGCGTTCGCCCGGTACACCCAATAGGTGAGCAGCCGTACGGCCGTCGTCGCGGCAACGAGCTCGACGAGGCCGTATCCGCTTATCAGCACCAGCACGTTGACGATGGCGGCGACCACCGCGCTGATCGTGCCCACGATATTGTTCACGTCGTACCGCTGGAAGCCGTTGATCACACCGCCGAACACGGTGAACGCCATCCCGGCTGCGACATTGACGCTTACGATGAGCAAGACAATTCGACCGAGGTGGATTTGCTCAGGGGACAGATGAAAGAGGCGGCCGAGGAACAATGCGACGACGACGGCGACGAGGTACGCGATGATGCCGAACGCAGTGAAGAGATAAAAGGTCGTGCTCAGGATTTCGTTGAGTGCGCGCGGATCGCGCCGCGCCCGGTACTGGGCGACGAACTTCACGAGTGCTCCGGAGTATCCGAGGTCGAGCACCGAAAAATACGCCGTGATCGATGTCGTCAACATCCACAGTCCGTAGGCGGCCGTGCCGAGGTGCGCGACGTTGAACGGAAGCACGAGGATCCCGATGGCCATTTCGGCAGCGATGGCCAGATAGCGGGTCGAGACATTTCGGGCAACCGCAAGCGTTTCGTCTTGCGGCGCCCCGATTTGTCCCTCAGTCGTGCGCATCACTTGGCGCCCCTGCCTGACAGGATGACCCTGACCGTATCGATCACGATCGTGAGGTCGAAAACGATCGACAGGTGCTTGATGTAGTACAGGTCGTAGCGCAGCTTCTCCATCGCGTCTTCGATCGACGCGCCGTACCGGTACTTCACCTGGGCCCAGCCGGTGACGCCGGGTTTGACGGCGTGCCGTTGCATGTAAAAGGGGACCGCGGCGGCGAGCTGCTGCACGAAGTACGGCCGTTCGGGTCGCGGGCCGACGAAGCTCATGTCGCCGCGCAGCACGTTCCAAAGCTGCGGCAGCTCGTCGAGACGAGTCAGCCTTATGAAGCGTCCCACGCGCGTGACGCGATCGTCCTTGTCCTTCGCCCATATCGGCGTGCCCGCCTCCGCATCGGCGCGCATCGAGCGGAACTTGCACAGCGTGAACGTGCGTCCACCTTCTCCGACCCGTTCCTGGCGGTAGAGGACGGGCCCGGACGAATCGAGCCGAATCGCAATCGCAGTCGCCGCCATCAGCGGCGCGGTGATGACACCGAGGATGATCGACAGCGCGAGATCGAGCATCCGCTTCACGAAGCGGGTCCAGCGCGATGCCCGAAAGCCGTCGGAGAAAATCAGCCAGCTCGGTTTCAGGTCGTCGATGAGGATCTTGCCGGTCAGCCGCTCGTACGTCGTCGTGGCGTCTTCGACGCGAACGCCGGAGAGCTTCGCGCGCAACAGCGCTTCAATCGGCAGGCGGCCGCGGCGATCGGACAGTCCGACGATGATGCGATCGACGTGCCGGCTCGCAACCAGCCGATCGATGTCGGTGGCGGTGCCGATGATGTCGTGACGGCGAACGTGTATTTCGGTCGTGTCGGACGACCCGCTGCTCCCCGCGTTTTGCGATCTCGATCGTGATCCGTCGCCGGCGTCGTGCGTCAGGAACCCGACGAGCCGGTACGCGAAATCCTGCTGGGTGGCGATCTGCTGCGCGAGCATCCGCGCGGTGTGGCCCGTGCCGAGGATCAGCACCCGCTCTTCCAGGTGCGGATCGCGCGCGACGTAATTGAACGTGACGCGCCAGGTAAGGACGGCGACTACGAAGACGCCGAGCGCCGTCACGAAGGTGCCCGAATCGAGAATCAGCGACGGAACGGCGATACACGCCGCCGCGAGCACGATTGCCGCCGCGCCCGCGGCCTGTAGCAACCGCACGACGAGCTCGCGATTGGAATGTACGACCGTCAGGTCGTACAGGTCGTTGTAATAGAAGCACAGCTGACACAGCGCGGTGACGATGGCGATCTTCCAGCCGGTCGCGACCACGCCGCCCGCTCCACCGTGAAGGCTCGCCGCAAGCGTCATCGACCCCGAGATCAGCACGACCTCGAAGGTGAACACCGTCAGACCTCTGGCGGACACGTTGCGGTTGAAGACCTGCATGGCTCCTTCTGACCGCTACGCCGCTTCGTTCAAGACGACGCCCAGCAGCTTCGCGGCATCGATGGCCGCGATGGCGTCGTGAATGGCCGGCTTCGACGTGTACCCGGCGCGGACGATCAGGACGATGCTGTCGACGAGCGGCGCGAGGATCCCGACGTCGGCCAGCGGCGTCGCCGCCGGCGAATCGATGACGATGCGATCGAACCGTGAACGCAGCGTCTCGAGCGTTCGGCGCATCGTCGTGGTGCCGAAGAGCTCGGCCGGATGCGCGGACTGACTCCCGGCGGGCAGCACCGAGATGTGATGCTCCTCGAGCTCGATCACTGCCTCTTCGATCGTGGCGCGGGACAGGAGCACGTCGGCGAGGCCAGGCGTCTCCGGCAACCCGAACAGTCGGCGCTGCTGCGGCGATCGAAAGTCGGCATCGACGACGCAGATGCGCTGCTGATATTCCTGCGCCATCGCGAGGCCCAGGTTCGCAGCGGTGAGGCTCTTGCCGTCGCCGCGCCCTGGACTGGTAATCAGGACGACGTTCACCGGTCCGCCGGTCTCGCTGTGCACGATGCGTGTGCGAAGGGCGCGGTACTGCTCCGCGGCGGTCGATGGCGACAGCGCTGCGAGCAGCGGCGGACTCAGACGCGTACCTGTGACCACACGCACCAACGGCACCGGCGTTGCGATGGGTGCCGCAGGCTCCGGTGCTTCGAAGGCAGACGGCGAGGCGAGCGGCGGCGTCATCGCGGCCCGTCCGTCAACGGTGCCCACCGCCGTCATGTCCTCAACCTGCGGCCGGACGCGGCGAACCGCGCCTTCGCGTTCCGCCTTCTCGAGAATGTTCTGGATTCGGCTCATAACGTGGCTCCTTGACCCTATACCGGCTGGATACGCGTCACTTCGCCGAGCACGGGCACTTCGAATTCATCCTTCAGCTCGTGCACGTCGTGGACGGAACGATCCAGATACTCGCGTCCGAGCGTGAGCGCGCCCCCCAGGCAGATACCGCTCGCTATCGCGATGAGCATCACGCGCCACGGCACTGGCTTGGTCGGTTCTGTCGGGTAGGACGCGGGATAGAGAATCGTGAACTGTTCGCCGCTGCGGTTGCGTTCGACGTTCTCCGCGATGGTCGACGCGTGCAGCTTGGCCGAGAGCTCGGAGTACTGCTGCTTTTCGAGATCGTAGTCGCGCTGCACCGTCGCGAGCTGCTGCTCGACCATCGGCGCCGCCTCGACGCGCGCCTGATACTGGCCAATCTGACGCTGCGCGTCGCTGACGGCGCGCTGCAGCTCGCGGATGCGCAGCCGCGCCATTTCGCGGTCGGCGACCAGCTGGCGATAGGCCGGATCGGTCTGCAGCTGGGCGAGCCGATCGGCTACCGGTCGTTGGCGCTCCGCGATGACGTCCTTGCGCGCGTTCGCCAGCTCTTCTTCGAGGCGCTGCACTTCGGGGTGTTTGTCCGTGTACACCGCGCGCGCCGCCGCAAGCTCCCGCTGCAGTGTGACGACCCGATTCTCGGGCGGCAGCGCCGCCTCGTTGCCGCGCGGAACGAACACGACGTCGCTGCTGCCCTGTTTCAGCCCCTCGAGTTGGCGCTCGACCATCGACAGGCGGTCCTGCTCGCTGCGCAGCGCGGTCGCGTTCGCCTCGAGCTGCTGCCGAAGACCGGAGAGCGTCTGCAGATTGGCTGGCGTCTGCTCCGGCAGGCGGCCCATGTGCGCTTCCTTCGCTTTCCGGAGGCGCGCCTCGAGATCGGCGAGCCTCACCTGGCTGGCGCGGAACTGTGTCGCGATAAAGGCAGACGTGTCCTCCGCATGCTCGGCGCGGAGCTTCGAGTTCTCGTCGACGAACACCGTCGCAAGACGATTCGCGATTCTCTGAGCCCGCGCTGGATCGCCGTCGGTGAACGACACGACGAACGTATCGAGACGACGGATTTCGTTCGTATTCGCGACCGGTTCGGGGACCGTGATGTCGATAGAGCGGCGCAGCCTCGCAATCTGCGGATCGTTCGGCGCGCCAGATCCAAGCCGTTCCTCGCGCACGACGCGCGCGAGAATGGGGAGGCTGACGAGCTGCTGCGACATCGCTCGCATGCGCTCCTGGTTGTCGAGCAGCGTCGTCTGGTTGACGAGACTTGGAGACACGATCGGCGCCGCGACTCCGAGCGTCGTCGTCGAGCGATACTCCTTCGGCAGGAAGCGCACGAGCGCGAGCCCCACGAACACCGACGACACGATGGGAGCGACGAGCCACCACTTGCGGCGTCGGACGACCGACAGGTAATCGAGGGCATGAACGTGGGTTTCTTCCATCAGCGGATCCTCACCGGTTTGGCTGTGATGACTTGGACGCCGAATCGATTGCGGTCGAGGGTGCCGCCCGGCAACGTCGTCGTCTGCAGGGCGCTGGCATAAAACCCTTCGACGCGCATCCACGGCTGCGTCAGATAGCCGATCGATGCTTCGAACCATCTCGAGTCGAGGCTCGTGTCGACCGCCTGCAGATAACTGTTCGTACGCCACGAAACCGCCGACCGCGTGTACACCTTGCGATCCAGCGGCATGTACACGCGCACCGAGAACTCCTTGCTGTCGGTCGTGCCGGCGAATCCGAACGATGGCGCGAACGACCGGTCGTAGATCACGTCCAGAGTCCCTTTCCGGATCTGATAGGCGAGGCCGGCGTGATAGCGCGGGCTCGTGTGCGCCGGCGCGAGGCTGCTCTCGCCGAGGTGCGATATGCCACCGGCGGCATAGATCCGCATCGCGACGGTCAGCTTGCGCTCGAACCCGGCGGCGGTGTTCTCGATGTCGAAGGTTTCCGATCTGCCCACGCTCGAGAATTGGCGGTCGTACTCGACCGTGAGCGCCGTGAGGTCGGACAACTTGTGTCGGAGGAACAGCAATCCGCCGTGACTCTCGCCGCCGAGCAACTGGCTGAACGTCGGAACCGGGTCGAACCGGACCCAATCGAAGTGGTACGACGCCGTAATCGACGTCCGCTTCGTCAGGTCGGCCTCGATTCCGGTCCGGAGGTCGTTCACGCGTGCGCCGGTGCGCAGAAACGGAATGCCGATGAGGAGAGACAGTTCCGTTGTCGGAGTGATCGCGAGCATGTCGTTGGCGAACATCGTCACGTGCTTCGACAGCGACCGCCGTGCCGACACCGAGGCGTGCTGGTCGTAGCTGTCGAGCGTGTTCAGCTCGCGGTAGATCAGAAATGCACCGTCGTAGCTCGCCGAGAACTGTCCCCGGCGGCCGACGAATTCGGCGTCGCCGCGCGGGTTCATCACGTTCAGCAGATCCGCCCGCGTGTCGTCGCCGCGCCCTTTGAGCAGCACATTGGAGTCCCAGCTGGCGCCATAGAGCAGCGACGGCGTCAGATTCCAGCCGCCGGCTGGCAGCTCTGTGGACGTCGGTGCGCCGGCGGATCCCACTCGCAGGTCCTGTGCCGACACGGTCGACACCGTCGCCAGCAGGACCGCTGCCAGCGACGGCAGCACTCTGTTGGAATATCGGACCATGGCCGCCTCAATCAGGAACGACGATGGTGTCGCCGGGCCGCAGGTAAACCGGCGTGCTGCCGCGGATCGCGTCCTTGTAGTTGAACGCGATCGTCTGCACGCCGAGCGCAGACCGCCGGAGGATCCGGATGTTCTTCGCGTTGGCGAAGTCTTTCAAGCCGCCGGCGATCGCGAGCGCCTGCAGGACGGTCAGCTGGCTCTGGATCGTCACCGCGCCGGGATGGTTGACCTCGCCGGTCACGTACGCGACGGCCGGTGTGGCTTCGACGACGATCACGGTGACGACCGGATTCGTCATGTACTCCTTCAACTGCTTCGCGATGACGTCGCGCAGCTCGATCGGCGTGCGGCCGGTCGCCTCGAGATCGCCGAGGAGCGGCAGCGTGATCTTGCCGTCGGGGCGAATCTGGACCGACTGGGACATCTGCGTATCGCGATAGACCTCGATGCGCAGCTTGTCGCCGGGCGCGAGGCGGTAGTCGTCGACCAGCGCCGGCGCAGATTGCGACGCCTTCTTGTCGTCAGGATCCTTGCCGGCGGCGGACACCGGCGCCGATAAACAGAGCGCGACCGTCGACAACGTGAGGACGGATGAGACGATCCGTGGGTGTTTGGTCATGGATGCTCCCTCAGTTCTTCTCGGCGGAGGAAGAGGTGTGGCTGCCGCCGCGCCAGTTCACAATCGGCCGCGACATGGCCTGGCGCTTCAGCGAATCGGCGTCGACGGCGTGCGTCGGATAGCAGGCGGCGCCCACGGCGATGCGCAGCGCGGTGGGGAACTCGTAGTTCTCGATCCGCGACACGACGCGATCGATCACGCGCGTGGAGTGCTCGAAGTCGGCGTCGAGCAGCACGAGCGCAAGGGCGCCGGTCGCCGTGTGGCCGAGCAGATCCGTGTCGCGCACTTCGCGGCCGATGATCTCGGCGACTTCGTGCAGCGTTCCTTCGTCGGCCGTCACCACCATTCCCTCCCATTCGCGGCTGGCTTCCACCGTCACCAGCGTCAGGAAGTTCTGGGACCGCACCGCGCGCTTGAGCTCTGAATCGAGGACGAACTCGAACGCGCCGGGCGTCAGCAGCCTGCCGCCCTCTTCGTAGAACGCACTACTGGCCATGTCGTTATGAAGCCTTGTCGAGGCCGTTTTCTTTGATCTTGTAGAGCAGCGCCTTGTAGCTGATGCCTAGAATTTCTGCGGTTTCCTTGCGGTTCCACCTGGTCTGCTGCAGCATCTTGAGAATGAGCTCTCGCTCGGCCTGCCGCGCCGCCTCGCGCGAGATGTCCTTCAGCGAGTAATTGCCCGCCTCCGTGGCCGCAATCGCGATCTCCGCGGGCGTCGGCCGCGCAGCGGGCGCCGGCGTCGCGCCCGACGCCTGCGATCCGTTCGCGCGCGCGGGTACCGTGTGATGACTGCCGGCGGCCTGGTGACCGTTGCCGGAAGCGCCGGCGGCCGGATACTGGATGCGGTGCGCGGCCATCGCGATGCCGTGCTGGATCTCCTTGCGGATCGGCGCTTCGCTGCCGAGCACCACGGCCCGCTTGATCAGGTTCTCGAGCTCGCGCACGTTGCCCGGCCAGTCGTGATCCATGAACAGCCGCATGGTGTCGGCCGACACGTCGGTATGAGGTTTGTTGTATTGAACGGAGTACTTCTTGAGGAAGTACTCCGTGAGGATCGGAATCTCCTCGCGGCGCTCGCGCAGCGGCGGCAGGTTGATCGACACGACGTTGAGCCGGAAGAACAGATCCTCGCGGAACTGTCCTTCGGCGACGGCCTGCTCGACATCGCGGTTGGTGGCCGCAATGACGCGTACGTCGACGCGCATGTCGTGCTTGCCGCCGAGACGCGAGAACTCGCCGTCCTGGAGCACCTGCAGCAGCTTGGCCTGCAGCGGAAAGCTCATGTCGCCGATCTCGTCGAGGAACATCGTGCCGTGGTTGGCGAACTCGAACTTGCCCGGCTTCTGCTGAATCGCGCCGGTGAACGCGCCGCGCTCGAAACCGAATAGCTCCGATTCCAGCAGCTCGGTCGGCAGCGCGGCGCAGTTCACCTTCACGAATGGCTTGTCACGTCGGAGCGAGGAGGCATAGAGCGCCCGCGCAACAAGCTCCTTTCCGGTGCCGCTCTCGCCTCGAATGAGGACGGTGACGTCGGTGTCGGCGACGCGCTCGATCAGATCGCGGACTTCGGCCATCTTCTCGCTGTTGCCGAAGAGCAGGTTGTGCTGCTCCTGCGACTGCAGCTGCTCGCGCAGCGTGGCGACCTCTCGACTGAGCTGCCGCTGTTTCAGCGCGTTGGCGAGCGGCACCTCGAGATCGGTTGCGTCGAATGGCTTGCTCACGAAATCCGAAGCGCCGAGCTTCATCGCCTGCACGACCGTTGTCGTGCGTCCCTGACCCGAGACGACGATGATGGGGACCTCGCGATCGATCTTCTTCAAAGCCGCGAGCGCCTCGAGTCCGTCCATGGTGCCGGGGATCACGACGTCGAGAATCACGGCGGCCGGCCGCTCGGCGTGGTACCGCTTGACCGCCTCTTCGGCGCTGCCGACAGTAATCGCGGAATAGCCACGGTCGCAGAGGAACGATCGCAGGAAGTTACACATCGTCACATCGTCGTCCACGACCATGACTTGGAGTTTGCCGTTGAGATTCATAAGCGACACGTCGGCAGTATTCAGCAATGGCAGTGCCACTGCGGAAAATTAGTCGTGTGATTGGAGATTCCTACGGTTTGCTCTGAGGAAAGCGTTTCAGTGAAAGGACGGCCGATGACGCAACGGAAGAAAACTTCTCACTGTAGTGTACAACGATACTCTTCCGTGCGCGCTCACTTGCGAGAGATCCCACACTCCTTGATTTTGTTGAGCAGGGTCTTGTAGCTGACGCCGAGCTGCTCCGCGGCGCGGCGGCGGTTCCAGTGCACCTGCCTCAGCGTATCTTCGATGATCGTGCGCTCGGCCTTGATTGCCGCGGCCTTCGCGACGTCCGCGAGCCGCGATCCGACCGGCGCCATCGCCACAGGTTCTTCCGGCTGCACCGCCTCGTCGTCATCTGCAGCGTCGACGAGGTCGGCCGGATCCTCGCGGAGATCGTCGGGCTCCTCGATCGCGACGCCGCCCGCGTGGCCGTGCGGATGCATCGCACCGCCTGCGCCGGCGGCGGCGTACGCGGCGATGCCGCGCGGCGCGCGCGTCATCTCGCGGACGACGAGCTGCTCGTCCTGCAGAATCACGATCCGCTTGATCATGTTCTCCAGCTCGCGGATGTTGCCCGGCCACTCATAGGTCTGAAAGAGGTGCTGAAGCTCGTCGGACAGCTGGCGCTGCGGCCGGTTGTAGCGCCGCGCATAGCGGTCGATGAAGAACTGTGTGAGCTGCGGAATCTCGGCGCGCCGCTCGCGCAGCGGCGGCACCGTCACCTCGATCACCTTCAGACGATAGTAAAGATCTTCGCGGAACTCACCGTGCTGGAGCATGACTTCGAGGTCGCGGTTCGTCGCCGCGACGACGCGCACGTCGACGTTGATCGATTTGTTGCTGCCGAGCTTCGTGAACTGCGCGTCCTGTAGCACGTGCAGCAGCTTCGCCTGCAGCGCGGCTTTCATCTCCGCGATCTCGTCGAGAAAGATCGTGCCCGTGTCGGCCTGTTCGAACTTGCCGACGCGCGTCGTCGCCGCGCCGGTGAACGCGCCTTTCTCGTGGCCAAACAGTTCGCTCTCGAGGAGCTCGGCCGGCAGCGCCGCGCAGTTGACCTTGACGAACGGCTTGTCGCGCCGGAGCGATCGCTGATGGATGGCGCGGGCGACGAGCTCCTTGCCGACGCCGCTCTCGCCGCGAATCAATACGGTGACGTCGCTGTCCGACACCTGCTCGATGACCGATGCGATCGTTTTCATGTCGGGGCTGTCGCCCCAGAACAAGAACGCCCGGTCCTGGTCGTCGCTCAGCTGCCGCCGCAGCTCGGTGATTTCTGACACGAGGCGTGTTTTCTCGATAGCGCTCTTGATCGCGGCGTCGAGCGCGATCTCGCCGAGCCCCTCGGGATCGTCCGGCTTCACAACGTAGTCCGCAGCGCCGAGGCGCACGGCCTCGACGATGGTGGAGGCCTGCTCGCGTCCCGACAGCATGATCGCCTGCAGATCCGCCTTCGCGGACTTGAGCGCGCGCAGCGTCTCGATGCCGTTCATGCCCGGCATCATCACGTCGAGGAGGACGATGTCGGGCGGATCGCCTGCCTTGACGGCGGCCACCAGTTCGTCGCCGCGCGAGTAGGACCGGGTTTCGTAGCCGCGGAGTGACAGGAAGGTACGAAGATAATTTGCGAACGCGGAATCGTCGTCCACGACCGCGACGTAGGGCTTCTTCAACGGTTACTCCGTAATCGGAAAACGAATGACGATCGCGTTTTTCTGCAGCCCCTCAGGCTCCGCCGGAGACCAGACATCGCCGCCAAGCCGCTCGATGACGCGCCGGGCGAGCGGCAGCGCCAACCCGAGGCCTCCGCGTTTCTCATACAACACGCCAGCGGGGCTGTCGTATGCGGCCGCTACGCTTTCTTCGTCGGCGATGATGACGAGGGCCGCGCTCCGACCCTCCAGCCGTTCGCGCCGGCACTCCGCAATCACCGTTGTCTGACCGGTCTTCTCACGCAGAATTGCTCGAAAAATCGCGTCAAATGCTTTGCGGAGCCGCATCGCGTCGCCTGTCATTCGCGCTCCGGTGCCCATCCCGCGAATCTCAAACCGGACTCCGCGATCACGACCCTCTTGCACATGCTCGGCCACTTCTGCCGCAAGCGTGAAGATGTCGAGCGGCTCTCGCCCGAGCTCGAGCGTTCCAGCCTCGGCCTTGGCGATATCGCTGAGCTCCTGGACGATTTCAACGAGGCGCGCGCACGACTTCTCGGCTTCGTCGATCATTTTGCGCTGTCGCTCGTTCAGCGTGGTATCGCGCTGGAGCATCCGGAGATAGCCGCCGACCACGCTGGCCGGCGTTCGGAATTCGTGGACCGCGAGAGAGAGAAGGTGGGGATCGCATTCGCGTGAGGTCGAGGTTGGCATCACGTTGCTCATCGTTCCGCGTCGAGCGTAACACAGGCCAACTTGAGAAAATGGGTTCCGCAAAAGGCCACTCAATAGACTGCCGCGGAAGCCAGTCATCGCCGGGAAATCATACGAACCCAATGGTTTGTGCGAGGTCAGCGATCTCTGCGCTTGCGGTACGTCCCTTGAACTCCGCACATGCGATACGAAATGGCTGACCGTCACGGACGTGGCTGAAAGATGCGGGCAAGAATGCGGAAACGGTATCGAATTCTCGTTCTCGCGGCGATTGTCGCCGCACTGGTCGTGCCGGTTGGATACGCCCTGTCGATAGAACCGCAACCGGTCGCCAAGTACGCGCGCACAGGCGTCGTCGCCGCACCATCCGCCTCCGTCGTGGCGTCGCCGGTGTTGATTCGTGCCGCTTCAGGCTCTGACGCAATCGCGGATTCACGATATCCCTCCGTCCCCGACTCGGCGAAGCTCCTGCTGGTCGGCAGCGCCCTCCTCGGTCTTGCCGCGATGATGCGCAAGGCCATCTGAAGCCTGAGCCTCCGTCGACACTGTGTGCAGCGTATGTCTGCACTCCCAGGTCGGCGGAGGTTTTTCGGGCTCACCGACCACCATAGAACGCAGCGACCGCAGAGTTCGTAGCGTAGTCTTTCGTACGGTCTCAGCGATGGTTCGTTGACGATCCGTAAAATGATTCGCGGCGATCTCGGCGCTCTCTACGTTTTACGGTTTGATGGTTCCCATAAGCGTCGTCATCCCGGTCTTCCGCGACGAAGCCGCGCTGGCCCGAACGATCGACTCGACCGATTTCAACGGATGCGAACTGATCGTGGCGTCGACGCCGGACGACCGCGGGCCGCTGGCGTTGCTGCGGGCGCGGCGGCCCGATATTCTGTGGCTTGAAACCCGGCGAGGCCGGGGGCATCAAATGAATGCAGGCGCGGACGTCGCGCGCGGCGACTGGATCGTTTTTCTTCACGCCGACACGCTGCTGGCGCCGCGGTGGCGCGACGCGGTCGAAGCGGCCGATCGCGATCCATGCGCCGCATTCGGTTGCTTCAGGTTCAAGCTCGAGTCGCCTCTGCTCGTGGCGCGGGCGATCGAAGCCGGTGTGCGCGCCCGCGTGCGGCTCCTCGCGCTGCCGTACGGGGATCAGGCGTTGTTCATACGGCGGCGCCTGTTCCAGGCGCTCGGCGGCTACGCGGACATCCCGCTCATGGAAGACGTCGACCTGGTGCGCCGGCTGCGATCGCACGGGACCCTGTTCAGGTCGCGGCTGCCGGCACTGACATCGGCGAGAAAATGGGAACAGGACGGCTGGATTCGGCGCACTGCGCGGAACCTGATGCTATTGGCGCGCTATTTCGCGGGAACGTCGCCTGAGCGGCTCCATCATCTTTATAATAACGACCATGCTCATCAAACGCCCGGCCGACATCCGCAGCTCTGAGATCACCGACAAGAAGCTGTATCTGAATCGTCGCGAGTTCATCCGCGCGGCCGGCGTCACGGGTGTGGCCGCGGCCGCCGGCGCGATCGGCGCCGAGGCGCTCGTCGAGGCCAAGGGCGCGGCGCACGGACGCAAGCTCGCCAACATCAAGAAGAGCCCGTTAAGCGTCTCTAACGAGAAGATCAACTCGTGGGAAGACATCACGAGCTACAACAACTACTACGAATTCGGCACCGACAAGGACGGGCCGGAGCAGTACGCGCGCGACTTCAAGACGCAGCCGTGGAAGGTGTCGATCGAAGGCGAGTGCGCGAAGAAGGGCGTGATGGACCTCGAGGACGTCCTCAAGGGCGAAACGCTCGAGGAGCGCGTATACCGCCACCGCTGCGTCGAGGCGTGGTCGATGGTCATTCCGTGGGCCGGGTTCCCGCTCTCGAACTTGATCAAGCGGTGCGAGCCGACGTCGAAGGCGAAGTACATCGAGTTCACCACGGCGTACGACCAGCGCCAGATGATTGGCGTCCGCGTGCCGGTCCTGAACTGGCCGTACAAGGAAGGGCTGCGGATGGACGAGGCAATGCACCCGCTGACGATCCTCGTCGCGGGCCTCTACGACGAGGTGCTGCCGAACCAGGACGGCGCGCCGCTGCGCCTCGCGGTGCCGTGGAAGTACGGCTTCAAGCACATCAAGTCGATTGTGAAGGTGAAGTTCGTCGAGAAGCAGCCGCTCAACACGTGGCAGGAACAGGCGTCCAACGAGTACGGCTTCTACGCCAACGTGAACCCGTCGGTCGATCATCCGCGCTGGAGCCAGGCGACCGAGCGGCGCATTGGCGAGTTCTTCCGGCGCAAGACGCTGCTGTTCAACGGCTACGGCGATCAAGTGGCTTCCCTCTACGCCGGCATGGATCTGCGAAAGAACTACTAACATTGCGGATTGATTGCGCCCTTCGACGCGCTCAGGGCGCCCCGAGGTTGTCGAGGGGCGGATTTCGGATTGCGGATTGATTGACGATTCAATCTTCAATCAATCCGCATTCCGAAATCCGCAATGCCGATTCGCATTCTTAAAATTCTGATATTTGTCGCCGCGCTCGGCCCTGTGGCCTGGCTGATTCGGGCCGGTCTCACCGGCAACCTCAGCGCGAACCCGCTCAGCGACATCACCAACGAGACCGGTGTCTGGACGCTTCGGTTCGTCTGCGTCACGCTCTCGATCACGCCGCTCCGGCGGCTCACCGGCTGGAACGCGCTGATTCGTTTCCGCCGCATGACGGGACTCTTCGCGTTCTTCTACGGCACGCTCCACTTCCTCACCTACGTCATCGTCGATCGCTTTGCCGGTCTCGATTTCCCGCACGGCATCGTCGCGTGGACCACGGTCGTGAACCTCGCAAAATCGGTCAGCGAGGACATCTACAAGCGGCCGTTCATCACAGTCGGGTTCGCCACGTGGTGCACGATGCTGCCGCTGGCGGTGACGTCGACTGCCGGGTGGATCCGGCGGCTCGGCGGGCGACGATGGAGCAGGCTGCACCGACTGGTCTACGCGACCGGCGTCCTCGGCGTGCTCCACTACTGGTGGCTGGTGAAGGCTGACGTGCGCCGCCCGCTGACGTACGGATTCATCGTCGCCGTGCTGCTGGCGTCGCGCGTGTACTGGTCGAGGCTGCGCAGCGTGTCGCCCGCTGCGGCGCCGCGCGCGGCGAAATCGAGCGTGAGACTGTAGTTTGGAGCGCGATGCTTCAGCCGAGCGTCATCGACGCGCCGCCGTCGCGATCTTCGCCCGCGCGCCCTCGTCGGGCGGCAAGTCGCGTCTCGTCCCCCATATCGCTGAACCGCGTTTGACCTCGCTGCGCGCCGCACTGCTGGCCGACACCCTCGATGTCGTGTGCCGGTTCGGCAGCGTCGATCCGTTCGTGTTTTACACGCCCCATGACGGCGGCCACGAGATCGCGGCGCTCGCGCCCTGCGCGGTGACGCTCGTCGCGCAGCGCGGCGGCGATCTCGGCGCGCGGATGCTCGCTGCACTGCGTGACTTGATCGAGGTCCGCCGACACGCGCCGGCGATTCTCGTCGGGTCCGACATCCCGTTGCTCGCCGCCGAGCATCTCTTCGAAGCAACCGACGCGCTGCGCCGGAACGGCGGCGTCGTCGTCGGTGGGGCGGATGACGGCGGGTACTATCTGATCGGGATGAACGAGATCCACGAAGGGCTGTTCGATCGCATCGCGTGGGGCGGCGACTCGGTGCTGATTGATACGCTCACGCGCGCCGATCGCCTCGGCGTCGGCGTCAGCCTCGTGCGCGGCGGATACGACGTCGACACGATCGACGATCTGCGGCGCGTCGAACGCGATCTCACGCGCGAACCGCCGGAGCGCGCCCGGCATCTGCGCGAGTGGTTCGTGGATGCCACGAGCGGTTTCACGGGATCGTGATGCGGCCGTCGGTCGGCTGGGTGATCTCCTGCTTCTGCTTCACGAACTTCTCGAACGCAGTCACCAGCAGGTCTCCCGACTCGGGTGCGATGAGCACCCTTGAACACGCTTGAGGCCACTGACGGCGACAGAAAATCGCCTGCGAGGACGACGAACGGCATCCGTCCGGCGCGCGCGAGCAGCGCTGCTTCAGCGTCGCGACCCGCGCGAGGCCGCCCAGGCCGTCGATCGGCACCGTCGAGTACACGTCGTTGACCTGCAGGAACATGACCGGCGCACAATTGCGCGGGTGCGCCGCCTTGTCTTGAAGCTGTGCGTTGGCGACTGTCATCCGTCTGGAGCCGGACGCCACGTACGTCGCCGACGGCACGAACGCCGCGGCGGCGATGGCGAGCGCCGCGAGCAGACGTTTCATCGGTGCTCGATCCATTTGGGCATCTGCGTGAGGTCGACGTTGCCGCCGCTGAGGATGACGCCGACGCGCGTGCCGCGAATCGGCATCGCGCCTTCGAGCGCTGCCGCCGCGCCCAGCGCGCCGGTCGGCTCAACGATCAGCTTCAGGCGTTCCCAGAGGTAGAACATCGTGCGCAGCAGCGTCGGATCGTCGACTGTCGCCATGTCGGCGACGCATTCGAGGACGATTGGAAACGTGAGCTGACCGAGCGACGGCGTCCGGGCGCCGTCGGCGACCGTTTTGGGGTTGTGGACCGTCTGCAGCCGCTTCGAGCGAAACGATCGAGTCGCGTCGTCGCCGGCCGCGGGCTCGACGCCGATCACCTTGCAGTCCGGCGCGAGCGCACGCGCCGCGATCGCCGATCCCGACAGCAGTCCGCCGCCGCCGCACGGGACGAACAGATAGTCGAGCGGGCCGATGTCTTCGATCAGCTCGCGCGTCGCCGTGCCCTGGCCTGCGATGATGTGCGCGTGATCGTAGGGAGGAATGAGCGTCAGGGCGCGCTCGCGCGCGAGCCGGCGGCCGATCTCCTCGCGGTCCTCGCGATCGCGGTCGTACAGCACGAGCTCGCCGCCGTACCCTTCGGTGGCGAGTCGCTTCACCTCCGGCGCGTCCGATGGCATCACGATGACGCGCGGAACGTTCAACACCTGTCCGGCCAACGCGATCGCCTGTGCGTGGTTGCCCGATGAGAACGTCACCACACCCCGCTTCCGCTCGTCGCCGGTCAGCCGCGACAGCGCGTTGTAGGCGCCCCGGAACTTGAAGGCGCCGCCGCGTTGCAGGTTCTCGCATTTGAAAAACAGCTCGGCGCCGATGCGGCGGTTGATGGTCCGGGACGTGGCGACGGGCGTGTGGTGCGCGGCGCCCGCAATCTGCCGCGCCGCGCTTTCGATGTCGGCAAAGGTCGGAAAGGTCATTTCAACGCGCCGCTCACCTCTTCGTACACCTTTCTCACGGCGATCGGCCCCTGCGATTTCGCGAGCGTCCATGACGCGTACTCGCCGAAGTCGGCCCGCCTGATTGCCTCGTCGACCGGCACGCCCGAGTTGTAAAGCCTCGCAGCCTCCGCGACGACTGCCCGCAGCGCCTTGTGATAAGCCGCGAGCTCCTGGCGCAACACAGGTCCCGATTCGGTGTGACCTGGAAGATAGATATCCGCGTTCATGGCTTCCGCGCGGTCAAGCGCTTTCAGCCATTCGCGTGGATACGCCGATCGCATCGCGGAGAAGACGCGGCTGAGAAACGTCTCGCGCAGAAACGGGATCTCTGTCGCGGGAGAAAGGCGCTCAGATCGCCGCCGGTGTGTGCGCGTCCCAGAAAGACGATCTCGACATCTTCACCGCCAAGTTTCAACGGCAACTTGTCGGCAACGACCTGCGCGTTCGAAAGCGGCTTCCAGCCGTTCGGTTGCCGCTCGGGGGTTGCCCTCGACGCTGGATGAATGACGTACGTGATGCCGGGTGGAAACGAGACATTGCCTCCCGTGTGATCGCCGTGATCGGAGTAGACGACGACGTACTTGATTGGCCGGACCGTGACCTTCGCAATCGCATCGATCAGTCCTTTGGTCGCCACCGGACTTCCTTGTCCGTCCGCGACGAGGACGCCGCCATCCATGACGACGAACATGTTGGTCGTCGTGAAATGCTCGCCGTCCGCGTGATAGTCCTCGTAAGCGTAGAGACGTTATCGGCCACCTTCACCGTGCGTGGGGATTGCCGGCGCCGGCGCGGCGGCCAGTATCGCGATGAAGAAGCTGAGCATGCGCATGAGCTGCCATCATCCTAGCCGCTCTGGCACAGAATTGGCGAGCCCGTGCTGGAATTGCTCGGCTGGACGCATCCACGCGAGATCCGCATCCACGCGAGATCGAGGATGCTACGGGAATTGTGGGTGGGACGATCGCGAGTTGACGACTGCAGTTGTGCGTTGCCGGCTCATCCCGCGCGAATCAGAATGCGCGCACCTGTGCTAAAATCGGGTGTTCGAACAGTGACGCGGGGTGGAGCAGTCCGGTAGCTCGTTGGGCTCATAACCCAAAGGTCGCGGGTTCAAATCCCGCCCCCGCAACCAACTGTACCGGCACAATGAGGTCGCCACTTTCTGGCGACCTCGTTGTTTTTCGGGCGACGGTCAGCATCGCGGCCAGGTTGCCTCTCAGCTCGATCCGAAGCTGGCCGGACTCCGGCGTCAAGACGATCGCTTCAATCAGCCCACGGAGCATTTCTGAGGCTTCGAGGCGCGTGTCCTCGCGCTGGAGCGCCGCGGCGAGTTCCTCGACCTTGCTGCGGTAGAGGTCGGCCATGCTCGGGTGCAGGAGTGGAGGTGGTTCGTCCGCCACCTTGAGCTGCGCCTCGAGCTCCTCCCTGCGTTTGGCGTTCGCGAGTAGTTCTTCCTTCGCCTCGCTCGCAGGTAACTGGTCGTCGAGAACGAGATCGATCAGCTTCTTCCGTCGGCTTTCGATCCGCGCGAGCTCGCGCTTCGCTGAGTTGATCCTGGCGCCGCGCTCCATCCGGAGGCGGTTCATTTCCTTCGCGAATTCGCGGCAGAACTCCTCGAAGAAATCCTTGCGCATCAACTTGTCCTGGAGCGCCCGGAGAACCCGCGTCTCGACCTCCTGACGGGGAATCGTCAGTCGGTTATCGCACGTGCCGCGACCGCGAGCACCGAAGCATCCGAGGTGCTCGCGGGAGTACACAATGAATCCGGCGCCGCAGACGCCGCACTTCGTCAGGCCGGAGAACATGTACTTGGGTCGTCTGAACTGATTGAATCGCTCGGCCTGGCCCCACTTCCGCTGAATCGATGCGTACCGATCTCGCACGGCTTGCCAAAGCTCGTCGTCCAGGATCCGGAGCTCGGGCACGTCCTTCGTGATCCACTCGGATTGCGGATTCGTCCGGGCGATGCGCCTGCCGGTGTCCGGATCTTTGAGGAACCGCTGGCGATTCCATACCAGACGCCCAACGTACAGCTCGTTGTGAAGAATGCCGATCCCGCGCTTCGGATTCCCGTGAATTGTGCTCGGACTCCAAAGAGCGCCCTGCGGACCTGGAATGTCCTCTTTGTTCAACGTCTTCGCGATGTGCTTCGGCGAGGCGCCTGCAGCGTAGTCGCGGAAGATCCTGCGAACGATGGCAGCTTCGTCTGCGTTGATCTCGCGTTCGCCGGTCGTGACGGCGCCGTTTTCCAGCCGCCGCACGACGCGGTAGCCGTAGCACAGACCGCCACCCGACTTGCCGGTCTCGACGCGTCCGCGCAGGCCTCGCCGCGTCTTGTCCGCGAGCTCCTTGAGGAACATCGCGTTCATCGTTCCTTTCAGGCCGATATGCAGGAACGTGATGTCGCCCTCGGCGAGCGTGACGATGCTCACGCCGGCGAAAGTGAGTCGCTTAAACAGGCCGGCGGTGTCCTCCTGGTCGCGGCTGAATCGATCGAGCGATTCAGCGAGCACGACGTCGACCTCCTTGCGAAGCGCCGACTGCATCATTGCTTGGAAGCCTGAACGTAACAGTGTCGCGCCCGAGACGGCGTGGTCCGAGTACTCGTTCGAGATCTGCCATCCTTGCCGCCGTGCGAATTCTCGGCAGATCCTGAACTGGTCAGCGATCGAAGCCTCTCGCTGGTTGTCGGAGGAATACCGCGCGTAGATCGCAACTTTCATTGCACGCCCTCAGGAGTGGAGTGGTCTACCCGAGCGCCCGTCGACTCGCGTTCGAAGACTTCGCGTGCCGCTTGACGCGCCAGCAGTCGCGCGAGCGCGCGGAGCGCTTCGCCGCACTTGTCATCCGCTATCGTCTTGCCGCGATGTTCGTCGAGATGAGGATCGCGGCCCGGTGGCCAGTCGCGCGATCGTCGCCCTCGCATGATAACTCCGCTTCAACAGACGGTCCACGAATTGACTCGACGATGTGCCGCGATGGCCTAAGGCCGAGGACCGTTCTGAGAACGGAGCGGCGAGTGCGCAGCGGCGCTTGCGCCGTTGGCGTTGTGGCGGACCGTGCATGAAACGCGATGCGGTCGTCGCGTTCACGGCCCGGCGCAAAATCGAAAACGGGAACGCCGAACGCACCCGTGATGATCACGAATGCGTCCGACGTTCCGCTCGGCCGCGTTGGCGAGTCTCGTAAGGAGGCTCGCTTCAGGCGCCTTCGACAGAACCCGGCATCAGTGTCAGGCTCTCTGACCACGAGCGCTGCGCGCTAGCAGTCTCGATGAGCCCTAATCGTTTCCGCTCGCCGGCGCCTTCAGCAGCCGGCGACTAACGACGGTCTACGCGACCCGACAACCGATTGCTTAATGGGAGCTTGCTGCGCGTTGCCCTAAGGGCAGCGGGAGGAAGCGGCTCCGCGCGGCCTGAGGCCACGTGGAGGGGTGGCGAGAATCGCCACGGGAGAGATGATTGAAGCTACGCTTCTCGGCCAGTGGCTGTCAAGCGAAACGCTCCGGAATGGGAAGCTGCCAGCGCGCACCGCTCCGAACCGCGATTTTACGGGAGCGTCGTCGCGCGTCAAGGCTTCCCTCGCTGCGCTCGGCGCTTCGCGGCCTTGACCCGCGGGCCTCCGCTCCCGTTGGGTAGCCTTACCGGAGCGCCGCCAGAATCATTCTGCTACGCTCCGTGCGAAGAACCGATCGAATTGCCAGCTCAAGTCGCGCGGCCTTACAGAGATCGTAGTCGTAGCGCGGCGGACCGTTAAGAGTAGAATCGCCGCGAGGTACCGCTCGAAGCCATGACGGCGACGAGAGCATCACGTCGACGATCAGAGCGCGGGCCGACGAAAAAAAAGCCGCACATCCTCAAGCGGCACCGCCACGGCCACGTTCGTTGATGCGCTCCATAATGCCGGCGAAGACCTGGCCGCATATCTTGACCTGTCGAGAGCGAAGCGCCGGGCCGAAAGACGTCCTGACGCCCTTGAGCTGTCGTCCGACAGCATCTTGACTTCGCGGCCCGCCGAATTGCCTTCCTGACGCAGAATCGATTCCGTCAATAAGCAACTGGACACTAAGGACTTACCGTTCGTCTGCGTTTTTTGTATCATCTGATTCAGAACTTCATTGACTCTAGGTCTATTTGTATCATATGATACGCAAATGACATCGCTCTCCTGTATTGATGAGGCGTAGATGGCGGAGCCGGAGGAACCCCAGCAGGCTACCGCGCGCCTCGACAGCATTCGACGTGACCTCGCCGTTCTATGCAGGAGATCCCGAGCCCGGGTGCTCGGTTGGCCGTGCGACTGGCGGCCTCGAGCTGTGGTCGATCCCCGCGATCCGGATCAGCAGGTCTTCACCGAGGTCGGGGCATGGGAATTCATCGCCGAACTCCTCGAGAGCGGCAACGAAATACAGGAAATCGAATTGGACAATCCGCGCGGCAAAACCGGCTACGTCATCTTGGCAAGCGGTGGAGCTCAGCGACTAGATATCTACATCAAACTTCAACTCGGTAATGGCGCCGTCATCGGCCGCAGCTTTCATTACAGCGAAAAAGGTCAACGACAATGATTCTCGGTACTAAGAACGCGTCATCGTCGACTCGCACCAAGAATCCTCGTTGCGCGAACTGCGGTAGTTCGAACGTCTCCACGTTGATCGAGACTGATCGTTTCACCCATGGGGTCGGATCGTCTGCAGCGGAATTGTCCGTGGAGGTTCCTGTCAGAACCTGTGCCGATTGTGGCACGCAGTTTACCGACGAGGACGCCGAACGACTTCGCCACGACGCGGTCTGCCAGCACCTTGGTCTTCTCACACCGAGCGAGATTCGGAATATTCGGATCCGTTACGGCTTCAACCGGCCGGTATTCGCAGCATTGACGAAACTCGGGGAAGCGACACTCGCACGCTGGGAATCGGGAGCAACCCTTCAGAATGCTGCTTACGATCAGTACCTGCGACTTTTGCGCTACCCGGAGAATCTGTCCAAATTACCCGATGCGTCTGCGCACGCCGCGAATCGAGTGCTTCCGGCAAACGTGCTGCCGTTTCGTACGCCACGTTTACGCGCCATTGCGCAAGTCTCACCAGAGCTTGTGCAGGCTGAAAAGGCATTCCAACTGCATCCTTAGGGCGTTTTTATGCACATCACAACGTTTTACTCTTTCAAGGGTGGCGTGGGCCGCACTCAGGCACTCGTCAATGTCGGTGTCGAGCTCGCTTTGCGAGGGCGTCGTGTTCTGTTGGTCGACTTCGATTTGGAGGCGCCCGGCATCGACACATACCCCCTCCCCAAGCCGATCGCGCCCGCGCCAGGAATCGTCGAATTTGTCAGCGAGTACATGCTGATAGGCGAGGCGCCGGATGCGAGTCGGTACATGTACGAGTGTCCGAGCGTTGGAAAACAGGGTGGCCACTTGTGGGTAATGCCTTCGGGGCATCAAGACGAAGGCTACGCACGTCGTCTCAGCGAGATCGATTGGCGAACGCTCTATGCAGATCGAAGCGGATACCTTCTCTTCGAAGACTTGAAAGAGCAGTGGCGTCAAACACTGGCACCAGACTACGTCCTCGTGGATTCCCGCACAGGCCACAGTGATGTAGCTGGTATCTGCACGCGGCAGCTTCCCGATTCGGTGGTCATCCTTTTCTTTCCAACCGATCAGAATCTGCGGGGCTTGCCGAAGATCGTGAACGATATCCGTGCTGAGAAAACTGGTCCTCGAAAGAAGGCGATAAACCTCTCGTTCGTGATGTCGAACGTTCCTGATCTTGACGATGAGGACCAGATTCTGGACAGCCGAATCAGGGTGTTTTCCGAGACGCTTGGATATAGCAATCTTTCAACGATCGTTCATCGCTACGACAGCCTAGCTCTCCTCAACCAGGTGATCTTCACCGCCGATCGTCCGAAAAGCCGGCTGGCGCGTGAATATCACGTTCTGACCGACAAGATCATCGAACAGAACCTTCACGATCGCGAAGGGGCGCTCGCATTCCTCCGCGACATCACTCGCCGCCGTAAGGGAGCGAGCCCAAAGATGTCTCGGACTGAGATCGAGTCGCGTCTGACCGAAATCCGGCGAGTTCACGAGGACGACGCTGAGATCATTCAACGTCTGGCGAACCTGCGCATGCACGAGGGCCGCTTCGAAGAGGCGGACACGCTCTGGACGCGCCTGGTGGAGATGGGTGCCCGCACTTCGCACGTGCTTCTTCGTCGAGCCGAATCTCGCGCGATGACAGGCAATCGGGATGGCGCACTCGGCGACGTCGAAGCATTGCTTAATACGGCAGGAACAGCTGATTTCGAAGTGGGTCGAGCCCTTGGTCTGCTGTCTTCGCTGTCACCAGAGCGATTGACAACGGTCTCGCAGGCGACAGCTATCCAAGACCTTGAGAACGAAGGAAGGTTCTGGGTTGCGACGCTGCTGGCGCGTGAGGAACAAGGCCTCACTTCCGCTCGCGACTTGTTAACGCAGCTTCACGTCACTCCTTCCGTACCCGCGTCCCTGCATGATCCTGTACGGAATCAGCTCGTCTTGGTGCTGATGGGCCTGGGTCACGTTGACGAGGCGTTGAAACTCATTGACGAGTCACCGACGCGCGACACATCCGTCGCCGAGACCTTCAATCGCGCGATGGCTGCCTGGGCGTCAGAGGGTTCGCCCCGCAAAGAGTTGTTTGAACGTGTTCTAGGACTAAACGACGACAACGGCACTGCGAATTACGCACAATGCCTGGCGGTTACACACGCCGTCCTAGACCAACAGGAAGAGGCCTCCCAACGACTCAATCAAGCACGTCAGCGTCTCGCGTCGCAGCCCGAACCACAGTTCAGTTGCTGGCGTTACCGAATTGTGCCAGCCGAGGAGTTTCTCAAGGACGTGGAGGCAATCCGCGATTTCGTTAGTGACCGGTCCGTTCGACCGCGGCTTCTTGACTTCGCGCCGAGCCATTCATAGTTAGCCATGATCGAATTCGACAGCCTCGCCACGCTTCGGTCTGAAATGCGCCAACGCATTGCTGATGATGCAGTGCTTCTTGATGATCTGTGCACCGATGTTCGGCCGCTTCGGTCGGCGACGCGCCGAATCCAACCGCGGGCGACGACGGCTATCTCGCTAGTCGGCACGGATGGCGGAAACAACAAGGTGCACTTTGACCCGTTCCTTATCCAGATCGTCCGTGTCGTCGATTCGAGTCACAACGAATACTGCTTGGAGGTTGTCAGTCCAACGAGCGACATAACAGCTGTCAGTCGTCGGCACAGGACGGGAGATGGGACTCCCCTCACCGCCCTTGGTCGAATGATGCAGTTCCTTGATGTGCGCACTCTCAGTGAGCTGTCGCCAATGATTCCGGCGAAGTCTCCCAAGCCAAGTTGGGTGCAAGTGTACCGCGAGTTAATGGAGTGGGCGGTTCTCTTCGAAGTCGTTCGCGAGCGAGATTTCGCCACCGATACGGTGATTGTTCGCGATGGATTTCTCCGCAGCAAGGTGTTCTCCGGAGATTTGTTCAAGAAATACCGCCAGGGGATCGACGACGCGATAGCGACACAATTCTCAAAGCATAGGCGACGGATATTCCTGGCAGGGATCGCAAAACACAGCAAGGTGCTACAGCGTTATCGCTTGGCGATGGCGATCGAAGGCGTGTTGCGAACGGCCTACCCCGTGTACGTCGAGGTGCCGCGAGATTTAGAACGCAACGTCTACAAGTGGGCAGAGTATGCACGAGGAGATGAAAGTGAAGTAGCTGGTGGCGAACTCAACAAGTTCGTCGCCGGCAAGATGTTCTTTGTGAAATTTGGCGACAGGCCCCACGACCCAATCTGGGCCATTGACCTACTCGATTCTCAGCAAGAGGACGCGGCCGCTGTTTTTGGTTACCTTCTCGCGGATGCGCTGAATGGTTTTCCTGTGCCGTTGTATCCGCAATGTCTACAGGCCGCGCATGAAAATGCGGAACTCGTGGATTTCGATTTCTGGATGTTGCAGGACGAGATTACTGGTGCGATCCGAAGCCATTTGCGTGATAAAGCGCACATAGTCGACGAATTCGAACTGCATGACCCCGATCCAAGTGCAGCCCGATATGACTAAACCAAGCGCGACCGTTGAACTGTTTCCGAAGTCGAAGATCGTCGGCCTTTTTCGTGGTTTCTCCGAAGGCGGGCTGGAATTCCACGCCGATCTCGTCCTCCCCTATCGCACGGATTTTCAGAACATACCGATGCACGGGCAGTTTGTGTTGGTACAGCTGGAGTCGCCGAGTGAGGCAGTTCTGGGAAGGATTACATCACTCTCGTCAGAAGGTCGGCTGACTGGCCCAGCGGGCGAACAGTTCAACATTCGCGCTCTTCGCGAAGAGCGGTCAATTCCAGAGCAGCTTCGAGAGGACTATCTCAAATACCGCGTTGACATCCGGGTTTTAGGTGTCCTGCGCGATGAGGATGGCCGCTTGGATTTTGTGCCGTCTCACCGACGACTGCCACACGTCGGCAGCCCGGTGGCCTTCTTGTCAGACGAGTTGTTAAGAAGAGTCGCCGGCCACTACAACGACGGGGCAAAGATTGGTGTTTTGGCGCTGGGAGAGTTCGTATATTCGTTCCACGACGCCGATATCGTTCACGAGCCTTGGATGCGCGTTAGCGCGCCAGCGGTGGAAGTCCATTTCCCTGCAGAACATCTTGTGGCTCGGAGGACGTTCGTGTTTGCTCGCGCTGGCTTCGGGAAGTCGAACCTGAACAAGCTTTTGTTCAGCACTCTCTATAAGGCGACTCCGACAATTGGCAAGCGTGCCGGACGACAAGTTCCGGTCGGAACGGTCATCTTTGATCCCGATGGTGAGTATTTCTGGCCCGACGACAAAGGGCGTCCAGGCCTCTGCGATGTCCCGGAGCTGCAGGATCGCATCGTAGTGTTTACATCCAGGGCTGCACCCAGTGAGTTCTATGGGTCCTTTGTCGCCGGCGGCATCAAGCTCGACATTCGGCGACTTCAGCCCTCAGACGTGATCTCGATCGCGCTGTCTCCAGAGAAACAAGATCAACAAAATGTCCGCAAACTCCGCGGACTGAACTCATCGGATTGGTCATCCCTCGTCGATCTGATCGACGTCCATGGCAATGGCGCCGACCTGAATCTCGTCCAGCAGATTCTGAATCTACAGGCCGATCAGCAGGCCGAAGCGCTGGCAGCGCGCGCGAACATGACCGCTATCGTTCGCATGCTGCACGATCGGGGAAGCCAATTGATGGACATGCTCCTTGAGGCGTTGTCACAAGGAAAATTGTGCGTCGTCGATGTATCGCAACTTCGAGGTGGCCCGTCACTGATTCTTTCTGGTCTCATCCTGCGACGGATCTTTGATCGCAACCAGGAGGAGTTCACGAAAGCGGAACCGAGGACGATTCCGACCATCGCCGTCGTAGAGGAAGCGCAGTCGGTTCTGAACGACAGAGCGTCAGCCTCGTTGCCGTACATCGAATGGGTGAAGGAGGGGCGCAAGTACGATCTCGGTGCTGTGCTCATCACACAGCAACCGGGTAGCATTCCCGCCGAGATTCTGAGCCAGGGTGACAACTGGTTCATCTTTCACTTGCTGTCTGAAGGTGATCTGAAGAACGTCCAACGCGCGAACGCTCATTTCAGCAAGGATATTCTGAGTGCGCTGCTAAATGAGCCGATCGCTGGCCAAGGAGTCTTCTGGAGCAGCGTCGGCGGGACGCCATATCCGATTTCGTTGAGGGTTCTGTCCTTTGAGGCCATGTACGAACGGTTAGATAAGGACTATCGCGCGCGTGCCGTTCAAACGTATGCGCGAACGCTCAGGGATTCTTTCGCCACAAAGCTAGAGTACGTTGCCGCGTCCAACATCGCCACGGCAAGTGGCCTCCCGGTCAGCGTGCCTACCCAAACGGCGCGGGATGTCACCGACGAAACGGTTGACGTTTTCAGGGTCAGGCAGGAGCAGGCCATCGCAAGCCTGCGCCATAATGAAGAATTCAACAATTCCATTCGGAGTGGCGGTATCCCCTGGGGGCGAGTTATTGGACTGATTAAAGACGCCTTGCCGCCGACGATGGATGACAGAGACACTCTTGCTTACAACCTAGTGCCTCAGGCGCTCAACGCAATCTTCGGTCCTCAGAACGAGGCGTGGGCTACGGAGCGACGCGGACCAAAGAACACCTTGTTCATTGTCCGAAGGTGAATCCTCATCTGATAGCGTAGAAATCGTACTCCAAGCGAGGCGTTTTCGTCGTTTCCAAGAATTGCGATGCTTGTCGTCGGCCGTCCAGCGCCGTTCCGGCCGACCGGATCGTCACCAGATTCCAGTTGGCGAGACTCAAAGATTCTTTAAGCATCGCAACTGGATCGCATTTTCGATCGTGAATCCCTCCAAAGCGAACGACCAGCATCGCATCCCGCTTACATACTCCTCGGACGTTCTTCCAGACGTCAGCCAGCTGTCGAATGAAGGCATCTGGGCTGGAGTGAGCAAAGTCTGTGTCTTTGGCTGAGTAATCGACGGCTGCTGGCTCTCCCAGAAACCAATGTCGTAACCACTGATCTTGCCTGTACGTTCGCATACCGTAATAAGGGGGCGATGTTATCACGTACGAAATCGGGGGCAAGTCAGCGTACGCATGCAAGCTGCGCGCATCGCCGACGCGCAGGATCCCGTTTACTGCCGAAGGCTGTTCGCGCAGGTATCGGATCGCTCGGCTCTGAATAACCCTTGGTACATCGACCCGTGGAGGCGTAAGACCACGCGACTTCCAAAAGTTCAAAGCGTAGCGTGGCTTTGGCGCGTACGTTCGGGGGCACTGATTGGAAAAGTAGCTCGTGCCGTTCTGACTGAGGGGGCCATGGAGCGCGCCGAGAAGAATTGCGCGCAGAACGATTCGCGCTTCAGTGTCGCACGATTCGAGGAGGCCTTCGCGAAGGCGGCAGAGCTGTCCTAATGTTGTCGGGTTGTACGCATACCGCCAGAACGCACCTCTTGGGATATCACTCGCTTCTGGATGCTGATGGAGGATGTATCGCGCGGTCGCAAGGACCTGCCGCGCGGAAACCCGAGGTACTTTGGCTGCAGCTAGGGCAGCTGCGAGCGGATTGCTGTCCAGCCCAACTGACGGCAATCCCAGTAATCGGGCGGCAAAGGTCGTTGTCCCTCTGCCGCAAAAGGGATCTAAGACCCATTGTTTTGGCTGGCGCCGACGCGCAAGTACACCCAAGGGAAATTCAAGCGGAAACATTGTGTAATATGGACAAACCGCATTCAGCGCTGTTGCGAAGTGGTTCATGTCGCCCGCCTCACCGCCGCTCATTGGAATCCAGGTACGACGAGAGCTGAATTACGCGCAGGCCTGGAATCGGCGGCAATTCGCGGTCATTCGTCAGGAAGACCTTGCAGCCTGTTCCGATTGCGCATACCAGCTGCACCGCGTCAGGCGTTTTGACGCCAGTGGCTGCACGCAGCTGCGCAGCCGCTCTGAGCTGCTCGCGCGTGATGTCGACCATCCGAATTCCACGACTCCTTGTCAGCAACAGTTCGTAACGTTCTGCTAGCTGAACGTCGCCTGCCCGATACGGCACCACCAAGACTTCGAGGAGCGTTACCGCGGAAGTGACCAGTTCCGTTTTGCCTCGATCCGCTTGTTCGAAGAGAGGCAAAACGAGAGGGAGGAACTGTGGGTGTTCTTCGATGAAATAGATGAAGATCGCGGTGTCGATCGCGACAGCGCCTTGACCAAGATCAGCGATCAATCCCACGCAGAACGCTCACGCTCCACATGTTTCAAGGCGTCGACGTTCTGCCAATGTTCTTTCCCTAGACCTTGCAGTTCGAGAATCGACAGTGCTTTCGGTGTTTCAAGGGCTTCGCTGAGGATTTGGGCCACCTCCTGGGCTACCGATCGCCGCTGGCGTTTCGCACGCGCCTGGAGCTTTCGGTAGAGTCCGTCCGGCAGGTTCTTGACGTTAAGGGTTGCCACCATTCCTCCTCAATTCCTCCATTGTGGAGGAACACGGATTGGGAGTCAAGGGTTTCCTCGGTGGCGGCGGCGGATGCACGGCCACGAACAAAGAAAAACTCGGGAACGATTCCATACCCTGCGCAGCGGCTGATTTGCGATCGAGACCAGGCCACTCGCTTTATCAGCTCCGCCGCTGGCGTTCTGTCGAATTTAGGGAAGTGAACAGGAGTCAGATCGATCTGAACCACTCCTCAGAGACGTCAACGTTCTCTACCAGGGTCGTGGAGACCCCCAGCTTCAACTCCTTAAGTTTCTCAGCGAGTAGTCGGCCGTCGATTAGGTCAATCGGCGGGGCTCCGTCTCTCGTCGCCTCGCGTCGCGCCTCGATCGTGAATCCGCCGGTAGTGATGATTAAACCCTTGTCCGCTCGGCCCACCATCGCTCCACGAAAATCTCGAACGACGTCTGCTCCGATATTCCCTTTGTAACGCTTGCTTTGGAACAAGACGTTAAAGCTGATCAAACCGCTAATCCTAATTGTTCCGTAACCGTCGATGCCTCCGTCGCCGGTACGCTTTGTTACTTCGACTTCAATGAACCCGGATTCACGCATGAGTCGTTGGCACAAGCGCTCAAATGCACTCGGATCCATGCTTCGCAGGACGGCGAGGAGCCTGTCTTGCCAGATCGTCGGCGGTTCAACCGGTGTTCCGATGGGGGCTGTTGCCGCCTCCGCAGCCTCTCGCGCAGCCTGTTGCTGTCGCGCAACATCACGCGCCACTTGGCGGCCGTCAACACTGGGAGTCTGGGTACCTTTCGGCGTCAGTGCCCAGACGCCCCGGTCGGAATTCTCGATATAGCCTGCGTTCCGAAGGTAGGTGCGAGCCCACGCCGATCGATACTCGAGTTCCGTCCGGCCGGTGTTGCCGTGGGGAACCTCCGTTAGTTCTTGCGGGAGATCGAGCAGCTTCACAATTTCCAAAACGATCTCATCGATCGAGCCGCTGCCACCGAGTCTCTTTAATGCTTGAATGGTTGGGTCGATCAGCTCGTCGAACTTCGGAACGGTCTTTTTCGCTCGCATCATCGAGTTATGGCGACTCCACCGCGCGCCCGAAAGTGAACGCCGTAGCCCATCTTCCGTGACGGTGCTCAACGTATGCGAATCAGTCAGCAATCGCAAGGAGTTCCCGAGCCGGCATCTGGCGTCGCTCCCATAAATGCGTACGTCGGACCGGAGCGCGCAGGGCGGGTCAAGACCGCGAAGCGCCGAAGCCGAGCGAGGGAAGTCTTGACGCGCCCGAGCGCTCCGGCACAATCGTGAGAGGGAGCGACGCAGATCCTCGCGTCAATCGATCGCGAACAGTCGCCGTGTGACGTCTCTGGACGAATCGCCTTTGAACGGCAGAATCAGCGGGACTTCAGCCAGCTCGCGCGCGATGACGTCGAGCCGATCGGCGCGCTTGGTTATGAAATGCATGCGCGCGAGAAATCCGAACTCGTTCATGGACCCGAGTACGCTGCGGTTCCGCGTCGGACCGAAGCGGATCGGCGACATTTGGGATCGCTCTTGATCGATGGCCGCAGGTGGCACGCCGACGGCCGCGAGCATCGCCGAAACGGCGGACGGAAATGCGGACAGCAACCGATCGGCATCGCGGACGGGCAGCAGCACCGGAAGCCTCGATCGTTCGCTGGTAAACAGGAGGACGTGTCGTCGGCCAAACCGAATTAGCGTGCCGTACCAGTCGCCGAGCCTCGTAGTCGACTTCTCAACTCGATCTTCTGTTGCGTATTTCAGGCGCATCAAAAGCTGTCGCGTGCATCGCAAAACGACCATAGCCGGCACAGCGTACTGCATGGATTGCGCGACGGCGCGTCGCCGCGACATTTCTGGCAAAGATGCCGCGCGGTTGGCCCAAGGTGAAATGCCGTCCATTCTCGCGCGCGATCGACGACGGAGACTGCGGCGGATTGCCGCAACATTTCGTGGCGATTTGCGTCGACAACAAGGGGGGCGTGAGCGACCCCGAACAACGGCGGGAACGAATTCAGGCGCCGGCACCGGGGTCGCTCACGCCCCGGTTGCTGTACTTGCGCTGCAGTCCTCGGGCGGCAAAATGCGCCGCCCTTCATTGCGACCGGCACAGCGAGCCGCGCGGCCGAAGTCGTCGTCACGCAAGCGATTCTCCCCATCACGCGCTTGTCTGCGTGGCGTGCTCTGGCGTGACTTGGCTGGAAAAGCTAGACGATCCGAGAGGGGGCCGAGACGGTGTTGGCCTATCTTCACCCTCCTCGGCCCCCTGCGACGTCGATCGAGTCGAGCCGACCAGGGGCGACAGATGCAGATAAGAGAACGGCAAGACGAGGCATTCGACGCGTCCCACGCCATGCTTGATCGCCTCGGCGATCGCGGCTGATGAGATCGCCTCAAAGGCAGTGTCGCCCTGTTTGAGCCATCGCCTGTAAAGCACCTGAAGTCGAGTCGCGCCAAAGGCGTAGTGCGCTTCGTCGTAGCCCTCCTGGTTGTCGATCAAGGCGCGTTCGAGAGTATGCGCACGCCGCTGTCTGAAGTACCAGCGAAGGTGATTGACGAGATCCGGGAGGGCCGTGGCAAGCTCGCAGCGGGCCTCCTCGCGGTACCTCTCGCCAAGCCACGCAAGGTCGGGCGGAACGGCGATGCGAAGAGTCCATGCCGGCAGCACAGCGAGCGTTCCTGCGTGTCGCTGGAGGAACCACTCGAAATCATCGCGCTGGTCGCCTGTCACGACGTAGACGAACACCCAACGACCGGACGGATCGACGCCGATCGGCATCCGGTCCCGCGTCGCGCGTGCAGCGTTGTCGTCACCTTCGCGCCGCGTCAGCCGCTCGGCTTCCTCAGGGCTGATACCGGTAACCCTGGCGAGGTGGACGGGCCTTTCCTTGTCGCCTGTCAGCCACTCAACGGAGGGGGTGGCGAGCATCGCGTCGAGCAACACCAGATTGTCGACCACGCGGACTGCCGACATCGGCCGGCGATGCCTGCTGTCGGTCTCGCCGATGGCTCGGTACAGCGGCTTGTGGTGCACGCGATAGACCCGTCCGCGGTTGTGGCGACACGTGTACGCCCTCACGTGCCCGCGCCTCACGAGCCTGTCGAAAAACTTCCTCGTCTTCTGCCCGTGGACGATGCCGGCAAACCTCGCGTACTGGCGTTGAAGACACACGCCGGAATGCAGCATCACGGTCGCGAGGAACCGTGCCTGGCGCTCGGTGAAGCCAAACTCTGCGACAGCTTTGACGCGTGGTTCGGCTGTCATCGCAACACCTCGCTGGCGTAGTCGGGATCGAACGGCGAACCGCCGGTTCGAGCACTCGATCCGCAAAACGTCGAGAATCCAGATCGGCAGGCAGCGGCACCGTGAGTGCCGCGGTAGTGCAGAGTGACGACCTCGATGTCGACGTGATCGAGACGACCGTCACGGTCGATGTACTCGATGCGTGCGTCAGGGAAATGCACATGCCCGTCGAAGTAGGGCAGCTCGCGCTCTCGCGCCCAATCCGCAATCTCCGACTCAATGCGATCTGGCCGCCCATCGCTATCCGCACGGCCGCGGTTCCGCTCCTGCAAGAACCGCTGGTACTCGCGCTTCAACTCGTAATCGAGGACGACGCGTTCAACCCGCGCGCCACGCTCCTGTAGGCGTTGCGCTTCGCGTTCGTACGCGCGGTAGATCTGCATGTCGTGTTCGACCTCGCGCGGCTTCTTCAGTTCGGCGTAGAAGCGCTGCTGAGACTTCGAATCGGCACCGCGACTGCCGGCCTCGCGACCATCACGATCGCGCCGATGCGATTCGAGCAGATCGCGTCCGCGTTCGGTCAGGACGACGGCGACGTCGCGATGGCCGTCGACCGAAATGGTCCGGACCAGACCCTGTTCGCGCAGGTGTCGTAGGTCGCCTTTGCGGGAGTCGAGCGGCCGGCCGTCGTGGTCGCGCAGGTCGCGGGACGACACTACCCGAAAGCTGCCGACGATACTCAGGGTGCGGGATTCAGAGCCGCGCAACTCGTACTCGCGATCGCGGTCGCGGACGATCTCGCGCTCGAATCCGCGTGGTAGGTTGAGCTTGTCTACGAAAGCGTCTCGGGGATCGAGCGGGTCACGGTCGCGCGAATCGTCATCGCGTTCGCGCGGGTCGTCGCCCCAGCGAGGATCGTCGAACATGGCGGAAACACTTCGGAAAAACGGCGTTTGTCGCTCATCACGCCGCCGCCCAACAGAGCTGCCGATACAGCTTGGTTCGAGCCCCCGCAACCAACCTTTCTCCCGATAAACATTGATCCGTTCGCACCGGCCGCGAAGCCGCGTGTCTATTACGTGTGGTTCGTTTTCGGCCCGCCGGCCTCCGACCGATCGTGATCGCGGTGAATC
>Ga0209474_10000185_pt1 | contig 76044 bp, 68 predicted proteins | sample GraSoiAngelo_145_FD_185902 | JGI IMG/M metagenome (GOLD analysis project Ga0209474, IMG submission 185902) | Grasslands soil microbial communities from the Angelo Coastal Reserve, California, USA - 14_1009_05_20cm (SPAdes) (version 2) | ecosystem: Environmental > Terrestrial > Soil > Grasslands...
TGCCGGAGGCAAGCCATGCAATCTCCAAAAAGAATCGAGCCCGTCGAGAACGAGCAAGCTGATTATCACAGTACGCAACGGAAGATTCCTCGTCTGAAGAGTTTCGATGCGAGAATTGAGAGGCGCGAGCCTCTGCCAGTTCAGATCTACCTCGCGAACTTGGAAGAGCCGCGGGCTCGCGAACACACTGTAACGGAAGACGTCAGTCCCCACGGTGCTCGACTGCTCACCAAACGATGCTGGCAGCGCGGCGAAGTACCGCTGGTTACCCCCTTGATGGGCGAGTTTCCGAAGCACGCTCGAGTCGTCTATTGTGATCCTCAGCCGAAGGGTGGCTATTGTGTGGGCATACAATTCGAAGGCCCCCCATTCAACTGGCACGTATAGCTCTCGCCGGGTTCCGCCCATTCCCAGTCACCGCGGGCCGCTATCGGTACGGTTTCCTTCCGCGCCTATTACGAGCATGGGCCCGTCCTCTTGAAGTCGCGAAAACCAGTTCACCTGCGAAGGGGATATTATAGCGCGCGGGATCAAAGCAAACAGGCGGGAGCCAGACTTGCCCCCAGACTTGCCCCCTCCGTTTCGCCTTTTCACAAAGATCCAGAGGATCGGACCTATCTCAAATTCTTGGCGCTTTTCACAGCTTCTTCGGCAAGCCTAATCTCGCTTGCCATCTGATCTAGAGTAATCATGCAAGCACCGTTTTCTTTATCGACGTAATAAACTGTCGCCGTGTTGGGCCGGAAGCCGCGGAACTCAAGCTCTGATTCCTGTCCGCGGAAGACAGCGGCTTTCCATTTCTTGAATAGTTCGCTGGCGGTAATCACATTTCCTCCCGGATGCCTCTCTACCCACATCATATTAGTTGCCGCGACAATGATGTACCGTCCGGCGCTTCAGGCGGTCCCAAAAAAGCAACAGCGGGGCTGTAACTGGCACCGCACCGAGGCCCCGGCTAATTCCTTTCGTGCGCGAAGCAGGTAGGCCTTAACCTCCCGCCATATCTCTTCCAGGTTCCTTTATTGATCTTGCTAAAGACATGCGCCACGCCCACGAGCGGGGCGAGAAGCTCGGTTTGAGCGACGAAGAACTCGCCTTCTACGATGCCTTAGATACACGCTCGGCCGCCCCAAGGTTGCGTTCTGCCTATGTTGTTGGTCAGAAAGAACTTTTTAATGTTGGGTATCACTTTGTCTGAATTGACACGCGGGGGGCGGCGGCGTACAATCCGAGCAATCACGTTGCCGAACATTCCGACTTACTTGTCCCAGCAGAAGGAGGGGAAGTACCAGGACGCCCGGAGGGAAACCGGCCCGCATGCAGCGGGTATACGAAATCTTCGAAGTTATGCCGAATGGCACCCCGCAGAGAGTCACCGTGATCTCGGGTGTGGAGTTTGCGAAGTTGGCGCTTCAAGGGCTGGCAAAGCGCACCAAGAATGAATGTTTTGCTGCCGATGCCAAAACACGGCAAGTCGTGATGTACGTGAACGTGCCTCTGGGAAAGTCCCGAGCAACCAGGAGCATTTTTCAAATCTGTTACGACGAGAAACTGGCGGTTCACAGAGCCGAGCTCCTAAAGTCGCGTGGTTACGATGCCATTTCCGTCATCGGCAACGAGGCAGCCCAAGCTGTTCTAAGCTCGATTCAGCATTACGACCTCTTCATCGTCGGTCAGGCAGCTCCCCAAGAAACCAGAAGAGAGATCGTTGCTTGGCTCAGAGCCAACTACCCAGGTGTCAAGATTCTTGCCCTGAATCCGCCCAATCAACAAATCCTGGGAGCCGATTACAACGTCCGACAGAACGGGCCAGAGACATGGTTGCCGATTGTCTCTCAGCAATTATCGAACTCCGCTTCGAGCGAAGGTTGATCAGGAGTCTCATGCCTACACCCCAGCCCAGCGACCAACTTCACCCACTGCCTCGAACATGAGCGTGCGTTGCGCAAGGAGTGGGCCAAGAAAGCGGGCTTGGGCTTCGAACTTCCCCCCCCAAAAGTGCGTTATTGGACGGAATGGACGGAAAATCGAAATTCGGCCCGTCGCAGAAATGGCTGCAACTGTATGATAAGCTGTTGGTTGCGCCGTATGGGCGTGTAGCTCAGTTGGGAGAGCACCTGCTTCGAGCGTAGGTGGTCATTGGCCACGCCGATGTATTATAATCGTTTAGAATCAAAGAGTTAGAGTGGGCGTGTAGCTCAGTTGGGAGAGCACCTGCTTTGCAACTAAGCAGGTTAAATCACATAAGTGCCGCATCTGGTGTCGCTTACACGCAAACGTACGGCGCAATCATCGCCTTGAATTGGACGGAAGTTGGACGGAAAATCGTGGGGTGAACCGATATCCGATCAGGAACTGCAACAACTTGCGCTCTCCGACCACAAAATGCTGCCCGCCTGGACTACACCTTGGCTCCAGCACCTATTTTTGCTCAGTTCCCCAGCGCCCCATGGACCAAATCAAACCATAGTGCGGCTCCGTGGATTCTGTGTTGAATGTCGTATACTCCTCCTACATGTCTGGTGGCCTGCCTCATAAAGGAATCCAGGCCAATCGGTTGATCCACTCCTCAGTTTCGCTAGCCGCAGAAATGAGAAGCAGTTCTTCGATTGCCACTGCGATAGGAACACGGGCGCGTAGGAGGATCACGCCGGGACTCTGGGACCGCGAGACAAACCGTTGAAAGTGAGCTGGCATCGTACTGCGGTCTTGGCTGATAAGGATTCGGCCAGCCTCTGCGGCCAAGCGTAAAACCTCGGGGTCTTCGAGGGCAGCCAGGCCAGCCTCCGCCGCGGTCCGTACGTCAACTTCGGGCGCAACCCGCCGCAAACCGCGGAGAATGCGCCCGTCCAAATCGGCGTCAGCCTGGAATTTGATTCGCATGGCGCATCCGCCGCAGTTTCGCGATCAGTTCTGCGTTGCTTCGCCGTGACTCTTGATGCTGGGTCTCGGCGACTGCGTCCGCCTGCGCCAGGTAGTGGTCAATCTCTTTCTGATTGGCCAAATAATAGGCGAGTGCGCCATGCACTTGCTCCAGCGTCAACGTCGGGTAGCTTTCCACCATGCCCTCGGGAGAGATCCCCTCATGGTAGAGATACACCAGCGAGTCGAGCGAGATGCGCGTTCCGGCCACCCGGTAGGTATCCTCAACCTTCATGACATAGATCTTTGACATAGCGCCTCGGGCCGAATCATTACACACGTCACCACAGGTGGGCAAGTCCGGCCCAGGTCCGCCAGGTCCTCCCAAGGTAAAGGCAAAGTCCTTCGATGTGTAGGTCTCGGGGCCAGCAGATCTTGCAGTAGACCAGCAGGAGGCCCGCATCAACTTGGGGGGGCCGATGTTGCATTGCACTTCACTGAAGGCGCGGCTCGAGTTGCCGACTGGGAAGTATGTGACCCAACCGGCCAGCGAGGCATTGATCTGCTCGATCATCTTCGGCACGGGAATTGCTCCACTATGCCGGATGATGTCACGTATCTTCGCCTTGAGGAGAAACAAACGCGGAGCCCTGGAAGAAAAGAGAAAAGCAGTCTTCCCTGCAGCATGCCGCGGCCATCGACCCCTATGAGAAAACTCACGCCGCTGCAGCCACGATGTACGACGGCGTCCATGTGAAGTACTACTCCAACGACCGTTGAGCTTTCAGCTCGCTACTGCTTTGAGACGGATGTTTTGTCCGATAGCACCCACAAGTCGGGATCCAATTCGACCTTTTCCGGCTTTTGAGGCAATTTCACTTTCACCGGAGCTTTCGCCCCATAAGCGGCTATCGTTCCTCGCGCCATTTTTCCTCCCGGTAAATGAATCACCAGCGGCAAGGGCATGAACCATTGCTCCGAGTCCGGCACACCATCTTGAAAAATCGCACCCACGAGCATTGCGCCGCCCCCCGGCGCGTCCTCGATATGGTACTCCAGACGGTAAGACGGAAAGTAACTTTGCACCACCCACTGGCGAAAGAACCAGTCGAGGTTTTTATAGCCATACTTTTGTCCGAGTGGGGTTTTCTGCGCGCGCTCGCCCGCAAGGGCAAAAAACTGCTCGGTGCTCGCCGTACCGTTCTTGTGTTCGCGCACGAACTCGCTCATCATGTCGAAAAAAGCCTGCCCTTCGCCCGTCTGCGTGTCCGTGAATAGAAAATGCAGCATCCGCAGGACGAGCGAACCCTTTTCATAAGTTAGCGCCGTGTAGGCACCAAAGGTTTCGCGAGTGCTCAGGCGATGGCCCATGATCAGCGGACCAACGTCGACCAATCGGCCCTGTCCAAGCCCTGTCAAATTTCGCGGAGGATTCTTAAGATTGTCGCGGGCCCGCTCGATCAGGTCTTTCTCGGAGGAAGTCTTGTCTCGTTTTTGTGTGTAAAGCAAACCGGAATAGGGCGATCGGCTTTTGGGATCATGATCGTGGTGGGGAATCCCTGACCGTATCCAAACGGGTGATATACGCCGCGGAAGACCGTATAGGGATAGTCCCCGAAAAGCGCGCTGAAGTAGCGAACGGCATTATTCATTTCCGCGAGAATGAAGTCCTCTTTGATAGCGCCACGGTCGGAAGGCAATGAATAGAATTCCAGCGGGAGTGCGGCGCCCGATTCCGACTTCGCGGTGTCTTTGTGGATTTCGTAGTCGCCCACCGCGAAGGTGATGAGGGCTACGGGCTGCTCCACGCGAAATTCCGTGCGGATGTCGTCCTTGGTGCCGGCGGGCGTGTCCCCAACGAGAATGCCCATGGTCACTGCCTTATCGCGCTTGCGATGCACCATCACTACGTCAAACGTGGAGCGGGACAAGTATCCGTGGCGCGGATACCAGCTCGTCGTGCTACGAGGGAAATACACACCCTGATTATTATCTGGATTGAGCATGAAATCGCCCCGCAGGGCAATTTCCAGGGTTACGCTCTGTCCTTTTTTGAGGGCCGTAGGGAAGGCTACACTGAAGCCGCTCTCCCACTGCTCTTGAAAGTATTCCAGAGGCGTGCCATCCGCCAGCTTTGCGCTTTGTACAAAAAGCTGTTTCTTTCGCCGCTCCGCCTCATAGGTGGCCAAGCCTTCCCCCAGGGAAAACGGGATCAATCGAAGGCCATCGATTCGTGACGTGCAGTCCATTTTTGCAACCAAGCTCATGGTCTTCTTCGGTTCGCGCAGGTCCAATTCCAATTGGTATTTCGGCGTGTCCACCAAATTGAACATGTCTGAATATGCGGCCTTGCCAGATTCGTAATCAGCCTTGGAAAAGAAGGCGAGCCGGACGTCGCTTGAGTAAATGTCGGAATCGTATGCAAAGATGAGGCCCTTTTCACCTGCATTGATTTCGAAATTGGCAACAGGCACGCGAGTCTGCGGATCAAACAAGAACGAAAAGCGCCGCCGTTTTCCACCGTCGAACTGCGCGAAGAAGATCCCGGATTCTCTCCATCGAGGATGGATTCCATTGTCCTTGAGGCAAGGTTGAGCCCCTCTTCCTCCAAGAGGGACTTGAGCAATTCGGTGGCGAGGCGCTGGGCTTGTGGTGACGCTGCTGCACCAGGTTTCGCACTCTTCCCAATGAGATCGTACGTGTCATCGGTGAATTGAAAAACCGCGGTCTTGAAGTCTGACGAAATATCATCCGCTTTCAGGAGACGCCGAACATTGACACGCTCGGCTTCGTCAGCGGGAGCATCCGAATGAAAGTTGCCCGTTCCAATAAATACTGCCCCGCGAACCTTGCCCGCTACAGGAGCCGCAAAGTAAAAAGTGCCTTGGACAAAGGTGATTACCACGCGATCACGCTGGAGGATAAGGTTCTCTACGTTCGCAGAATCTGAAGCGAGCGAAAACGTCCGCAATTGTGAATAAATGGCGCTCGATTGCCCGCCCAGTGCAACCTGTGCCTGACCGGCAGAGGATGCGGGAACAATCAGACCCAGAAGGGAGACGACAGCCACCAAGATACCGTGATGGCTGCACACAACGTTTGTCCCTCCTTGCAGTCTCGCCATGGCGGTTGTTAGGTTCTATAGGGTGGGTAGAGCTTCGTCAAGTGTGAAGAGGGTTCGCACAGCGGATTCAATAACAATGATTAGGGCTTGTTTTGAAAACGGAATGGCTTCAAGAACTCAATTTGTCTGCGGCAAACATGCAGCTCTTGGGCCGAAAAAAACATGGCCGAGGACCGGTTTCGAATTCAAACTTCCGATCGAAAACGGCGTCGTTGGACCGAATGGCTCGAAAATCGCGGTTGGAACAATCGGCGAAGTCGGCGTAAGCTGTTCGGAGGATGATAGTTACGCCCCATCGACTTGTAGTTCAGTTTGCGGGAACACCTGCTAACCGTAGTCATTCTCGCGAAAATCTATTAGAATCATATACTTGTAGGGGGCGTGTAGCTCAGCTGGGAGAGCACCTGCTTTGCAAGCAGGGGGTCAGGGGTTCGAATCCCCTCACGTCCACCAACCATCTGCCTGCAATTTCAATCACTTACTACGAGGCCTCGGCAGCCTCTTTTTCTGCTTTGGGAGAAACGAAAAAACGTAGTAGTTTTTGTTTCCCCTGATAGGCCCGTTCGTTTGCACGTTCAATGCCTTCACGAACCTGATCAACCATTCCGAGTTGGTAATGGCGCTTCGTCTCTGGGCTGCTGTGCCGCATCGCCCGCTGCACCACGGCATCTGGAGCGACCCAACTGAGCCGCGTGCTGAATACGTGGCTTAGGTTGTAAATCGGAAAATACGGCACCCCAGCGTTCTTCAGAGCCGTCCGCCATGCGCGTTTGATACTGCGTATTGGTTTGCCCGGCGAGCGCGGGCTCGGAAATACGAACGGACTCTCCGAACCCTGCTCCTTCTTCCACTCCCTGAGAACGTCGCGAGCCAACTGGCTCAACGGCAAAGGCTGAGCTGAGTCGGTAGTCTTCACGTTGCTGCCCGGGTGACTGACGCCGTGCACTAAATCCACTTGGTCCCACCTCAGCGACAGCCCTTCACTGTATGTTCTCCCACCGGTCTGAACGAGCAGCACAATTGCAACCCGGAGGTACGGCGGTGCCGCTTCTAGGATCCGATGTTCGTCTTCTACGGTGAGCATTCTCTTGGTTGGCCTTTCAATGCGCTCGTTGAAATGCCTCACACTGGAAGTCGGATTCTCTCCGATGTACTTTCGCTTGAGCGCAAACTGAAAGATAGAGTGCAGGCACGCCAATTCTCGGTTGACCGTAGCTCCTCTCACTGTTCGCTTTGGGTTCCACGTCAACGGCTGGCGGCGTCGGTAATTGCGGTACTCCACGACGGCCCGCTCATCAATCTCCGTCAACTTGCGGTCCCCAAAGTAGTCCCGCAGATGCTTGCTGAAAATCCGGTGGTTTTCCTGACTTTTCGGAGAAAGCGTAGAGCTGTGCGAGTGCAAGAACTCTTCGCATGGTTCTGCGAAGGTCATTCGCTCGCCGGGCCAGCCGACCTGAAAACGCCCCAGCGCGGTCTCGGCTTCGCGTTTCCTCAAGATCTTCTTCGCGAGGTCCTTGCTGGGCGTCTTGGTCGATTCGCACCGTTGTCCACCCTTCACCGTATAGGCCATCCACCAGAACCGCGAGTCTTTCCTTTGTATAGGTCGTCCCAGAGTTGACGAGGAAACCGAGCGGTTGGTGGTGCGGATGGCGAAGGAAAATCCCGGGTGGCTGTGACCTGTAAAGCTGTTGGATTGATTGTCTGTACAAGGAGGATTGATCAGACCGTGCGTCCCATCGCACGTAGCCTACGAGGTTGGAGCGGCGAGGCAACAGACCGTTCGAAGCCCTCGGACAATGTACCCACACTCGCAAGAGTGGCACCAGAACCGTGAGGCGACGGTGTATCTGCCAGCATAAGGCGGAGATGGGGCTAGGCTCAATAACATGGTCAGAATATACAAACACTCGTAAGCGTCGTTAGATTTAAAGAGCCTAATATGCTGCGCGGCTCTTCGTACAGTGAGTACGGCGGCTCCACCCTCCGCCGTCATGGGTAATAAACACTGTCGGCGTACTGAGTGGACCTAACCTATCGTGTCAGTCCAGCGGAACAGGGTAAATCCATACCGCTCCTCCGTGACAGGGGGAAAGTGCATCGCAAGATGAACCGATGGCGGTGCGGACAGCAGGTCAGGGAGAAAGCGAAAGCTGCTCTGTAACGGAGCAGATACTGGTTGCGTTGGCCACGCTGACAATATCACCGGGCGCGAAAGCGAGCAGACTTCCCTGAGGTGCTTCACACGAGAGTACTGGGCAAATCGGCATATGAGGCAAAGCAGATGACGACGGCGCAAGCTGTTGGTGCGGCCTCAAGCGAAGCGGCAGAATGGTATGCCATTGATTGGCAGACCATCCACCGCAACGTTCGCCGGCTCCAAGTACGTATCGTGAAGGCGGTGAAGGAAGGCAGATGGGGCAAGGTGCGAGCCTTGCAACGCCTGCTGACCCACTCGTACAGCGGCAAAGTTCTCGCCGTTCGCCGAGTGACGGAAAACCAAGGCAAGAAAACCCCTGGTGTGGACCGAGAAATTTGGGACACCCCAGAGAAGAAGATACAGGCCGTACATGAACTCAAGCGTAGGGGCTATCAACCTCAGCCCCTTCGACGTGTTTATATCCCGAAATCGGACGGCAAAACGATGCGCCCGCTTGGTATCCCCACCATGAAAGATCGAGCCCAACAGGCACTGTATCTGCTGGCACTCGATCCCGTGGTGGAAACCACCGCTGACCACAACTCGTATGGGTTTCGCCAGCAGCGGTCCTGCGCCGATGCAATGGAACAGTGTTTCAAAACACTGTCCAAACCCAATCCGCAGTGGATTCTGGAAGGTGACATCAAGTCCTGTTTCGACCGAATTTCTCATGATTGGCTTCTGGCTCATGTCCCTTTGGACCGAGCCATTCTCCAAAAGTGGCTGAAAGCCGGGTATTTGGATAAGCACGTCCTCCACGAAACCACGGATGGGACTCCACAAGGTGGGATTATTTCACCAGCGCTAGCGAATTGCGCGTTGGATGGAATGGAGCGGCTCTTGAAGGAAAGGTTCCCGGCAAAGAGGCCTCTCCCCTCTCTGGGAGGAAAACTGCCTTGTGTTAATTTCATCCGGTACGCCGATGACTTCATCATCACCGGTAGAACCAAAGAGCTACTGGAAGGAGAGATCAAACCCCTCGTGGAGCAGTTTCTGCAAAAACGAGGCCTGGATCTTTCTCCTGCAAAGACGGTCATCACACACGTGGAGAAAGGTTTTGATTTCCTCGGACAAAATGTGCGCAAGTACCCCAAGGGGAAATTGCTCATCAAGCCTTCCAAGAAGAATGTTAAAGTCTTCCTGGACGGCATCCGGAAGATAATCAAAGCCGCCTTGGGCATGTCAGCCGCCGAGTTGATCGAATGGCTAAATCCCAAAATACGGGGCTGGGCCAACTATCACCGGCACGTGGTAAGTAAACGCGTCTTTCGACGCGTGGACCGTGGTATCTTCATCAGTCTGTGGCAATGGGCCCGACGAAGGCACCAGAAGAAATATCCCGGCTGGCTCAAACAGAAATATTTTGAGCAGCAAGGACACAATAACTGGACGTTCTTCGGCGAATCGTACGACGACGAAGGCATACCGCACAAAGTGCGATTGCTGCTCGCTAGTCGCACGCCCATTCAACGACATGTTAAGGTCAAGAGCGAAGCCAACCCGTACGACCCGGCCTTTGAAACCTACTTCGAGAAACGCGAAGGGGATCATATGGCGGAAACGTTTCGGGGTACTCGAACACTTCGCTTTCTCTGGTATTACCAACGTGGGCTCTGCCCCGTATGCAATATCAAGATCACCCGAATCACAGGTTGGCGTCTGCATTATTGCGTCCCCCTCGTGATGGGTGGTTCCACGGGGTTAGACAACCGCGTCTTGGTTCATCCAGAGTGCCACGACCGGGTTCACCGCCAGCGTCTTTTCGTCTCACAACCGCGTCTCCCTCAAAGAGGCGTTCGAAGGGCCTGAGCCGGATGACAGGAAACTGTCACGTCCGGTTCTGAGAGGGCCGGCCCCCAGCAATGGGGGCTGGCTACTCGGTGGCTATGACCGGATCGTGGGCGCCATGGCCAACCTAGGTTACCGGCTCTCGGATCAGACCGTGGGCAACTTCGCCGCCAGGATATTCCACCGGCTCCCAAGCGGAAGCAGACGACGAGTTGGAAAGACTTTATCCGTGCTCACATGGCGGTGTTGGTGGCGACCGACTTCTTCACGGTGGAAGTGCTTACGCTAAGAGGGTTGATTACGTACTACGTGCTGTTTTTCATTCATTTGGAGAGCCGGAGGATATGCATGGCCGGAGTCACACGTCATCCGAATCAAAACGGTACCTGGGCTGAACCCGTACACGACAACAGGCGCGAGCGCCGTCTGCACGGACGTAGCAGCCCTTACCGGTAACTATACGTGTAACTTCAATGGCTCGTTTGGGACAGGCGGGTCGTTTTTCATGCTCCAGCTTTCTTTCTAACCGCTCTCGGCCAGTTCCCCGACTTCATATTAGTGGGTAAGTTGCACAATGAAAGCCTGCCACGGGCTTAGATGTTTTGGGTGGAAGGCGATTTCGCGCGAAAACTGTTCACTTTACTGTGTACGAATCAAACGTTTTCAGTTCATTGGGGTTAGCTTTTGAGCGAAAGCAGATTCCCCGATTTGTTGAAAACGTTAGCAGTTAAAATGCGCGGTGGAGTTGTTGGAACAGAGTGTTGTGCTTTGCAAGCAGGGGGCCGCGGGTTCGAGTCCCGCCACGTCCGCCAACCATGTGCATTTCAATGACACAGTGTTGAAGTTTGCCTGGCATAACCCCTTCTACCTAAGCAGGTGCTCTCTTTCCCTTTGGTCCGTCGTGCGACTCGCTCACGTTCCTTCACCAAGGCCACGCTGTCTTGGCCCGAACCGATAATCACCACCAAATGGCGGCAAGTCTTGGCATCACGAACCATCAACCAAATCGCTGTAGATGACAGTAAGCCCGAACTCACCGGCACGGCTAAGAATGCCTTGGTTAACCCGGAGCGGGAGACAGAAAAGAGCCCGAAGGCTACAAATGTAAAACCTAGGGATACAACCGACGGACTTTAGGTAGGGACAGGATTTCTCTCGCCCGCAGACAGAGCTCTACGGATTGCCTGTGGCCCTGACACATAGTGACCGCCGATGGCGATAGCGCGGTGTTACACATTCTTGTCCACGCTTCTTTGACCGAAATCAGCCACGCTATTAACTTTTGTTCATGATATCTGCTTGGTTTCTGATCTAAAGCAAGTGAACTTCACACGGTGTAAAGACGCGGTAAAATCTTGTAAAAACCCACCGCAACGCCACTCCTATTTGAGTCAAAGCAAGAACAGCCAGCCTTGAACACGGTAAGCTGCGCCGAAGTCCTGCAAAGTGCCAGGTTGCCGTACGGTTTTGTCGTGATGATGGCGATAGCCTGCGCAGAATGCTATGGAAAGGGATTTGAAACTAATGAACAGAAGTCGCGGGCTGTACTTCTTAGGTATCCTGCTCTTCTTTTTTTTAGGACTGATCGCCAGTCCCCAAGCTGTTCTTGGGGGGCAAGACCCGCAAGAATCTTCCAGCTCCGCTAGCGGGTCAGAGCAGCAAAAGGCGGTCGAAGCACCGAGCGATGTCTCCGCGACCACGGAGATCCAGGCCTGCCAAAGTTGTCACGGCGACATCACCGCCAGTTTTGAGCGGACCCCGCACTGGAAAACTATGAACGACACGCGCGGCGGGCACGCGAAACAGGGCTGCGAAGCGTGTCACGGTCCCGGAGGGGATCACGCCGATGATCCGAGCAAGCCGGTCTTCGATTTCAAGAAGGCAACATCGGAAGACACCACGGATCGTTGTTTAACCTGCCACGCCTCAGGCTCGGAGCACCTAAGTGCTTCGAATTCCTTCCACCGACAGAACAATGTCAGCTGCACCTCCTGCCACTCGATGCACCACGCGACGACAAGAGAACACATGCTGATTAAGCGGGAGCCCGGGCTTTGCTATTCCTGCCACTTACAACAGAAGGCTCAGTTCAACATGCCGTTTCGCCATCGGGTAAACGAGGGGCTGATAACGTGCACCGATTGCCACAACCAACACGGAACGAGCGGCGCCCTCGAAGGCGATCATTTGGTTCGGCAAGTGCGCGCCTCCTCCTCCGGGGACGTGGTTTGCTTCAAGTGTCACACGGACAAGCAGGGGCCCTTTGTGTTTGAGCACGAGGCCGTGAGGATCGAGGGATGCGGCTCATGCCACATCGCACATGGAGGAGCAAATCCGCGCATGCTGAAGTACAGCAACGTCGACCTTCTGTGCTTGCAATGCCACACGAATTCACCTGGCATTCATGCGACGGTCATGGATGCGAACCAATCGCACTATGAACAAGCGTGCGTAAATTGCCACGTAAAAATCCACGGGTCGAACTTCAATGGCTTGCTGGATCGATGAGCCTGATGGAAATGTGTGTTGCGGCGGGCAAGGAATGACGAGGAGCAGCAAAGCTCGGCAGGGAGTGCAACTCCTGCGCGGCAGGGAGAGAGAAGACATGAATAGTCGTGCGGGGATAAGAGCGTTAGGTTTGCTGTTGGCAGCCGCATGGTTGCTTTTCACGCCTCTCGCCAGGGCGCAGGAAGGCGTCGAAGAGGAATCCAAAGGCCTCGATTCCAGCAACTACAATACGCAGCAGACGCTGGAGGTAGGCTATCGGTCCACGTGGATTGACGGGAACCAGGGTAACTACGGGACCTTCGTGAACCTGAATTCGGGGCCGCGATTGTTGTATTACACGCTAAGTATGAGGTCCCTCGACCATCATGGAGCCTTGCTTGACGGCTTGCACTTCAGCAACTTCGGTTACGGCGGCGACCCGAACAACGTCTCGCGTCTCCGAATCGATAAGAATAAGTGGTACGACTTGCAGGCGATGTTCCGGCGGGACCAGAATTTCTGGAATTATAGCCTGTTCTTGAATCCGTTTAACCCGACGGTGATGCCTCCGACAAATCCTGCTACGAATCCGACGTTCGCTGTCAACTCCGCGACCCATCAACTTAGTCGCCTCAAGCGACTGCAGGATTACAATCTGACGCTCCTTCCGGAATCACGCGTGCGGTTCCGGTTGGGTTATTCGCACAACGTGGACGTCGGTCCTGCGTTCAGCACATTCAATGGCCCGGCGGCCCGGTATCTGCTCAACGAAAACTACCGAATAACGATGCATGGATACCGCTTCGCAGTGGACTTCCGGCTCCTGCCAAAGACCACGTTTTCTTACGACCAGATTCTCGAGTATGACAAGGACGACACCAGAAATTCGCTGGCATTTAACAATGTGTTGCCGATGGCGCCCGGTAGCGTACCCGGGCCGGTGGACTTTGGATTGGAGTGGTTTTACCCGCCGCAGGGAGCAACGCGCCCGTGCACGCCGGTGATTTTGGCCAACGGCTTCGGCAACCCCAATTGCAGGGTCTTCATGGGCTATTCCCGGTATGACAATCCGCGAAATTTTATGCCCACGGAGCGAGTCAGCTTCCAATCGAAATACATTAAGAACCTCGAGATGTCCGGGTCTGCAAGCTACAGCACAAGCGACAACTTCGTGAATACGTTCAATGAAAGCATCAACGAATGGGCGGCCAGCGCAACCGTAAAAACGCGCGGAGTTCTCAACTCAGGTCCTGCAGAAGCCAAGATGGTTTCCGTGCGCGCAAATTGGTCTGGGGTTTACTCGCTGACCAGCAAGCTGCGAATAATCGACCTGGTCCGCTATGACAACTGGCGCAATCCCGGATTGTCCGACTTGCAGAGCGGAACGCTTTTTGCCACCGCGCCGCAGGTGGCTGGACAGGTTGGCATTCAACTGCCGCAGGCTCAGTTCTCGCCTATCATGGCCGGAGCACCGACCTTTGAAAGCATCTGCCCAGGACCAACGTTCGACGCATCAACGTGCCCGCAGCATACCGCGGCAGCTCTCCCTGACTTCACCCGCACGTTGATATCGACCTATATTGGCCAAAAGATGGAGTCGAACACAATTCAGCTACAGGCGGATCTCACCAAGCGAATCAGCGCTCGGATTGGATATCTCTACGAAGACCGGGTGATCACGAATACCGGATACTTTGGTGGAACCGTCGATTACTACGAACACACAAATCACATCCCTCCGTACACGAGCGCAATCTATTACCCCGGCGGCGCGGGAGGCACAGCAGCAAATTACTTTTTCGCAGCGCGCGGACTCTGTGCAATTCCGTCTGGATCGACAACGCTCCCCGCTGGCTGCACCTTGAATGGGGATGGCACGATCTCCTATGTCAATCCTGCTCCTCCCACACGGGATCGCGTGGACCTGTCGATCAACGAGCACGCGGCTCTAGCGGGTCTTACGGTGCGCCCGATGGATTCACTGCGAATCTATGCTGACTTCCAATTTGGATATAACGACCGGGCATATACGCAAATTTTCCCGCGCCAATTCCAGAGCTATAAGATCCACGCAACCTACAAACCGAGACACTGGGCGACCATCGACGGGGCAATCGACATTCGCGAAAATCGGGACAACGTCAGCAACATCAACCAGCTCGAGCATGGCCGGACGTACAGCCTCGGAACGACGCTGATGCGGAATTCCAGTCTCGCGTTCAATCTCGGGTACAACTACAACGATCTCTACATGCAGTCCTACATCTGCATGAGAGATACCGGGTTTGGCATCGCACCTTATGCACCTTGCGCGTTCTTTAGCGGCACAAAAGCAATAACCTTGGGTGCAACGTCGTTTTACAGTAACAAACAGCATTTCGCCTATGGCGACATTATGTGGAAGCCGTTCAGTCGAATCACCACGGTGGTGGGTTATTCCGGAACCTTTACCGCAGGAGACACGCTATTTTTGAATCCACGAATCCTGCCCGGCACGCTAGCGTTCAATTACCAGAAGCCTTTCGCGTCGATCCAGGTCGATCTGTACAAAGGCCTGAGCTACAAAACAACGTGGAACTACTACGGATACAATCTCAAGACACCCATGAATCTGTCTGGACTGCAGCCCATCTCGTCAGAAGACTTCAATGGCAGCACTGCTACGTTCGGGGCTCGCTACACGTTCTGAAATTATGTCTGAAACTCGATACGGCTTCCGATAGACGGTCGCTCGTCAGGATGACTGAAGAATGCTCGTGAAAAAAGCAATTCGGAAAGCAATTGGCTCCATGGCACTGGCCGTCGTTTTTGCATTGCGGGCTGGCGCACAGACCGATGCCGAGAAAACTTACAAAGCCAAGTGCGCGGGGTGTCACGGACTCGACGGAAGCGCGAATACCAAGGCGGGCAGAAATACAGGCGCGCACGACTTTCGTGCGCCCGACACCGACACGGAGACTGACGCCAATTTGATCCAGATCATTACCAAAGGCAAGAAGAAGATGCCGAAGTTCAAAGAGAAACTGCAGCCGAAAGAGATTAAGGAACTCGTTGCCTACATTCGGGGCTTCTCCAACAAGGGCCAGTGAGACGCAACGGCAGAATAGTGCAGTGGGCAAATCCAGACGCAGGTAGGAACAGCGATGAGTCATCCAGTAAAAACACATATCAGCGGAACCGCTCACGGTTTTCGCGAGGACTATAAAAAGCTCGGCGGAGCATCCTCCAGCCGACGATCATTCCTCGGAGTCTTGCTCGGTGCGGGAGCCTCAGGCGTTGGTGCACTTCTCTCTGTGCCGTTGTTGCGTTTCTTGCTTCATCCACTCGTGAGGGCCAAAGCGCAAGTTTCGTGGAAGGAAATCGGCAGTGTCGAGGAGCTGGCTTCCGTTACCTCGCCCGTCAAGAAGCTCGTAAAGGTCGAACAGCGAGACGGGTGGCGCAGGATCGTTTCAGAAAAAGCTGTGTATGTATACCGCGATTCAAACGGGCACCTCTGTGCGCTGTCGTCAGTTTGCCCGCACCTGGGATGCTCAATCGCCTGGCACGACGACAAGAACAAGTTCATCTGTCCATGCCACAACGGACAATTCGCGGCGGACGGAAAGCTTTTGGGAGGACCCCCACCGCGAGGAATGGATCAGCTGAAAAGCAAAGTCGAGGGAGGCAAACTTGTCGTGCACTACCAAACTTTCAAGCAGCTCGTTCCCATTAAGGAAGTTATCGCGTGAACTGCGGGCCTCAGAGGAAAGAACGGTCGGTAGATCAAAGACGGAGCTGGCATGGCCACTCAGCCGAAAGAACCCGGAACATACAATCCCTGGATTGATCAGCGAACCGGTATTGGCGATCGGCGGAAGGGCATCGCCGAGTCGCCCCTTCGCGCCGTACTCGATGAAGCGATCCCCGGCGGAGCGAGCCTTGCCTATGTGTTTGGATCCGGATTGCTTTATCTTTTCTTATCACAGGTCGTCACCGGAATGTTTTTGGCGCTTTACTACGTTCCTTCCGCCGATCATGCGCACACCACCGTCGCCTACCTCACGAAAGAAGTGACTTCGGGTTCCTTCCTTCGCAGCGTTCACGCCTATGGCTCAAGCGCGATCGTCATCGTCTTACTTCTGCACGTCAGTCAAACGTTTCTGTACGGAGCGTACAAGGGACGGCGAAAACTGCTCTGGCTCGCCGGATGCGTGTTGTTTGCTTTGATGCTGGGGATGTCCTTCACCGGCTACTTGTTGCCCTGGGATCAGAAGGCTTATTTCGCAACGACCGTGGGCACGAACATCTTGACCTATATTCCGGTCATTGGGAGCCCACTCAAGAGCTTGCTGCGGGGCGGCGCGGAAATGGGCACATTGACCCTTTCTCGCTTCTTCGTCCTCCACGTGTTCCTACTGCCAGCCCTCATCGTTATCTTTATTGCGGCCCACATATTCTTGTTCCGCAAAGCTGGACCGGCCGGGCCGATACAGGGCGACCCGCAAACCCTGAAGCGATCGACGGAGCCGTTTTATCCGAAGCAGGCTGTGTTCGATCTACTTTTTGCCCTGGTCATTATTGGCTGTCTGGGTCTGTTGGCCCATTACCTCCCGGTGGCGCTTGGACCCAAGGCAAACCCGTCTGACACTCACTATGTGCCGCGTCCGGAGTGGTATTACATTCCCGTTTTTCAGTGGTTGAAGTATTGGGAGAGTGGTTTCGCCGTTGTAGGCATTTTGGTTATTCCGGCATTTGCTGCTCTTCTTTTCACCGCGCTGCCTTTCCTAGACCGGCGCCCCGAGCGGCGTCCCTGGAAGCGGCCGGTCTCCATGTCGATTTACGGCTTCATCTTTATCGGGCTGGGCGCTCTCGGCGGTATCAGTCATCGAAATGATCTACGCGATCCGGCGATCGCAGCTCAATTGGCAAAACAGCAAGCAGATGTCGCCGCCTTCATAAAGAAACCGTTCGAACCCGAGTTGGCAGGAGTTTCGCCATTTGCTGCCATGCCACTCAGCCCGGTTGCGAGCCAGGGAAAGAAAGTATTCGAGAGGGAACGATGCATCGAATGCCACGGTGAGGATTTGAGCGGAACGCCGTCGGCTCCATCATTGCTTGGAGTTGGCCAAAAGCACGACGCCTCACGGCTGCGAAGCATCTTGCAGCAGCCTAGTGACGCAATGGCAGACGGCGGAATGCAGCCCGTTGACGTAAACGAAGAGGACCTGACGGCCTTGATCGCATTTCTTGAATCTCTCAAATGATTCAAGCGCTATCGTAAGGCTGGGCCCGGCGATTGTTCTCCGGCGGGCCCCAACTCATCTTGAGCAGTCCCTGCCGAGACGAGGCGAAACAGATCGCCATAGGGCGACGACGATTGCGAGTCCCACAGCAGCGCATGCTCATGGATGGTCTTGATGCTGTGAGTGCTGCGTTCGAGGTGGGCTACGAAAGCGCAAGCCACTTCAATCGCGAGCACAGCCACTTATTCGGTCAACCACCAATGCGCGATGTCAAAGCGCCTCGCACGGCCAACATCGTCGCAATTAGCTTGATCTGACGTAGTTACACCGAAGGAGCTCGCCGAAGCCTCGCTCCAGCGCCTTACGTCGCGGGCTGGCTCGGCACTACCTGCTCCACTCGTCGCTCTAGCTGTATGCTTTTTCCGTGCTCAGACTCCGTTGTACACCAGCCCGAGCAGCTTCCTCGCATCGACTTGCCGCGCCGATTTCTCCAAAAGACCGCGCTTTGCCTGCTGTGCGCGAACGACCATGAGAACGCCGTCACAGGACGCTGAAATCAGCTGGGTGTCGGAAAAGCAGAGAACCGGCGGCGAATCCACGATGATCAGTTTGAAAGCTTCATGGCACCAGCTCATGAACTTCTGCCAGCGCTGATCGGGCAAAGAGCTCCGGCGGTGCAACGTCGGATTCGCCGGATGGAAGAACGTACAGGCTGGGAATACTGGCCGCAAGAATAGCCTTCTCCGGCTCTGCCTGGCCACAAAGGATTTCCGCGAGCCCCGGGGAGGGGAGCAGTTCAAGCGTGTGCGTCAGCCCTTTTCCGCGGATGTCCGCATCGACGACCAATATAGACATCTCTTGCAGCCGTGCGCAGCAGAGCACCAAGTCGAAGGCCGTCATGGTTTTGCCTTCACCCAGCGTCGCGCTGGTGAGTTGCACAGAACGCAGCCCTTGCGATGACTTCAGGCCCAGCAGGCGAGTGCGCAGCGAGGATTCTTTGCCCGTCCGCATCCGTCGCAATCATCTGCATAGTCCTCTCTTCACGATGGCCTTGATTGCTTTGGACACTGGTGTCCTTTGGCTCTCGAAGTGAGCGAGAGCGGCGTTCAAGTATCTCCAAAGCTCATCACCAATAACAAGCCGAGGATATTTTGTGACTCTGCATTCCAGAAGGTAAGCGCGCTCCAGTGCAGTTCCGTAGATTTCACCAGGGCCGATCTCTGTTGCGAGGCCCATATCAATTCCTCCTCGCAAAGGATGTTTGCATGGCAAGTGCGGTTAGCATGAAGACGCAAGCTGCTGATAGGGCTGAAAACACGGTCACAACCGGCACCAACTCATGGCCCTCTTCGCGCAGGGGAACTGATGTAATGAAGGAATCGGAGAAGCCGGTAAAACTCGGACGCAACGGCTCCTTTGCGTGCCGCTGCATACTTGGCGTGCCGGCTTCGAACACCACGAATTGGTTTTGAAACATCGTGCGCAGCTCAGCGACAAAGCCAGCCGTTTGCCTCAGCACCTCTTTGGTTTCGTCTTCGTCTTGTGCGTTCGTGGGCTTCTTAAGCCCCCTGAACCTATCGCGCTGTCCCAGCACGTCGAGAAACGCAACGAGATGGTGCCCGAGTTTGTATATCCGTTTTTCCATTCTGCGCTCTTCGCCGTACAACTTGACAAACAACACCATCAAATGTACATTTAAACGTACTTAGCGTACATCAGAAAGGTACCGATGACAAGAGCTTCCATTGCAGTCAAAAAGGTGACAGCGACCGACCTTCGGGGCAAGCTGAAGACTTACTTGAAAGAGGCGACAGCAAACCGGGTTGTGCTCGTCGAGAACCGCCGCCAGCCAGCGAAGTATTTGGTGGACAAAGAGTTTCTGGATTCCCTCGTCAATGAGCGTGAATCAATTCTTGCCACCCTGGAGATTCTGGCCGACCGCGAACTCACTGACCGCTTGCTGGCGTTGTCCAAAACTATCGACCAAGACGTTGCGGCTGGCCGGCTGCTGACCACAGCAGATGTCTTTGCCAAATGAGCAAAGGGCGAAAACAGCCTTCGCCGTCTGCGGCACCCTCAGAAGAGACGCGGTCTAAATCTCCCTTCGAACTCAGGTACACGTCAGATGCCGCAGCGGACATCAAAGCTCTCGACGGAAGTGTGCGCAATCAACTGCGAAAAGTTCTGGAGAAGAAGCTAGCCGTTGACCCCGAAGGATACGGCCTGCCGCTGCGCGCGTCCCTGGCAGGTTATTGGAAGCACCAGTTTAGCAACCACCGCGTCGTTTACCGAATTTATCCGCAGCACCACGTGGTAGTTGTATGCAGTGTTGGCGTTCGAAAGCAGGGTGACGCGGAGGATATCTACAGGCAACTCGAAACCGTCGCCAAGACGGGCCGTCTCGCGGAACAACTGGCGTCCGTTCTCAGGAACCTTCTCCCCACCACAAAGTAGAGTGCCGTTTTCCGGTGGATTAGTCAGAGTCAGGCCGAGACCATGTTTCCTGTTTGTTGCTGCACTTGCCGCCGCAATTCGTTCGAGTGCGCGATCTTATCGACCGTTTCGAACGTCCCTCAGGTGTCGTCACTGCTCGAATTTCACCTCATCCTGGCGCGCCCTTTCGTCCTCACGCTTCGCGTCCTCGTGCCACGAGCGGGAAATTTCGAGCAACATCGAATGCGCGCGCGGCCACTTTGTTGCAGCTTTCGCCCACTCTGCGGCCTGGGCCCCGAACGCCCGCTCTTGGTTTCCCCCCTCATACATTCCCTTCGAGAACGCGCCGCGCATATTGTGGCGCTCGATGAGAATTCCGAGCTCCACTGTGTCTGATTTGTGAGGCTGGCGAATTGCACGTAAAATGGTTCTGCACGTGATTTCGTACCAATTTATGAAGGCAAATATCACATTGAAGCTCGATACGGATGTTTTGAGGGAAGCCCGCATACTGGCGGCCGAGGAGGGCCTCTCGGTGAGTGGATTGCTTGCCGCAAAGCTCGATGAAATCGTGCGCCAGCGCAAGGGATACGATCGCTTTCGAAAGCGGGCCGTGGCGCGACTCCACAAGGGATTTGAACTCGGCTGGACAGCCCCTCGTTCACGCGACGAACTTCATGAGCGATAAATTCTTCGTCGACACAAACATGCTAGTGTACGCCCACGATCGCGCGGCAGGAGTCAAGCACAAACGGGCGCGTTCGCTGATCGAGAGCCTTTGGGATTCGGGCGGTGGGGTGTTGAGCACTCAGGTTCTTCAGGAACTTTGCGTAAATCTCCGCCGCAAAACCGCCCGTCCACTGTCTCTTGAGCAAACGCGCAGACTGCTTCAGGACTATTTGAGCTGGGACATCGTGATCAACACGGCTGACTCCGTCATAGAGGCTCTCGCCAACGAGCATCGTTACAATATTTTGTTCTGGGATGCGCTCATCATTCAAGCTGCTGGAACGTCCGGCGCTACGGTTGTCTATTCAGAAGACTTGGCAGACGGGCAGACCGATGGTCCACTTCGCGTTGTCAACCCTTTGAATCGTTCCAGTTCCGGCTAGAAAAGCAGCGGGAAGTTAAAGCTTTTCTAAACGAATTCGTGTCAAGCGTGCCACAGGCTGAGCTTCCAATTTGGAGATTCGCAGCACTTGATGTCCGATAACCCGAGGGTCATTCTGGGCTTTCTCGACGGCCCGCAATGTCATCCCATTTTATCACGTACCAGCTGCCCCGCTTGTACTTTTCGGGACGCTAAGGCGATACGGAACAATTAAGTGAACAACAAGAATTACTCATTCCTGCAAAATATCGTGTAATTCCATGCGGGATTAATTTTGTGGCGGTGGATCCGCAGCTTCTCTATCTCTTCTGCGGAGGGCTTAACCCCGGTCTCGTACTTCTTGGTATCCAGCACCGCTTTCACTCGCAGACCGGTGCGGGTTCGTGTCGCGCCAATCAGGTTGATCACCGTTTCCAGGTTCCAGAGCGGCTGCCCTTTCCAGGTCAGACTGATAAACGAGAAGACCCGATGCTCGATCCGGTTCCACATTACTCGTACCAGGAGGATAGTGAGATACGGTGATGGGGATTCCGATCTCATCCACCAACTGCATCAGATTCGCTTTCCAAGCGTGGGTGCGACTGCTATTGCTGCCACCTCCATCGGCGCAAATCAACAGACGTCGGGCCGAGCGATAGCGCCGTCGCCCGTCCAACCGCCACCATCGTCGGATGCTTTCCGCCGCGAATTCTGCCGTGTCGTGGCTGATCCCCACGTTGACCACTGCTCGATCCCCGAAGACATCGTAGACCCCGTAGGGAATGGCCTTGCCCTTGGCCTGCGAAGGCCAATCATGCACCTGAACTTCGTACGGGTTCCCTTTCGGCCGCCACGTCCGACCCCCATTTTTAAAGGCTCCCACAAGCTCTTTTTTCTTCGTGTCAGCCGAGATCACCGGATCTCCGCTGGCTCGAAAGGAAGCCTCCTGACGATTGATATATCGAAACTGTGCGTCCCGGTCGGGATGCTGAGGCCCTTCTTTCTCTTTCCGATTCAACTGCAGCGAGTAGCCCATCTCGTCCAACATCCGCGCAACCGTTTTATCGCTCACCGGATGTCCCCGCCGGGTCAACTCCGCAGCAAGCGCTTCCGTGGATTTGTTGGTCCAGCGCACCGCGCTCATCGGATCTCCCGCTGTGGTTTCTTCCACCATCTGCGTGAGTTCCGCTCTCAGTTGCTGGTCTGCTTCTTCCACTTTTTTCCGCCCGGCCCCAGCCGTCCGGACTCTTCCGGCGGCCCCGGCTTCCAACTTTTTTCGACTGGTCAACTCGGCTACGGCTTTGGTGAGGGTCGTGCGAGACATCCCGGTCAACTCAGACATTCGGCTGATTCCCCCTCGCCCCTGATCCAATGCCAGACTCGCGAGAAACAACCGCGCCTGAAACTCATTCAGAGTGCCAAGCACCTTCAGCCAACGCCTTTCTTGTGGCGACCGCGGCTTGAACCTAATCATCCAAGCTACGCTAAACCCAATCCCCTCAATTTGTCCAGCTAATTCTTCCGCTTCGCCTAAGTGCCGCGTCTGGTGTCGCCTATGACTGAAAACGCCATTCTTCCCTCAATTAGTTGCATCAACCTACTGCACCCAATGTTGCAAAGGAATCCGCTTGTCCCTACCAAGAACCCCGTCGGGCAACCACCAGAGGTTATTCGTACTGCATGCCCGTCACCTTTCGGAACAATCCGAACGGCCGGCGTCCTGCCACAAAAAACTAAAGTGCCTGGCTGAGGATTGCGATCAAACGCCACATTGAGGCGCCACATCAAGGCAATTGCGGTATGCGTGGGAATCGGCCCATGCGAGGACGTGTGCTCGCATGGCCAGCTTCCACGGGCAACTCTTCAAGCGGACAAGTTCCTACCTTAGCAGGAAACCAACAAACGTGAGTTTTCAGCCACGCCGTTGAGGGCATAGCGGCTTGCGTCAGTCGTGCAGCACAACGCTCAAGAGAGAAGTGTTGATCTGAAGACCGCCGTTATACCTGATGAAGCCCAATTTCCTGAACTTGTTCATGAAAAAATTGACCCGTGAACGCGTTGTGCCGATCATCTCCGCCAGCGTTTCTTGCGATACTTTGGGAAGCACTCTGTGGGGCTTGTCTTCTTTGCCGTAACGGCCAAGCAACAAAAGGGTGCGAGCCAGGCGCTTCTCGCTGGAGTTGAATAGCTGATCGACCAGATCTTCCTCGATTCGGATGTTCCGCGCCAGCATGAAAGCGATGAACCGGTCGGAAAGGGCATGCTGTTCATGAAGCACCTTGAACATTTCGCTCTTCTCAATGACAAGCACGGTGCTGGGCGTAATCGCGGTAGCCGTCCCCATACGGACGGGCTGACCTGCCAGACACCCTTCACCAAAGAAGTCGCCCGGTCTTAGCATCGCGACGACGGCCTCTTTGCCGCCTTCACTAACCACGGAGAGCCTGACGCCACCTTCTTGTATGTACATTACGCTCTTAGCAGCATCACCTTGAGAGTAGACGACCTCCGCTCTTTTAAGCTTTTTAACTTTTCTCGCCACCCCGGCCGAATCGAGAAAGGCTTGGGCATCAAATCCCTCAGTTTCCCGAGGAATATTCTTGGATTTTTTGTTGCGGTGATTCACGATTGCTTCCACACTTCCACCTGAGAAGGTGTGCTAACACCTAGCCATAGATTCTTCTTGCGGCCACAAGAGACCTATTGCCAACGTTTTCTTCTCGGTTCCTTGATCCTGTTTGGTCGTTGTTTCCTGCCGGATTTGTTGTTCAACTATCTTTCTAACAATCTCCAGCGGGCGCGGTCAAGCCAAAACCACACCGATGTACTTCAAAACCGTGGCGTAATCGGAATGTGCCATGCCACAAGGGCCGAAATGGAAAGCACAAACAGTTTGGCCCCAATCTTTTCAGGTCATCAAGTGCACACGATTCGCCCAGCGAGAAAACTATCTGTGAGTGCATGTAACGAGGATGTTGTGGCAGTCCTGCCAAAAGCTCATTTGTGACGTCGATCTCCGCTGTGTTCCGAATGGCCGTTGGCATCCAGCCAGCTCAGGAGCGCGCGAATGCTGCCATGCGCCAAAGCGATACTTGAATCGGCAGCGCCGTAATAGAGATTGATGGTGTCCCCATCCGCTGCCAAGGTGTAGCCGCAGGGAAATACGACGTCTTGGACGTCTCCATGACGCTCGTACTCCGCCTCGGGCGCAAACATCCAGGAATCCCCGCGGATCAAGCACTTATCGGGATGTTGAAGGTCGAACAGCGCCAGACCCAGCCGATAAATGGAGCTTGATGGCGTTCTTCGCACGCCGTGATAGATCATCAACCAGCCCCTTGATGTTTCAATCGGCGGAGGGGACATACCAATCTTGTTGGCGTCCCACCAGGCCCCACGGCGGGCTTCCAGCATGAGCTTGTGACTCCCCCAGTGCCGCAGATCGGGAGAGTAGGAGATCCAGACGTGAGTTCCGAGAGGTGTCATGGGCCGATGGATCAATGCCCAGAATCCATTGATCCTTCGAGGCAGCAGCGCTGCGTCCTTATCGTCCGGCGGCATCACGACACCAAATCTTTCGAAGTTTCGAAAATCCTCGGTGAGAGCCAAAGACACGCCGGGACCACTGCGAGAATAGGAGGTGTACGCCACAGCAAATTTCTTGAGTTCCGGCACGTAGGTAATGCGTGGATCCTCAATGCCCCAGACCTCCTCGGGGTATTGCTCGGGATTGGGCACGAGCGTCGGCTCGCGATCGACCTGCCATCCGTCGACCCCGTTCGCCGAGCGGGCAGCGCACAAGTGAGAGATTCCCCGGCGATCTTCCACGCGGCAAAGCAGCAGGGTTGAACCATCAGGCAGAAGTGTTGCGCCGGCGTTGAAAACGCTGTTGATGGAATAGGGCCAATCCTTTCCCGTCAAGAGGGGATTGGCTGGGTGCCGGCAGAATAGCGTTTCGTATTGTTTCATAGTTGCTTTCATAGAGGTTTTCGCAGCACTCATTGAATCGATCTCTCGAGATCCTGCTCAGGCTAAAGTGACCGCCCTGCTCGTCACAACTTGTTTTCTGTGCCGTCGGCTTCTTCCAACTTACGCAGTTCCAGCAGCGCCATCAAAAAGGACAAGGTCGACTCCGCTCCCTGATTCTCATTTGCCCGGTCGGGATGCAAGCCGTCTCGGCAACCCCCGGTGGTCGGATCGTAGAGCGCAATCTGAAGATCGTTGTCCCCCAAGAACCAATTAAAAGCGGACCAGGCCTCTTTGCGCCAGCGGCCCTTCCCGGTGGCGCGATAAGCCTGCAGGCACGCCGAGACGACCGCGCATGCCTCCACAGGTTGTTGGTCGAAGCGGGCCTTCTCGGTTGTGATGGAATAGAAGCCCTGCGATCCGATCGGCACGAAATGGCCCTTCACCTCACAACGCTGAATCGCGACCAGCCAATCCAAAGCTTCGAGCCCCGCCGCAACCATCTCTTCGTTCCAGGCGCGCATTCCCGCTCGAATCAGAGCCTGCGGCAATCGCGCATTTGAGTATGCAAGCCCATCCTCAAACCACTTCCAGTCATCGGATCGGTAGGATCGGTATGAATTCAGCAAGCGATTTGCCAGAGCCTCAGACGCGCTGAGAGCAGCGCGATCTCCGGGGAACGAATCGAGATACTCCTGCAGTCCCAGCAGGGCGAAAGCACAGGCGCGCGGACTCCTAAATTCGATGGCTGCGGGAACAGCAAGTTCAAACATGCGCCCAGCAGCTCCTTTCCATCCTGCGTTTTTGGATCTGCCGAGAACAGTCCCCAATCCCCACAGGGCTCGCCCGTGACTATCTTCCGAGCCCTCCCGCTCCTGCCATCGGCGTTCGTAACTCAGACAGTTTCTGAACCGTTTCGTGGTTGGATCAAAAGCAAGCCACAGGAAAGCTAGATATCGGGAAGCTAGATCGGCCGCGCCTGCTGGCGCTCCGGCTCCGTAGTCTTCCAGAAGAATGGCTACTATCAGTGCGCGTGCGTTGTCATCGGTTGTGTAACCTTCCGGATAGTTCGGGACCACGAAGACCGCATGCTCGAGGATTCCCGTCTGGTCCGTCATTCGAACCAGGTGATCCAGCTTTATGCTGGGAAGCCGGTCGAGAGTCTTTTCTGTGTTTTGCGCCACGAATGTGGCGCGTGGATTTCGCAGGCGCTCGTTGTAGATGCGTTCAAAACTCTTCATATATTTCTGAGCTACGCGATTCCACACCATGTCTCTCGCGTATAGATAAGCACGTTTCCGCATGGCGTGCCTGGCGGTATCGTCGCCCAGAAGTTCAACCGTTTTTGCGGCTATAGCTTCCGGATCATCAAAAGGAACAAGTGTGCCGCGCTCGTCGTCCAGGAGTTCGACCGCGTGCAGGTAGGGCGTCGAAATGATGGCCTTGCCGGCGCTCAAGGCGTACGCCAGCGTGCCGGAAACAACTTGCGCTTTATGTTTGTAAGGCGTGATGTAAATGTCCGCCGCGCCAATTAATTCAACCATCTCTCGGGGAGTCACGAAACGATTGCGAAAGATGACATTGGACTCAACTCCGAGACCCTTCGCCAGGTTCTGCAGGTAAACCCGGTATTTGTCACCTTCGCGCCGCAGGATATGTGGGTGAGTTGCGCCGGAAACCATGTAAACAACATTGCTGTAATGCGAGAGGATTTTTGGCAGAGCCAGGATGACATTTTCTATGCCCTTATTGGGCGACAGCAGGCCAAACGTGAGCAAAACATCTTTTCCTTCCGTCCCGAAGCCGTCCTTGTAGAAGTTTGGATCGGTGAAGGCCAAATCGGGGATGCCATGCGGAATCAGATCGATCTTGTCGCTCGGAACGTGGAACACTTCCTGCAGGATCTCTGCGGAGTGCCTGCTCATGACGATCATGCGGTCCGAAAGGGCCGCAATCTCTTCCATCACCGCGCGTTGGTCGGGATTTGGATCGCGAAGTACCGTGTGCAACGTGGTTGCGACAGGCATTTGCAGTCGCCGCAGTAATTCCAGGATGTGTCCGCCGGCTCGTCCTCCAAAGATTCCATATTCGTGCTGCAGGCAAACCAGATCGATACGTCTGAAATTCAGAAAGTCGGCGGCTTGCCGGTAGGAAGCTACGTTATCTTCCGACAGTTCGAACCGCACTCTGGCCGGATAGGTATAACCCTCTTCAGTATCGTTAACCGGGAGTGCCAGCAGTTCCGCCGCACCGTATTCCGAATGGATGGCATCGCATAAATCTGTAGTGAACGTCGCAATGCCACAATGTCGCGGAAGGTAGTTCCCCACGAACGCGATTCTCCCTGGAAGTACCGGGTGCAGCGATGCAAGCGTGAGTTCGACTGTCTTCTCTTCCAATACGAGAGAGGCCGAGTCCATTAGCTCTACAGTTTCTGTCAACGGTGTTGTTTTCGGCAGCGACATTCGACCTCCTGTAAATCCGTGACGCGCGGGAGAAACCACCGCATAGCTACCAAAGGGTTATTCACATTGACAATGCTTTAGCCAACGGGTTTGTCGCTGGATTCGGGAATAGCCCCGTTCATTAGAGAGACTTTGCCGCTTTACTCATGCAAGACAACTGTCAGCAATGACTTATTGACCTTGATTTTGCCGTTGTATTCGATGAATCCAAGTTTTCTGAATTTATTCATGAAGAAATTCACGCGCGAACGCGTGGTTCCGATCATACTCGCTAGGGTTTCCTGGGAAACTTTCGGCAGTATGCGTTCCGGCATGTCTTGCTTTCCATAACGCGCGAGAAGCAGAAGCGTGCGCGCCAGGCGCTTTTCACTGGAATTAAAGAGTTGATCGATTAGATCCTCTTCGACCTGGATGTTATGCGCGAGCATATACCTAATGAAATGGTCGGATAACTTATGCTCTGTATGGAGTACGCGCAGCAGTTCGTTTTTCTCCATGACCAGAAGTGTGGTTGGTGTGATGGCCGTTGCAGTGCCCATCCGAACCGGTTGGCCCGCCATGCATCCCTCGCCAAAAAAATCACTGGGGCCAAACATCGCGACCACCGCTTCTCTTCCGGAACCATTTACAACGGAAAATTTCACGCCGCCCTTCTGGACGTACATTACGCTCTCCGCAGCCTCACCTTGAGAGTAAATCGATTCGCCCCTCCGAAATTCTACAACTTTTCTCGCTACTCCCGCAGTGTCGAGGAAAACCTGCGGGTCGAAAGAGTCGACCTTTCCATTCTTCTTTTGTTTGTTTGGTTTCATATTCAGGCCGAACCCCCCGTCTGACTTGGGCGTTCCCCCGGCCATGTTCACCATACTTCACCATACCAAGAGGCCCTCCCGCAAGACTGTATAAAAGAGAACAGCGCGCGCCCTTGGCAGTCTGTAAGATGAAGCATGAAAAGGGAAGAAAGGCGGCAAGAAAGGCGAAAGTGGCAGGAAGTCTAAGCGGGCCGAAAAGTGTCCCTCTGCTCATCTGCCTCCTGGAAGAGTCGCTTCCCCTGACAGCTGACCAAGAAACCGAGGATAGTCCTATGTTTGTACGTAAAGTGACCACACTTCTAAAACCGCACAGCATTTCAAAATTCAGCCGCTTGATGGAAGAAGATATTATGCACATGTTAGGTAAACAAAACGGATTCCAGGACGAACCTACGTTTTTTGACCCGAGCGAAGGTGCCGTGACAAGTATCAGTCTGCGGGACAAGGCATCGAACGCGGAAACCTACAGCCGCGAAACGTATCCCGCCGTACTGAAAAAACTGGCCGCGCTGATTGAAGGGACCCCCAAACTCGATACCTACGAGACCTTAGGTTCAACCTTTCACAAGAGCGCGACTACGCTAGCTGCAGCCGCGTAGGCCAGCCTGTTAGTTGATCCGAGGGGCAAGCCAAGTCTGTCCCAGTTTTGAGTCGCCGACTCGGCAAAGGGGAATGTATGTACGTACTCGCATGGATTGTCATCGGGGCAGTCGTTGGGTGGGGAACAGGAAGAGTTTTTCAAGGTAATGGGTATGGTCCGTTTATGGACATCCTCATGGGCGCTGGTGGTGGCGTAGTAGGCGGATTGGTGATGCGCTCCGCGGGCTTCGTCGGCTACGGTGGAACGGTCATCACAGCGCTGGTTGCAATGGTTGGCGCAGTGATTCTGACTATGCTCACCGCTTATGTGAACGGCAGAAGGGTTTACGCCCGTCAGCTCTAAGAGTCTGGCCAAACGAAACTAGAGGGTTCGGCGACTCGGGCGCTGCTGTTCGCATGTCAGGGTGTGTGGCCTTGGTCCCTGCAAAGGATCTTGTCCAGACGATGCCCATCGTCGCTGCAACCAGAGAAGTCACCACAATGCAACATGTGGTTCTGATTTCAAGTTCTTAGGAGCGAGCGAATGCAGAAGCTGAACTTGCCATTGCCGAAGCCGTGAAACTCGACAAGCAAGAGGGGCCGCAAAGAGAAGCGGAGCGTCAGAGAAAGCAAACGGACGACCTCGAAGCGACGCGGCAGAAGAATCGGAAGAGTCTTCGTCCGTAGTGTTGCCCTAGAGCCATAAAAAGTTGTTTGTTCGAGTTTTGGAATGGATTGAACGGAGGTCAAAGAAATGACTATGAATATCACTCCTCTGCATGACCGCATCCTTGTGCGCAGGCTGGAAGAGAAAGAAACCGCGAAGGGCGGGATCATTATCCCCGATAGCGCTAAAGAAAAGCCCCAGGAAGGTGAAGTAGTCGCGATAGGGGCCGGCAAGATGGAAAAGGGCCGTCGTGTCCCGCTCGACGTAAAGGTGGGCGACCGGATCTTGTTTGGCAAATACACCGGCAACGACATCAAAATTCATGACCAGGAGTACCTGATTCTCCGCGAGGAGGAAATCCTGGTGAAACTGAGCGGAATGGCCAAGTCGGCATCCGGCAAGAAGTAGCATCTCCTATCCAAGAGTTTTAGATAGGGTGGAGAGTTCGATCACCGAGGAGGGTGAAGTCTAATGGCAAAACAAATTGTAACTGGTGAGAATTCACGACAGGCGATTTTGCGTGGCGTCAACATTCTGGCTGACGCGGTAAAGATCACGCTCGGCCCGAAGGGGCGCAACGCGGTCATCGAGAAGAAGTTCGGCGCGCCGGTCATCACCAAAGACGGCGTGACGGTCGCAAAGGAAATCGAGCTGCAAGACCCGCTCGAGAACATGGGGGCACAGATGGTGCGCGAGGTTGCCTCCAAGACCTCGGATGTGGCTGGCGATGGCACCACGACTGCGACCGTGCTGGCCCAAGCAATCTTCCGTGAGGGTGTACGAACGGTTGCCGCAGGCGCGAGCCCGATGGCGCTCAAACGCGGCATCGATAAGGCCGTGGAAGTTGCCGTAGCAGAGATCAAGAGGCTCTCCCGCGAGGTGAAGGGCGACATGATCGCGCAGGTGGGCACCATCAGTGCCAACACCGACAAGCAGGTTGGCAACATCATCGCCGAAGCGATGAAGAAGGTCGGCAAGGATGGCGTCATCGCCGTCGAGGAATCCAAAACAATGGAGACCACCCTCGAAGTGGTCGAAGGCATGCAGTTCGATCGGGGCTACCTCTCGCCCTATTTTGTGACCGACCCGGAGCGCATGGAATGCGTACTCGAGGACGTGTACATCCTGATCCACGAGAAGAAGATCAGCTCGATGAAGGATCTGCTGCCGTTGCTCGAACAGATGGCCAAAATGAGCAAGCCGCTGCTGATCATCGCTGAGGATGTTGAGGGCGAGGCCCTGGCGACCCTGGTGGTGAATAAGCTGCGCGGCACACTGCAGTGCGCGGCAGTAAAAGCCCCGGGCTTTGGCGATCGCCGCAAAGCCATGCTCGAAGACATTGCCATTCTTACCGGTGGGAAGGCCATCACTGAGGACCTGGGCATAAAGCTCGAGAACGTGAAGATCGAAGAGCTGGGCAGCGCCAAGAAGGTGACTATCGACAAGGACAACACGACGATCGTTTCGGGCGCCGGCAAGGCCAGTGAGATCGAAGGCCGAATCAAGCAGCTCCGAGTACAGGTTGAAGAGACCACATCGGACTATGACAAGGAAAAGCTCCAGGAACGCCTTGCCAAACTGGTTGGCGGGGTCGCGATCATCAAAGTGGGCGCGGCGACCGAGACGGAGCTAAAGGAGAAGAAGGCTCGCGTCGAGGACGCAATGCACGCCACTCGTGCGGCCGTTGAGGAAGGCATTGTCTCGGGCGGCGGCGTCGCTCTTTTGCGCTGCTTGCCCGTCCTGGAGAAGCTCAAACTCCACGACGATGAAGCCATTGGGGTAAACATCGTAAAGCGAGCGCTCGAAGAGCCCTTGCGCCAGATCGCGGGAAACGCCGGGCACGAAGGCGCAGTAGTTGTAGGACGTGTGCGCGAGTCGAGAGATGAGAACTTCGGCTTCAACGCAGAGACTGGCGAATTCGGCGACATCGTCAAGGCCGGTGTGATTGATCCAGCTAAGGTTACCCGTCTCGCCCTCCAGAACGCTGCGTCCATCGTCTCATTGATGCTTACCACAGAAGTCCTGATCGCCGATCTTAAGGGAGAAGAAAAGATGGTTGCGGCCGGCGCCGGCATGGGTGGAACGTACTAAACGCTGGTCTATATGCGCGTCAAATGCGCGTCAGTTGCTTGCGGACGCTAAACGGTCAAAGCATTCATGCGCAATTCCGACTGTCCGGCAGGTTTGCGATGAGGAGGAATGTATGCAATTACTTTGGTGGATGATGATCGGATTGGTTGCCGGCTGGTTGGCAGGGAAGATTCTGAAGGGTGATGGCTACGGTCCGTTCATGGATCTTGTGATGGGTATCGGCGGAGCAGTGGCGGGCGGGCTCCTGATGCGGTCCGCAGGGATCAGAGGATACGGGGGAACCATTATTACGACTCTCGTTGCCATGATTGGTGCAGTCCTTCTGACGCTGGCCGCGGGCTTCGTGAACGGCAAACGGATGTATACCCGGCAACTCTAAACGTCCCGCAGCCAATGGAAAACTCAAATGCCTGACACCAATGGAGTAGCCATCACTCCGCTTAGGGAAGGCACGCCCTTGCCGGCGAACCTGTCGACCGAAAGTGAAGCCTATAGCTAAGTTGCAATGAACCATTCGATCAGGCTCCTGCGTACGGCGATCACCCTTACGGCTCTTGCAGCCGCGCCGCTGAATCTCGCCTCTCAGCAAAGGCTGGCCCAACGAAGGTTCCAACCCGAAGATCTTTTTCGCGTGCGGCGAGTTGGCACGATCGCATGGTCACCTGATGGCCTCTATGCGGCGATCGAATTGACTCGGCCCGATCACACGCTCGGCGGTGAGATATCTAACGAAATCGCATTGCTCAACGTGAAAAGCCGTGCGCTCCATGTGCTAAGCTCAAATGCGACCACATAGATTGGCTTCTTCAACGCAAGATGGTCCCCCAACGGGACGAGACTTGCATATCTTTCAGCCGACGGGAGCGCGTCAGTTCGAGCTTGGATTTGGACGGGCTGACGCGGATGTGGCATCGCCGTTGCGCTTCTCGTGCCCTCGATACAGCGAATTGCCACCAAAACAGAGCCGGCCGAAATCCGTTGAGAGGTTTTGAAGCCCTATTACAGGGCAGTGCTCGGTTGACAAAAAATGCTGCCCCCTACCCTGTAACGCGAGACCGTCTACTGGCACGCAGGTCGGAAGACGGAAAGCAAGAATGTTAATTAAACTTGCGCATCATCGCTCGAGGTCGTCGGTCTTTCAATCCAGAGAACTGGCTGTAATAATCCTGTTGTGACGAAAAAGCCGTGCCTCTGTCCACTCTAAGAACTCAATCTGTGCAACGGCCTCCGAGCGAAGCTAAACGCACTCCTTCATTTTTTCGGCGGGTTAATTCGTCGCCCCAGCGAGATTTGTGAGTATCCGGCAGGTTGACGAAGGGCATTGTGGGGGATACGAACGAACGGATTTCTCGAAGACTTGGCGACGTGACACGGGAACAAAGCCGTTGCGGACGCGGGCGAGAAAGCATCGATGATCCGATCCTTTTAAGCACAATTCCTAAAGTAAATACCGTATTCACCTGATTGCGCTGTAGGTGCGTTGCGATAAGCAAGTAACATATATTCACTTATCGATACACCACGTGGTGAGATGAGGTACGCTTCGTAACACAGGGCCCCCGCAATTAGCCAGGTCAGCGGTCAATGCGTAATTCTCCCGCTTCCGAGCGCCGTCGATCAAAGCGGATCGTCACGAAGAAACGGGCCAGTTTACTGGTCAATCTAAGTGGCCCGTGTGGAGCGGTTTCCAAGCGTCGTTGTCGATCGGTCGCAAGACGGTTTCAGGGTGCGCGGGAGTTTCCACTTGAGACGAGGACAAGCTGTTGAGGTAACGTTTGACGATGACCTCTTGACGGTGCGGTGCCAAGTAAGATGGGTTCGTGAAGGTGAAGCCGGACTGGAAACCATTTAGAAAGCGGGACAATTTGGCAAAATAGCGGCGCTTTCCGCACTGATTCCCTAGCATAACGATAAACACGACAAACGTTTCCAAAATGGAGATGAGTTGCGAAGAGATGGATTGGCGTCAAAGGTAGGGGCTTGACGAGTTCAACTTCGGCGTCTACGGTTGCCCTAATCGACGGTGGCCACAGCATCCTCGTCCAGCCGTCGGAAGGGCATACCTCATGGAAGCCGAGAAAGATTGGCAACTCACAGTGCGCTATACGTGTCCGCAATGCGGGAAGCATTACGCTGTCGTAGAATGGAAGAAGAACCCTAAATGTCGGCAGTGCGGGGTTCAGCTTCGGGCCGATGACCAACAAGGCGAACCATCGCCGCCAGCCCAAGGCCGAGCAGCTTAATCGGGGTCATCGGTAACTAAGACGTTCGCCGCGTGCCGACCGTGGCAAGACCCCTGCGCCAATACGGCTGGGCAAATCGGAAACCGAGGTCAACCCAACCGTTGTCCTGCAAAACGGTAAACAAACAGCGAAGGCCGACCCTTCAAGTTATACTTCAGAACATGCGCGTAGCAGGCACTCTCGTCCTTATCGCCCTTGTGCTCGTCTTGGTGTCGCCCTGTGCCTTCAGTGCGGAGGCGCAGGAACCTGATCCCCAACAAATCTTTCAGGATGCGGCGCAGGCACAGCAGCGCGGTGACCTTGTGGTTGCTGTGAGCAAGTATCAAGAGGTGATACGGCTCAACCCCAACGTCGTCGCTGCGCATGCCAACCTTGGTGTCGTTCTTGTTTCGCTTGGCCGTTACGACGAGGCCATCACCCAGTATCACATTGCTCTCGCCGAGGCACCTGGAGATCCCGCGCTCCGCCTGAACCTCGGCCTTGCCTACTACAAGAAGGGCGACTTCGCAGCCGCCGCCGCGCAATTCGCGTCGCTGCACAAGGAGAACCCCGGCGATCTTCGCGTTGCTACCCTGCTGGGCAACTGCCAGGTGCAACTGGGCCTTGTCGACCAGGCCATTACTCTTCTTGAGCCACTTGAGAAGGCTAATCCAGACAATCTCGATCTCGAGTGGGCCCTCGGAAACGCGCTGATCCGGACGAGCCAAACGCTGGATGGGCTGAAACGCATCCAGAAGGTCGCTGATAAAGGCCAAAACGCTGACGCACATCAGCTCGCGGCCGACCTTTATCTAGGCCTGACCTTATTCGACCAAGCCAAAGAAAACGCGCAGGCCGTCATTCGCCTGAATCCAGATGCGGCCAAGGCCTACGTGGTCCTCGGCATGATCGACGACTTCGGTGGAAATGAGAAAGACGCCCAGGACAATTACAGGAAGGCTTTGCAAATCGACCCGAAGGACAACCAAGCACGGCTCCAACTCGCCAATGCGTTCCTGATTGATCGAAAGCTCGACCAGGCACGAGAGGAAATCGACCGGGCACTGGCCATCGAACCCAATTCCCTCGCAGCGCGCTACGAGCTGGCGCGCCTCGAGCGCACCGAGGGAAACCTGGCGGCGGCACTCAAGGATCTCGAAGCCATCGAACGGCAGGACCCGCAATGGCTACCGCCTCACGTCGAGTTATCCGCGCTCTATTATCGCTTGCAACGTCCCAGCGACGGTGACCGCGAGAAGGAGATCGTGAACCGGCTCCGAACGGAGGAGCAAGACCGTCGCGGGCAAAGCCGCGTCATCAGCCCGAGAGTTCCTTTACCGTGAGCACGCGATCTGCGTCCAGATTGCGCAACGTTTGCACAATTCCCGACGGCCAACGAATCTCAACCAGTTCGGCTCGCTTCTCTTTGCCTAGACCGAAATGCACCGGCCCGTGGCTCGAAGATGCATAGCCCACGCTGGTAGTCATGTGATTGTATTGGGTTCCCGTTTTCGTAACCACTTTCACCGCCGCGCCGATTCCGTCCCGGTTACTCTTGGTCCCTTGCAGTGAAATGTCCAGCCAGTGTCCCGCGCCCTCCGTGCGGTTCATCCAAATCTCAGTGGGTTCCAGGAGCGCCGTCACCACGACGTCCATTCTGCCGTCGCCATCGAAATCACCGAAAGCGCATCCGCGGTGCCGCGCAGGTCGTGTTGCCGTAAAACCCGCCTCGGAGATCAGCGCTTGCCAACGGCCGCTCCGTCCCGGATTGCGGAACACTACGTTGTGCTGCTTAATCTCCGTCCCAGGCTTCGTCAGCGCCTCAACGTGCCCGCAACTGACGAACAGATCCTTCCACCCGTCGTTGTCAAAGTCGAAGAAGCCAGGACCAAAGCCGCCCAGATGCAGGCTTGCCTGACGCATCCCGCTCGCGCCGGTGATCTCTTCGAAGCTCTTTCCTTGGATATTTCGCCATAGCGGAAAGGTTTGGTTGTTCAAGGCTACTGTCGTGATATCCGGGTAGCCGTCATTGTCAATGTCGCGGAAGTCCACGCCCATCCCGGAAATGAATTGGCCGTCCTCGACGAGCGCCACGCCTTTCTCGAGCGCGACTTCCTCGAACTTGCCGCCAGCATTGTGGAACAAATAGTTGTAGTAAAGATCGTTCGTGACAAACAGGTCCGGACGGCCGTCCAGGTCGTAGTCGGCTACGCCAACACCCATCCCTTTGCCGATGTGCTTGCGCAAGCCCCACTTTTCGGAGGCGTCTTCAAAGGTCCCGTCGCCCTTGTTCAGGTATAACTGGTTGGGCGAACCCTTGTAGAAATTCGGGCTGCAGTAGTCCCATCGCCCCGGCAAGCCGCAAACGTGTTCCGTTTCGTAATCCCACTGAACGTAGTTGACCACGAAGAGGTCGAGCAAGCCATCGTTGTTCACGTCCACCCAGGCCGCAGCGATGGACCACAGTGGACCGTACTCGGGGTCGCGCCAATTGTCGAGCCCGGCCTTCTTCGTGACGTCCGTAAACGTCCCGTCCCCGTTGTTGTGATGCAGCGTTCGGCCATGCACGCCGGCAACGAAGAGGTCAGGGTAGCCGTCGTTGTCATAGTCGCCGACGGCCGCACCCATGTCGTATCCCGTGCCGGCGAGGCCCGCCTCCTTGGTAACATCCTTAAACACGCCTTTGCCTTCGTTGCGGAACAGCCGGTTTGAGAATTTCGACGCGTCCTTCTTCTGCGTCGCCATATTCGCGCCATTAGTGAGAAAAATGTCCGGGCGTCCGTCGCGGTTGTAATCGAAAACGGCCATCCCCCCGGCCATGGTCGAAGGAGCGTGCGGGCTATCGAGGGTCTCGTCGGTTTCCACACGAAAAGGCAGAGACTGTAGCTCAAATTTGATCCGCGGAGCGGAGACGCTAGGTTTCGGGGCCTGAGAGCACGGCAACGCAAGGGGCAGAAACGACCCGCCAAGAATGGAGAGCGCCTCGCGACGTGTAAGGGCCCGTGACTCGGAAAGTTTGAGAGAACGACCTCGATACGCTTTCAATGGCCCTCCGAATCAAAAAGAAGGAGAAAACACGGCTGTAAGGAGTCGCCACTACAACGCTTCGGCGTGATTGTTATTTTGTCATACGGGCAATCGGGATAGGGGGGACGGTTGCCCGTCCTCCGCTAAACTTCAACCATGATTACTTCTTCAAACTCCCTTTGCAGGGAGCGGGATGCCCCATCATGTGGACGACGCTCTACTTCACGCCATGTACGGTACCGAGCTGTCCCGCGTACGAACCGAACTCTAACGACTGTGAATATTCACAACGATTCCGCCACATCCAGTACAAGCGAACCGCCAGACGGCGTCCCATCGCTACCTTGGCAATGCTCTTGTGCCGACGCATCGCCAGGTGTATGTACCGACGTCGCCACTCTGGATTGATTCGTGCTGCCGCCTGGGCTGCCTCCACCAGCAAGAATCGCAACAAGGAGTTGCCTTGCTTGCTGATGTGTCCCAGCCGTTGCTTGCCGGCACTAGAGTCCTCACTCGGAATCATTCCCACGTAGTTGCCGATCTGCTTATCGCATGGAAAACGTTCCCAAGTTCCAATGATCAGCACGAAGGCCAGTGCCGTGAGCGGACCCACGCCAGGATGCGTCATCAGCCGCTGCACCTCGGGTCGCTTCCTGCCTTCCCGCTCGACGGCTGCGGTCAACTCCTCAATGGTCGGATTCATGCGGTCCAACAGCTCCAACAACTCTTGCCGGCGCCGACTGGCCCAGGGAGCCAACGAGAGCTTCTCTAACTGCGCTCGCCCTTGTTCGCTGAACAGTTTTTTCTTCCAGCGATAGCCCTCGTTCATCGCCAGCGCCTGCAGCTGATTCATGATCCGCGTGCGCATCTGCACTAACCGATGCCGGTGCCACAGCAGTTGTCGCAGATCTCGATTCTCCGGATCTGGCACCCAGATTCGAGGAAACCGATTTTCCAGCAGCAGCTTCCGCATAAGTCGGGCATGTTCGCGGTCGGTCTTCTGTTTCTTGACTCGCTTCGTCTTGATCTCCGCGGGGTCGCCGATCCATACCTCGAACCCCAACTCTGCCAGCAGTCGCTCGAACCAGCGTGAATATCCGGTAGCCTCCATGCCTACCCGCACGCAGATTCCTCGCTGCTTCAGGTCTCGATAGAATTTCTCTGCTTGTCCATCACTGTGGTTCAGTTCCTGTTCACCACACTCACCAGTCTCTTCCATTAAAAATGCCATCGTCTGAAAGCTCGGGTGGTAATCTACGCCTAATCATCATGTTCGGCTCCTTTCTCCCGAGCCTGCGGTCGTCGAACAACCACAGTTTACTCGGGTCAGGAGCCGACATTGTTATGCAATCATGCGGGTCCGCATACGGCGGTTCGGCGGGTTGAGCTACTTGTGAATAGCCGGGGTTTCGATACTGCGCGTCGCCAGATAACGATTCGGTCCCTTCGTAGACGTCCCTTGGAGCTTCACTCCTCCTGGCGTCCGGAAGGCCAACAAGGTTGGCTTTTCTGCCGCTGGTCGCTCCTGAGATCGCGCGATTTACTCGCCACTCCCTTCCGTTCGGGCCTTCCTCCGCTCTTCTGGAGTAATACGCCCTTTGCTGACTTCTGCGACATGATCAAGGTGAATTTCTTCACCTTCAGTCACGAATCCGTGACATGCCACAGACCTCCCGAGGTAAGTTCGACCGCCTTCGACGCGCCACCGCCGGATTTACCACCAGTGAGCTTGATGGATATGGGCTTCGCAGTCACTTGCCCGCTCGCCCGTCTCCTATCCGGTTCTTGTTCATCGGCTCGCATCTTTGCTCCGCGCTTCTTTCAGGCCCCGCCTCGCGGCGAGTGTTATTTCACCCTTGCGCTTCGCTATCACTTCACGTCCATCACGTTGTGAAGAGGACTTACACCAAGCTGTCAAACCTGCTCGGCACACAGGAAAAAGGGGATGGACTAGAGCCATCCCCTTTTCCCTTACTGCATGTTTTGGGGTGTGGGTTAGAAAATATACTTCAGCGCGAATTCCAGTGTTCGGCGCCCGACCGTGTAAGCCGGCTTGCCGTTGGTGTCGGGGTTCGTGTTGTTGCCGCCCGCCGCCGCAAAGGTTAGATTGATGTCGTTTCCCAAACCGAACTGCGGGTTCGCGTGGTTCATAAAGTTGAAAGCGGTGAACCGGAACTCGATTTTCTGGATCTCTCTGACCTTGAAATCTTTGTACATACCCAGGTCACTGCCAAAGTACGCCGGGCCAGTGATGTTCGGCCAGATGAGCGGTCCATTCACGCCGCGTTGATTCGGCGCCTGGAAACAATTGGGGTTGAAGTATTGCCCCGCGGACAAGCCCTTCGCAGGATTGCAGGTCAGATAAGGCTCCAAGGCAATACCATCTGTCCCCAGCATGTTCTGGTTGCTGAGCCCCCCAAAGGTTGCATTGAGGCCCTTGCCGGTCAAAGGCTGGAGCGGAGGGCCGCTCTGGTATTGCACCGTACCGGTAAGCTGCCACCCATTGACGACCTCTTGGCCGAAGAGGTTGTTGTGGATGGGGCTTGGCAGGTTGAGCACATAGGCGGCGTTAAAAATATGCCGTCGATCAAAGGCCAAGGTTCCGTAGTTATTCGCGAGCTTGAAGGCATCGAGCGCCGCACCGGAACCCTGTCCGTTGTCGTTGTCTCCGCCGCGAACTCCAAGCGTATGACTCCATGCATAGTTGACGTTGAACACGGCTCTGCCGGTCTGCTTCATCCACTGCACGATTAATCCGTTGTAATTCGAATAGCTGCCATGACGGGCCACGTAGAGCTGGTTGTAACCCCACGGCCTGAAATCCGGGATGGCACCTGAGGGGGGAGCCCCGGCAACACATGTCGCACTCGCCGCGCCCTGGCAGTAGTAGGTGATGCCGGTGACCGGATCGGGCTTGAAGAGCGCGCCCACGGGAATGTAGTTGATGTTACTCATGAGTATGCCGCCACCGCCGTTGGGGGAGAGGAACAAATCGCGGCTGCGGCTGCCTTGATAGGAGATCTCCAGAATGGAACGCCACGGCACTTGCTGATCGATGGTCACGTTCCAGTTCTGGGTGTGCGGCGCTTTATCATCTCCAAACAACATGCCTTCCACGTTCTGTGACGTTCTTGAGCCTGCAGTTGCTGAAGAGCAGGTGCTCAGGCTAGCAAGCGATGTGAAGGTGCAGTTGCTGCTGAAGCTCTTGAGCCCCAACGGTGCGTCCAGCAGGCCATTTGCTGTGACCTGGTTGTAGGAAACATTGTGACGGTAGATGCCGAATCCACCGCGCAGAACGGTGCGGCCATTTCCAGTAAGGTCATAGGCGACGCCAATGCGCGGATCGACGAAGAAGGGATGGGATGCCCAACCGGAAATGGGAACGTTGCTGTCGATGGCATGCCAATCAAAGCCCGCGAGAGCTGCACTGCTGCCCGCGTAGGGCTGCACCGAATTTGTCGGATTCCAGACCATAATGCCCTGGTTTTCGTTCGTCGGGTACCATTGGCCTTCGTGCTCAAAGCGGACGCCGTAGTGAATGGTCAACCTGGGCCTAACTTTCCAAGCATCCTGAGCGTAGAAATCGTGCTCGTTGTAGACCACATTGTCGACGAAATTCGTGCTCGCCTGGCTAAAGCCCACGGCGTGGCCGAGCAACATATCCGCATAAATGTTGTTGGTGGACTCGAAGGCCCATTGGTCAAACTCCCACTGGCCGACTGTCCCTCCGCCGCAGCAGGCGCCTTCCGTCTGCACGTTGGCGTAACGCGCCCAGAAGTACCCAAACTTCAACGTGTGCGTGCGCTTGGTCCAAGTGAAGTTGTCGCTGAAGTCCGGCGTATAACTGTCTTTGCCGGCGGCTTTGCCGTACCACGTTGGAGTCGTACCGAAGGAAGAAGCGTTAAATCCAGCCGAGGTGGTGGCACTGTTGCTGCCGCCGCCGCCGCCCGGGCTACAGCACCAACTCACGATGTCTGGAACCTGCGGAACCGGCTGTGCATACGGACCCTGAACGTTGTAGCCGTAGGTTGTCGGGTTCGCCGCACTGGGGTTCTGCAGAGTGACCGGGTTGATGAAATAGGCGTAGCCAAAAGTGGCTTCGTTAATCAGCGTAGGGCTAAAAGTATATGTCACACCAAAACTGTAGTCCCGCGCGAGTTGGGCAGCGGGAGTCTGCGAGGGGTATGGAACCGCATTTGGCGCCCACCACCACAAGCCGATATTGTTGATATCGGTTTCCGGCTGGCGGGTGAAGGTGGCAAAGGCGCGCATCTTCGAAGTGATGTTGAAGTCGCCGCGAATGTTCATCTCGTTGCTGTTAATTGGAGTTTGGTCGAGAAACTGCGCATTATAGCCCTTGTGGGTAACAGGATCGATGGCCTGCAGCCCGCGCGCGCCGCCAAGCAGTTTCATGAGGATTAGCCCGTTCGGGTCAATCGCGGCGGCGGAGAACGTACTGCCCGATACGGGGAGCAGCAGCGACGCGCAATTCGAACTTTTGCTGTTATTGCAACTATCGTAGGCATTAACGGCCGCGGTATACGCAGCTGACGAGTAAGGGTTGCCGCTGGGGTCATATAGCGTCACCAAGCCTTGGTCAATTGCCCCCGTGCCCGGGATCGGCGCACCGTTCTTGTCAAGCTGTTCCCCGCAAAAAGTGTGGAAGTTCCAGTAGCCGCTTACGTCGGCACATGGGACCGTCGCGGAGTTTGACCAACCCGGGTAGGGTGCCAAGGTGCTTTGAGTAAAGTTGCCGGACATCATATCCGCGGTAGGAACGATGTACTGATGAAGAGCGCCCACTGGCTTCTGGTTGAGGTGCTCGAAACCAAAGAAGAAAAACGCTTTATTATGATGAGGGATGACGGGACCGCCGACGTTGAACCCTTCATACCAGTAATGATCAATCGGTTTTTTCAGCCCTTTGGCATTAAAGAAGGAGTCGTTCGCGTTTAGACTCCCGTTGCGGGTATAAACGTACCCTTCTCCGTGATATTGCGAGGTGCCGCTCTTCCCGGTGGAACTAAAAGTGACTGGCCCGTGGGCGTGCTCAGCATCGAAAGCAGAAGTCTGAATGGTCACTTCTTGGGTCATGTCCTGGTTGATGTTTGCGATTTGCGTTCCCTGGTTCCCAGCATCCGTAATCACCGAGCCGTCCATGATCAACTGCATGCCGCCGTTCGGCTGCGCACCGTTGGAAGTAAAATTCCCGATCGGGCCATTGTTGATCTGTGTGACAGCGCTGTTCCACTGCGCGTTTCCCAGCCCGCTGTTCATAGCCATCCCGGGCATCAGGCGAATCAGTTCCGCCGCGTCGCGGCCTTGGATGGCGATCTGGCTCACCAGCGTGTTGTTCAGGGTCGTGCTGGCGACGCCACTGTCCGTCGGAACCGGCTGCTCCGCAGCTGCCACCTCCACGGTTTCACTTACCGCGCCGACTTTCAAAGCGATGTTCGTGACGGAGCGGCTCTCCTGCTGATAGATGGTGAGACCTTTTTCCGTCCACGTAGAAAATCCCTTTGCCTGTACGGTCAGCGTGTAACTGCCCGGCTGAATCGCCGTAAAGGCGAAGAAACCTGTATCATTTGCCGTGGCAGTCTGAGATAAGTTGGTGCCTTCGTTCGTTAGCACCACCTTCGCACCAGGAACGGCTGCACCACTAGTATCCGCCACCGTGCCACTCAAGGAACTTGTTACCGTCTGCCCGAAGGTCGGCTGCAGGAAGAACAGCGCGACGAGAATCACTGCGCCTGCCATCACCGTAAAGAGGGAGAATACAAAGGACTGATCTCTGCTGGTTTGAGACACCCCAAACATAGAACCTCCTAAACCGCGCACCGTCCACGCGAAGCGCGCGGGCTCACTCTGAACTGAAGTTTTGCGAACAACACCACGGGTACCACCACAATGCAAGTGCGCTCAACCGCGTCCAGGGCGTAACGCCGGGAGCGCTTGCAACCGTCGATGGGGCAGACTTATTACTCAAAATACTCAAAATATCGATATTGTCAAGCGGAAATCGTAAACGTTTACGACCTTCTTGAAAGAGCGCCAGGTCAACCATAAAGTTGATGTCAAATGGCTTCCTGCAATGGGCCAGCGGCGCCCTGCGCGGTCAAACGGGGGTTTCGCGGTCCACTTGGTGCATTTTTTCTATGCCAGAAAAAATTGCAATCGTTTACATGGGCAGGCTGGTGGGCACTAAGAAACCGAGGACGCCAAGAGCCAGTACGACATTTTCTCGACAAGCGCGAGTTACGGAGCGTTACGGATCCGCGCGCGCACTTCGGGCTGGGCCCATTCAAAATGGTAGCTCGAAATCCGCTGGCCTAGCGGGGTGCGCCAAATGCTGAGAGATTTTACCGGCCGATCCGATGCATCGCATTGTGGAGCCATAAAGGCCGCCGATATAAAAGCGTCAGACTGCCGACGAGCAACAAGCTAAAAATGCCGCGAGAATTTCTTTTCACGAAGACGGCAGCGAAAGCCCTTAGTCGTAGTTGTTCGAGTGAAAGTCCGAAGAAGGCAAATCGCTTGCGGCGGATCCAGCGCTGGTCTGGTTTGAAGCTTGCTTTTCAAGAAAAAAATCTAGATTGCCAGCCATAACCAAGTGCGGGGCAAGCGTGGCACGGAAGGAGGGGTACTGGCCATGGACCAAGAATTCCTGCAGAACGCGAAACGCAAGCCTGCCCTGCATGTAGGGGCGCTGGTGGATCGTGGCGGTCACCTTACCGCTGCGAATTTGTTCGATGAGAGACGGAAATAGATCCGTGGCGATGACGGTAAGACGGTCCAGTAAGTGAGCGTCCTTGGCAGCCTGAATGACCGGCATGGAGGCCTCGGTAGTCACATAGATTCCCGCCAAATCGGGGTGGGCGGCAAACAGCTTCTGGCACTTGTCATAGGCTTCCGGCTCGACGTCATGGTCCTCGACAGGCTCGAGAAGAGACATCTCCGGATGCAAATTCCTGAGCGTCTTCTTAAAGGCGGCCAGCTTTTCGGCAGGTTCGGTGATGGCTAATGCGCTCATCGTGATCGCGACTTTCGCCTTGCGATTGAGAAATCTTCCCATCAGGTCGGCGGCCAAAGCGCCACTGGCCATGGTATCCACGGAAACGACCGCGAGCTATTGGAGTGCGGCGCATCGGTGGAGACGCAGACGACGGGAATTCTCGATCGCGACGCCCACTGTATCCAAGTATGTAAGGTGCGAGGACGTTTCGGAAAGAGGATGATGCCATCCGACTCGGCAGCAATGGCTGCTTCAAAGGCTTCTTCTTCACCCTCTCCTAAACGTGGAAACGTGCGGAATTCAAGGTCCGCGCCATGCGTCCCAAGGGCTTGAGCTTCTTCTTGAACCCCCCTGCGGACTTCATCCCAGAAAGAGGTCGTCCCGTTCAGGGTGTTGACAGAAACCCGCAACTGCTCTTTTTTGCGAGAGGAGGCGGGCCGCCACGTTGGGACGATAACCCAGGTTCTTGGACACCTGCAGGACACGCATCCTGGTCATGGGGTTTACGCCGGGATGGTCGTGCAAAGCCCGGTGCACCGTGTCCGTGGATATCCCGAGGACATCGGCTATATCAAAAAGTGTGACCTGGCGGCTGGTACTCATCATGTCGCAGCCTGCATGTGCTCCGTAAACGATTCCGGTCTCCACTTTAGGCTCAAGATAACCAAAGGGGCGAGGAATTTTCTCCTGACGACTCGAAGAGCGAACATTCACTCCTACTTCTCTTCGAGAAAAGTCCTGCCGAACATCGTGGTGGCCAAGGGCGCTCCAAAGACCTTTGCGTCCCGCAGAACGTGGACACGCCGGAACTGGAAAAGGAAATCAGCGACGTTTAGGCTTTCGCAGCTTGGGGCCTCAAGGGTTTGTAACGTGGAAGAAGTCCATTCGAAGTGCCGCGTATTGGGGCATCGTAATTCTGTCGGCGTTATTGGTTGGGAGTGCTGGCCAGGGAAAAGATCATGGGATGGACCCCGGATTTTCATACGCCGACTTTCGCGGGCGAAACACTGAGCCTGATCTCTCGTTCCCTGGTTTCCTATCTACTCGGGCCTTTTGGTTGGCTGCTCGCTTGTTCCGTTGTGGGGCGTGAGGACGGAGGCTTTCGCACCGTTTCGGAGGACCTCGGCGGGCAAGCCGCTGCTTAGCCACCCCAGCACGGTCTGCTTTCCATGCTGCTTGACCAAAGCGGCGACGATTCTTTGCGCAGCGGCGTACGCTTTCTGCAGCTCGTCCCGGATGTCTCCGTGCTTCAGAATCTCCTCAATCTGGTCAGCGTTCAGCGATGACTGAGTGGCGTCAGGAGCAGCGGGATTTGCCAAATAGAGAGTCAGTCCTTCGCGAAACCACAGCGGCACGCCTCGCACCGCCCGCGCTTCCACCAAAAGATGATAGAACTCATGCCGAAGCGTGGATTCCAGGATCGACCGGCGGCGCAACTCCTCAAGCGGCTGCAAACGAATCGTCTGGCCGCGCGTCGACGCGGCCACCCATCCCGGTTGTCCTGTTGTATTTCGATAGCTGTCCAGACTAGAAAAGACTTGCAGCCTGACGCGGAACGCCAGCTTCCAACCTAGGTCGTTCTCAGCTTCGCGCAGCGTGCGCTCGGCCACCGGAAAAACGCTGGAATCCGATCCAGGGTCCACACTGATCAAATCAAAGCGCTCGTCCGAACGTTTCTGCCAGGTTTCTTTCTCGGATGCGACCACTTCGGTTCCCGGATAGTAGAAGCTCAAGATTTCCTTGTACGTTTTGCCTTCTCGCGCCATTTCTTCCGCGCCTGCCTGGCAGAGCCCTACGCCATGACCGGCGCCCCGGCCGGAAAGAACAATTCTTCCTCCTGCATTTCGAAGGTCGTACAAGTCGCTTCGAATGTGGTGCCACCCAAACACGCGATTCACCGCGAACCGCAGGGTAGATGCCGCAAGTGGGAAATTCGCGAGACTTCCTCCCGACAGATTCACGGTGCGCACCCTCCCGCTGCCGTTGCGTGAGCTGATTTCGAGCGTCTGCCAGTTCTGCGGTGGTTGCATACCTGACGCGCGGAGAGCTTTATCGATTTGCCCGTGCGTCAGCGTGGTTTCCCAATGGAGCCCTCCGGTCGTCAAGCAAAATGGGTCGGGATGGACTAAGAGGTAGGGTTCCGAAATCTGGGACCAGGTTTCGCTGGCGGCTGCCGTAGTGCCTCCGCAATTCTGGTGATAGAACGCCGCGGCCGCTTTGCCCTGATAGGAAACGTATTCTCCTTGCGTCGCTGCGGCAGCGGCACGAATCTGCTGCGTCACGCTTCTCCCGTAAAAGGCCTGGCAGTGTGTCGTGTCGCAGAAATCGAATCCTTCCCGCGAGTGCTGACCGGTGAACTTGTTTGCGTAACTTCTGGCGGAAACGGCCATCGCTTTCAGCGATTCCGGATTCTGAAAGACGCTGCTCTCGGCCATCAAGACGTGTTGCACGTACTGCTCCATGGGCATGGTGACAATAACAATCAGGCCGCCCGGAGGCGTTTCGATGCGCAGCGGAAAAGGAGAAGAGAAGGTCGGTCCATTTTCAGGCTGCAATTTGTAAATTCCGGTGATCAGGAATTCCGTCGAGGCGGTCCTGGCAGCGGCTGGTGTTGTGGCGCTCGTTTTCGCTGATTCAACCGATAATTGTTGGCCCGTCTGCTCCGGGCACGTCGGGCAGGATTTCCAGTGCAGATGCCCTTCGATGGCCATGACATCGAGAGAATTAGGAGGATGCGCGGAGTAGATTCGTACCTGGACATCTTGCGCGTGCAAGACAGAAGGGATAGCAAAGGACAAAAGAAGGAATCGGCCCCAGATTCTCACGGCTTTGTGTTTATCTTCGCATATTCTTGTGTTCTTTCAGAACGGATTGCGCAACCATCGCGGCGTCGAGTCCCCGCCCTTTACTTGCTTCCCAGCAAACTCTAGATTCTTCGCCGCCAGAATCTCGCCAGACTCTACGTCGATCGCCACGATGCTTCCCGCAGACCCGATTGAGACGCGGTCCACGACTCCGGTTTTGAAGTGACCCCCGAGGCGACTCCCTGCAGACGTGTTTCGGCTGTGTGCAAGTCCAAGCCCCGTGTCTTGGGCAAGCAAAGAGAGGGAAGCACGAACGGCGAAGCGGCGAAAGCAGGAGCCACGAGAGGAAAAACAGCATTAGCGGTGTGGCAACGACCGGACTGGCCACGAACGCTGCTTTGAAGCTCACGCGTCCATGTTAAGAACAAACGTAAACAGGCGTCGCAAAGACTGTAAACACACGCTGCGACAGGCTTACAAACAAGAGGAGGGCCGGCGAACCGGCCCTCTAAGATTGTTGATGGATTGTGGCTAGTTTAGAAGAAAACCCGCAGGCCGAACTCAATGTGCCGCGGGTCGCCGAATTGGCTGTTAAGCACGCCAAAATTGGTTGGATCCTGGAGACTCACGTCGGTAGATCCGTATTGGCCCGGATCGCGGAACTGCATATGGTTGAGCGCGTTGAAGAATTGAGCGTAGAAGGTGGTTCCGATGCGTTCGGTGATTTTCGTGGTCTTAGCGAGCGTAAAGTCCAAGTTCCAGCGATGCTGACCGTAGAGCGGGCCGAGATCGTTGGCTCGGCCGTCGATGCCTAGGATTACCGGCCGGAGGTTGTTGTATGCCGCTGTGGGGTCGGCGAACAGATTGACCCCGGAACCGCAGACACCTGGGGGCGGGCACGAATTGCCGTTGCTACCGACGAAACTTGAATTAACGTTGTAGTGCGGCGAGCGGCTAAAGTTTGCACCCGCTAGAGGCACCGCGCCCGAGCACCAGGCAACGTTACCTTGCCCGAACTCCTGGCAGGAACCCGTGTAAGTCTCCATTACCAGCCCGCTGCTCCACTGGAAGATCGGAGCAAATATCCAACCACCGATGACGTGGTCCAGGATGCTGTTGTTGGTTCCCAACCACTTCCCCTTACCGAAGGGCAGGTCGTAGGCACCGAGCATATTGAAGACCCACCGCGTGTCAAAGGGAGCTGGTCCGTAGTCGTACCGCAGGTCGAAGGGAACGGAGGGGTTGGCCTGCGTGTATTCCTGATTAATCCCCACCGTTGACAGCGTGTGGGACCAGGTAAGATTAGCGTTCAGCGTCAGGCCGTGACCGGTGCGCTTCTGCACGCGAACAATGCCTGCCTGATAGTTCGAGAATCCCGCAGTAGTATTTGCGAGCATCGAGTTGTAACCCTGAAGAGTGTTGGGGAGGGCTTTCCCAAAAGTAAACGGGCAAGGCACATTGTTAGGCAAAAGCTTTGAGGGGTTGCAAGTCGAGCCGGTATCCATGTCCTGGAACATAGAATACACACTTTCGGTAGGGATGTTGCCCGTCCCTAAGGGCCCGCCCCCTTCACTAACCTGAACCGCGCACGTATAAGTCGTGCACAAGGGCAAAGTGGATGTTGGATGAAGCGTATTGTAGTTGTTAATCATTGCATTGGTCGTTGTGAGGTACCCCGCCGGGAGGCTATTCTCGAAGAACGGCTGCGTACTGGCCGTCGTTCCGCCATTATCCGCAGCCCACAGGGCGGCATAAGCTTTGGCGAAACTCTGCCCGCCCCGGGTCATCATCCAAGGAACGTCGTTCAAGTCGATGCCTTGGTAAAGGTGCTTGGACCACTTGCCCACCCAGGCCGCTTCCACGATGATGTTGTCCGGCAACTCGCGTTGGATACCAATGGTGATCTGATCGTTCGCTCCGGGACGCCAATTGTTATCGAGAAAGGAAATGTTGGAGCCTGCGGGGGAATTAATCCCAGGCTCCGCCGGGATAGGCAGAGTCTGCTGCACAGTCGGGAAGGGCCCGGTGTTGCCATCCACACCCACGCGGAAGCCGTTGGTAGGATCGGTACCGGACCCACCGTAACAGTTGGTAACCGGCAAGCCAGTCCTTGGGTCAGGCTTGATACCAGCACCATTACACCGGATAGTTTGGCCGAAGCCGTACCCCAAAAGGGGCACAAGCACGAGGTCAACGCCGTTGTTCCGGTCGAAGATGCGGGAGTAGCCGGCCCGAAACACAGTCTTCCCCTGGCCAAAGACGCGCCCCAAGACTCCGGATTGGAACCTGGGGTTCCAGGCCACGGAAACGCGGGGGCTGAAGCCGCCATAGAAGGGTTGGAAGGGATACTTGGGATGACCGCCGACTGCGCCGATGGGCTCGAACCCGAGGACGGGATTATAGACCTGTCCCTGCAACGCGTAGTTTACCGTGTTCTGGAGGTATCGCTGGCTGGTAAGGATCGCGCCACTCGAGTCCACCATAAAGTCCTGCACGCCGTTGATTTCATAGGGCGGCAGCTGTGTACCCCACTCTAATCCGTAGTTAAGGGTGAGAGTCGGCCGGATTTTCCAGGAATCGTTGTAGTACAGGCTGTAACTGTCGATAATCGAGGTGTCCGAAAAGGTCTTTGCGCCGGTCAGGTGAAAGTCATTCCCGCCGCGTACAAATAGCTGCGCACCAGTCCCGAGAAAGCCCAGCGTTCGGGCGTATGCGGTATCCCAAGTGCCATTTAAAGTACTATCAAGCCCGGTTGGCCTGTAGGTCGAGGACATTACCAGTCCAGTGGCTTTGGTCAGCTGGTAAACCATGTCCGGTAAGCCGGCGACGACCTGGTCGTCGCGCACGTGGTGGTCCCACCAGTGAACCGCGGTACCGCCAAATTGCAGGTAATGAGTACCCTTGACCCAGTTGATGGTGTCGCTGTAGTTCCAGTCGTGGCCGTTCCACACACGATTGCGGGAGTTCTGCGTGTCCATGTTCAGGGGGCACAGGCAGCCGAAATGGGAGTCGGAGAATTCGATCCCCGCCGGAACGCCGGAGAGCGCATCCGTTACTCCTTGCCTCTGCCAGAACCACCTGTTGAGGAGGTAGCTGAAGTGAAACTCGTTGATTAGATTTGGCCTCAGGGTGCCGGTCAGGCCAGCCACAAGGTAGCGTGGAAGTGTCGGATTGCTCGAAACGGACTTGGGAACGCCGAGCTTGTCGCCGGGCAGTAGCCCACCAATATCGATCTGGTTGGTACTCGGAAGAATGTCATTATAAATTCGATAGGAACCAAAGAATCGCCACTTGTCGCCGAAGTCATGATCAACACGCAGCATCCCGTAATCTTCCCTTTCAGGAAGGGACAAAGCCGCACGGAAACCCTGCGTGTTCAGGGTGTCGCCGCCATTCTCATTGTTGGGAAGCGGCACGTATTTGCTCCACAACTGAGACACAACTGGGCTAATGCCTTTGTTGCGCGGGTCGCAAGTGGCCGTACCGCACATCGCGGTTGGGAGCATCGTGCCGATTTGGGGATCGTTATCGTTTGTCCCGACAGAGGGGTCGAGTGTCGGATTGGGATTCAGGTTGTAAGCCGTGACGACTTTGGTCGCCGGATCCCGGAGCTTGATGATACCCGCCCTCAAGGCAGCGGATGGGACCGTCCACTCCTCGACTTGCGCGGTTCCCGGAAAGCGCCGGCCCTCGTAGAAGCCGTAGAAGTAAGTCTTTCCTCCCAAGAACTTCCCCGGAAGTAGAGGTCCGCCTATACCGCCGCCGAAGCGGTTATCGTGAAACTTCACGATGGGGTTGCCGTGGCGATTGTTGTCCCAAGTGTTGGCGTTGAACAACTGGCTTTGGAAGTATTCGTAGGCTGAGCCATGAAAAGCGTTTCCGCCACGCTTGCTCTGCAGCATCACTTGGCCACCGGCGGAGCTGAAAAAGTCGGCGGTCTGATTGTTCGTGGCTACCTTGAATTCCTCAATGCTTTCAAGCGGCGTAGGGATGGCGCCTCTGCCGCCTATGCCGTTGTTCGTGTAGTTGTTGTCGCCCTCCAGATCGCTGGTGATATTACCGCCGTCTAGCATGTACGTATTTTGATCGCTCAGGGACCCAGCTACTTGGCCACCGTAGACGTCACCTCCGCCGGGCGCATAAGGAGCGGTTGCGGGCTGCATGGTCAGCAGTGAGGTCGCATCGCGATTGAGGTTGGGCATGGCCAGCAACATATCGTTAGACACCGTGCTGCCCATGGTAGCGTTCTCCGTCTGCAGCTCTGCGCCCGCCGAGACTTGTACTTCCACGGTCTGCGACATGGTGCCAACTTCCAGCGCGACATTTAGGGTCAGTTCCATGCCCACCGTCACCTTTTGGTCGGCCATTTTTGCCAGACGAAACCCCGTCTTGCTCACCGTAAGACCATAGACGCCGGGCGTGACGTCGACGAACACGTACCGTCCGGCATCGTTGGTGGTCATCGTTTGAGCGAAGCCTGTCGCTTTGTCAGTCAAAGTGACCGTCGCGCCGACAACCACCGCTCCTGTCGTGTCCGCGACCAATCCGTTTACAGTGCCCGCCGTCTGCGAATACAAGCCGGACGGCGGTATGGCAAGCAAACAGAATAAGGTACAGAGAAGCACCACCACTCGCTTACTCAACATGCGACTACCTCCTCATTGGACTTAGTCGGCCCGCTGGAGCTTCGAACGACCTCGAGAACCGAAACAGGGGACATGAAAAAATTAAGAAGAGAACCCACCCGCACATGAGCTTTTGGCATTGCAACTCATCTACCATCACATCCGACCGACACGTGACACCTATAAATTCTGTGCATTATCGGCAAATCATCTAAATCCGACATAAAGCGAATCTATGCTATTTCATACTTTCATACGGACTTTCATAGGTTGCACTCGCTCAGATTGCTTCCCAACAGACACAAATCCTGCCTCCCCGGAACAATTCGACCAGAACACGGCCGTAGCCTAAGGAAAGTTGGCGTCAGGGCCTTGCCGACCGATAAATTCCCCATTAGTAAGCGCTATATATTTCCACCGATGCGCTTTGTCAACATAAATATAAATCTGATCTAAATCTGATATCAGGCGGGTCAAAGTTTCCTTCCAAATCGGGTGTGCTAGCCTTCTTGATCCATTGGATAGTTCCAGTACTCCGAAAGGGGTAATGCTGTTTGCTTGCCCAAAGCTCTTCGGCACGAATTGTCGGCTTTGCGGAACTCTCCATTCGAACAGACGTGCCAGGACTTGACGGAAAACGCGTGGGATATGTGAAAGGATTGTACGTCCTGCCCGAAGCTCGCGGACGTGGCGTGGCGAAGAAACTTCTTCAGGCCTCGCGAGCTTGGGCGCATCAGCAACATTGTACTGCGTTTGCCAGCGATCGCGCGGACCGCATCATAATTGATCGCAGCTTTTCCAAGACTCGTAAGTGGAGTTTGTAGAGAAAAAAGCTCAGCCCAGAGTTCCTTGCAGCACTTCGCGGAGCAGTTCCTGCTTTTGCGCCGTGAGTTTCTTGCCCTGCGCCGTGAGGTAGAACACGTCGATCGCTTTGTGGCCTTCCGTATCGATCAGCGCGACTTCGATGTTGCAGCCCAGCCGCGCCAGCGCCGAACTCATTTCGTAGAGCAGCCCGGGATGGTCCTGCGTGATGATCTCCAGCAGAGTGCAATGCGCCGAGGAGGAATCATCGAAGCCGATGTGCGTCGCAACGGTCACTTTAGGCGTACGTCCCCGAAGGGACCTCTCGCGGCCCTTCAATAGCGGCTCCAGCGCCGCCTTTCCGTTCAGCACGTCTTCGAGGCTCTTCCGGAACCGCGCGATTTCACTGGGATTCAGCTCCAGCGTGCGGTGCAAATCCGTGAAATAAAAGGTATCCAGAATGATGCCCGCCGCGTTCGCAAAAGCATCCGCTTTGTTGATGTTCATACCCCAGCCGGCCAGCACTCCGGAAATCGTAGAGAACAGCGCGGGGCGGTCCGGCGTCAACAGCGTTAGCGCAAAGCCATGGCGCGTCGCAGCCACCTGGGTCTGCACCGGTTCTTCGCTGAGCTTCCGGTACAGTCCAAAGTGCGCGGCAATTTCTTCCGGAGAGTGAACCGCGAGATAGCGCCGCGGGAATCCTTCCAGGAACCGTTCAATTTCCTGGGTTGTGCCTCGGCTAGCGAACGCCTCAATGCGCCCCAATAGCGAGACTTCATCGTGCGCGTGAAGCCGGTCGCGGTCCAGCGTACGGCTGAAGTAGTTCGAGGTGGCCACAAACAACTGCCAAAGCATTTCTGCTTTCCACGGCGTCAATGCTTCCGGGTTCACGGCGTGAATGTCGGCGTAGGTGAGCAGGCACAATCTTTGCAGCCGTTCCTGGTTGGTAACGGACTCGGCAAATCCGGCGACGGTAGCAGGGTCGAAAATGTCGCGCCGCTGCACCGTGGCGGACATGTCCAAGTGGTGTTCAATGAGCGCCTGGATTTCCGCCCTTTCCTCTGGAGAAAGTTTTAAGCGCCTTGCCGCGCTGTCGAGCGCGGCAAGGCTTCCGGTGACGTGATTCTCTATGGGCATGCCTTTGCCGACGTCGTGGAGCAGCAGCGCGAGAATCAGCAAGTCGCGCCGTTCTGCCGTCTTCCAGAGCTGCACAAAATGCGCACCGCGCTCGTCCGGGGGATCGGCCAATTCCTGCAGGTGTTCGATGGTGCGCAACGTGTGCTCGTCCACGGTGTAGCGATGATAAAAGTCGCGCACCACCAGCGAATCGATCAATCCAAATTCCGGAAGCACTTCCGCGAGCAGACCCAGTCTTTGCATCGGGCGCAACGCCAATCCCGGATAATCCGAACCCAGGATTTCGCGCAATTTTTCCCAGGGCATTTCCGTGTTCTTCGGTGGCAGCTCCGGATGGATCAAAACGTAGCCGATACTGCGTTCTGCTTCACGGCTCAAAGGCGTGCCCGTGCGCGCACTCTCGGCAAAGAGTGAGTAAGTAATCGCGCGATCGGACAGAGCGGAAAGGTCGGTTACTTCCAGCAATCCATCGCGCCCATGGAAGTGCTTACTCTCGCCAACATCGTACTTTGCAGCGCGGGCGGCGTTGAGAAGCCGCTGCCGCAGCGTCAACGGAACCGGAGCCTTTTGTTCCAGATACCGCAGGAGTTGCCGGTTCAGCGTGCGCGCGTGGCGGAAGTACTGCCGCATCCAATCCGACGGCGTTCGGGCAACACCGTCGCCGATTCCCAAGGCGTGCTCCGCGGCTGCTTCCTGGAGTTCGTAGGTCAGCGTGTTGTCGTTGCGCCCGTTGGTGTAATGGAGAAAGCATCGGGTCGCACTCAAAAAATCCACCGCGGCGGCGCACATCTCTTCCTCGGCCGCGGTGATATTGCGAATTCCTTTTTTCTCTTCCGCCAGCTGACGCAGCCAGATGGTCGCCTGGTAATCGCGCATCCCCCCGGGTGAATCCTTCACATTGGGTTCGAGATGGAAAATGGTGTTGCCGTAGCGCGTCAAGCGGTCCCGCGTGAGCCGGTGCAGCTGTGCCAGTAAAAAAGACCGCGCTTGCTTTTCTGAGCCGGGAAGTACTTTCTCGTCCAGTCTCTCGAACAGCGTGGAATCTCCTGCCAGAAACCGGCGGTCCAGTAGCGCCAGATGAAATTCGGCGTTGTCTTCTTCAATGCGCTTGCACTCTTCGATCGTCCGGCCCGCCGAGCTGACGCGGAAGCCCAGGTCCCACAACGTGCGCGAGAATTCAGAGATCAGCGGCCGGAACTCCTGCTCGGTCCGTTCGCTGCCAAACAGAAAAAGGATGTCGAGATCGGAGTAGGGAAAAAGCATGCGGCGGCCATAGCCGCCAAGCGCTAGTAAGCAGAGTCCGTCCGCTTCCCGGTTCTGAACTCGCAATACGTCGCCAAAAATCTGCCGAACGTGATTGTCCGCCAGTTCGCAGATGGCCTGCAGCGTTTCTCGCACACTGGTGTCGGCTTCAAACTGTTGCCGGATTTTTTGCCGTTCCGCGTCGGCTTGCGGGCCGAGCACAGACAGGGGCGTAGGAGACTCTTGCATGTTTTTTCCAGGGCGGGAGGCCCGAATGAAATCCCGGGCGGGCAGCGGTTGTCACGTTCGGTCGCCTCGCGGTCAGGTTTCTTGCTGCCCGGCTGGGAACGACGAATACCTAGAGCGCATTTTCCCCGCGCTCCTCATTGCGAATCCGGATGGCTTCCTCCACCCTCGATAGGAATATCTTACCGTCCCCTATCTTTCCTGTCTTGGCGGACTTCAAAATCGTGTCCACCACGCGGTTCACCAGGGTGTCGGGCAGGACCATCTCTAATTTGATTTTGGGCAACAAGTCCACGGTGTATTCGCGGCCGCGGTAGACTTCCGTGTGGCCCTTCTGGCGGCCGTGGCCGCGCACTTCGGTCACGGTCATTCCCTCCACGCCGATTTCGCGCAGCGCGTCTTTCACGGATTCGAACCGCGAGGGCTGAATGATGGCCTCAAGTTTCATCATGGATGTTTCCGCTCCGCCCCCTGGCCTGCCCGCCCCGCGGTGTCATCCCGGGCGAAGCGAGGGATCTGCTTTTTCCCCTCATGCTGCTCCTCGACATAACGGAGAAATTAGAATTCTCCTCAATCTCTCAGGTCTCAAGGTTATAAGCCTCTTCGCCGTGCTGCGTGATATCCAATCCTTCAAGCTCATGCTCTTCTGGCACGCGCAAGCCGGTCAGCCTGCCCACAATCTTGAGCAGCACGATCGTTCCTACCAGCGCGAACGCCCATGCAATTAAGACTCCTACCAACTGGTTACCCACCTGACCCCAGTGGCCGTCAAGCCCGCCTACCGCTTTTCCCGCACCAAAGATAGGATTCACGACCTGTTGCGCAAACACGCCGGTGAGCAGCGCGCCAATCGTTCCACCCGCACCGTGCACGCCGAAAGCATCCAGCGCGTCATCATAGCCACAAGCGGCCTTGACCTTGGTGACCATCCCGAAGCAACACGCTCCGGCGACGGCGCCAATCACGAGCGCAGGCATCGGTCCCACAAATCCTGCGGCCGGCGTGATTGCTACGAGTCCAGCAACAGCGCCCGAAATCGCGCCCAACGCGCTGGCTCGGCCGTTCTTGATCCATTCCGCCGCGCTCCAACTGAGCGCCGCAGCCGCCGCTCCGAAGTGTGTCGCCACAAACGCGCTCGAAGCCAACGAACCCGCCGCCAGTGCGCTGCCCGCGTTGAAGCCGAACCATCCGACCCACAGCAAGCAGGCGCCAATGAAACTCAGCACCAGGCTGTGCGGCGGCATCGGCTGTTTTGGGTAGCCGGTGCGCTTTCCCATATACAGCGCGCACACCAGCGCCGAAACCCCGGAAGAAATGTGCACCACGGTGCCGCCCGCAAAATCCAGCGTCGGGAATCTTCCACCGAGCGATGCGTTCAGCACTCCGCCCTTGCCCCACACCATGTGCGCCAGCGGGGCATAAACCACCAGGAACCACAACGCCATGAACAGCACGGTTGCGCTGAATTTCATGCGCTCCGCGGTTGCGCCGGTAATCAAAGCCGGTGTAATCACCGCGAACATCAACTGGTACACCATGAACGTCGTCTGCGGAATGGTTCCGGCGTAATCGGGATTGGGCTCCGCGCCCACGCCGCGCAGGAATGCGTGTTCGAATCCGCCGATCACCGGCCCACTGCCGCCAAAGCACAGGCTGTAGCCCACGAGCGCCCACATCACGGTAATCAGCGCCATCAGCGCAAAACTCTGCATCATGATGGCGAGCGTATTCTTTTGCCGCACCAGCCCGCCGTAGAAAAGCGCCAGCCCCGGCCCGGTCATCATCAGCACCAGCGCCGCGCTCACGAGCATCCAGGCGTTGTCACCTCTTGATTTCGCCTCTTCCACTCCTTGCTCGAGCTCCTTCAGTTTTTCGCTTGTCTTTTGTGCCAGCTCAGGAGTTTCTAGCAGAAGGGTGGCGGTCAGAGAGGTTTGCCGGGAGATCAGAGAGGGCGTTGCGGCAGGGGTGGGCCCTTGGTCTGCTGGGAGTGGTACGGCAACAAGCAGGATGGTCCCGAGGACGAAGACGAGACTGAGACTACACTTCCACCCTGCATACTTCATAGCTATGTCCACTCCACTGGGATTCACCTGCCGGGGCCCGACACTCTTTCGCAGAGGGATTATACGCATCCCGCGCACGTGGCGCAGTTTGAAATTTTTCATGGTGGCAATTGATTTTTCTGATGCGTAAGCTGATGGCAGTGGCGCGACCGCTCCAGGAAATGCTGGCTAACTTCTCTAACCTCACAAAGTTATGACTACTTTTCCGCGAGCATGCCCTGTTTCGACATGCCGGATGGCCTCTGGGATTTCCCGCAAGCGGTAACACCGGTCGATGATGGGCTTGATTGGTCCTGTCTTCATCAACTCGCCAAGAAGGGTCAGATCCTCTTTGGTGATTTTGGCCCCAACCATGACGAACTCTTGGCTTACGACCCACGACATGACCATCGCCCTGAGCAAACGAGCCAGAAGGCCAATCATCCACCGGCCGCCACCATCTGCGGCTCCGACCATGATGTAGTTTCCCTTAGGATTCAAGACGCGCCGGAAGGCGGACAACGAATGGTTCGCCACGCAGTCGAAGATCAAGTCGTAACGCGGCCCACACTTGGTGAAATCCTCTTTCCTGTAGTCGATGACATGATCCGCGCCGATGGACCGCAGCATCTCTACATTTTTTGTGCTGCATACGCCGGTTACTTCTGCAGCGAACGACTTCGCAATCTGGACCGCGAAAGTACCTACACCTCCCGTCGCGCCGTTAACCAAAACTTTCTTTCCCGCCTGATTCTCTCCCCTATCTTCCAACCCGCCTCTCCGTAGCCCTTGCAATGCGGTCAATCCCGCGATCGGTATCGAGGCCGCTTGTTCGAAGGTCAAGTTGGCCGGCTTCAGGACCACTTTAGATTCGGAAGCGCACGCATACTCGGCAAAGGCCCCCTTGCAGCAGCCGAACACTTCGTCGTCGAGCTTGAATTGCGTTATGTTTTTGCCGACCGCCTCGACCTGGCCGGCCGCATCGACTCCCAGCCGCTTGTTCTTTGGTTGGCGCAGCCCGGCCCCGAGGCGAAGGAGGTACGGCATGCCTCTCATAAAGTGCCAGTCGTATGGATTGACAGACGCCGCGCGAACTTTGATTAGAACTTCGTCGTCTGCCGGCGTCGGCTTTTCTGTTTCCTCATACTTGAGAACATCGGGCGAACCGTAGTTGTAATAAACGATGGCTTTCACAGGAAACTTCCCTCTGGTGAACCGATTTTTCGAGCCTGCGCCTGACCCACCTCGCCCGCCGCGCTCACGCCGTCGGCTTGGCCTCCGGCGGCTCGAATCCGCAGCGCCTCCAGCGCTCGCGAGCCTTTTCGCGTTCTTCCGGCATCATCTGCTCCCACCGCTCGGCCATTCGCTGTCTCATCTTGGAACGCATATTGGAACGATGCGAGCCGCGAACACCAAGCCCCCCGAACAAGATCCGGCAAAGCAGCAGCAGTCCAAGCGCCTGCCAGAACGTAATTTGCCGCCAGCCGAACAGCGGCGGCAGCAGCCAATTCCAGAGATGCATCACCAGCTCTCCGCCAATGTACACGAATAAGATCATCGCGACGATCGCCAGCGGAGCCATCCAAATCCATCGCTTTCTCATCTTCAGTCCCTCCCTCTCCTAAATTCGTTGTAGATACTTCGCAGCCGTTCGCGCAGCTGCAGCACCGCATAACGCTTGCGCGAGAGCAGCGTATTCACGCTCACGCCACTCGCCGCGGCCATTTCCTTGAAGCTGCGCCCTTCCAGTTCGTGCGCCACGAAGACTTCGCGCTGCTCATCGGGCAGTTCCTCAAGCGCAAGTTCGAGCTCGTCCAAAAGCACATTGCGCACGTAGAGCGCCTCCGGCCCGGCATCGGGCGATGGCAGCAGGTCCTCGATCCGCAACAGCTCTCCGTCTTCGTCCTCGACCGCTGCGCCGCTGAAGCTTTCCGGCTTCTGCTTGCGGAAAAGGTCGGTGATGCGATTGCGGGCCACGCGAAAAAGCCAGCCGGTCACATGCTCAATGGGCATCAGTAGGCGATTGGCTTCTACCAGCTCGCAGAAGACTTCCTGCAAAATGTCCTCGGCGTCACGCGGATCGGGCACGCGAGGACGAATGAAGTTGCGCAGCCGAGACTGTTCCCGCTTGACGACTTCGGAGATTCGCTGATCCTGTTCAGCCATCAGCCACGGTTTTCTTAACGCCTGGTCCATCTACTGATGTAGACGAACAAGCGGGACGAATATTGTATGTAGGTTGACCAGCCACTATCCTTGCGGCTGCCGGTTCACGCCCTTAACCATCAGCCAGATGCCGGTGGTAACTTCGGCGACAGCCATCGGCGCCCAGCCATACTGAAGCACCCCTGCACTCCCGGGAAAGACGAGCGTGCCAAAGCACATGATGGGTACGAGGACGGAGGCGAACACTCCGAAGACCGACAGCGTTCTGGGGATATAGCTCGATTTGAAAAACAGATAAAAGAACAGGATGGAGCCGATGCCAAAGAAGGCCGCGCTGATATTGTAGGAGGCGAATCCCGCATCGCCCGTCAAACCTACTAAGGCCTGGGACTGCTCCGCCCCCAACGCCGCGATCGACTTTGGGGAGATGTAAAGACCCAACCTCACAAAGCCGCCCATCATCCCTGCGGCGCCGAGGAAGGATTCTCCGAGTCTCCAGTACATGGCGAGCTGCGCCAGAAGCGGGTCGACGGGCTTGAGCGTCACATAAAGCGCGAACGCCAGCAGCGCTGCGCTCATCGTCTCAATCAGCTCGAGGCACAGCGCGACTCGATACAAGTGTTCCGATGCGGCGACTCTTTTCGCTGTTTCGTCGAACGCCCCCGATCCAACAATGTGGGCGTTAAGGAACAGACCTCCCAAGCCCGTCATGATCAGCCAGAGAAACAAAAAGCCTGCAAGTCTCGCGTATCGGATCTGCGACCTGTCGATTTCGGAGCTTGTCATTTTCGACCTCTGGGTTAAATCTCAGCGCACAGACAGAGACGGTTTTGGGCCAGCCGCCAAGGACCCGTGTTCTTGTGTGTCTTTGCGAAGCGAACTCGGATGAGCCAGAAAATCAGCAGAATCAGTGGAAGAATGGTCAGAACTAAATACAAGGGTGCGCCAAAAATAGCCGGGGACAGGTGTTGCCCGATCCCCACTGCCGAAAGCAATCGCAGCGGGCGGTTCGAGGGCCCGAGAAAAAAAGATCCTGCCGCGATGAATAGCCCAAAAGACATGCGCCACAGATGCCGGGCCAAGCGCTTTGCTCCAAAAACACCGCCGCGCAGCCGCAGGCGGACGTCACCTGCCGCGGCAAGCAGAGCCGCGGAACCCAAGAAGAAGTGCATCCCAGAGGGGACTCCGTCTTTGGGCGGTCCCGGGGTACGCATCTTTTCGATGCCAGACATCCACGTGAGGCTACCGACCGTCAGCGGAATCAGAAGTGCCACCCAATCGTAACGGCTGGTTTCCCCTTCTCCGCGCCTGGCCGTCGGCCAGGCCGCCCCGATGAGATAGAAGGTTAGAATCCCGCCGCCTAGATTGTTGGGTCGATGCCTCACGATTGTCAGGTACACCGCGCCGGCGGCCATGGTGACCATGGATGCAACAAAGATTTTTCCGGCCAGGACATGCCGAGGGGACCCTTTCCGGAAGCACATCGCTGCGGTCCCGGACAATAGCCCCACGTTCCCCGCGCAAGCATAAGCAATCAATATGGGCGAATAGGACATTCTACCCCCTTCACTCTCCCGAGCGTCCTTCCATGGCGGGCAGCGAAGTGGGTTTTGCCCCAGTGGTCTTCCAGTTCACGCCATACACCAATTCCCACGACAATAGCGGTGAACAAATAAAGAGATCTCATCCTATACAACCGGCCCTTTGACAGTTCTCGGCCCATTTGTGTTCCTCCTGGAAAAGCCATGCGGGGTTAAGTGTCTCTTTGGCCTCTTCTTCGGCAAGGAAGTGAATCATCCTAGCAAAGAACTGGCCTGCTTCTGCCATCCCTGGACATTCACTCCCTTCGCCAGGAGCCACACGGTCAGTGCTCCTTCTCCGACGAGGCCGGGGAACAGGATGTAAGGAGACAGACGGGTCGCGAGCGGCGGGGACAGAAAGGTCAGCCAACCCAAACCGGCAAAGGCCATCAGGGCACCGAGAACGCGAGGCAGGAAGGTCGAACGGAAAATAAGGTAGCCGATCAGCAGGCAATAGAAGCCGAAAAATACCAGCGGGTTGATGGCCGAGGTGAAATGAAAGAGCGTGCTAATCGGTCCAATGGCGCATCCCGCAAGGCTGAACAAAGCAGCAAGTAAAGAAAAGCCCTTGTTCACCGGCTTAAACAAGCCGTAGAAAAGCAGCGTTACAGCAACGTAGCAGGCGCCCGCGATGAGCCCTAAGGTGATGCCAAGCCTGCCGCCAACGAAAAAAGAGGGCAATCCCGCCAGGAAGGTAAGCAGATAAAACACACCCGCGATCCTAGCCTTGGGACGAGGGGCTGCAACGACACGATCCGTCATTGCTCCTCCTTTGCTATATCAACGCCGCGCGGAGGCCTCTGGAGCGACGGCGGAACAGACCGACAATGGAGTAAGTAACTCCACCCCAAGAACTACTCGTGTGCTTATTCCTATAGATCTAAACGGCAGGCGGCGCGAAATGTTTCACTTTTCTTTGTGGTTGGAAGTGTGAATGACGGGCTCTTGGCAGGTCACGTGACGGCCCTTCATTTTCATAAGAGTTTAGGCATGGCACCCACGCTGAGCGCCTGTAGATTCCTTCAGGAGCCAATTCATTCTTCCCGCAAGAGGATTGCGGGATCGATAGACAGAGCGCGTTGCGCGGGAATCCACGTGGCCACTAGTCCCAGCAACCCCTTGGCCAGCACAACACCCGCCAACACCACCGGATCGCGCGGAGTCGCCTGATACACGATGGAAGCCAGTACGCGGCTCGCCAAGATTCCGAGCAGCAGTCCCACTGTGGAACCAAAGGCCAGCAACATGAGGGCTCGTCCCAGTGCCGCGCCCAACACTTGCTTTCCCTGCGCGCCGAGGGCCATGCGAATTCCCAATTCCCGCAGACGCTTGCTGACCGAGTAGGCCGCCATTCCAAAAATTCCGGTGACCGAGAGAATTGCGCCCAACGCCCCGAGCACTCCCAACGCCACGGTGGCCACAAGCGAGCCAAACAGGAAGAAGTCCATGGCCTTGGGCCACGTTTCAATAAAAACAGGCAGGCCTGCATCGAGGTCACGCAGCCTGCTCCTTATCTCCCCACCCAGTTGCCGGGGATCGCTACCGGAACGTACCAGGAGAAAGCTCTCGCTCGACGGCGATTGCAGGATCGGCAAAAACATTGCCGCCTGTGGCTCCTCGGTAAGGCTCGTATATTTTCCGTCTTGTACGACACCTACCACCTGGATGCGCGCTCCGTCTCGCGTCTTATAGTATCGGCCGACGGCGTTCGTCGGAGACGCAAGCACTTTGCGCGCAAACGTTTGGTTGACCACCGCCAAGCGCGGCGCGCTTTTATCCTCATGCCAGGTGAAGGCCCTTCCTCCCAGCAGCGGCACTTGCGCCGCCGCGAAGAATTCAGGAGAGACCTGGTACGTTATGGCCGTGGCGGCAGCATTGGAAGGACGTAGATCCGAAGTCTCGTCCGTAAACACCAGGGTCCTCGAGCTGCCGCAATGCGCCAAGGGAGGGCAATTCGCCAATCCCACTTCAGTTACACCCGGAATCGTTTGCACCGACTCGATCATGCGCTTTTGCATGGCGGGCACGGCATCTGAGGAGTAGGAGTAACCCGCCATTTCCAAATCTGTGTCCGCAAGGATCACGCCTTGCGGTTCAAAACCAAAACTGCTGTGCAGCGAGCGCGCCAACCCGCGCACGGCTACCATCGAGGACGTAATCAGCAAAGCGCAGATTGCAATTTGCACCGCGAGCAGCCCTTCTCGGAAAGTAATGCGGCGGCCTAGCTTCGTCAGCGAGCCGGACTTCACGATTTCGTAGGGATCCGTGTGCAGCACCTGCCTGACCGGTACCGCCCCAAACAAGATACCGCTCACGAAGGCCAGCAGCGCAGCCACGGCGTAGACATTGGCATCCGGATTCAACGGCACATTCGTTGGAAATTGCGGAAAGGGATTCCACGCCACGAGTCTACGTAATAGCAAAGCGCCGCACGGAATCCCAACGGCGCCTCCGGCCAGCGAAATCAGCAGAGCCTCGGTGAAGAGTTGCCGCAAAATGCGGAGCCGGCTGGATCCCAGCGCGAGGCGCACAGCAACTTCCCGCGAACGATCGGCAGTGCGCGCCGCAAACAAGCTTCCCAGGTTGGCGCAAGCGGCCAGCAGAACCAGCCCTGCAAGCAGCATCAATGCCGCAACGAATGCCCGTATCGGCCGGCCAAACGTATCCCCATAGAGACCGGCCCGATCCAACCAAATATTCATCCTGCCGTTTTCTTTGGGATAGGTTTTCTGCAGATCGTCGCCAAGTGAGTTGAGATCGGCAACGGCTTGCGCCCGAGTCACGCCTGCTTTCAGATGTCCGATGGTTTCGAAAATCCACCAGCCTCCGCGCCGCTTCAGAGCGCTCTCGTCTTCGAAGCTCACCAGCGGAACGAAGAAATCGGGAGAGAGCAACAAAAAAGTTCCGCGAAACTCCGGCGGCGCCACGCCGATGATCCTGTACGAGCGCTTGTTCACTTTCACCGCACGGCCCACCACGCCGGGGTCCTCCTGAAAATGACCGTGCCAATAGGCATAGCTGAGCACGATATAAGGGGCGCTGCCAGCGCCGTGCTCGTCGGAGGCGTGGAAGAAGCGACCAAGATATGGTTGCATTCTCAAGACATCGAAGTAGTTTCCACTCACCTCGTAGAGCCACGCGCGGGTCGGGTTTTCACCGGTGTCCAGTCCCACCCGGTCCATCGTATAAGCGGCCAAACCGTCAAAACTGCGGTTGTGATCGCGGAAATCGAGATAATTGGGGTACGACAGCGCGCCCCGGCGTCCTCCATCAAATTGCAGTCCATAGAGGCTCTCGGACTGCGGTACGTTCACTGGGCGGAGCAGGAAGGCATTCAGGGCGCTAAAGACCACCGCGTTTGCGCCGATGGCGATTGCCAGCGTCGCAATCGCTACAACGGTGAAGCCGGGAGACTTGCGCAGCAAGCGAAGGGCGAAACGAATGTCCTGCCAGAGGCGATCCCAAAAGAGCCAGCGGCCCGATTCGTAGAAACGCTCCTGTGCCTGCGTCACGTTGCCGAAAGCGCACCGCGCCGCGGCTCGCGCGTCTTCCTCGCTTAAGCCGTGTTCCCGCAGCCGCTCCGTCTCCAACCGGAGGTGCGCTTCGATCTCGGCGCCGAAATCGCTCGTCTTGCGTTTCCGCCAGAACATAGCCTAGCCCCTCTCGGACTCTAGAATCCGCCCGATCGCCGCCGTCAATCGCTTCCACTTGTTCGTTTCTTTCCCCAGCTGCTTGCGGCCCGCAGCAGTCAGGGAGTAAAACCGCGCCTTGCGGTTGTTCGTGGAGGTTCCCCACTTCGCGGAAATCCAGCCGCGCTCCTCCAGCCGTTGCAGTGCGGGATAAAGCGCCCCGTGTTCCACTAGGAGTTCTTCGTCCGACGTTTGCTGGATGGCGCGCGCGATGCCTTGCCCGTGCTGCGGGCCAAAAATCAGCGTGCGCAGGATCAGCAGGTCCAAGGTGCCTTGCAGGAGTTCCAGCCGTTCGCGGTCTTCTTGGGTAGACATTTGACCCCAGCGTACCCGCGCTTGGGTAAGATGTCAACCCGGATTCCTACGGACGCTTTTCTAGGGTGGGAACCAATAGCCAATTCGGACCAGGTCTTCTATGAGCCGGTATCCCGCGGGACGATTGGCAATCACCACATCCTCACTTCCATCAATCGCGTCGCACCCAATTACTTTGAAACCTACGGCACGCCGTTGCTCGCCGGCCGCCCATTTTCTCGGGAAGATGAGGCAGGCCATCCTGTAGCCATCATCAACCAGGCCATGGTTCGCGATTACTTCGGGGATGGGGAATCCCCTTGGGAAACACCTCGCCTTTGATCTCGACAAGATTTCTTGTGAGATTGTTGGCGTGATTGGCGACGCGCGATACAACGAAATTCGCGAAGACACGCGGCCGACGATTTATCTTGACGTTTTTCGGGAGGGCCAAATCTCCTCGCAACTCACACTTCGCACGAGCCTGGATCCATGGCTCCCGAAGTTCGACGCATCGTGAACGACTTGCTGAAGACCGTGCCTATGGCGCGCATCACCACAATGGTTGAGCAAGTGGACGCGTCCATCGTCCCTGAGCGGCTCATCGCCACGTTGTCCGGATTCTTCGACTCTTGAACCTTTGACTCCTCGACCTCCGTCTCCCATTTCCCCTTTTCTGATTTCCGCGAGGCTCGTCTTTTCTCACGATTATGCAGGCGGAACACAAAGGGACTCTCTTTGCCGTCTTTTTACTGACAACTGAAAACCTACGACTTACCACTTTCTTTTCCTGCCAGCGTATAATGCCGTGCGGTCTTTCTGTGTTGCGACGAAGGATGTAGTGGCGGGTCTTTTTAGACAGAGGCTTCTCGTCGAAGCCTAGACCCATGCCTTTCCTTCAACTGAAATAATTGGCTCAGGCCCGCGCTCATGATTGAACGGTTACCCATGGAAATTAACGTTCGCGAATCCGGCGCAGTTTCCATTCTTGAGGTGCATGGCCGGCTCACCATCGGCGAACCCAGTGAGCAGCTCTACGCCGCCTTGCAGTCGGTCGTGAAGAAGGGCATTCGCAAAGTGGTCGTCTCCCTGAACAGCACCCCGCAAATTGACAGCTCCGGCCTTTCCACGCTCGTTCGCATCTCCATCCAACTCGCGCGCGACGGTGGCGTGTTGCGCCTGGTCTGCGGACCCGGCCGCGTCCGCGATGCCCTCACCGTTACCCGCCTCGTCGAAGCCATCCCCACCTTTGACTCAGAATCCGCCGCCCTCGCCAATTTCGCATGAGCCTCTTGCGCACACGGCTAAGTTGCAATCTCAGAGAAAACATACGCTGTACACGTCGAGTTCACGCCTCTTACCGGCCATTTATAATAGTTGTTATCTGTTTGCTCGCCCTCATCTTTGTCCGCGCGCGCGTGGGCTCAGGAACCGAAGCTGGACGATCTCGCCAAACAACTCGGCAGTCGGAGCTTCAGGCGTACGCGTCGAAATTTTTTGTCACACAGGACGGGCGAGTCGCAACGGCTAAGGTGCTCAAGGCCCCCAACGAGGATCTCGCAAAAAAGGCCATGGAGGCAGTGCGTTCCTGGAAACTCAAACCGGCCAGGGGACCTAATGGAAGACCCGTCACTGCGATGGTTACCGTCGAAGTATGGTTTCGCATGATGAAGTAATTGCCTACCCGCCTTTTTTGAGTTCGGCGAGGACCAGCTTGGCGACTTCCTTCAAGGTTTCGAACACGCCCATGCCCTGAATCGCCACCGATTCCAGAACGGGCTCACCTTTTTTGCGAAGCTGCCTCGTCAATTGCGGAACGGGCATGGCGTTGGGCAAGTCGCGCTTATTCAGCTGCAGCACGTAGGGAATCGTCGCGAAATTCAGGTTGTGCTCGTTCAGGTGCTCCTGCAGGTTTTCCATGGTCTCGAAATTCGCGTCGAGGCGCTCTTCCTGGGAATCCGCCACGAAAACCACGCCGTCCGCCCCTTTCAGGATCAGCTTGCGGCTGGCTTCATAGAACACCTGGCCGGGCACGGTATATAAATGAAAGCGCGTTTTGAACCCGCGCACCGTCCCCAAGTCCAGCGGAAGGAAGTCGAAGAACAGCGTGCGGTCGGTCTCCGTGGCCAGGGACACCATTTTGCCTTTCTGGTTCTGTCCCGTGTGGTCGTAAACCCACTGCAGGTTGGCGGTTTTTCCGCCGAGACCCGGGCCGTAGTACACCAGCTTGCAATTAATTTCGCGTGCAGGAAAATTGATGAAAGGCACTTTGTCGTCGACCAGTGTCCGGCCACAAATTTAGCATACGCGGTGCAGGCAGGCCAGTTTTCCCGCCGCGTGTCTCCATCAGCACAGCCTTACTTACAGTTTCCGCGATTCTTACCCAATCTCCACGGCTTATTTTCCTCGATGGTGCGGTTCGGTAACCGCCCTCGCACTCCAATCGGAGGCAGTTAAGTTCTGCGTTATTTACTTTCGAGTACTACAGCCCCAGTTTGACGCGCGCATCTGCCTCTGTTAGCATGCCTTCCATGGCCAAAGTGCGAAAAGCCTCCGGAGGGCCGGCGCGGCACTCCCAGAGGGCTGGGCACGGTTCCTCTAAAACAATGAAAAAGAAGACCTTACGAACGCCTCCGCCTCCGCAACGCGGCGGCGTTGAACTGGTCGATCCCCGCGTGCAAGCGCAACTCAAAACGTACGATGAGGCCCTGGCTCTCTTTCATCAGCAAAAATTCGCGCGCGCCAAACAGGAACTCGAGGACGTGCTCAAGGGTCCCAGCAAGGAACTCGCCGACCGCGCCCGCGTGCACCTCAAGATTGTCGAACAGCGCATGAAACCCTCGCACGAGCAGAATCCGCGAAGCGCCGAGGACCACTACCAGCGCGGCGTGGCCATGATGAACATCGGCCGCTGGGATGAAGCGCGCGAGAGCCTCGACAAAGCGCGCAAAGCCGCGCCCAAAGCCGACCACATCCATTACGCGCTGGCTGCCCTTGATTGCCTTACCGGCGAAGCCGACTCGGCGCTCGAGAATCTCAAGATCGCCATTCAGTTGCGTCCGGAAAACCGTTATCACGCGCGGAACGACGAAGACTTCGCCTTCCTCCAGGAAGATCCGCGCTTCACCGAACTGCTCTACCCGGAAAAAGACGGCTTCGCCAGTTAGAAACCGTGACTAGTGACGGGTGGCGACCTCAGGCTAATAGAGATTCTTCTCCGGCGAAGCCGGAATCTGCGAGCTGATAGCAATCGGGACTGCCTAACCTCTGTCGTCGCGCATCTCGCTGAAACCAAGCGTCGAGTCAAGAATGGCACTTTTTTGGTACCGAAGTGTGACTCCCTTCTTCGGCGTCTCCTCCAGAGCGTACCGCGTTGAATTCGTTCCTGTAGAAGAAACAAGGCATCCGTGTTTCCGCCGAAAATGAAAAAACACGCCTCCCCGACCAAAGCTTTCCCGCCCGGCTTCCGCATCGTCGCCTTGGGAGGGGGCACGGGACTTTCCACCTTGTTACGCGGGTTGAAAGAACGCGTTGTTCGGCGTCGCGATGAACTTGCCACTGCCGAGCGCCCGATCTCCGATCTCGCCGCGATCGTCACAGTCACCGATGACGGCGGTAGTTCCGGCCGGTTGCGGCGCGAGAACCGCATTCTTCCTCCGGGCGACATTCGCAACTGCATGGTGGCGCTCTCCAAAGACGAAGCGCTGATGGGGCGCCTGTTTCAATACCGTTTTCACGCTGGCCACGGTTTGAGGGGGCACAATTTCGGGAATTTGTTTTTGGCGGCGCTCACCCACGTTACGGGTGATTTCATTGAAGCGATTCGCGTAACGAGCAAGGTGCTGGCGATTCGCGGGCGCATCTTTCCCTCGACGCTCTCGAATGTTCACCTCGTCGCCACGCTCGAAAACGGCCGCGTCGTTCACGGGGAGACGCGTATCAGCGCGAGCCGCAACCCCATTAGGAGGCTCAGGCTTTCACCCTGCCGCGTGCGCCCCCTTCCGGCGGCCATCGAGGCCATCGACCATGCCGACCTGATTCTGATGGGGCCTGGCTCGCTTTACACCAGTGTCTTGCCGAATCTCCTGATTCCGGAGATTGCGGCAGCTATCGCGCGCTCCAAGGCTCCACGGGTGTACATCGCGAACTTGATGACGCAGCCGGGAGAAACAACCGGCTATGGGCTGGCGGATCACCTTTGCGCCATCCAAAGGCATGTGCCGCGACGGGTGATCGATTGCGTGATCGCCAACCGGCAGGCGATCTCGCCCGAAGTCGCGCGGCGTTACCGCGCAGAAGGCGCCGCGCCCGTCGCCATAGACCTACCCAAGCTGTGGAACCTCGGGTGCCGCGTCATTCTGGAGGACCTGGTTGACGAGCGCGGGGTCCTTCGGCACAACACCCAACGGCTCTCGCGGCTCCTCCTCGAAGAATTCCTCCGACAAGAGAAACCGACGTAAGGAACTATGGACGTAATGATTTAAGGAAGCCACCTTAGAGGGCTTCCAGCTGATTCTTGATTCTCCCGGTTCGCATCAGGTGCCTGCCCTCTTTTGCGTAAGGGTTGATTCCAAAGAGCTTAGATTTCCCGTAAGTCTTTTAGGATGGACAGTTCCGAGGTATCTCACAAGGTTCATTCTAAAGGAGTTAGCCGCTCGCCGCGAATGACACGCGAGGAGGTCTGACCAAGTCATTCGCCATCACAAACTCTGGCGCGAAGCGTATTATAGAAATTGTTCTAACTTAAGAATAGTTTAGGGAACGGCAAAGAGCAGAGGTTGGGTGGCAGAATTTAGAGGTTAGAAGGCGGAGCTCTGATTGGACGGGGTCGGCCAGAAGATAGAGACGAGTCTGAAGACCCCGACTTGCAAAATCGGCATAGGGAGAACGGTTGCCCGTCCTCCGCAGAGTAGGCCCGGGGAATTGCACCCCGAGGCCGAGTCGGCCCGGGGAGTTACACCCCGAGCCGCTCACAGATTCCGGACTTGGTGGGAGCCTCCTCCTACAAGACGGCTCCGGAGGGCCCTCCTCCATCTTTCTACAGCATGACGATTTCTCGTCTTCTTGACACAACCTCTCACTGAACCGGACTTAAACCTCTCAGCTTATCCGGCTCGTGCCACCGTCGGAAGACTGCCGTCTTCCACCGATATCGAGTTCCTCCGGTTGCCCGTTGACTCGGATCAGTACGGGTAACCTGCTCCCTTTGCTCCTCGGGAATTACCCCGGATCAACGCTCCTATGGAGCAGTCCGCCCCTGGCTTGCGCATTTGTACTTTCGGCCTCGCGGGATTTCCGCTTGCGCCTTTTCCCTTGCCATCGCAAACCAAGTTCTCAAGTTCCGTACGAAAGCCCAGACTAGAGTCACGCCCCCTGTACACCGGACATCGCACGGCCAGTAAGTAGGTTGCTTCCGTGCTCCTCCCGGCCCTGGCAGGCAGTTCCGGTTTTGATGTCGTCCGAGTGGTGTTTCGATGCGTAGTCGGAGGTTCATTTGCATTCGTCTCTCTAATCCCTAGATGACGTGATCTGATGTCACGCCTTTTAACTGTGACGTTCACCACCGCAGCTTTTGACCGAAGCAGCTCACAGCTGTTTGAAGCCTCCCCCTACAGGGTGGCTACGAAGGGCCCACCTTCATCTTTCGTACAGCATGACGCTTGCGCGCCTTCTTGACACAACCTGCCACACCACCGGACATGCGGGATACGGCGGTTGCGTAAGGTTGAGCCCTTCGCGGCCGGAGGTTCGATTCTCTTTCGCCACGAGGGCTTCGCCGCTCGACAGGTTTCCGTTTCGGCTTCACCGTCTTCTGATCCTGCCAAGCTCAGCCGTAGCTGATTGGCTGATTGGCTGGCGCCATGCCCCTATGAGTCCAACGTTCTACTACTCGCGCTTACGGTTTGGGCCTTCCTCACTCGTGTGAGTAATATGCCCGCTGCTGACTTCTGCGGCAGGATCAGGGCGAATTACTTCGCCCCGGTCACGAGTCCGAGACGTGCCGCAGATCTCCCGCGATAAGTTCGACTGCTTTTGATACGCAACCGCCGGATTTACCACCAGCGTCCTGATGGATCCGGACTTCGCGGTCACTTGCCCGCTCGTCCGACGCCGTAGGCCTCTGATCCAGTTCTTGTACATCGGCCCATATCTTTGCTCCACGCTTCCTTCAGCCCCCCCTCATGGTGACGCCCTTGCGCTTTGCTACGCTTCAACTCCATCAGGTTGGGACGGGACTTTCACCCGTAGCTGCCGACCATGCGCGGCGTACAAGCAAAAGGCCCCCGGCATGGTCGGGGGCCTTCTTGGCTAAAGGTTTCTTGTTGTGTGGCGGTTAAAAGATGATCTTGGCGACGATCTGGATGTTGCGGGCTTCGCCCGGGCCGATCGCGGGAGCGCCGTTGAAGTCGCCAATGGTGTCGGTGACTTGGCCGAAGCCGCTGGCAGTCGTGCAGATCCCTGTTGCCGTGGTTGCTGGGGGTATTGGGGCAGCCGGCGCGCAAACGCCGCCGACGGAGCCAACTCCGGATGCAAGGTTGATGCGATTCAAGAGGTTGAAGAAGTCTGCTCGAAGCTGGACTTTGACCCGCTCGGTGATTGGGATGTTCTTGATAAACGACAGGTCCACATCCCCAAAACCCGGCCCGGTAAATTTGTTTCGAGAGAGGTTTGCCGCGCCTGGGCAGGCTGTCGACAGCGCCGGGTTCGTATTCGAGAGGCAGAACGCAGCGGGGTTCCACCATTGCTCGCCAAAGCTAGGATCGAACGTATGGCTGACCGCTGCGTAAGGATTGCCGATTAAAGACAAACCCGAAAGAGTTTCATCGGAGGGTTGCCCTCTATGCCAGTTCATCACACTGCTGATTTGCCAGTCGTTAAAGACGCGCTTTGTGAGGCCAGACGCAGCCCAAGGCGCCTTGGGCACATCATACGTGCCACTGATGGTGAAAAGGTGTCGAGTGTCGAAATCACTGTTTCCATAATCCGCCTTAAGGTTGAAAGCATCGTCCAGAACTTGACCGCGGTACTCGCTGATTTCATCGAGCGCATGCGACCAGGTGTAAGCAAACTGCGTGCTTAGCCCGCGCCATGCTCTTGTCCGGAAAATGGTTTGTAATGCGTTGTAGTTGGACGTTCCAATGGTGTTGAGTTGCAGGATATTGCCGAAGTTCGGGAATGCACCGCCTTGATTAATGTTCGAGACGATATTCAGCTTGCGTCCCTGGGTGCCGACATACCCGATCTGGAATACGGCGGAGTTACCAAAGCCCTTCTCCAACTGTAGGTTGTAGTTATAGAAATACGGGGTTCGGAAGTTCTGGCTGACAGAATAGAGGTTGAATTTCGGAACCGGGCTGACCGGGTTACCGTTCGAATCTACCGCCGTGGCGCAGAGAGGGTCGGCACACTTAATGACCCCAGGAAAGATTGAAGCGCCTCCGGTCTGTGCGGCATCCCAGTTGTAACCATCACGCGAGAACGTGGAGACGGGCGTCGCGCCAAATGGATTCCCCTGAATCCCTGAAGGGGCCGCGACGGGCGGCCGGAAATCCAAGAAGGGGTTCAGGTTAATCTGGTCATAGAACACACCGAATCCACCGCGCGCTACGAGATCACCTTTCGCAGTGGGCTGATAAGCGAAGCCGAGTCGAGGGCCGAAATGGTTCTTACCGGGGTTGAAGAGGGGATGGCTGCCATCTTGCACCACAAACCCAGAGCCGGGAACAAAGTTTGCTATGTCTTTCTTGTCGCTCTGCATCGGACCAAAGTATTCATAGCGCAAGCCGTAACTAAGGTTGAGCTTCTTGGTGATCTGCCAAGAATCCTGGATGTACGCGTTGAAGGCGTTGACATGGACAAAGCGCTCAGGGTCACCGACAACAATTGTGGAGCCGCAGGTAAAGCCATTGTTGACGTGGAGGGCGTCGCTGCACGAAGAGACGTCACCAGCGAGAAAGTCCGCAAGCGCTTTTGTCAGTGGAGTTTCTGTTGCAGTGACCGGATCTCCTGCCCAGGGGCCGGCGGAACCGTCAAAGACAAACTTTCCTGTTCCGCGGCGATGATAGAACTCATTGAGTTTCCCGTGGCGAAATTCGGCTCCGTAACGGAACTGGTGCTTTCCCACGCTGTAGGAAACGATGTCGGTAAAGTGCAAGGTCAAGTCGCTTCGGCCCTCGGGTGGAGTCAGACCAATTTGTTCAAATCCCCCGGAACCGCCTTTGGAAGGGGGCGCGATGATGATATTGGGAGCCCCGTGGATGGGCTGCCCGTGGGCGGTCGCGTCGGGGCTAAGGAATATTCCCATGGCCTTGGTATCAAAGCTATTGTTGTTGTCGTGGAAGAGCTGGTTGAAGTAGCTGGCGCCAAAAAGGAATTGATTGGTCCACCTCGCTGACAAGGTGGAGTTCAAGACTGCGCCGTAGTTTCCGTCGTGGAGTGGCGCTACCTCAAAGTAGTACGCCAAATTCGAGCTGGCCGTTCCCAGGGCCGGGCTGCCGCCCAGTGGAGCAGTCTGGTTGCCTTGCCCGATGATGGCATGGAGAGAAAGATGGTGTTTGTCGCCAAGCTGCTGATCGAGCCGAGCTACGCCGTTGTAGCTGTATCCGAACTCGGAGCTGGGGCTGAAGAAATTGCCAGCGGTGGCGGGGAGGCTTGCGATGCTCGAACTCCCGCTCCTGGGCCAGAAACCGCTCGTGCCAATGGCGGTCTTCGATGCAGCACTTTCCGTAACGCCATGCGCAGCCAGGACAGCAAGAGCTTGATTCACCCAGGCATCTGAAGGTTCTGTCGCAATTCCGGAGAGACCAAATACGAAGTCATTCTTCTCGTAACTGACGAAATAGAATGTTTTATTCTTAATGATCGGGCCGCCGAAGGAAAATCCGTAGTTCTCGTTGCGCTCTCTGGGAGCTTTCGTGAGCTCGCCAGCGGCGGCGCAAGCAGCAGCGCCGAGAGTGCAAGGAGTAAAGAAGGGCGAGGGCTCAGCGAAATATTCGTTCCGATTGTAGTAATAAAGTGACCCATGAATGTCGTTGGTCCCGGACTTGAGGACAATGTTAGCTGTGCCACCTGCGTTACGCCCGCCTTCTGGTCCCGAAGAGGTCTGCACTGAGAATTCCTCAGTTGCGTCAATCGGCAGCACCGTGCCAGCAATCCCCGAGACGCCACCCTGATTGATGGCCGGAATGTTGTGCCAGAAATCGTTGTTGTCCACGCCGTTGATCTGCCAGTTGATCTGATTGGGTCGCGTCCCGTTCAACGAGCCAAAGCCGCCTACGTTATAGCCGCCAAAACCCGGTGCGACGCCGATCATTTGGGTAAAGTCACGCCCGTTCAGAGGAATGTTCTGCACCACATCGTCGGGAATCGTCATCGTCTGCGTTTGCGTGGTGGTATCAAGGGTGAGAGCCGCCGCCGAAACTTCGACAGTCGTGGTCTGCTGCTGCAGCTGTAGCTTAATCTGTAATGTGTAGATTTGCCCGGCGACCACTTCTACTTTGTCCACCGCGTATGCGGGGAAGCCGGTGGCCGTTACCGTGACCTTATACAGGCCCAACGGAATATCTTGAAAGGCGAAGGCGCCGTCATTGGTCGTGGTGGTAGTGTGGTCGATGCCCGTGCCAATTTCCGTGGCCTTGACGGTGGCGTTAGGAACGACGCCGCCCGACGGGTCGGTCACCGTTCCATTGATGGTGCCGCGGAACGTCTGGCCGTTGGCCGCTACTGCAAGTGAGAATGCAATCAGAATTGCTACGACTAGGCGCTTCATAATTTCAATTCCCCCCTCTTCGCCATCCGAACTTGAACTATCGACCCCTCGCTAAGCTCAGGGTAAACAGCACCTTCTCTCCCCAGCATGCTGGGCAAAATCTAAATAGGTGAATCAAGCCCACTCGGAGACTGGACTGGGAACCCACTTGCAATTGGTTATGGGATCGAGATCCGTCATTTCAGGACAAGCCCCCGGACCAGCTCGCCCTTTCTCTCGCCTCAAGACTTCCTGCACCTTCAATGATCCAATTCAGCTGTTGAAAGGAGTTGTAACCCGCGCCAACCGCCAGTGTCAAGAAAAATGAATGGCGGCCCGGCATTCAAATTTTGGGTTCCTACTATCAGCCGCGGGATAGGTACGTTCTAGGTAAGTCCCTTGGGAATGAGGAAATGGAAAACAACAATCAAGAAAAGGATTAAACGCAGAAAGCGCAGAGGACACAGAGAAGATCACAAATTGAAAAAGAGAAAATGGAAAATGGGGAAGCAGAAAAAGAGCTTAGAAGCTATTTCAAACCTCCCTTTCCCCTTTCTAACCCGTTGACTCTAAAGGGACTGAAAGGGGTTTTGAAACCAGCTCTAGGAGTTCTGCCGCAAAGAGTGAGTTTAAGGTCTAAAAGTTGAAAAGTAGATTCCTCACTGGTCTTCACAATTCCTGCTACCTTCAGGATTCGGAACTATTTGAAAAGATTGGAGAATGCCATGTCTACGTTTGGGTTGATTGAATACAAGGATGCAAGTCCGCAAGTGCGCGCCATTTATGACGACATCATGGCCACGCGCAAAGTCGATTGGATCAACAATTTCTGGAAGGCCATCGCACACGATCCCGCCCTGCTGAAGCGCACCTGGGAAAGCATCAAGAAGATCATGGCGCCGGGCGCGCTCGACCCGCTGACCAAAGAAATGATCTACATTGCCGTCAGCGTGACGAACAATTGCACGTACTGCATCGCATCGCACACCGCGTCGGCGTTCGGGAAGGGCATGACGGATGCCATGTTCAAGGAGTTGCAAGCGGTGGTCGGCATGGCTAACGAAACCAACAAACTCGTTACCGGGTATCAGGTGGAAGTGGATGAACAGTTCAAGCCGCCGCTGCAGAGGAAGAGTTCTTAGTTGCAAGTTTTATCATTGTTTACCGTGTCGAGAACCGCGAAAACATGAGCTCCAACGATTTGCCTGTCTGAAAGCCTGACCTTCGGTTCCAGCCTTGAAATTAGTTGAAATTAAATTAGGGCTGGCGAAATCCTTCCGATTTTGTTAGCGTAAGTTGCCAGAGATAGGATCCGATGTTCTCGGCGACTCTGCGCGAGTGGAAACGCAAGATCGAGCAGCTTCGGCAGCGGTGGCGTGCTGTCCGCCAAGAGAATGAACGGCTACGCAAAGAAAATGAAGTCTTGCGGCGGCGAGAGAAGCAATGGGAGCGGGAACGGGAACGACTAAGAGAAGAAAATGACCGGCTGAGACAGCAGTTGGAAGAAGCCCAGCGGGCCAACAAGCGACAAGCGGCTCCCTTCTCTCGGGGCACGCGAAAAGAGCATCCGAAAACGCCGGGGCGCAAGCCGGGTGCGGCTTATGGTCGACGATACTGCAAACTCCC